>Ga0189289_10056_pt1 | contig 173037 bp, 160 predicted proteins | sample UW106minimetaG_FD_130313 | JGI IMG/M metagenome (GOLD analysis project Ga0189289, IMG submission 130313) | Marine microbial communities from the Costa Rica Dome - UW106 mini metaG | ecosystem: Environmental > Aquatic > Marine > Oceanic > Photic zone | place: Costa Rica: the Eastern Pacific... | reverse complement strand
TGCCTGGAAGTCACCGAAGTATTTGGTGATTGCTGCGGTCAGCGTGGTCTTGCCGTGGTCAACGTGGCCGATGGTGCCGATGTTAACGTGCGGTTTGGAACGCTCAAACTTTTCCTTTGCCATTCTAAAGGCGCCTCGTGTTTAGGGGGCCCTCGCCCCGATTGATCATCGCGGGCCGTTTATTGGGTTCGGAGAGGAAAATCAAGCGTCTGTTGCATCCTCAGTGGCCTCATCGGCCCCCTGTTGCGACGTTTCGGTCGCGGTTTCTTCCGCAGCTGCCGCCTCGGTGGCATTTTCTGCCTCTTGTTCAGGGGCTTCGCCCTCCACAGCAGCATCTGCTGCCGCCGCTTCCGCTGCGCCATCTTCTGGCACAAACCAGCCCTCTTCGGCATGTTGACGCTCAAGGTAGTTCTTGATCAGCCGGGCGGCGTTTTCGCTGAGATTCTTGATCTGCACCTCTTTGGATTGGGTCAGGCCGGATCCGATGAAGGTTTCCCCCGACATCCGTTCCAAAACGGTGATCTGCTTGGGCTCTGCGTTCATTTTGACACCCTTGGCATCATCCCAGACATCGAGGTTGAGGATCAGCACCGATTTCGGGGAGGCCACAACAGGCAGACCGGGCTGGGCCAGCACAAAACCCTGCACGGAGACGCCGAAGTGATAGAGGCGATCGCCTTCATAGCGGTCGAATCGGGTGCCGATGGCCTGCTTCAGGGCGGTGACCCATTCTTCCTGCTCAGCATCGCGCGACACTGGGCCTTTGACCATGTTGTTGGCCACCACAATGTTGTGACCAAAGGCGAAATCCCCCAGCGGTTCAGGTTTTTCTTCCAGATCTCCGGTGGACGAACAGGCCACCAATCCAAAAAGCGCCAGACCCGCCAGAATTCGCATCAGCATCCCAAACCTCTCCCTTGATCCTGCAGTGCCCTCTTTGTCGAAGGCTTCCCCTGCCATACCGCAGCCATTGCGCTCAGGCAAATTGCCTCACCCCGCGGGGATGGATTGCCGCGGCAAACGTTGCACATATATCCTGATAGAGGAGGAGCGAGGATGCCCTATATCCCAGAGATCACCGGCGCCCCCAGCCATGTTGCCCTGCCCGCCCATGTGCCCTTGGTGCGCGAACCCTGGGGCATGCTGAAATCCCTGCGTGCGGCGCGGCAGAACCTCTTGTCGATCATCCCTGAGGTGGCGACCCGCCAGCCGATGGTCAGCGGCAAAACCGGCCGGCGCTGGCATATGGTGATGGATCCCGATGCGATCCGCCGGGTGCTGCTGGAGCGGGTAGAGGACTATCCCAAATCCCTGGTCACCAAGAACCTGCTGCGGCCGGCCATTGGCGAATCGTTGTTCATTGCCGAAGGCGCTCATTGGCGCTGGCAGCGCCGGGCCGCCGCACCCGTGTTTTCGCACCGCAATGTCACAAACCTCACCCCGGTGATGAGCGCCGCAGCCGAGGCGGCCTGCACCCGTGTGGCGGACGCCGGTCCAAGGGCCGTCAACATGGCGGATGAAATGGTGCGTGCCACCTTTGATGTGATCAGTGATGTGACCTTTTCCGGCGATGAAGGCTTTGACCGCGCCGCCATTCACCGTGCGATTGACGCCTATATCGCCGAGGCGGGGAAAATCTCGCTCTTTGATATGCTGGGCCTGCCCGATTGGGTGCCGCGGCCGGGCCGGATGGTCTCAGGCCAAGCGCTGAAAGAGATGAAGCGGGTCGCTGATGCCTCCATCGAGGGGCGGCGGCAGGGCGGGCCGCGCGCGGTGCCGGATCTGCTGGACCTGCTGCTGGCCGGTGAAGACCCGGAAACCAAACGGCAGATGAACACCGGCGAATTGCGCGACAACCTGTTGACCTTCATCGTGGCGGGGCATGAAACCACTGCGCTGACATTGGGCTGGGCGCTTTACCTGATGGGGTTTGATCAGGCCGCCCAAGACAGGGCGCGGGCGGAGGCGCAGGCGGCTTTTGGTCGCGGGACCGCCACCGCGACGCATCTGGAGCAGCTGCCATTTCTGCGTCAAATCATCGAGGAAACCCTGCGACTTTACCCGCCAGCGGCGATCCTGTCGCGGACGGCACAGAAGGCGGATACGCTCGCCGGGCGTGACGTCTACCCGGGTGACACGGTGATGATCCCGATCTATGCGCTGCATCGCAATCAGCTGCTGTGGCAGGACCCGGATCAGTTCCGCCCTGAGCGGTTTGAGAACCGCAAAGCGATCCAGCGCTATGCCTACCTGCCCTTTGGCGACGGGCCACGGATCTGCATCGGCGCCTCCTTTGCGCTGCAAGAGGCGGTGATCATCCTTGCCACCTTGCTGGCGCGCTACCGGTTCACCCCGGTGCCCGGCCATACGCCGAAACCAGTGATGATCCTGACCCTGCGCCCTGAGGGCGGCGTCTGGCTGCAGGCAGAGGCTGTTTAGATCGCTGAGGTATATGGGGCGTTGCCCCCTTGGCCTGCGGCCAATTCCCCCAGAGTATTTGGGAAACAGTGAAAGCGATTTGGCAGTCCGCCGAAGGCGCCAAAAATAGAGCGGGCCCCGCGAGGGGCCCACATTTGGATCAGGTAAATTTCATATCGCGGGGGAAGCCATAAGGGGGCTTTTTGCCGACACCGGCGCGTTTGCCCAGCCATTCGGACATGTCCGGCTCATGGCGGGTTTTGCCGCCGCCCATTTCCCAGCTGAGGCCCTGTTCCCAGGTGAAGGTGGTGATGTCCGACAGGCCGCCGTCCAGTTCCAACGTGCCCTGCCGGCCGCGTGCCATATTGTATTTCTGCAGTCGCACCCCTTTGCCACGGGTCATTTCCGGCAGTTCTTCCACCGGGAAGACCAGGAATTTGCCGTTCTGGCTGACGATGGCAACATGATCGCCCGCGATGGGGCGGACCAGCTGGGCCTTCACGTCGTCTTTGACGTTCAGCACCTGTTTGCCGGTCCGGGTCTGGGCCAGGATCTCATCCTCGGGCACCATGAAACCATTGCCTTCGGTGGAGGCGACCAGCAGTTTCTGACCGGGGCGGTGAATGAAGAGATCGATGATCTCCGCCTCATTCGGGATATCCACCATCAGGCGCAGCGGTTCCCCCATGCCACGGCCACCCGGCAGGTTCGACGACTGCAGGGTGTAAAACCGCCCGTTGCTGGCAAAGACCAGCAGGCGATCGGTGGTTTCGGCGTGGAAGATGAAACGGGGGCCGTCGCCATCTTTGAACTTCAGCTCACGCTTCAGATCGATGTGGCCGGTCATGGCGCGGATCCAGCCCATCTGCGAGCAGACGATGGTGATCGGTTCGCGGTCGATCATCGCCTCCAGCGGCACCTCTTCGGCTTCCACGGCTTCGGCGAAATCGGACCGGCGTTTGTCCCCCTCGGAGCTGCGGCCAAACTGCTTGCGGGTCTCTTTCAACTCCTCGCTGATGCGGATCCATTGCAGGTCTTCACTGCCCAGAAGTTCCAACAGCCCGGCGCGTTCTTCCAGCAGGGCGTCGCGTTCGCGGGTCAGCTCGATCTCTTCCAGACGGCGCAGGGAGCGCAGGCGCATGTTGAGGATCGCTTCGGCCTGAACCTCGGTCAGCTCGCCGACGCCTTCGCCCGCCGGCAGCGGTGAGCGATAATCGCTTTCATCCGTGGCGCGCGGTTTCTTATCGGCCCAGTTTTCCGCCATCAGCGCCTGTTTCGGCGCGTCATCATAGCGAATGATGTCAATCACACGGTCGAGGTTGAGGAAGGCAATGATCAGGCCTTCGAGCACCTCAAGACGGTGATCGATCTTATCTAGACGGTGTTTCGAGCGCCGTTGCAGCACCTCACGACGGTGATCCAGGAAGGCGCGCAGCACCTCTTTGAGCGAGCAGACCTTGGGGGTGACCCCGTCGATCAGCACGTTCATGTTGAGCGAGAACTTGATCTCCAGATCCGAGTTGCGGAACATCAGGTTCATCAGCACCTGGGGATCCACATTTTTCGACTTCGGTTCCAGAATCAGGCGGATGTCATCGGCGGATTCGTCACGTACATCAGCCAGAATCGGGATTTTCTTGGTCTGGATCAGCTCCGCGATTTTTTCGATCAGCTTGGACTTCTGCACCTGGTAGGGGATCTCGGTGATCACGATCTGCCAGGTACCACGGCCCAGATCCTCAACCTCCCACTTACAGCGCAGGCGGAAGCTGCCGCGCCCGGTGGCATAGGCTTTGGCGATGCTTTCGCGCGGCTCCACAATCACGCCACCGGTGGGGAAATCCGGCCCCGGCACGTAGTTCAGCAGGGTTTCATCGCGGGCGTCGGGTGTCTTGATAAGGTGCAGACAGGCGCCGATCAGCTCTTCGATGTTATGGGGCGGAATATTCGTCGCCATGCCCACGGCGATCCCTGCGGCGCCATTGGCCAGAAGGTTCGGGAAGGCGGCGGGCAGAACCACAGGTTCGTTGAGCGTGCCATCGTAGTTTTCGCGGAAATCAACGGCGTTTTCGTTGAGGCCTTCCAACAGCGCCTCAGCCGCGGCGGTCATCCGCGCCTCAGTGTAACGCGAGGCAGCGGGGTTATCGCCGTCAATGTTGCCGAAGTTACCCTGACCGTCGACCAGCGGGTAGCGCACGTTGAAGTCCTGCGCCAGACGCGCCATGGCGTCATAAATCGCGGCGTCCCCGTGCGGGTGGTAGTTGCCCATCACGTCGCCTGAGATCTTAGCAGACTTCCTAAAGCCCCCGCTTGCCGAGAGTTTCAGCTCACGCATGGCGTAAAGGATTCGCCGATGCACCGGCTTCAGCCCGTCACGCGCGTCCGGAAGCGCCCGGTGCATAATCGTGCTGAGTGCATAGGTGAGATAGCGTTCGCCAATGGCCCGGCGCAGAGGCTCGGCCACTTCCAGCTGGTCCATATTGGGGTCGTCGGTCACGTCAGTCATAGATGCTGTGTAGCCGCGCAGGCTGACCCCGACAAGCCTTGCGCCGTTGAATTTGCCGCTTGCACACGCCGCCGTGCCAGATTCGCAGCACCCCACCACCTAGGGGGGAAGTTTATCAGCAGAGTCCCCATGAGGGGTAAGGATATGGTAAGATACTTGCATTGATATCATTTCCTTTTACTCCCCCCGAAGGAGGTGCGGCATGTCGCGCTTCGTTTTTCTATCTTTGATTTTTATGGCGCTGGCTTATTATGAGTTGAGCGGCGGCGATAGTTTTGACCCCGAGGCTGAGGGCGCCTTGCGTCAGGCCGCACGTGGCGCGGATTCCGCACCACCAAACGCCGACCAGCCCACGCCTGAAGTGGCGCGTCAGACCGTCGACAACAGCCTGAGCGTTCCAGCAACTGACCGAGCAGTATCCGCCCCCAAACCCGTGCCACAGCGGGAGCGTTTCGCGCAGATGCCGCTGCCCCGGTTTGAGGTCGCGCGCCTGCCGCTGGTGCGGGCCACAGATGTGCCCGTGCAGGTTTCCGTGGCCAACCCGCAGCCATCTGCAGGGCCCGCCACCCTGACCGATGATGCGACCAGCGCCGATATCGTGGCAGCGATTGCAGCCGAGGTTGTGGCTGAGCGTCAGGCCGGCTTTGATCCCCAGCGCACGCAGGTGATTGACGCCGTGCCAGAGGTCGACCTGCGCCAAGTCATCGTCAGCCGCGCCAATATGCGCAACGGCCCCGGCACCCGGTACAATGTCCTGCTTAGCCTGCCCCGCGGCACCGCCGTGAAGGTTCTGCAAGATCCCAGCACCGGCTGGCTGAAGCTGCAGGTGCGTGACGGGGTGGCAGAGGCTGGGCGCATCGGCTGGATCTCGGCCAAGTTGCTCAGCGCCAAGGTCACGCCGCCGGAAACCGCGCCGCCCGCTGACAGCGCAGAGATTGCGTCAGCCAACTGAATGCCCTAGCCCTTTTGCCAGCAGTGCAAACAGGGAAGAGGCGCATCACGGCCATGGCACAAAAATCCATTTTGATCACCGGCTGCTCTTCGGGCATCGGCTATGACGCCGCGCATGGGCTAAAGGCCGAAGGCTGGCGTGTCTTTGCCGCCTGCCGTCAACAGAAAGACTGCGACCGGCTTGCGGCGGAAGGTCTGGAAACCGTGCAGCTGGATTACAGCGATGAGGCCTCAATTACTGCCGCCCTACAACATGTGCTGGATCAGACTGGTGGCACGCTGGATGCGCTGTTCAACAATGGGGCCTATGCCTGCCCCGGCGCCAATGAGGATCTGCCCCGCGGCGCCCTGCGAGAGATTTTTGAGGCCAATGTTTTTGGCTGGCACGATCTGACCCGGCAGGTGATCCCGGTGATGCGGGCGCAGGGGCATGGCCATATCGTCAACTGCTCTTCGGTGCTGGGGTTGGTGGTTGCGCCCTGGCGGTCGGCCTATAACAGCAGCAAATTTGCGCTTGAGGCGCTGACCGATACGCTGCGCATCGAAATGCGCGACACCGGCATCAAGGTAGTTTTGATCGAACCCGGCCCTGTCACCTCCAACATTCGCAAAAACGCCATTCCGCATTTTGAAAAGTGGATTGATTGGGAAAACTCACCGCGGGCGGATCAATACCGGGCGACGCTGAACAAGCGGCTGTATAAAGACAGCGACAAGAAAGACACCTTTGAGCTGCCGCCCTCTGCTGTAACCGCCAAGCTGCTGCGCGCATTGAACAGTGCCAATCCGCGGCCCCGCTATTATGTCACCACACCGACCTATATCATGGGCACATTGCGCCGCCTCCTGCCGACCCGGGCACTGGATTGGCTGCTGGCCAAGGGCTGACCTGCCCCTCCGTGCAACGATCCGCGACGAATTAGGGGCTTGCACGATGCGCCCGCACCTCTACATCAGGGAAAACCGAAAAAAGGGAATTGGGGATAATGGCTGACGATCCGCTGTTTTACGTTGTGGCCTTTGCCTGTCTGGGCGTGCTTGTGATCCTGATGTTTGGGATCGGCGGCTTTGCCAAAGGGGGCGAGTTTAACAAGAAATACGCCAACAAGCTGATGCGCTGGCGCATCGCGGCCCAGTTCATCGCCGTTGTGCTGATCCTTGGGTTTGTCTGGCTGCGCGGGGGCTTTTGATATGGTGGTCCTGAACAAGATCTACACCCGCACCGGCGACAAGGGTGACACCGCCCTTGGCAACGGCACCCGGGTGGCGAAACATTCGGCACGTGTGAACGCCTATGGCACCGTGGATGAGTTGAACGCGACGCTGGGCGTGGCACGGCTGCAGGCCGAGGGTGAGATGGACGCAGCGCTGGGTCGAATGCAGAACGATCTGTTCGATCTGGGCGCTGACATGTGTCGCCCCGATATGGATAAAGACGCCGACGCCGAATACCCGCCGCTGCGTGTCTCCGACGCACAGGTCGAACGGCTGGAAGCCGAGATTGATGCGATGAACAAGGACCTGAGCCCGCTGCGCAGTTTCATCCTGCCCGGTGGCACGGCCCTATCGGCCCATCTGCATGTCTGCCGCACCGTGGCACGCCGCGCAGAACGTCTGGCAGTGGAACTGGCCGCGGATGAGCTGGTGAACCCGGCAGCGATCAAATACCTCAACCGTCTGAGCGACTGGTTCTTTGTCGGCGCCCGTGTCGCCAATGACAACGGCGCCGATGATGTGCTCTGGGTGCCGGGCGCGAACCGGTAAATGGTGCTAGGGCAACGGTTTAATGTGGCACTCTAACGAAGAGCTTCCCCAAACACATTTAGAGCAGGCTCAAATGCTCGAGAGCATTGTGACTGCGCGCGCAACAGGCAGCGGGGCTCCGAACGATGAGATACTGTATCGGCGGCTGCGCAGTTCCATGCTCGAAGACCCAACGACCCAGAAGTTGCTACCCGCATTTATCCGGACATGCTGCACTCTGGATACATTTTGGCCGTGGATAAAGAAACAAGCGGACAACTACGCGGATCGCAGGCAGATAATTGCCTCAGAATTTACTCAGCTAGTGGAGTATCTTGAGGGTTCTCGCACCTCTCCAAGCGATACTCACAACTCAGGTGCCTTGCGTTCCTTCGATGCCGATGGCGTGCACCAAATTTGGGTGAAAGCGCTAGACCGTCGTATCGAAGATCCCGAAGGAGCCATTACTGTTGCCCGCACCCTTCTGGAAAGCGTCACAAAGCGTATTCTTGACGAACGATACGTTGACTATTCCGAGAAGGATGACTTGCCAAAACTGTACCGAAAGACTGCAGATTGCCTCAATTTGACGCCAGCACAACACTCTGAGGAAGCGATAAAATCCATTTTGGGTGGCGCGATAACGTTGGTAAATGGCATTGGCACGCTGCGGAATAAGTGGTCCGATTCCCATGGAAGGGGAGGCCGAAATCCGGTTCGACCCACCCCGCGGCATGCCAAATTGGCGGTTAACACGGCCGGAGCGATCGCGACATTTTTGGTGGAAACACACCTAGAGAAGCCGAGTTAAACTTCCGCCAGCCAGGCCTCGGCCGCCTCTGCCTCATTCAGGTCAAAGGCTTTGATGTCGATGCTGCCAAACAGGTGGCCTTTGAATTCGGCCGCTGACTTCAGCCAGCCGGCATCTGTCAGCACAGCACAGCGGTCAAACTTGTTCAGCAGACCGAACATCGCGGGCAGGCGGGCGATTTCGACCCCGATCGCGCCAAAGCTGGGCATCGAGAAATCCGGGATCCGATAGAGCATCACACCGCCGGTGATATCCTCGGAAAAGGCAATCAGATCTTCCAATCCTTTGCGCATCTCCTCGGTCTCAATCTTACCATCCAGGGTCAGATCAACTCGGTTGGGGGCAGGTTTTGTTACTGTCAGCATTGCAGTCACTCCTTTCACCTCTGGATGACATAAGTAGCGGCCTCATGCCCTGATCAAGGTCAAACCACTGAAACTTTGACTGCGGGGATCCAAGTGATTCTCCGCAGGGCGGCAGAGCGGCCGTCAAACTGCCCTTAGGGCATGGATTCGTACCGATATTCGCACGCAGCATTCAGTTTCCCCCTTCCCCAAGGGAAGCTGCAAAATTTCAGCAACTTTTCTGTCGGAAAAAATGCGGAACGCGGCGTCCTTTGGCGCTAACGTGACGATTTTGCCCTGTTTTGCGTCCACGCAAGAATATAACAAAGGCACATAGCTTTTTCGGCGTTGCAGCAATTGTGGCGCCAAGCACTGAAGGGAGACCACGAAATGAAGGTACTCGTACCTGTCAAACGTGTGATCGACTATAACGTGAAAGTTCGCGTGAAAGCGGACGGCAGCGGTGTCGATCTCGCCAACGTCAAGATGTCAATGAACCCATTCGACGAGATTGCCGTCGAAGAGGCCATTCGCCTGAAAGAAGCAGGTAAAGCCGATGAGGTCGTTGTGGTCTCGATCGGTGTGAAGCAAAGCCAGGAAACCCTGCGCACTGCACTGGCCATGGGCGCCGACCGCGCCATCCTGGTAAACGCCGCTGACGATGTACATCAGGACATCGAACCGCTGGCCGTTGCCAAGATCCTGAAAGCCGTTGTCGACGAAGAGCAGCCTCAGCTGGTCATCGCCGGTAAACAGGCGATCGACAACGACATGAACGCGACCGGCCAGATGCTGGCAGCGCTGTTGGGCTGGGGTCAGGCGACCTTTGCGTCCGAAGTGGACGTGGATGGCGATGCTGCCACCGTGACCCGCGAAGTGGACGGCGGTCTGCAGACCATCAAGGTGAACCTGCCGGCGATCATCACCGCCGACCTGCGCCTGAACGAGCCGCGCTACGCCTCGCTGCCGAACATCATGAAAGCCAAGAAAAAGCCGCTGGATGAGAAAACCGCCGCCGACTATGGCGTCGACACCACCCCGCGTCTTGAGGTCGTGAAAACCGGTGAGCCGGCAGAACGTGCCGCAGGCATCATGGTTGGCTCGGTTGATGAGCTGGTTGCGAAACTGAAAGAAGCGGGGGCTGTATAATGGCTGTTCTTCTGATTGCTGAAGTTGCAAACGGCGCACTGGCCGTTGATGCCACCGCCAAAGCCCTGACCGCCGCCAAGGCCCTGGGTGATGTGACCGTTCTGTGCGCCAGCGCGGGCTGCAACGGCGCCGCCGAAGCCGCCGCCAAGCTGGATGGTGTGTCCAAAGTGCTCTGCGCGGATGACGCGGCCTATGGCAATGGTCTGGCCGAGCCGATTGGTGATCTGGTTGTGTCGCTGGCTGGCGATTATAGCCACATCGTTGCGCCCTCGACCGCGGCTGCGAAAAACCTGCTGCCGCGCGTGGCTGCCCTGCTGGACGTGATGGTCCTGTCGGACGTCACCGCCGTTGTGGACGCGGACACGTTTGAGCGCCCGATCTACGCAGGCAACGCGATCCAGACCGTCAAATCCTCGGATGCGACCAAGGTTCTGACCGTGCGGACTTCGACCTTTGACGCCGCTGGCGAAGGTGGTTCGGCCGCTGTCGAAACCATCGCTGCAGCAGGCAACCCCGGCCTGTCCGAATGGGTTGAAGACAAGGTTGCCGAAAGCGACCGTCCCGAGCTGACCTCGGCCGGTGTGGTTGTTTCCGGTGGTCGCGGTGTGGGGTCCGAAGAGGACTTCGCCCTGATCGAGAAACTGGCTGACAAGCTGGGCGCCGCCGTTGGCGCATCGCGTGCCGCAGTTGACTCGGGCTATGCCCCGAACGACTGGCAGGTGGGTCAGACCGGCAAGGTGGTTGCACCAGATCTCTACATCGCTGTGGGTATCTCGGGCGCGATCCAGCACCTGGCAGGTATGAAAGACTCGAAGATCATCGTTGCGATCAACAAAGACGAAGAAGCGCCGATCTTCCAGGTTGCTGACTTTGGTCTGGTCGCCGACCTCTTCGACGCTGTGCCTGAACTGACCGAGAAACTCGGTTAAGTCGCACGACTTGCGAACGTTCTGGCCTGATGCCGGAACGGAATAGAACCCGAAACGCCCCGCATCCTTATGCGGGGCGTTTTGTTTCAACACCTCACGTGATGGCGAATTTTCCTCACATACCAGTGATATGCGCTGTAACGCCGCAGCCCATTGCCTATTTGCGCTACACTCAAGGCGCGCTCTGCCGTTCCTGAGTACATGATTTAAGTGTGAGGAGAATTCGAATGAAAGCTGTATTGATCGCCGTCCCGGCCCTTTTTCTAGTGGCTGGCTGCATGACGACCGAAGGGGCTGATAGCCGACCACAGGGCCATTCAAACGGGGTGACCATTGTCGGGGCAACGCCGCCGAATGCTCAGGCAACCGGGGCGCAGCCACGGGTCATTTCGGAACAGGAACTGCTGACATCTGCCGGGTCCGGCACCGGGACGACGGGATCGACCGGCACGTCATCCAGCTCAACCGGTATCTCCCGCGACAATATCGCCGGGACCGTGTCTATCCCCACCACAAACCCTGCCGGCACCGTTACCGCCGGCGATCGGGTGTTTAACCCGGCAAACCTCTGATCCACCTTAAGGCGGCCCGTATTGGCAGGTCCTCCCGGGCCTCTCCAATCGGGCCGCTAGCCGCGTTTGGCCGCCAGGGCCACGCCCAGCAACACAACGCCAGTGGCCAGCAGGAATTCGAAATCTGGCCACTCCGCCAGCAATAGTGCGCCGCCCAGAATGGCCAGCACCGGCACGCTCAGCTGTGCCACGGCCGCGCGTCCTGCGCCCAGTTGCGGCAGTAGCGCATACCATAGCGCATAGCCCAGCCCCGATGTCACCGCGCCCGAGGTGATCGCCAAGACAAACGCGGGCGTGGACATGTGCCAGTCCGCCCAGATCAGCACCACCATGCCAAAAGGCACCGCCAGCACGAAGTTTGCCGCCGTATCACCCAGAGGATCCTGCGCGCCCCGGCCGATCAGCGAATAAATCCCCCAGCCGACGCCCGCGAGGGCCATCATGCCAGCGGCACCGCTGGACAGCTGCGCGCCCTCCCCCGGCCACAGCAGCCAACAGAGCCCGATCATCGCAACGCCTAAACCCAGCCAACGGGTGACCGGGATTACCTCCCGCAGGGCCAGTGCACCAAGAAACATCGTGACCTGCACCATGCCAAACAACACCAGCGCCCCGGCCCCGGCATCCAGTGCCTGATAAGCCAGTGAAAACCCAAAAAGGTAGAGCAGCAGGCTCGCCACCCCAAAGGCACGGGACGGCTGTAACCACAGCACCGTACGCGGCCGCAGCAGCACCAACAGGCCAAGCACCCCGGCCCCAGAAAGCAGCCGCACAACGGCAAAGCCCAGAGCATCCGCACCCGCCTGCACAATGCCTGCCCGGTTCAGCAATGAATTGGCCGCAAAGGCTGCCATTGTCAGGGCGACAAGCAGGAACAGCCGCATCAGACGGGTTTCACAAACTGGCGCCGCGCCTCGGCAGCTTTTTCGCGCATCGCACAGCCTTCGGCATGGTCATTGATCAGCCCCATCGCCTGCATGAAAGCAAAAACCGTGGTTGGGCCGACAAATTTCCAACCGCGTTTTTTCAACGCTTTGGATAGAGCAACCGAGGCAGGGGAGGTGGATTGTGTCTGCGGTTCCCCCAGCTCTTCGGGGGCAGGCTCAAAGCTCCAGACAAAGGCGGCGATGGATCCGGCCTCGTCCACCAGCTCCTGCGCACGGGCGGCATTGTTGATCACCGCTTCGATCTTGCCACGATGACGGACGATGCCAGCATTTCCCAACAGGCGTTCCACATCCTGCGGGCCGTAACCGGCCATCTTGTTGAAATCAAACCGATCAAACGCCGCCCGGAAGTTTTCGCGCTTGTCCAAAATGGTGCGCCAGCTGAGGCCTGACTGAAAGCTTTCCAGACAAAGTTTCTCAAACAGCCGGATGTCATCGCCCACCGGATAGCCCCATTCGGTGTCATGGTAGGGTAGGAACGCCTCCACCGTGCCGGCCCAAGCGCAGCGATGGCGTCCATCAGGACCTTCGATCAATCGGCTCATCTGTCTCTCCGTCAAACAATGACAGAACATTAACAGAACATCGGGTGAGGGCAATTCACCAAACTGTCATGATTTGAGGACCATGCGCCATAGAGTTGCCAAAGCGGGTGCTTTCGGCCCAAGGTCCGGCGTAGCTATCAAACCCAAACCCTTTTTTGATCAAGGTTTTCTCGTTGTTTAAGCATCTCTTCAAACCCTTCAATTGGGGCGGCACTGCCCCGCGCGCGGCCTTTGTGGTGGCAATTCTGCTGCTGACGTTAGCTGCCTTTGGCCTGCCGCCTGCGCTGGCAAACCTTGGTCTGCCCGTCTGGGTCGGCATAGCAACGGTTGCCGTACTCAATCTGCTGCTCTTCTCCGTCGTTGTGCGCCGTTTCCACGACATTGGGCGCAGCGGCGGCTGGGCTCTGCTTTGGGTGATACCAGTGGTCAATTTTGCCATGGTCCTTTGGCTGGCGCTGGCCCGGGGCAAAGCGCAAACAGCGCAGGATTGGCCACAGCGGCGTCGCCACCGGATTGGTCAGGCGATGTTGTGCCTGCTGGTGGTCATGGGCCTCAGTCGTGCTTTTTGGACTCCCTACACCATCCCGTCAGGCAGCATGAAACCGGCGCTGATCCCCGGCGATTTTGTGATTGCCACCCATGTCTCTGATGGCGATCAGCCCGCACGGGGCGACATTGTGGTCTTCCGCCATCCGCGCAACCAGCTGCCCTATGTCACCCGCGTCATTGGTCTGCCGGGCGAGGAGATCCGCATGGTCGACGGTCAGGTGGTGCTCAACGGGCAGGTGGCAAGCTACATCGAACTGCCCACCTTTACCGAGGTCATGCCGGCCCCGGGTTCCGGGCGCCTTCCCAGATGCAAAACGCTGGAGGCAGAGACCGCGCTCTGCCACAAGGATCAACGGCTGGAAATCCTGCCCGACGGCACCGCAGTGGCAGTGCTGGATATTATGCCGGCATCCGGTGACAACACCCCCGCCTATCGCATCCCAGACGGGCACTATTTTGTTCTTGGGGACAACCGCGACAATGTAATCGACAGCCGTGTCCCGCAAAGCGCCGGGGGCATTGGGTTTGTTGGCCAGCACCAGTTGATCGGCCATGCCCGATGGGTGCTGTTTTCCGGCCAGATTGCCGCTGATTTCACAACATTTGACTGGCGCTGGGACCGGATGCTGCTGGGGCTTTAATCCCCTCACATGAAAAAGGGGCCTCCCAAAGGGCGACCCCTAATTCTTCCGGTTGGAAGGCTGTGTAGGTGCGGTGCTTGCCCTTTCGGCAGATTGGCCTGAGCGGCCAATCGCCTGTCGGGTGCGACCGGGTTCCTGACGGAAACCCGTCTTACATCATGCCGCCCATGCCGCCCATGCCGCCCATGTCGGGCATGCCGCCGGCAGCTGCGCCACCGTCTTTGGACGGTTTGTCAGCAACCATGGCTTCGGTGGTGATCAGCAGACCAGCAACCGAGGCCGCATCTTCCAGAGCGGTGCGGGTTACTTTGGCCGGGTCGATCACGCCGAAGGAGAACATGTCACCATATTCTTCGGTCTGAGCGTTGAAGCCAAATGCGGTGTCGCCCGATTCACGGACTTTGCCCGCAACAACGGCACCGTCAACACCGGCGTTCTCAGCGATCTGGCGCAGCGGCGCTTCGATGGCTTTGCGAACGATGTTGATGCCTGCGTTCTGGTCAGCGTTGTCGCCTTCCAGACCTTCCAGAGCTTTGCCAGCCTGAACCAGTGCAACACCACCACCAACGATGACGCCTTCCTGAACAGCAGCGCGGGTCGCGTTCAGAGCATCGTCAACACGATCTTTACGCTCTTTCACTTCCACTTCGGTCATGCCGCCAACCTTGATCACAGCAACACCGCCGGCCAGTTTGGCAACGCGCTCTTGCAGCTTCTCACGGTCGTAGTCCGAGGAGGTCTCTTCGATCTGGGTGCGGATCTGGCCAACGCGGGCTTCGATCTCAGCCTTCTCACCAGCGCCGTCCACAACAGTGGTTTCGTCTTTGGTGATGGTGACTTTCTTGGCGGTGCCCAGCATGTCCATGGTGACCGACTCAAGCTTCATGCCCAGGTCTTCCGAGATCACCTGACCACCGGTCAGGATCGCGATGTCCTGCAGCATGGCCTTACGGCGATCGCCGAAGCCCGGTGCTTTGACAGCAGCAATTTTCAGGCCGCCGCGCAGCTTGTTCACAACCAGAGTTGCCAGGGCTTCGCCTTCAACGTCTTCGGCAATGATCAGCAGCGGTTTCTGCGACTGGATCACCGATTCCAGCAACGGAACCATCGGCTGCAGCGACGAGAGTTTCTTCTCGTGCAGCAGGATCATGCAGTCTTCCAGATCTGCGATCATCTTGTCAGGGTTGGTGACGAAGTAAGGCGACAGGTAACCGCGGTCGAACTGCATGCCTTCAACAACATCGGTCTCGGTTTCCAGACCTTTGTTTTCTTCAACGGTGATAACGCCTTCGTTGCCAACTTTCTGCATCGCGTCTGCGATCTGCTGGCCGATTTCGGCTTCGCCGTTTGCCGAGATGGTGCCAACCTGGGCAACTTCGTCGGAGTCTTTTACTTCACGGGCCGAGGCAACGATGCCTTCAACAACCTTGGCAGTTGCCAGGTCGATGCCGCGCTTCAGGTCCATCGGGTTCAGACCAGCTGCAACCTGCTTCAGGCCTTCGCGAACGATCGCCTGAGCCAGAACGGTTGCGGTGGTGGTGCCGTCGCCTGCTTCGTCGTTGGTGCGGGAAGCAACTTCCTTCACCATCTGGGCGCCCATGTTCTCGAACTTGTCTTCCAGTTCGATTTCCTTGGCAACCGATACACCGTCTTTGGTGATGCGCGGTGCGCCGAAGGATTTGTCGAGGACCACGTTGCGGCCTTTCGGGCCCAGGGTCACTTTCACGGCGTCAGCCAGAATGTTTACGCCGCGCAGCATTGCGTTGCGGGCATCGGTGTCAAACTTGACGTCCTTAGCAGCCATTGTGCTTGCTCCTGTTACTTAAATTCTGTCGTCGACAATCAGGCAATGATGCCCATGATGTCGGATTCTTTCATGATCAGCAGCTCTTCACCGTCGACGGTGACTTCGGTGCCGGACCATTTGCCGAACAGGATTTTGTCGCCTTCTGCAACGTCCATGGCAACGCGGTTGCCCGCATCGTCCTTGGCGCCTGCGCCAACTGCAACAACCAGGCCTTCCGCCGGCTTTTCCTTGGCGCTGTCGGGGATGATCAGCCCACCTGCGGTTTTCTCATCGCTCTCTACGCGGCGAACCAGCACGCGGTCATGAAGCGGTTTAAATGCCATCTCTGAGGCTCCTCAGCTCAAAGTTTGTCCCGGTCCCCTTCTCATGAAGCAGGACCGTTAGCACTCACCAGTGTCGAGTGCTAACGGAGGCATAGTTAGGAATGGGTCCAAGGGGAGTCAACAGTTTGTGAGGGGATATTTTTGACAGCCCAGCGCTCACATATCAAAGCACCGCATCCGTTCGACATAATCAACGCGGCCAGTGGCCGAGCGGTTTATTCGCCATCTACCTGCAAAGTATCCACTTGTTGCAAGGCGACAAGTGCGCCGAGATCTCATTGCCGCCTAGCATCTAGCCGCTTACTCTAAGCTGAAACATCACCTCCATCCCTCACGAGAGATTCACGCCATGAAGCTTGCCTTAGATCATCCTGCCTGGTCGCTACTCTATGGTCCTTACGGGGTGCAGGATGTACCGGGAGCTTTAGCAAAATTGGCCCGACAGTGGGACCAACCGCTGGCTGATGCGCTCTATTGGGAGAAGCTTCACCACCAAGAAAGCTTGTATCCGGTGACCTACGCAGCATTGCCATGGCTTTGGGAAATCGCGCCGAAGGACCTTTCGAACCTAAGTTTTCTGTCTTGGATTCTGTATTGTGCTGCCTATCGACACGACCCGCGAAATCTAGCCACACCGCGCAGCTCATATCCGGGGTTATCATCTCTCAATTCTGACACAAGTGGAGTCTTTCAGCGTCAGAGAAGGGCACTTGTTGAGCAACATTCCACTGTGCTGTCAGGGATAGAGCAATGGTGCAGAATCCAATTCCCAATTATCGCAGAACGCTGCCAAGCTGCATTACCGAGCTGCCACGGCCCTCATGACGTCTACTACCTGTTGGTTGGTCCAATGACATTGGACGGCGCGCAGAAGGTGGCCAATGTTCTAGGCATGTGGTGTGACGGGCATGATCTAAAAACCATAGCCGAAGAAACCGAAGCCTGGGGCGAAAAGGACCTGCAGCTGGCCCAAAAATGGTCCTGCCTTTTAGATCAACACGCCCCAGAATGCGGCGCAGTCCTGCGGGACTACGCCCAGCAGGAGGGGGGCACCCAAATGGTGCCTCGCTGCAACAATACTCCCGATCTGTTCAGGGAAGATTGATCAGGGCCGCCAGACCTTGCCATACGTCACAATTCGGTCTGCCTCATGCCATGGGTAGCTGTTTTCCATCGCATCAGCATTGGCCATCCACTCGTCCTCGGTCGGATCCGGCACATTGCCCAGTAATCCACAGCTGTAGCAAACCACGTCAATGGACACGTCCGAAGTTACACAGGCCATAACGATCCAGTTATGATCACAATCCTCCGGGTCTGCGTAGCTATGCGGAAAGATCTTTAGGAATAGATTTAACAGGAAATCGAGCATGTTGACCCTCCAGAGGTTCGCTCTTAGTATGATCAATTACCTGCAACACAACCCGGCATCAAGCGACAGCCTTTCGCCCCACATCCGTCAGCGCATAGATGCCTTTTTCCACCCGTTCGAACCAGCCGTAGTGATTGTCGGCCATGATCCGGGTGGCGCGGGTCACCTCGGCGCCTTTGGCAACCAGCGCGCCTTTGGTCGGGCCGTGTTCGGCCAGATAGGCGGCGCAACGCAGCGCCTCTTGCCGGTAGGAGGTCACAAGGCCAGCTCGGGTGGCGCCGCCTTGGTTCGGATCCCCTTCGCGGCGTTCAAATTCGGCCATCAGCGTGGTTTTGCGCCGCTTTACCTTGCGCGGCTGAAACGGGGCTGGATCATGATGCACCTGCACTGCGCCCTCGGGCGAGATGCTGATCACGCCAAGCCCCAGCCGTTTGCAAAGCCCCAGGTTGCCCTTGAACGCCTTATAGCCGGGCCGCCCCTTCCATCGTGGCACCGCCAGATAGACCTGATCCGTCACCCGCTGCCGGGCAACGCCTTGCTGCAGCAAGGTCAGGGAAAACCCCGTTTTCAGCTCAATGATCACCGGGGGTTCATCACCGCGCAACGCAACCACATCCGCCGCGCCAATCTCAGCCTTAACCTCATAGCCCAGCGCCTCAAAAAACGCTTTGACGGGCGGGTACAGGTCAGTCTCGGAGGGTTTGCTCATGGCGGTATTTAGCCCCGTTCGCGCAACGCTGCCAACACCCTATTGGCGCGCTTCATACGCCGTGTTAGCCTTCCCTCAACTGAGGAGCGCCCTGACAGTGATCAAGTAAGCCTGAGCCATCGACCCTGACACACCGCAGACCCACAGACGGGTTTGAGCGGGGGTCTTTTCTATAGCGACTTACCTGACAGGATTTCCCATGAGAGAGATCATCTACGACGTTGCCGTCACGCTTGACGGCTATATTGCTGCGCCTGGCGGAGATGTTTCCGCCTTTCCACAGACGGGACCCCACGCCGAGGCCTATGCCCAGCGTTTGGCAACCTATGACACCGTGCTGATGGGGCGCGCGACCTATGAATTTGCCTATGACTTTAGCCTGCCACCAGGCGTGCGCGCCTATCCCCATATGGCGCATTACATCTTCTCAGGCAGTATCACACTGCCCGAAGGCGCCGCGGTCACAGCCGTGCGGTCTGAGTGGCGCGAATGGGTCACCAGATTGAGGGAACAGCCGGGGGCCGCGATCTATCTGTGCGGTGGCGGCCAGTTTGCTGGTTGGATGCTGTCCAAAAACCTGATCGACCGGCTGGTGCTGAAACGGGTGCCGATCACGCTTGGGGGTGGGATACCGCTGTTTGACATGGCGGGTGTCCGCGCGAAGGGGGCAGAATGGCAATGCCTTGGCGCCACCCCCTATGACAACGGTGTGGTGCTGGAAACCTACAAGCGGAAAACCACATAACCGGGGCGCAGCCCTCACCCCGATGGGGGCTGCACCCCTTCCCCATCAGCAGTGACCACCCACTGCTTGCACGCGCGATTGGATCAGCTATCGTGACTACAATTAGTTAGCCTAAAGGTGTGTCGTGATCCGCATTTTGCTCTCCACCCTGTTGATCTGCCTCGCCAATCTGGCCCATGCCCTCTGCAACGAAGAGGCCACCCTGTCGGCAGATGTGTTGCAACGGTTGCGCACGGAAGCGGCGCAGCATCCGTTCCATCAGGGCAACCTGTGGCAGGTCGAAAAGGACGGCATCACCTCATACCTCTTTGGCACCATGCACCTTCATGATCCCCGCCACGCGGCCTCGATGGCGCGGTTGAAACCGCTGATCGCGGCCTCAGACACCGTATTGGTTGAGGTCACCAAAGCGGGGGAGGCGGAGCTGCAAAAGGAACTGATCGGCGATCCTAACCGCTACCTGATCACCGAAGGTGACAGTTTGATGGACCGTCTGGGCCCGGAAGCCTGGGACAAGCTGACCGCCCAGCTGGATGGCCGCGGTATCCCCCCCTTCATGGCGGCGAAGTTCCAACCCTGGTTCCTGGGCTTTTCCATGATGCTGCCGAAATGCGCGATGGAGGATCTGCAGGCAGGGCGTTTTGGCATTGATAAGGCGATCGAGGCTGAAGCGGTTGCAATCGGGAGGCCGGTGGGCGGCCTTGATGATGTGGCGGCGCTGATCGCCTATTTTGCCAAAGATCCGCTGGACCAGCAGGTTGAGGAGCTGCGTTGGAGCCTGATGCTGGATCTGCCGATGGATCCCGGCAGCGCAGGGTTGAGCAATTTCTATTTCGCCGAAGAAACGCAGCTGGCTTGGCACTATAGCCTTTATGAGGTTGAGCGCGTGACCGCAGACCTTGGCCAAGCGGATCAGGACAGGCTGATGGGGCTGGTGCGCGAAATGCTGGACGACCTGATTTCCGGTCGCAATCAGCAATGGATGGACCAGCTGTTACCGACGCTTAACCAGACCCGCAGCTTCGTGGCCGTCGGCGCGCTGCACCTGCCGGGGGAACAGGGGCTGCTGAACCTGCTGCATCAGGAGGGGTTCACCGTGAGCTCGCTGTCGATCGATCAGCGCTAATGCCACAGCCCCAAAGGGGCGGCATTTTGGATTGGTGACAAACTCAATGGCCGCGCCTATAAGCCCGGCCAAGCCTCTGATATTTAGATTCTCAAGGATCCTCCTATGACCACCCAGGTTTTTGGCCACAAATCCCCCGACACTGACTCCACCGGCTCGCCCATCGTTTGGGCCTGGTATCTTAACGAAGTCAAAGGCGTTGCCGCCGCCCCGAAGCTGCTGGGCGAACCCAACACCGAAGCGCTGTTCATGCTGGACCGCTGGAACCTCGACAAGCCGGAGATCATCGACGGTGTTGAAGCTGGCGCCCCGGTTGTCATCGTGGACACCAACAACCCGGCCGAACTGCCCGAGGGCATCAATGACACGGACATCACCGCGATCATTGACCACCACAAGCTGGTGGGCGGTCTGGAAACCAAAGGCCCGATCGATATCACCATCCGTCCGCTGGCCTGCACCGCCACCATCATGTACGACCTGATGGGCGACGATGCCGCGAAGATGCCCGAAGCTGTCAAAGGCGCCGCCCTGACCTGCATCCTGTCGGACACGCTGGAATTCCGTTCGCCCACCACCACCGACCGTGACCGCGAAGTGGTTGCCGCGCTGGCCGCAGATCTGGGCGTGGACGTTCCGGCCTACGCGGCTGAGATGTTCGCCGCCAAGTCCGACGTTTCGGCCTTCTCGGATGCCGAGCTGATCCGCATGGACTCGAAAGAATACGAAGTCGACGGCACCAAGTTCCGCGTCTCGGTTCTGGAAACCACCGCACCGGAAATCCCGCTGGGCCGCAAAGACAGCCTGATGGAGACCTACAAAACCGTTCAGGCCGAAGATGGCGTGGATGAGGTTCTGCTGTTCGTCGTCGACATCCTGAAAGAAGAAGCCACCCTTCTGGTGCCGAACGATCTGGTAAAAGGCGTTGCCGAGAAAAGCTTTGGCGCCACTGTGGAGGGCGATCTGGTTGTCCTGCCCGGCATCATGAGCCGCAAAAAGCAGATCATCCCGAACCTCAAGGTCTGATCACCTGCCTCAGCAGAGATACAGTAAAAATACGGGCGCCCTTCGGGGCGCCTTTTTCTTTTGTTTTCAGCGAACTACACCACATCACCGCGCGGACATGTAATCGCTTACACAGCTTATTTCTATAGTTCTGCGCCCTGCTGCCGTTAGTGAACGAAAGAACGTCCAACAGCATCGGTGATGATTATGACCCCCAAATCTGTCCTCCTCGCATTGGCCATCTCCTCGATCGCCACCTTCGGTCACGCCCAGGAAACCGTCACATTCCAAGCCTCGCCCATTGAGCCCACGGCCTTCAAGGTGAAGCGCGCCAAGGCAAAAGGGATTGAGCTGAAGGCCACACCTGGGATCGAACTGACCGGTCAGTTTTTTGCCTCCTCGGCTGGTGGGAAATCCCCGGCAGTGGTGATTTTGGTCAGTGGTGATGGGCTGCAGCAATCGCATCTGGATTGGGCAGAACACCTATCCAAACAAGGCTACGCGGCGCTGGTGGTTGATAGTTTTGGGTCCCGCGGCGGGTTCAACGCGATGGACACCGCAGGCGTCGACTATAACGACGATGCCGTCAGCGGCTATCGCTACCTCAGCAACCGCGATGATATAGACGCCAGCCGGATCGCCGTGCTTGGCTTCTCCACCGGGGGGGCGCAGGTGATGTCTGTCACCAATGAAGCCACGGCGCGCATCCCGGACAGCTTCACACCCTATGCAGCCGTCTCGCTCTACCCGATCTGCCCGCCCGATGGCGTCAACAAATGGCCGCTGCTGATTGTGGCTGGTGACGCGGATCAGATGATCTCCCTCTCCAGCTGCACCGCCCATGTGGAAAACAGCCAGTCGCAAAACCACCCGGCCCAGATGGAGGTCTACCCCGGCGCTACGCATTTCTTTGACAACCCGATGTATGCCGCTGATGGCGATCTGGGCATGCTGGGGTTCGACTACAGCGAAGCCGGCCATCAGGAAGCACTGGCACGGGTGGTCGACTATCTGAACACCGTGGGCAGCTAACCCCCGCCACCGCAACACACCAAGGGCGCCGCATCGGCGCCCTTTTTCTTTGCGCCACCGTCAGCCCAGCGGCGGCAGCCCTTCAAATTGCGGCAGCTCCTCGGGGATTTGGTGAAACGGCTGTTTCTCCCCCACAAAAATTGCCGCGCGGGGCGCTTTGAATTCCTCGGGCGCGTCCAATGTGCCCACCTTGATCATCACCAGCCCCATCCCCTTGCGACGGCTGACCAGCTGGGTGCCACAGGTGGCGCAGAAGTCCCGTGTGGCCTTGGCATCAACGTCGCGGGTGAACTGGGCGGGGTTGCCAGCTGTGTAGCGAAATCCGGTCTCGGGCACAGCCATGAACATGTTTGGCGCACCACCGGCATAATGCGTGCAGGCCCGGCAATGGCATTGCGCCTTAAAAACCGGTTTGCCCGAAACCTCATAGCGCAGCGCGCCGCAATAACATCCACCTTGCATTTCTGCCTCCTGACTTTGGATTCAGCGGCAGGCTGGACGGGCGGCAGGCAAAACGATAGCGTCACATATGACATTATCCAGACCGTATGTGACAAACATCCTAACTTTGACATGACCACCCCCTTGAACGTGACCCTCCTGCGCCCTGATCCGCATCAGGCATCCAGTTTTGCGATCTGTGTTGAGATGGTTGAGACGGCAAACCGTGTCGCCCGGATGCATGGGCAATCTGATCGCTTTAAACTGACCATCACGGCCCCGCCCGAAATCCCGCAAAGCACTCAGCTGGTGCTGGTGCCGGGGCTTGGGCTGGCCACCGTCGGTGAGTTACGGCGCACCATGGTGCACCCGGGGTTTGAGGCACTGATCACCGCCTTGCGGCAGATCCGGGCGGATACGCCCATCGCCGCTGCCTGTTCCGCCACATTTGCCCTTGGCGCTGCCGGGCTGTTGGACGGGCGGCAGACCACGGGCCCCTGGTGGTTAATGCCGCATCTTGCCGATCTGTTTCCCCGCGCCAAATTGCGCCAGGGCGATCTGATTGTTGAGGACGGGCGGATCACCACCGCCGGAGCTGCCTTTGGCCAGATCGATCTGATGCTGCACCTGATCACCCGCTATGCCGGCGCCGCAATTGCCGAGGATTGCCGGCGGTTCCTGATGGCGGACAGCCGGCCCAGCCAGCACCCCTATGTTTCGGTCGCAACATTGGTGGCGGGGGATCCGGCGCTGCAACAGGCCGAACTTTATCTGCGCCAGAACCTCAGCCAGCCGATCACCGTTGCCGATATCGCAGGGGCCGCAGGTCTGGGCCAACGCAGCTTTGCCCGGCGCCTGCAGAAACACGCGGCGCTGACGCCGACAGAGCTGCTGCAAAGCCTGCGGATCAGCGAAGCGATCCGGCTGGCCCGCAGCACCCGCCTGCCACAGGAGGAAATTGCGCATCGGGTTGGCTACGGCGATGCCACCGCGCTGCGCCGCCTGATGCGCAAACGCGGCATGGGCACCCTCGACAGCTACCGTTAGGCTCAGGACCCATTAATTTTTCCGCACCGGTTTGGCAGGTTTTCGAACTGACAAGGAGCATCGCCGCAGGAATAGTGATCTATTTCAAGGCCATGTGACGCCGCTCAGTTCGAAAACCCGCCAAATCGAAGACGTAAAAATCGGTTCGGGCGCGTGCTCGGACCAGTGGCGCTTGCCCCCTCACTCTCAACGGCATGAGGCGCTTGAAAAGAGAACCACTCTTTCCGGCGCGCCTCAAACACTTGAGATTTTGCGATTTTGACGCCGGTGCTGGAACATCAATGGGTCCTGAGCCTTATCGCCCATTGGTCCCCCTGCCCTTTGGCATGGGATAGCCATTTCCCCACAGCTGTGGCATGCAAGCGCCAACGCTTTTTGCAAAGAGACGCACCCATGACCCAGATCATCACCGCCCTGTCCGAGGTTTCCAGCCAATATGACGCCCTGTTCGTCGATCTCTGGGGCTGTGTCCACAACGGCGTCACCGCCTACCCTGAGGCCGTGGCCGCCCTGCAGGACTACCGCCGCAAGGGTGGGATTGTCGTTCTGGTCACCAATTCACCCAAACCACGTGCGGGCGTGGCAGATCAGCTGTCGCAGTTTGGTGTGCCGGATGATGCTTATGACACCATCGCCACCAGCGGTGACAGCGCACGGTCCGCCATGTTCTGCGGCGCGGTGGGCGAAAAGGTTTATTTCATGGGCGAATGGCAGCGGGACGCCGGTTTCTTTGAACCGCTGAAGCTGCTGGACAACCCGGTTGAGATCACCCGCGTGCCCCTGGCGGAGGCCGAGGGCATCGTCTGCTGCGGCCCGTTTGACACCATGGCCGACCCGGATGTGAACCGTGCCGATTTCCTTTTGGCCAAGCAAAAGGGCCTGAAGCTGCTGTGTGCCAACCCTGACATTGTGGTGGACCGGGGTGAGGTGCGCGAATGGTGCGCCGGGGCGCTGGCCAAGCTTTACACCGAAATGGGCGGTGAAAGCCTCTACTTCGGCAAGCCGCATCCGCCGATCTATGATCTGGCGCGGCGCCGCTTGAACGCGATCGACAAGGACATCGAGGATAGCCAGATTCTGGCCATTGGCGACGGTCCGCACACTGATATCTCGGGCGGTATGGGCGAAGGCATCGACACCCTGTTCATCACTGGTGGTTTGGCACGTGCAGAAACCAAGACCACCGACCAACCCGATCCGCAGGCTTTGTCAGACTATATTGCCCGTGAAGCGGTGGCGCCGACCTATAGCATCGGTCAGCTGCGGTAAGTTTTCGTTACATTAGGGCTTGATTTTCTGCAACTGCGAAGTAATAAAGTTGCAACTTTTCGCGCCCCAAGGTCCGAAAATTACGCACTCGATTCTTATGGAGGGTCATATGTTGGATAACATGCCACGCGGCACCATCTACATCGAAGATCTGGAAGTGGGCATGAGCCGTTCACTGCGCAAGGTCGTCACCGATGAAGATATTGAGATGTTCGCCCGCGTCTCGACCGACCATAATCCGGTGCATATGGATGAGGCCTATGCCAAAGACACCATCTTTGGTGGCCGCATCGCCCATGGCATGCTGACCGCGGGGCTGATCTCGGCGGTGATTGGCGAACAACTGCCCGGTCATGGCACCATCTACATGGGGCAATCGCTGAAGTTCATGGCCCCGGTGCGGCCAAACGATATGGTGCTGGCCGAGGTGGAAGTCACCGACATCGACATGAAAAAGCGCCGGGTCGAACTGGACTGCCGCTGCCTTGTGGATGGCAAGCCGGTGCTCAAGGGCCACGCGACCGTTCTGGCCCCCTCCAAGAAGCTGGATTGAGGCATCGGGCATCTCGGTGCCCGACAGTGCGATCCTGCACCGAAACATCACGCTTGATCCCGACGCAGAGGGCAGATACCCCATGCCCCATGCGTATCATCCGAGACTACAGCTTTGTCACCGAAGAGGACCGCGGCGCTGCTGCGGCCATTGGGAATTTCGACGGGGTCCATCTGGGCCACCAGTCGGTGATTGACCTCACCCGCGCCATTGCTGCGGACAGCGGTGTGCCGCTGGGGGTGATGAGTTTTGAACCGCACCCGCGCCAGTTCTTTGCCCCGAAGGCCCCGGCCTTCCGCCTGATGAGCCCCGAAGCGCGCGCTCATCGGTTGGACAAGCTGGGGGTGGAACGCCTCTATGAACTGCCATTCAACGCCACGCTTTCGGCCCTGACGCCTGAAGAATTTGCCAGCAAGGTCATCGTGGATGGTCTGGGCCTGACCCACGTGGTCGTGGGCGCAGATTTCTGTTTCGGCAAAGGTCGCGCCGGGTCCGTCGAGGATCTGAAACGCTTTGGCACCGACATGGGCTTTGGCGTCACCGTGGCTGAGCTGTTGCATGGCCATAAGGGCGAAGTCTCCTCCACCGCGATCCGCGAGGCGCTGAGCGACGGACGGCCGCGTGATGCGCAGGCCATGCTGGGCCATTGGCACCGAATGGACGGTGAAGTGATCGGCGGCGATCAGCGTGGCCGTGAACTGGGCTACCCCACTGCAAACATGTCAATCGACGGGCTGCACCGCCCCAAGCTGGGGGTTTATGCCGTGCTGATCGACGTGCTGGATGGCCCGCATGCCGGCAGCTACCACGGTGCCGCGTCGCTGGGCGTGCGGCCGATGTTTGGGGAAAACAAACCCAACCTTGAAACTTTCATCTTTGATTTCTCCGGCGACCTTTACGGCGCGCAGATCTCGGTTGGTCTGGTCGACTACCTGCGCCCCGAGGAAAAGTTCGACAGCCTTGAGGCGCTGATTGCGCAAATGGACGCGGACTGCGCCAAAGCACGCGACATTCTGGCGGCGCTGTGATGCCGCTGAACCTGCGCAAAAACTTCTGGGAAAAGGTCCCCCTCACCAAGATGACCCGTCCCGAGTGGGAGGCGCTGTGTGATGGCTGTGGCAAATGCTGCCTGAACAAGCTGGAGGATGAGGACACCGGACAAGTGGCGCTGACCAATGTGGCCTGCCGCCTGCTGGACGATCAGACCTGCCAGTGCAGCCAATACCCGATCCGCCACAACTTTGTGCCGGAATGCATCGTGCTGAGCCCCGACAACATGGAGGAAAACCTCTACTGGATGCCGAAAACCTGCGCTTACAAGCTGCTGTGGAATGGCCGCCCCCTGCCCGATTGGCACCCGCTGAAAACCGGTGACCCTGAGAGTGTGCACAAAGCAGGGGTTTCCATGCGGGGGCGAACAGTGCCAGAGTTCGAGGTCGATGATGACGAGTGGGAAGACCACATAATTGAGGAACCAATCTGATGTTTTTTGCGTCCGATAACGGGGGACCGGTCCACCCGCAGATCATGCAGGCTCTGACGGCTGCAAACGAAGGCTACCGCGTAGGCTATGGCGCCGATGCTGAAATGGACCGCGTGCGCGACATGGTGCGCGAGATCTTTGAAGCCCCTGAGGCCGCCGTTTATCTGGTGCCCACGGGCACGGCCGCCAATTCGCTGGCGCTGGCGACCATGTGCAAACCCTGGGAGACGATCTTTTGCTCGACCCGCGCGCATATCCATGAAGATGAATGCAACGCGCCCGAGTTCTATTCCGGCGGCGCCAAGCTGACGCTGGTGGGCGAAGGGGACAAGATGACGCCGGAGGCCCTGCGCACCTCCATCCTGCTGGAGGAAAACCGCGGCGTGCACGGTCCGCAGCGGGGGCCGCTGTCGATCACTCAGGTGACCGAATTGGGCCATGTCTACACGCTGGACGAAATCCAAGCGCTGACCGCTGTTGCCAAGGAATACGGCATGTCCAGCCATCTGGACGGTGCCCGTTTCACCAACGCGATGATCACGCTGGGCTGCTCGGCCGCTGAAATGACCTGGAAAGCAGGCATTGATGCCGTCAGCTTTGGCGGCACCAAAAACGGCTGCATGGGGGTGGAGGCTGTTGTCCTCTTTGACCCGTCGCTGGCCTGGGAATTCGAACTGCGCCGCAAACGGGGCGCGCATCTGTTTTCCAAACACCGTTATCTGTCGGCCCAGATGCTGGGCTATCTGGAGGGCGATCTGTGGCTGGAAACCGCACGGCAGGCCAATGACAGCTGTGCCCGTCTGGCCGAAGGGATGCGGGCGATTGACGGCGTGAATTTCACCACCACGCCAGAGGCCAACCTGTTCTTCGCCGAACTGCCGCGCCGCCTGCACAAGAAGGCGTTTGAGGCCGGGGCTTACTATTACATCATGTCCGGTGAGCTGGAAGGTGACGACCCTGAGGAGATGCTGCTGGCCCGCTTTGTGGCCGATTGGTCCATCGGTGCCGAGGGCGTAGATGCCCTGCTGGCCGCGTTTAACGCCTAAGCCATGCTGGTGGGCCGCATGGCCCACCAATCTCTGCACCTAGCCCTGCGCTGCCAGAAACGGCCGTATAACCGCAGCCACCTGCGGCGCGTGGGAAATGGCCACCATATGGCCAGCCCCATCAATCACCTCGCTAATCGCCCCGTCGATACGGCGGGCCAGCGCTGTGTTGATCTTCTCAACATAATGCGGTGAGTTTGCGCCTGCGATCAGCAGGGTCGGCACCTTGAGCCGTTCCACCGCGCCAGAGGACAGCACACCAGCGCTATCTAGCCCAATCTCATCATGGGCTGCGGTGATCAGATGAATCTGTTCCATCGCTTTCTGGCGCATCTGTTCGGACAGATCCGCCCATCGCATACCATTGCCCCATTCGCGCAGGAACAGCCGCGCTGCGGTTTCACGATCCCCCGCTTCAATGGCCTCGGCCAGCGCGCCCATCTCGGCGCCATGTTGGTCTAGAAGGCCCGGATGATCGGCATAGGCGGCCGCAAAGAACACCGGTTCAATCAAGGTGAGCGAACGCACCAAATCCGGCCGTTCACAGGCCAGCCGCAGGGCCACCGTGCCGCCAAAAGAATGACCGATCAGATCCGTCGGACCCTCAAGGAAATCCAGCGCCATATCGACTGTCTGACGCTGCAACGGAGCACTGCCGTCCCAGTCACCACTGCGCCCATGTCCGGGCAGATCAAAGGCCGTCATCGACAGCATGTCCGCCAGACCGGCCGCCAGACCGGCCATTGCGCCGGAATGCGCCATCGAACAATGGATCATCAATGCCTGACGCGCGCCCGGTTCTGACACACCAAAATGGCGCGCGAAGGTGGGGAAGCCGCCCCGCAATTCTGTAGAGGTCACTTAGATGTCGCCCCCAAGGTGCGCGTCCAGATCATCAAGACGGTCCTGACCCCAGAACTTCTGCCCGCTGTCGCAGATAAAGAAGGGGGAACCAAAGACACCTGCCGCAACCGCCTCTTCCAGATTGGCGGCGTAGATCTCGGCCCCAGTCAACAGGCCGCTGTCCGCAAGACCCGGATCAAAGTCAGCCTCAGCCAGACAGGCCTTGATCACATCATCCTGTGAGACGTCCTTTTCCTCGGCCCAGCAGCTGGCCAGCAGGCGGTGCACCAGCAATGGCAGGTTGCCGCCACCTGCCTTTTGTGCGGCAATGATGGCATAGGCCGACGGTGCAGGGTTGACCGGCCAATGGGCGGGCTTCAGATTGAAAGGCATGTTCAATCGACGCGCCTGTCGGGGCAGCTCCTGCGCGCGGTATTCTACACGCGCTGGGTGGCGTTCCGGCAGCGGTACACCGCCCGTACGGCCAAAGGTGGAGATCAGATCGACGGGCTTATAGGTCACGGTGGCGCCACGGCGCTGCGCGATCTCCTCCAGACGGGGGCCCACAAGGTACGCATACGGGGAAACGGTTGTGAAATAGTAATCAATGTGCGGCATCTGTGCGCCCTTTCGTCGGCATAGCTTTGATTGAGCGTATCGAAGTGCTAAGCGGTGTCAACGTTACGAATCTGTCATCTCGACCAAATCTTGGGGAACTGTCGATATGCCCTCCATCAACGAACCGAAACTGATTTCCGGCAATGCAAACCTGCCGCTGGCCAAATCCATCTCACGCCGGATGTCGATGCATCGCGGCACCAGCTTGGGTCTGGTAGACGCCCGGGTGGAACGCTTCAACGACGGCGAAATCTTCGTTGAAGTGTTTGAAAATGTCCGCGGTGAGGACATGTTCATCATCCAGCCGACGTCAAACCCGGCCAACGACAACTTGATGGAGCTGCTGATCATGGCCGATGCGCTGCGCCGCTCCTCGGCCAGCCGGATCACCGCAGTGATCCCTTACTTTGGCTATGCCCGTCAGGACCGCCGCACCAAGGCACGCACGCCGATCTCGGCCAAGCTGGTTGCCAACATGCTGGTTGAGGCTGGCATCGAACGGATCCTGACGCTGGACCTGCACGCGGCGCAGATCCAGGGCTTCTTCGATATCCCCGTGGATAACCTCTATGCCTCGCCAATCTTTGCGCTGGACATCAAAGAGAAGTTCGCAGGCAGCCTGAGCGACGTAATGGTCGTATCCCCCGATGTGGGTGGCGTGGCCCGTGCCCGCGAACTGGCCAAGCGTATCAACGCGCCGCTGTCGATCGTCGACAAACGCCGTGAGAAGCCCGGTGAAGTTGCTGAGATGACCGTCATCGGTGATGTGACCGGCAAGAAATGTATCATCGTCGACGACATGTGTGACACTGCCGGCACCCTGTGCAAAGCGGCTGAGGTTCTGCTGGAGCACGGCGCAACCGAGGTACATGCCTATATCTCACACGGAGTAATGTCGGGCCCCGCGGTTGAGCGCGTGACCAACTCGGTCATGAAGTCGCTGGTGATCACCGACTCGATCCAGCCGACCGAAGCTGTGAAAGCCTGCCCCAACATCCGCATCCTGCCGACCGCGCCGATGTTTGCGCAGTCGATCCTCAACATCTGGAGCGGCACCTCGGTCTCCTCGCTGTTTGAGACCGAAACGCTGGAGCCGATCTACGAAGGTCAGTTCCCCGCGTGATTGGGTGAACAGCTAGACACAACGAAGGGCGCCTCTCAGGCGCCCTTTTCATTTCCGCAGCGGCCACAGGGGCGGCTTAGGGGATATCCCAGTGATCGTCGTCATCCACGGCGCCTATGGCCATCCAGCCGACCCGTGCGCGGGCCATGCGGGTGTTGCCCCAGGTGCGGAAGACAATCTCAAACTGGCCTTTTGAAATGCTTTCAGCCTCAACATCCGCCCGAATGTTGGTGGAATAGTCCACGTCCCACAGTGAGACAGAAACCATCACATTGGGCGGTTCGCGAAACCGTTCTGAAAACCGGACGGTGGCGCGACGTTCGCGGCTGCCTTCCCCGGTCCACATATCACCGCCATTTTCAAAGTCGGAGAAAAGCGTTTCCTCACCCTGATCGATGCCGATGATGTTGCTGTTAATCTTTTTCATAACCCTTTGATAGCGCAGGCCCCTCCCCTCAGGTCAACCAAAACACGAAAAAAGGCCCCGTTCCGGAGAACAGGGCCTTTTGAATGTGTCTCATCCTGCGCGTTTACAGGTTGGTGTGGAACCCGAGATCTTCGGCGATGTGCATCAGGTCCGCCACAAGCTTGTGGGTTTCGTGATGGTTATCGACCTCAGCCGCGTCATGCGCTGCCTGAGCCTTGCCCAGAAGATCCGACACGATTTCCTGTGTCACCTCTGCCTTCGGCACAGCCATTTCGGCCAGGACCGAAATCGACTCCGACGACAGCTCTGCGAAACCGCCGGTGACGAAATAGACTTCCTCACCCGATGCGCCAGACGCGGTCACCAGACCGGGACGCAGGGTAAGGATGGTCGGCTCATGGCCGGCCATCGCTGTTAGGTCACCACTTGCACCCGGGATCTGCACCTGCTCCGCAACCAGAGACGCAAGTTTGCGCTCAGGAGAGACGAGATCAAATTGGACTGTATCAGCCATGAATGGCCTCCTTCCGGGTTACGATTAAGCTGCTTCCGCGGCCATTTTCTCGGCTTTTGCGATCACTTCGTCGATGCCGCCAACCATGTAGAAGGCCGCTTCGGGCAGGTGGTCGTATTCGCCAGCCACAACAGCTTTGAACGACGCGATGGTGTCTTCCAGGGAAACCTGAACACCGTCCGAGCCGGTGAACACTTTCGCAACGTCGAACGGCTGCGACAGGAAACGCTGGATCTTACGGGCACGGGCAACGGTCAGTTTGTCTTCTTCCGACAGTTCGTCCATGCCGAGGATCGCGATGATGTCCTGCAGCGACTTGTAGCGCTGGAGGATACCCTGAACCTCGAAGGCCACCTTGTAGTGCTCTTCACCAACAACCGACGGGTCCATCAGGCGCGACGAGGAGTCGAGCGGGTCAACAGCCGGGTAGATGCCCAGCTCGGAGATCGCACGGTTCAGAACGGTGGTTGCGTCCAAGTGAGCAAAGGTGGTTGCCGGTGCGGGGTCGGTAAGGTCGTCCGCAGGTACGTAAACCGCCTGGATCGAGGTGATCGAGCCGTTCTTGGTCGAGGTGATGCGTTCCTGCATCGCGCCCATGTCGGTTGCCAGGGTCGGCTGGTAGCCCACCGCCGAAGGAATACGGCCCAGAAGCGCCGAAACCTCAGAACCTGCCTGGGTGAAGCGGAAGATGTTGTCCACGAAGAACAGAACGTCGGTACCGGACTGATCACGGAACTGTTCTGCCAGGGTCAGACCGGTCAGAGCAACACGTGCACGTGCACCCGGAGGTTCGTTCATCTGGCCGTACACCAGCGCAACCTGCGATTCTTCCAGGTTGTCAGGCTTAATAACGTTGGATTCGATCATCTCGTGGTAGAGGTCGTTCCCTTCACGGGTACGCTCACCAACACCTGCGAACACCGAGAAACCCGAGTGTACTTTTGCGATGTTGTTGATCAGCTCCATGATCAGAACGGTTTTGCCAACACCGGCGCCGCCGAACAGACCAATTTTACCACCCTTAGCGTAGGGGGCCAGCAGGTCGATAACCTTAATACCGGTCACCAGAACTTCCGACTCGGTCGACTGTTCTGCGAATTCCGGGGCAGGCTGGTGGATGGCGCGGGTTTCGTCCGCGTTTACCGGGCCCTGCTCGTCAACGGGCTCACCTACAACGTTCAGGATGCGGCCCAGGGTCGCGTTACCAACCGGAACCGAGATCGGGCCGTTGGTGTCGACAACTTCCTGACCACGAACCAGACCTTCGGTCGCGTCCATAGCGATGGTACGAACGGTGTTCTCACCCAGGTGCTGGGCCACTTCCAGAACCAGGTTCTTACCGTTGTTGTCGGTGTTCAGTGCGTTAAGGATCGGCGGCAGTTCGTCTTCGAACTGTACGTCCACAACGGCGCCGATCACCTGAGTGATTTTGCCTTTTGCGTTTGCCATTATTTCGTCTCCGTTCTCTTAGAGCGCCTCAGCGCCCGAGATAATTTCGATAAGTTCGCTGGTGATGACGGCCTGACGCGAGCGGTTATACTCGATGGTCAGCTTGTCGATCATCTCACCCGCGTTCCGGGTTGCGTTGTCCATTGCGGACATCCGCGCGCCCTGTTCGGATGCACCGTTTTCAAGCAGCGCCGAGAAGATCTGCGTGGCTACGCCGCGCGGCAGAAGGTCAGCCAGGATGGCCTCTTCGTCCGGTTCGTAGTCATACAGGCTACCTTCACCAGCATCTTCCTGATCCTCAAACGAGGCCGGGATGACTTGCTGCGCGGTCGGGATCTGAGAGATCACCGACTGGAAGCGGTTGTAGAAGATCGTTGCCACGTCAAACTCACCGGCATCAAAGCGCGTCAGCAGATCGCGTGCGAGGTCCTGTGCGTTGACGTAACCGACGTTTTTCACCTCGGACAGATCGACATGGCCGATGAAATAGTCGCCCAGGTCACGTTTCATCTGCTCACGGCCTTTTTTACCAACGGTCAGGATCTTGACCGTCTTGCCCTGAGCGATCAGCTCATCGGCTTTGGCGCGTGCCAGTTTGGCGATCGAGCTGTTGAAGCCACCGCAGAGGCCACGCTCTGCCGTCATGACCACCAAGAGCTGCACCTGGTCGGAACCGGTGCCCGCCAGCAGCTTAGGAGCGCTGCCGGAGGTGCCAACCGAAGCTGCCAGCCCACCCAGAACGGCGTTGAACCGTTCTGCGTAGGGACGCGCGGCTTCTGCAGCATCCTGCGCGCGGCGAAGTTTCGCCGCGGCAACCATCTGCATGGCCTTGGTGATCTTACGAGTGTTCTTCACACTCTCGATCCGAATTTTTAGGTCCTTGAGACTCGGCATTGCCTTATCTCCCCTTAAGCGAAGTCAGCTGCGAATTCGTCCAGCGCGGCTTTGACTTTGTCGGCCAGCTCACCTTTAACCTTACGGTCGTTGTCGGTGATGTCGGCCAGCAGGTCGGCGTGCTTGCCGCGCAGATGCGCCAGCAGGCCCGCTTCGTAGCGTGCAACGTCGCTTACTTCGATTTTGTCCAGGTAGCCGTTGGTGCCTGCGAAGATCATGCAAACAATCTCGGCGTTGGTCAGTGGCGAGTACTGCGGCTGCTTCATCAGCTCGGTCAGACGGGCACCACGGGCCAGCAGCTGCTGGGTCGAGGCATCCAGGTCGGAACCAAACTGAGCAAAGGCCGCCATTTCGCGGTACTGAGCCAGCGACAGTTTAACCGGACCGGCAACCGACGACATCGCTTTGGTCTGAGCCGAGGAGCCCACACGCGATACCGACAGACCGGTGTTCACTGCAGGGCGGATACCCTGGTAGAACAGTTCGGTTTCCAGGAAGATCTGACCGTCGGTGATCGAGATCACGTTGGTCGGAATAAACGCCGAAACGTCGCCGCCCTGAGTTTCAATGATCGGCAGCGCGGTCAGCGAGCCTGCGCCGTGATCTTCGTTCAGCTTTGCCGAACGCTCCAGCAGACGCGAGTGGAGGTAGAAAACGTCACCAGGATAGGCTTCACGGCCCGGCGGACGACGCAGCAGCAGCGACATCTGACGATAGGACACAGCCTGTTTGGACAGGTCATCATAGATGATCAGCGCGTGCTTGCCGTTGTCACGGAAGTATTCGGCCATCGCGGTTGCGGCATAGGGTGCCAGGAACTGCATCGGCGCAGGGTCCGAAGCGGTAGCAGCAACAACGATCGAGTATTCAATCGCGCCGGTTTCTTCCAGCTTCTTCACCAGCTGAGCAACGGTCGAGCGTTTCTGACCAACTGCCACGTAAACGCAGTACAGTTTCTTGCTCTCATCGTCGCCGGCGGCGTCGTTGTAGGATTTCTGGTTCAGGATCGCGTCCAGAGCAACGGCGGTTTTACCGGTCTGACGGTCACCAATGATCAGCTCACGCTGGCCACGGCCAATTGGGATCATCGCGTCAACCGATTTCAGGCCGGTTGCCATCGGCTCGTGAACCGATTTACGCGGGATGATGCCCGGGGCTTTCTGGTCGGCGATGCGACGCTCAACCGCTTCGATCGGACCTTTGCCGTCCAGCGGGTTGCCCAGACCGTCAACAACGCGGCCCAGCAGACCTTCACCGGCAGGCACGTCAACGATCGAGTTGGTGCGCTTAACGGTGTCGCCTTCTTTAATGTCACGGTCGGTACCGAAGATAACGACACCAACGTTGTCGGCTTCCAGGTTCAGCGCCATCCCGCGGATACCACCGGGGAATTCAACCATTTCACCAGCCTGGATGTTGTCGAGGCCATAGACGCGGGCAATACCGTCACCGACGGAGAGCACGCGACCAACCTCAGCAACTTCGGCTTCCTGACCGAAGTTTTTGATCTGGTCCTTCAGGATCGCAGAAATCTCTGCAGCTTGGATACCCATTTATCCGACCTCTTTCATTGCATTCTGGAGGGAGTTGAGCTTGGAGCGGATCGAGGTGTCGATCATCTTCGAGCCCACTTTAACGACAAGACCGCCGATGAGTTCTTCATCAACGGTCGCATTGATTTTCACGGTTTTGCCAACACGCGCAGCCAGAGTCTTGGACAGTTTCTCAGACTGGGTCTTGGTCAGGGCTTTCGCGCTGGTCACCTCGGCGGTTACCTCACCCTTCTCTTCCGAGATCAGGGCAGACAGCTGGGTCAGCAGCTGGGGCAGCACGAAAAGACGGCGCTTCTGCGCCATCAACGCCAGACCGTCCTTCAGGACAGTTTCGAGACCCATTTTCTGGGACACGGCGGCGATTGCCTTTTCTTGTTCGTCACGCGACACCAGCGGCGAGCTGATCAGCCCGCGCAGCTCTTCGCTGGCCTCCAGGGCTGCGGTAAGATCGGCGACATTCGGTTCAAGGTTGCCAAGAGCATTGCTCTCTTTGGCAATCTCGAAGATTGCGGTGGCATAGCGCGCGGCAATGCCTGAGGAGATCGAAGCTGGTTCGGACACGTCCACCCTTCCGACTTTTATGGCCCCGGTCCGGCGCATACGGAACCGTCACGGGGGCGTTTAGACCTTAGACTCCCGCCTAAGTATCGAAATCGGCGTGGGTGTAGCAGAGCAACCGCAACCTATCAACCTGTTGTGAAAACTCTGCATGCAAAAGAATACCGCATGTTTTCATGCAGTTACACATGGTGCGACGCTTTGCGGCGCAAATCGGTCACAAAAAGCGACCACTTCTCCACATGTTTTTCGATTCCCCGGCGGAAATCGACAGGCTGAAACCCAATAGGCGCAGACATAAAACCGTGGCACGGGCGCAACAATCGCTGCAGACCCAGCCAATCCGATTGGTCTCAGATCGGCTTTACCTCTTTAGATGGGTTCGGGGTCAGGATGCGCAAGGGGCGGCTGACGGCCTCTTTCAGGCCCGGGCCGGTAACGGCCTGCACACGTTTGGTGGCCTCGACCCTGACCGCAGCGCCCGCTGCGATCATCGAGACCGAATACCCCATTTTTCCAGCAAACGACCAGCTTTTCATATAAGATCATTGCCGCGCCATTGCGCGAAATCATGGTCGCGATATGCTGTTTGGAGTTGAAACTCCCAACTCAGCGCAACCAAACCCATTTATCACACAATCCTTTTACCGACCAAGATCACAAAAATAGGATCCGAGGATGTTAACAGTACTAATTCTTTCGATGACCGGAACATACGCAGCATCTCTTGTGTTAGATGCTTTAATATCAACTTCAGACACCTCCGAAGAATTACCAGAAAATGAAACGTTCACTCCATCATCGGGCAGTTTGATTGAAGATCTCATTGATCCCACATTGGAAGATACATCCACGCCCGTTGATCCGTATGCAGATTTTGACGTCGTCGGAACTGAACTAGACGACCATCTGGTATCGGAACATAACAATGGCACGCAGATAGCCGGCCTCGCTGGGGACGACCTGATTGAAGGGCAGTTTGACGTTTTTGTCGAGGCTGGTGAAGGAAATGACACTATCATTGGCGACACCTTTTTTGATGCACACGGCGATCAAGGCGATGACGTGATCACCACAGCGGGATTTAGTGACCTTTACGGTGATGAAGGAAACGACTCTCTAGAAAGCGGATATAACAGCAACCTGTACGGCGGCGATGGAGACGACACGCTCGCGGTAACAGATACCTCAGGCTTTTTCATTTCGGTTCTGGAGGGAAATGATGGCTCGGACTTGATCTACGGCGGCCCGAATTCAAGGCTGGACGGAGGAGATGGCGATGACACGATCAATTTAGCCATGGACATACTCGCAAACGATTGGGCCAGTTACTTTGAAGAAGCGACGATCACCGGCGGGCAAGGCAGCGACCAAATTAACTTGGGATTTGATCTACAAGATGCCTATTCGTCTGACGCGCCATTACAGGTTGCGACAGTCACAGATTTCGACCCGTCCGAAGATGTAATGCTGTTGACATCAGAATTCTTTGACGAGACAGGGTCTGAGATCGTTGGCTTTGAGATAGAGTTTGATCCAGCAAGCGATAGCTCTGCGATCCTTGTGGAAGTAACATTACCATTTAGCTCAGAAACTAGTTTTGTGCATGTCTTACTTCCTGATGCTAGTGGCCTAACGGCTGAACACATAAGGATTGACGCTTCCTTGACCGTATGATTGGCAAAAGTGCTCAAATCTTAAATCGGCTTTACCTCTTTAGATGGGTTTGGTGTCAGGATGCGCAAGGGGCGGCTGACAGCCTCTTTCAGGCCTGGCCCCATTGGCGCGGGTGTGCGTTTGGACACCTCAACCATGATCACGCCGCCGGCAGCAATCATTGAGACCGAATGCCCCAACTGTTCCAGCATCTGGCCGGTTTTGCGCCAGAACCGGCGTTGGGAGGGCGGCTGGTAGAGGCCGAATTCATGCCGTTCTATGCTGAACTGGTGATACTTCAGTTGCGCCTCCAGCTGGCTGAGCGTGTAGGGGCGGCCATAGCCAAAGGGGGTGCGATCGCTGCGCGACCACATGCCGCCGCGATTCGGCACGATGAACATCGCCTTGCCGCCCGGCCCCAGCACACGGAAACATTCCTCGAGCAGACTGGAGGGTTGTTCACTAGTTTCCAACCCGTGCATCACCACCAGCTTGTCGACATGACCGGTGTCCACCGGCCAGTTCACCTCTTCACATAGCACCGCCATATTGGGCATGCCCGTTGGCCAGGGCATCACCCCCTGCGGCCCCGGCATCAACCCAGTAACCCGGCGCGCCTCAGCGATATAAGGCCTGAGCAGCGGCACGGCGAAGCCAAAGCCGACCACGGTCTGCCCCTTGGCTTCAGGCCAAAGACGGACCAATTGATCGCGCACCGCTTTCTGCGCCGCACGCCCCAGCGTGCTGCGGTAATAGAAATTGCGCAGATCCTGTACATCAAGATGCATTGCAGCCGGCCCTCTGATCCGCCACTCTGGTTTCACCATAGCGATCACCGAAGGAAACGCCATGCCTCTTGAGCTTGTGACCATCCCCTCCCTTGCCGACAACTACGCCTACCTCATCCATGATGCGGAAAGCGGTGAGACCGCGCTGGTGGATGTGCCCGAGCCGGGACCGATCGATGCGGCGCTGAAAGAGCGGGGTTGGCACCTGACACATGTGTTGCTGACCCATCACCACTGGGATCATGTCGACGGTCTGGAACCCTTGTTGCGCGATCATCCCGCAAAAGTGATCGGGGCCGAAGCCGACAGTCATCGCCTGCCCAAACTGGATGTGGCCGTCGCCGAAGGGGACCGGATGGTGCTGTGCGGCGAAGAGATGCAGGTGATGGATGTCTCGGGGCACACGATTGGCCATCTGGCCTTTTATTTTGCAGGCTCCAAGCTGGTCTTCACCGCTGACAGCCTGATGGCGCTGGGATGTGGCCGCCTGTTTGAGGGCACGCCGGATCAGATGTATGACAGCCTGTCCAAGCTGGCTGATCTGCCGGGCGATACGGTGGTTTGTTCAGGCCATGAGTACACGCAATCCAACGGCAAATTCGCGGCAACCATTGACCCTGACAATCCAGCCCTTATCTCTCGTTTAGAGCAAGTTGAACAGGCCCGTGCGAAGGGTGAACCAACCGTTCCCAGCCTGTTGTCAGAAGAATTGTCAACAAACCCTTTCCTGCGCTGCAATGATCCGGCAGTTCGGGCTTCGGTTGGCATGATCGATGCAGAGCCTAGTGCAGTATTTGCGGAGATCAGAAAACGTAAAGACAACTTCTGAATTCCTGCCCTGCGGATCGGCAAAAGACGAATAACTAAGGTTTACCGGTAGAAAAGACTTGAAGCCCCAGCCATATCGACCAAACTTTAACAGTATAGAGTTATGGTCGTTAGAGTAGAGGACACCGCACTTCACGGTCTTTCGACCCAAATCAGGAAGGAGCGCTAACTGTGCCTTCATTCTCGAACACGCTGGAACAGGCGATTCACGCAGCCCTGGCCCTGGCCAACGCGCGCAAACACGAATTCGCAACGCTGGAGCATCTGCTGTTAGCGTTGATCGATGAGCCGGACGCGATGCGTGTTCTCAAAGCTTGCTCGGTAGACACCGAAGACCTGCGCAGCACGCTGGTCGAATTCATTGACGATGATCTCAGCAACCTGGTCACCGACGTCGAAGGCTCCGAGGCTGTGCCGACCGCCGCCTTCCAGCGGGTGATCCAGCGCGCCGCCATCCACGTCCAAAGCTCGGGCCGCACCGAAGTGACCGGCGCCAATGTGCTGGTTGCGATCTTTGCCGAACGTGAATCCAACGCCGCCTACTTCCTGCAGGAACAGGACATGACACGGTATGATGCGGTGAACTTCATCGCCCATGGCGTTGCCAAAGATCCCTCCTACGGTGAAGCACGCCCAGTCAGCGGTGCCGAAGAAAGCACCGAGGAAAGCCTGCATGGCGATATGGGCAGCGCGGAAACCGTGGATCCGAAAGAATCCGCGCTTGGCAAATACTGTGTGAACCTCAATGAAAAGTCGCAGAAGGGTGACATCGACCCGCTGATCGGCCGCACCCATGAGGTGGAGCGCTGCATTCAGGTGCTGTGCCGCCGCCGCAAGAACAACCCGCTGCTGGTGGGCGATCCCGGTGTTGGTAAAACCGCCATTGCGGAAGGTCTGGCGCGCAAGGTTGTGGCCGGCGAAACCCCTGAGGTTCTGTCAAACACCACCATCTATTCGCTCGACATGGGCGCCTTGCTGGCCGGCACCCGCTATCGCGGTGACTTTGAGGAACGCCTGAAGGCCGTCATGACCGAGCTGGAAGAGCATCCCGATGCCGTGCTGTTCATTGACGAAATTCACACTGTGATTGGGGCTGGCGCCACCTCGGGTGGGGCAATGGATGCCTCAAACCTGCTGAAACCTGCGCTGCAGGGCGGCAAGCTGCGCTGCATGGGCTCCACCACCTATAAAGAGTTCCGTCAGCACTTTGAAAAAGATCGCGCGCTCAGCCGTCGTTTCCAGAAAATCGACGTGAATGAGCCGTCGGTCGAGGATTCGATCAAGATCCTGAAAGGTCTGAAGCCTTACTTTGAGGATCACCACGGCATCAAGTTCACCAATGATGCGATCAAAACCGCTGTTGAACTATCGTCGCGCTATATCAATGACCGCAAACTGCCCGATAAGGCGATTGACGTCATTGACGAAGCGGGCGCTGCCCAGCATCTGGTGCCGGAAAGCAAGCGCCGCAAAACCATCGGCGTGAAAGAGATCGAAGGCGTTGTGGCCAAGATCGCCCGCATCCCGCCGAAGAACGTCTCGAAAAACGATGCTGAGGTGCTGAAAGATCTGGAGAAATCGCTGAAACGCGTTGTCTTCGGTCAGGATCCGGCCATCGAAGCCCTGTCGAGCGCCATCAAACTGGCCCGTGCCGGTCTGCGTGAACCTGAAAAACCCATCGGCAACTACCTCTTCGCCGGCCCGACCGGTGTGGGTAAAACCGAGGTGGCCAAACAGCTGGCCGATCAGCTGGGTGTGGAACTGCTGCGCTTTGACATGTCCGAGTACATGGAGAAACACGCAGTGTCACGTCTGATCGGTGCCCCTCCGGGCTATGTTGGCTTTGATCAGGGTGGCATGCTGACCGACGGTGTGGACCAGCATCCGCATTGTGTGCTGTTGCTCGATGAAATCGAAAAAGCCCACCCGGATGTCTACAACATCCTGTTGCAGGTGATGGACCACGGCAAGCTGACCGATCACAATGGCCGCACTGTGGACTTCCGCAATGTGATCCTGATCATGACCTCCAACGCAGGTGCTGCGGAAATGTCAAAAGCTGCCATCGGCTTTGGCCGTGACCGCCGTGAGGGTGAGGATACCGCCGCGATTGAACGGACCTTTACCCCGGAATTCCGCAACCGTCTGGATGCTGTTGTCAGCTTCGGCGCGCTGCCGAAAGAGGTGATCTTGCAGATCGTTGAGAAGTTTGTGCTGCAGCTTGAGGCCCAGCTGATGGACCGCAACGTGCAGATCGAACTGACCCGCCCCGCCGCCGAATGGCTGGGGGATAAGGGCTATGACGATAAGATGGGCGCCCGCCCGCTGGGCCGTGTCATTCAGGAACACCTGAAAAAGCCGCTGGCCGAGGAGCTGCTGTTTGGCAAGCTGACCAAAGGCGGCGTCGTCAAGGTCGGCATCAAAGATGGCGAGCTGGATCTGCGGATCGAAGGGCCGAAAAAGGCGCAGATCGCGGGCGACAAGCCCCCGCTGCTGACCGCCGACTGATCGGCACACATACGATGACTGGAAACCGGCCCCTTCGCGGGCCGGTTTTCTTTTGCGCGGGTCTTAGTAGGTCACGCCTGCACGGTTTGACGCTCGCGCCGAGCTGACAGGAAGATGTAGGTGATGATGAAGATGTTGCCGAGGTTCCAGACAATGCCGTTCCAGAACGCCAGTTGGTAACTGCCGCTGACGTCATAGATCACCCCGGACAGCCAACCGCCAAAGGCCATACCCACAATGGTCGACATCATCACAAAGCCCACCCAGCGCCCGGCCTCTTTTGCCGGCATCAACTCACGCACGATCACGGCGTAGGAGGGCACAATGCCGCCCTGTGCCAGGCCAAAGATCGTCGACACCACGTAAAGGGACACCAGACCGTCAAACGGCAGGTAGAGAAACAGCGCCAGCATTTGCAAAGCCGATCCGATCAACAAGGTGGGGATCCCCCCCAGCTGATCCGCCAACAGGCCCGAGATCAATCGCGAGGCCACGCCGCCCAGCAACATCAGCGACAACATCTCAGCCCCAACCGCGGGACCAAATCCCAGATCCACACAAAGCGCCACGATATGCACCTGAGGCATCGCCATCGCGACGCAGCAGGCAATCCCGGCAACGCCGAGGATCAGCGCAATCTGGCGCGGGCTCAGCCCACCGATCCCCCCGGCAGCAGCACCCTGGGCCACAGCGGCAGACATTTCTGACATGGGCAGACGACGGCGCAACAGCAGCGTCAGCGGCGGGACGGAGACAGCGATGATCAGCGCCAGCACCATATAGACACCGCGCCAGCCGTCACTGGCCAGATGCCCCGACAGCACCACCGGCCAGAAGGCACCCGACAGGTAGTTGGCACTGGCGATGATCGCGATGGCTATGCCGCGCCGGCGCTCAAACCACAGCGAAATATCCGCAATCAACGGCCCAAAACTGGCCGCGGTGCCCAAGCCAATCAGCAAATGCAGCACCGAGACGATGAAAAACGTTGGGGTCATGGCGGCTAGGGCAAAGCCCGCGGCCATCACAAGGCTCATCCCCGATAGGACCCGAACGATCCCGTATCGATCCACCAACAGGCCAATCAGGTAGTTGCCAAGGGCAAACCCGACCATGGTCCAGACATAGGGGTAGGATGCTTCGGCGCGTTCCAGATTAAACTCAGCCTGAATGTCGGGCATCACCATGATGACCACCCACATCCCCACATTGCCAATCAGACCGATCAGCAGGGACAGGGCCAAACGACCCCAGGAATAACGACTGTCGAGTACGGATGTTTGCATTCCGGCACTATGCGCCTGTGACGGCAACAGGAACAGACCGTAGATTTACCTACGCTGCACGCGGATCAAGCTGGGCTTATTCGCTGCCAGATACCTTACCGCGCAGGGCTTTGACCTCACCGCGTTGTTTCTTGGCCTCAATCCGGCGGCGTTGGCTGCCCTTGGTGGGTTTGGTGGGAATGCGGCGTTTCGGGCGATGGGTGGCTTTTTCGATCAGCTCCACCAGCCGTTCCCGCACCAGATCGCGATTGCGCGCCTGACTGCGGGTTTCATCACAAAACAGGATTACGGCACCATCTTTGGTCCAGCGCCGCCCCGCCAGCCGCTTCAGGCGTGCCTTCACAGGACCGGGCAGATTGGGCGACCGCTCAGCCTCAAAGCGCAATTCGACCGCGGTCGAGACCTTATTGACGTTCTGCCCACCGGGGCCCGAGGCCCGGATGAACTGTTCGCTCAACTCCCAGTCGGCGATGCTGATTTCGTCGGTGACACGTAACATGAGCCTTAAATCGTCGATCCGGCCGCAAAAAGAAAGAGAGGCAAAAGAAAAGGGCCGCACCTGGTGACAGGCCCGACCCCAAGGGTTGAAGGAGGTGGTCCGGTTAGGTTCCTACCAACTCCAGCGGCTCATAAGCCAAGGGTTGCCTCAGCTCCGATCCTCCAGAATTGTCCCGATACCGTTCTCCATGATCCCATTAGACACTAGAGCACCTCCTTTCTGAAGTTTTGGATAACCTCAGCGTGACACAGATTTGCTCAATGTCAAAACAAAATCATGTGGTGCGTGCAGTAAGCGACCCCACGATGATGCGAAATGGCACAAGTGCCAGCAAAGCCAGCGACAGTTTCACCAACCAGTCCGCGAAACCTAGCGACACCCAGAGCGGCGCAACCGGACCTGCGCCCAGCATCGGCAGCATTTCACCGGCCCAGGACACATCATTGACCGGCTCGATGAAGGTCAGCGCGCCCGAGAAGGCAATGGTGAAGAAAATCGCGGTGTCCAGCGACGAGCCGATCAAAGTCGAGGCCAGAGGTGCCCGCCACCATGCGCCTTCGCGCAGGCGGTTGAAGATCGCAACGTCGGTCAGCTGTGCCACCAGGAAGGCGGTGCCGGATCCAATGGCCACCCGCAGCGTGACCGCCGGGTAGGTGTAGCCATCGCCCTGCAGCATGATCTGCGTGCCGATGAGCGAACAGATCACGCCAACGATGAAACCGGCGACAACAACGCGACGGGCCGGGCCCACGCCATAGACGCGGTTCATCACGTCAGTGACGAGGAATGCGATCGGATAGGTAAAGGCGCCCCAGGTCAGCCATTGGCCGTACAGGAATTGCACCAGGATGTTTGAGGCGACAACAACGGCCGCCATGGCAAAAATGCCAGGGAGATATTTGTTCATGTCAGTTTTCCGTTTTGACAAGGTAGCGGCGACTTGGCCCCTTTTTCATAAAGGGACGGGCGGCGTTTAAAGGCTCGCAACCGGCTTGGCAAGGGGTTTGACGGCGCTTTGGGCCTTGGGTTCCGTCAGGACATATTCGACGATTTCGCTAGTCTGAAAGAACTTGAAGTTATCATCCGCCACCATCGTCAGACGGATCTGCCCGGCGTCATCGCGCCAGACGGACAGGCCTTCAAGGTTGTCATGCCGACCCACAGCAGTGGTCAGCAGACGCTCCCCAACCGGGTCAAAGGCGCCAAGGTCAAAACGGCGCAACTGGCTGCGAAAGCCGATGCCGCTGAACTTACGCTCCAGCAGGTAAAACTTACCATCCGGGCCAAAGTCCGCCGCGACAGGGTCAAAGCCATCCACCGGCTCGATGAAGTATAGGATCTGCCATCCATTTGACGTCAAACGATAAAGCGGCAGGCCATCGCGGTTCCTCGGGCTGGATTCAGGCACGGTGTAGATCTGACCGCGCCGATCAATCGCCAGTGCCTCCATCCCGGCATTGCCATAGAACTTGCGAAAATCGGGGTGTTGCGGCAGCTGTTTAGCGGCCCCAAAGGCGCGCTCATACCGCCAGATCTGGTTCAGCCGTTCGGTGCTGACAAACAGCGTCCCATCCGGGCGCAACGCCAGGCCTTCGGAATCGCGGTGCCGCGCTTTCAGGGTCATCCCCTTGGGCAGGTTCAACGGCTCATGGCGCAGCAGCTTCACCCCGGAGATCCGGCCGTTTTCGCGGCTCAGACGCCCCTGCAGCAGGATCATCCGATCCGTCAGCGCCAGAAAATCACGGCCGTTATCCGCCAGTTCCAGCGCGGACAGCCCACCGAAACCAGCAAACTTTTCTTTCCAGACAACCCGCGATTCGAACTGCAGCTTGGAAAAGGTCTGTGCACTGCCCGCAAACGTGAAGGCCAGCCCGATCAGCGCCGCTAGCGTGATTGCAAAACGTTTACGCATTGGGCAGGCAAGCTCGCCATTGTGAGTTCTTTTCGGGGCTTGGGTTTCGGCGCATTGGGATCAACCGGCGGCGGGGGCGGCGGGTTCAGAATGTCCTGCACCCAGCTTTCTGCTGCTTCACAGCCATCGCCTGCAGGAATGGGCGCCTGGTTTTTGCAGCCTTTCACACCCTTCGGGCAGGAGAGGCGCACGTGGAAATGATAGTGATGCCCCCACCAGGGCCGGATCTTGCGCAGCCAGCTGCGATCGCCTTTGGCATCTTTGCACATCTGCACCTTGGCGCCCGGGAAGACAAAGATCCGGGCAACCCGCGGGTCAGAGGCCGCGGCTTTCAGCACCTCTTGATGCTGGGCAGTCCAGAAGCCGTTCACATAAGCGCCCTTAGCCCGGCGCAGCGAAATGGAGGAAATGTTTTCCCGCTCCGCCACCGTCAGGTCCAGACGGGTGGGCGGCAGCATCCAGATATCCGCATCCAGCCCCAATTGGTGACTGCGGTGACCGCTGAGCATCGGGCCGCCCCTTGGTTGGCTGATGTCACCGATATAAAGCCCCTCCCACCCCGGCAGGGTGGCGGCCTTAGCTGAAAGGTCTTTCAGAAAATCGATGGTGTCAGGATGGCCCCAATTGCGGTTGCGGCTGAGCCGCATTGCTTGCCAAGTGGGCCCAGTTTCAGGCAGTTCCTCTGCCCCGGCGATACAGCCATTGGCGTAGCCGCCATGGGGTTTTGGTGCCTGCTGCGATCCTTGTGCCTTTGCCCCAAACAGCTGTTTGGCGGGCACTTTCCGCATTTCGGCGGGGATTTCCTGCTGACTGGCAAGGGTCACCTGACGGTCCTCGCCGCCCATACAGGCGGCGAGGACTGCGGTAAGTGCGATCAGCCCCGTGATCAGCCCGGCGCGTTTTCTGACTGGTCTTGCCATGCGGGTTGGTCCCCTTCTGGTTTCACCCAGCGTAGCAAGATCAGACCCAAAAGGAAAAGCGCGATAAGCGGAGAAACGCCAAGTTGCTGGCTGCCCGTCGCTGCGGTTGCCACCCCAATCAGCGCCGGCGCCAGGAACGAGGTCGCTTTGCCCGCCAAGGCATAAAGACCGAAGCTTTCCGCCATCTTTTCGGGATTGGCCTGACGCACCATCATGGTCCGGCTGGCCGATTGGATCACACCACCCGCGGCACCGATCAGCGCCCCCAGCACATAAAAGGCGATGTCTGGCAGTTTTGAGCCCTCCGCAACCGGGACGCCATAGACGCTGTCGCGTGACACAAAAACGATTGAGATCGCAACGAAGCTCAGCACCAGAATACAGACCGTGATCACCGGCTTGGGACCAAAGCGCGCGTCAGCGCGGCCCCCGACCCAGGCAAAAATCGCGCCTGAGATGATCGCCAGAATGCCGAAGATACCGGTATCCACAACGCTCCACTTCAGCACACCGGCCGCGTAGATGCCGCCGAAGGTGTACATGCCGTTCAGCGCATCCCGGTAGAACATCGAACTGCCCAGATAGGCAAAAAGCGATGGCGTCTGTGGCAGGCCTTTCAGCGTGCCGGCCAGACTGGTCAGCGCGCCTTTGACAGCGCCTTTTGCCGCTTTGGCTGGTTTGGGATCGCGCACCCAAAGGAAAAACGGGATCATAAAGACGAAGTACCAGATCGCGGTCAGCGGCCCGACAAAACGGGTGCCTTCACGCGCTTCGGCGTCCAGACCCAGCGCCGGGGACAGGCCCACAAAGGTTTTTCCGGTTGCTGCGCTTTCGGCAAAGAACACCAGCATCACCACCAGCGCGACCAAGCCGCCCAGATAGCCAAAGGCCCAGCCATTGCCTGAGATTTTGCCGATCTCTTCTTTGCTGCCCAGATCCGGCAGCATGGAGTTAGTGAAAATCGTCGCAAACTCCATCCCGATCATGCCAATTGCAAACAGGAACAGGGTTGTGGTCAGATCAAAACTGCCCGGCGCGGCGAACCACAGCCCGAAGGAGCCGATCACATACATCAGCGAAAAGCCCCAGATCCAGCGTAGGCGATTGCCCCCCGCATCCGCCAGCGCGCCAAGGATCGGCGCCAGCAATGCAATGACAAAACCGGCGGCAGCAATGCCAAAGCCCCAGGCCGCCTGTGCCTCTGCCCCATCACCGATCAATTCCTGAACGTATGGTGCAAAAATGAAAGTAATCAGAAGTGTGTTGTAAGGCTGTGACGCCCAGTCAAAGAAAAACCATCCCCAAATGCGCTTGCGCATGACTCGCCCCTTAAAAATTCTCTCTTCCCCAGTGGGGTTATGGCAGGCGCAATGTAACGCTGGCAAGTCTATCTTGGACTGAACCGCCCTGCCCTTAGGGGAAGGGGGCGGGCGGTGTCAGCCGCCTTATTGCGGCGGCCAGGGGCGGCTGTCCTCAGCGGCGAGCCACTGTTTGACCCAATCCGGCAGCTCCTGATTGGCGGCCTCAGATCCGACATCCAGCCGCACCGCCTCGGGGGAGATCATGCCATTGCGATCGGTGACCGCCGTGCGGAAGACCGCATGGTTGGCGCATTCGCCATTTTCTTTCCAGATCTGCTGATCGATGTAGAAAAACCGATCGTCCCAGCCCAGCCCTTTGGTGCGCATCTCAAACCGTTCAAACGGACGCAACCGGCGGCGATAGCGCACACACACACCGGCCACGGCCAAGCCCCAGCCATTGCGGCGCAGCGACTTCATCAAACCCGCGCGCATCCCCATGGTGAAGCGGCCCAGATCATAAAGCATCAGGGTACGGCCATTGTTCAGCTCCAGGAACTGATCGATATCCCAGGGCCAGACCCGGTGGTGCGAGATATGAGTGTCATTGAACTCCAGCGGGGTGGCGTTGCGGAATTTCACGAATTCTTTGATCAGGCGCAGAAAGGGGTACATGCGGCAGGTCCTGTTACGACGGGAGGAAGATTTCTGAACCGTTCAGTTTACCTTAATTCCACCAAGGTCAACCAAAACCCCGCGTCAACATGCGCTGCAGACTTGCACCAGAGGCTTCTGGCGCTTACCTCTTGTCGGAACGTTCAATTTGAGGTCCCGCCTATGCTGTCCCTGATCCAGATCCTTCTGCTGGTGCTTGATATTCTTTGGTTCTTCCTGATCGCCCATGTGATCATGTCCTGGCTGATCAACTTTCAGGTTCTCAATGTCCGGCAGCAGCTGGTGGGCCAGATCTGGTACATGTTGAACCGCATTCTGGAACCCATCTATACCCCTGTGCGCCGCATTCTGCCCCCGATGAGCGGCATCGATCTGGCGCCGCTGGTGGTTCTGGTCGGCATCTACGCCATCCGCATCATTCTGATGAACAACATCTCGGCCTTCTATTAAGCCGACGCGCGACGGGCATCTGCGCCAACACGTGACGGATGAATTTGACAGGTCCGGTCTTCCGGGCTTGTCCCCCTAGCCTTGGTATGGGAAAACTGCTGCAAGAGCAGATATAGACAATCTTGCAGGAAACCATGCCAAGCGCTGCCACGCTTCTGAGCGATTATTTTGGCTTTGACGCCTTCCGCCCCGGGCAGGAAGAGGTTGTCGAAGCTGTTGCCAATGGCCAAAACACCCTGGCCATTATGCCCACGGGTGGGGGCAAATCCCTGTGTTTCCAATTGCCTGCCCTGATGCGCGATGGGGTCACCGTTGTGATCTCCCCGCTGATTGCTTTGATGCGCGATCAGGTGCGTGGTCTGCGCGAAGCCGGGATTGAAGCCGGCGCGCTGACCTCTGGCAATACGCAGGAAGAAACCGATCAGGTCTGGCAGGCGCTGGAAGAAGAGCGGTTGAAGCTGCTCTATATCGCGCCGGAACGGCTGAGCGCCGGGTCGGCCCTGGGGATGCTGCGGCGGATCAACGTCAATCTGATCGCCGTGGATGAGGCGCATTGCGTCAGCCAATGGGGCCATGATTTCCGCCCGGATTACCTGCGCATTGGGGAATTGCGGCGCACGCTTGGCGTGCCTCTGGCGGCCTTCACCGCCACCGCAGATGCCGAAACCCAGGCTGAGATCGTCAATCGCCTGTTTGATGGCGAACAGCCCGCAACCTTTCTGCGCGGCTTTGACCGGCCCAACATCCATCTGGCCTTTGCCGCCAAGAACAACCCGCGCACCCAGATCCTGAACTTTGCCGCCGCCCGCAAAGGCCAATCTGGCATTGTCTATTGCGGCACCCGTTCAAAGACCGAAAAACTGGCCGCCGCCCTGCGCGAAAACGGCCATGCCGCCGCGCATTACCACGGCGGCATGGAAGCCGAGGATCGCCGTATCACCGAAGCGCGGTTCCAGAAAGAGGATGGGCTGATCGTGGTCGCCACCGTGGCCTTTGGCATGGGGGTGGATAAGCCCGATATCCGCTGGGTCGCCCATGCGGATCTGCCGAAATCCATCGAAGCCTATTATCAGGAAATCGGTCGTGCGGGCCGCGATGGCGGACCGGCCGAAACCCTGACGCTGTTTGGCCCCGATGACATCCGCCTGCGCCGCAACCAGATTGACGAAGGCCTTGCCCCGCCTGAACGCCGCATGGCCGATCACGCGCGGCTGAACGCGCTGTTGGGTCTGGCCGAGGCGTTGGAATGTCGCCGCAAAAACCTGCTGGGGTATTTTGGGGAGACTGAGGTGACCTGCGGCAAGTGTGACCTCTGTGATAATCCGCCAGAGCTGTTTGACGGCACCCAACCGGTGCGTATGGCCCTGTCGGCGATCCTGCGCACGGAGGAATGGTATGGATCCGGTCACCTGATTGAGATCCTGCTGGGCAACAGCAATGATCGCATCCGCGCCCGGGGGCATGACGATCTGCCGACCTTTGGGGTGGGCAAGGCCTACACGCGCCCGCAGTGGCAGGCGATTTTCCGGCAGATGATGGGGCATGACCTGATCCGCCCTGATCCCGAACGCCACGGTGCCCTGCGGATGACAGACACGGCGCTGCCGATCCTGCGCGATCAGGAAAAGATCACCCTGCGCAAGGACAGCATCGCCTCAGCCAAACGCCGCCCCGCCGTTAAGGCGCTGGTCAGCGAAGAAGACGCGCCGCTACTGTCCGCGCTGAAGGCCAAACGTCGGGCGCTGGCCGAAGCCGGCAACGTGCCGCCCTATGTGATCTTCAACGACCGCACCCTGATCGAAATGGCCGAAACCCGTCCGACGAACTTGGACGGCATGGCGCGGATCAACGGGGTGGGCGCCAAGAAGCTGGAACGCTATGGCGCCGATTTCCTTGCCATCATCACCGGCACGGTCGAAGACGTGCACCCGCAGCGGCGCAAACTGGCAGGTCGTGAGGCCGGATCGCTTTATGATCGTCTGCTGGAAGTGCAGGCCGATCTGAGCCGCGGACCGGAAGGGCTGGATAAGCCGCTCAGCTGTTCCGCGTCGCTGCTGGCGAAGGTCGCGCAGATGAGGCCGCAGGACCCTTCTGCGATGGAACGGTTGTTGGGTGACAAACGCGCTGAAAGATTTGCTGCGGCTTTTCTGGACGTTGTGCTTGAAGCCGGTTAGAACGATTCTAACTTAGAGCCAGACCAGACCAAACCGCAAGGATCCAACGCTGCCATGCTGATCACCGTTTCGCCCGCCAAAAAGATGGACATGACCCCGGTTGAGGGCATCAAGACCACCGAAATGCGGTTTCCTGAACGGGCGGCAGAACTGGCAGGGGTGGCGCGTGATCTGTCCGTCGCAGATCTGATGAAGCTGATGAAAATTTCTGAGGCTCTGGGCAAGCTGAACGCCGAACGCTTTGCCAACTATGGCGCGCAGGAAACGAAGGCAGCGGCACTGGCTTTTGCCGGTGACACCTATCAGGGGCTTGAAGCCTCCTCGCTTGAGGCCGAAGAACTGGCTTGGGCGCAGGATCACTTCTGCATTCTGTCTGGCCTATACGGGTTGCTGCGCCCGCTGGACGCGATTGAGCCCTACCGTCTGGAAATGGGCAGCCGTCTGAAAAATCCGCGCGGCAAGAACCTCTATGAATATTGGGGCAGCGATATCGCCGAGGCGCTGAACACGCAGGCTGAGGTGATTGGCACCGACACGCTGATCAACTGTGCCAGCCAGGAATACTTTGGTGCGGTGGATCTGAAAGCACTGAAACCGCAGGTGATCACGCCCGTGTTCATGGAAGAGAAGGCCGGCGTGCCAAAGGTCGTCAGCTTCTACGCCAAACGGGCGCGTGGTTCGATGGCACGGTTCATCATCCAGAACCGTCTGGTCGATCCGCAGGCGATCAAGGATTTTGACCTTGGCGGTTACCAGTTCCAGCCGGATCTGACCGAGGGCAACAACTGGGTTTTCCTGCGGGATGAGGCCGCTCAGGCCAAAGCCGCCTGATCCCCGGACAGATCAATTGAAAATATCAGCGGGGGTCTGAGCCGGATTCCGCGCCCCGTCATCGACCGGTGGAAACCCCACCTTGCTGATTCGGCCTGTGGCTGGCAGCATTCTCTTCATATTCAGGGCATTGGATTTGAGGAGGATTTTCATGAAACCGGTCATTGCGGCACTTTTGGGTGCTCTCTCACTCACCTTATCCATTCCCAGCCCGACCCTCGCCGAGGGGGAACTGCCAGAACGCCGCCTGCTGCTGTCGCGTGATACTGATTTCTATGGCTCGGACCTGCAGGCGCTGTTTGATACGGAATATGGCGCCTGTGAACGGTTGTGCCTGAATGATCCCAGCTGCAAGGCCTTTACCTTCAACCAGAAATCCAATGCTTGTTTCCCCAAATCACAGATCACCGATCGCCAGCCCTATGAAGGTGCCTGGTCCGGGGAGTTTCTGCCCACCCTGCCCGCACTGAAAGCCATCGCCGCAGACCGTGCGGCCGCCGCAACCGCCTTCCTTGGCCCCAATGATATCAGCCAGGCCCGCGCGCAGGCTCAGAAACTGGGCTGGACCCATCCCGGCGGGCATTACCCGGTTGAAACACTGCTAAACAGCGCCGCCTCGCGCCGCCAGGCGGGCGATTGGGTCAACGCAATGCGTTGGGCCGGTGCCGCGCTGTCGCACACAGATGCCGCCGATCAATGGGTGGAATACGCCCGCCTGTCCTTGCGCGCCGCAAATGTCAGCAATGACACCCGCAGCCGCTATGAACGCCGGGGCCTCTGGGCGGCGATGAACGGCTACCTGCGCGCAACCAATCCCGCCACCGCCGCGGATGCGCTGATGGTTCTGGCCGATGCCTTCCAAATCCGCGATCGCGGCCGCGATATGGTGCCAGCACTGCGGCTGGCCAAGGATCTGCAACCCGGCTGGCAAGAGATTGACGAACGTCTGGACGATGCCATTGGAAAATATGGCTTTCGCATCACGGAACACGACGCAGAGAGTGACAATGCCTCGCCCCGGGTCTGCGCCGAGTTTTCCGAGAAGCTGAAAACCGCAGGCTTTGACTACACCCCCTATCTGAAACTGCCCAGTGAGGATCTGGCGGTCAGTGCCAGCGGCAAACGCCTATGTGTGGAGGGATTCACCCATGGCGAACGGGTGCAGATCACCTACCGCGCTGGCCTGCCCGCCGACAATGGCGAGGTGACAGCCAAAGATGTGACTTTGGCCCAATATATCCGTGACCGTTCGCCCAGCGCGCGTTTCCCCAGCCGCGCCTATGTGCTGCCCAAATCGCCCGATGCCGGCCTGCCGATTGAAACCCTCAATCTGGACCGGCTGGACCTGAAACTCAGTCGGGTCAGCGACCGCAACCTGCTGCGGGCTGTTCAGGAACAGTATTTCGGCCGTCCGCTTTCTTACTGGGAGACACAGGATTTCAGCGCCAATATCGCGGAAACCGTCTGGGAAGGCGAAGGAGAGGTTCAAAACGAACTGAACCGCGAAATGACCACCCGCCTGCCGATGGGTGAGGTGATCGCCGATCTGCCCGCTGGCATCTATGTGCTGCAGGCGCAGGTGCCTGGTGCTGACCCCTATGATGAACCGGATGCAATGCAATGGTTCGTGCTGTCCGATCTGGGCGTCACCACATTGGCGGGCACCGATGGCCTGCATGTGTTTGCCCGCGCGCTCAGCTCAGCTGAGGCGCTGGCCGGGGTCGAGGCAACGCTGATCTCACGCTCCAACCGGGTGCTGGGCAAAGTGACATTGGATGACGCAGGTCACGGGCTGTTTGCCCCCGGTCTGACCATGGGACAGGGATCCGCCGCACCGGCCCTTTTGGTGGTGGAAAACGGCGCGGAGGATGTGACCTTCCTGTCGCTGAAAGATGCCGCTTTCGATCTGTCGGATCGGGGTGTTGAAGGCCGCGCGCCCAGCCCGGCGATCGATGTTTTTGTCAGCACAGATCGCGGCGCCTACCGCGCTGGTGAAACCATTCATGCCACCGTTCTGACCCGCAGCAACCTGGCCGAGGCGCTGGAGGATCTGCCGATCACGGCCATCCTGACCCGCCCCGACGGCGTGGAACACAGCCGCCACCTGTCACAGGGTGCGGTGGCGGGCGGTCATGTTTTTGCCCTACCGCTCAGCCCCACCGTGCCGCGCGGCAGTTGGCGGCTGGATCTGAAAGCCGATGTCGACGCCCCCGCCTTGGCCAGCGCCAATGTGCTGGTGGAGGATTTCCTGCCGGAACGGATCGATTTCGACCTGAGCCTGCCTGAGGGCACTATCCGCCCCGGCGACAGCCCGCTGATGACGGTGGAGGCGCGCTATCTCTTCGGGGCCCCCGCTGCCGGATTGACGCCGCAAGGCACGGTCATTCTGCGCGACGCGGGTGAGGTGCAGGGCTATCCCGGCTACCGCTTTGGCCGTCAGGATGTCCGTTTTGCCCCCCGGACCGAGTTTTTCGGCGGTGCCGACACCGACGCGGATGGACGCTCCTCCGTGCCTGTCGCCCTGCCCGAAGCTAGCAATGCGGATCGTCCGCTGCAGGCGGAGGTGATTGTCACTCTGGCTGAAGGGTCTGGTCGACCGGTGGAACGCAGGCTCAGCCGAGATCTGGCGCCCGCGGGCCCGATTATCGGCATCAAACAGATGTTTGAAGATGTGGTTCCAGAAGGCACCGCCGCGGATCTGCAGGTCATCGCGCTTGGTCCGCAGATGCAGACGGTGAACATGCCCGTGCGCTGGACGCTCAACCGCGTCACCACCCGTTACCAGTGGTATCAGCAATGGGGCAGCTGGGAATGGGAACCGATCACCACCCGCAAGCCTGTGACATCAGGTGTCGCGACGTTGGGGGCACAGCCCCTGACGGTCACTGCGCCTGTTGATTGGGGCAATTACGAATTGGTGGTGGAAAGCACCGAAGGCGATCCGATCTCCGCCTCCAGCAGTTTCTACGCCGGTTGGTACGCACCGGCTGATACCTCCAAAACACCCGATACGCTGGAGCTGTCACTGGACAAACCCACCTATCGCCCCGGCGAAACAGCGCAGTTGCGACTGGTGCCGCGCTATGCGGGCAAGGCCTTGGTCACCGTCATGTCCAACCGCGTCATCGCCATGCAGGCGGTGGAGGTTGAGGCGGGTGAAAACCTGATCCCGGTGCCTGTCACCGATGACTGGGGCGCCGGGGCCTATGTGACCGCGCAGGTAATCCGCCCGATGGATGTGGCCGCCGGGCACAACCCGGCCCGCGCCCTTGGCCTGTCATATGCACAGGTGGATCCCGGCGAAAAACAACTGAGCGTCAGCATTGACACCGCGGCCGAGGCCAGCCCACGTGGGCCGCTGAATGCCAGCGTTCAGGTGGCAGGTGTGGCCCCCGGTGAAACCGCCTATGTAACGGTGGCCGCGGTGGATCTGGGTATCCTGAACATCACCGGTTTTGACAGCCCCGATCCCTCCGCCCATTATTTCGGGCAACGCCGTCTGGGGGTGGAAATCCGCGACCTCTATGGCCGGTTGATCAATGGCATGGACGGGGCGATGGGGCAGATCCGCTCGGGCGGGGACGCCAGCAGCAGCAACTCCTTCCAATCCCCCCCCCCGACCGAGGAGCTGGTGGCCTATTTCACCGGTCCGGTGACCGTCGGCGCTGATGGGCAGGCAGAGGTGCAGTTTGACCTGCCGGCCTTCAACGGTACGGTGCGGCTGATGGCAATAGCCTGGTCCAAAACCGGTGTCGGTCAGGCCGAGGCAGATGTGCTGGTGCGTGATCCAGTTGTGGTGACCGCCAGCCTGCCGCGTTTCCTGGCCCCCGGGGATCGGTCCCGCCTGTTGCTGGAGGTGGTGCATGCCACCGGCCCTGCAGGTGAGATGCGGCTGGATCTATCCGCCAGCGGCTTGCAACTTGACACCCGCGGTGTGCCGCAATCCGTGACGCTGGCCGCTCAGGGCAAGGCGGTGCTTGAGGTGCCCGTCATCGCGGCAGATGTGGGCGATCACAGCCTGCAGGTTGCCCTGACCACACCGGATGGCAAACAGCTGATCAAGGATTTGACCCTTGGCGTGCGCAACAATGATCCGGTCACCGCCACCACCCGCCGGTTTGATCTGGCCGCCGGGCAAAGCTTCACGCTGGATCAGAACGTCTTTGCCAATCTGCGGCGCGGCAGTGGCGCGGCAGTTCTGGCCGCCGGCCCGCTGGCCAAACTGAATGCCCCGGCCCTGCTGGCGCGGCTGGATCGCTACCCCTATGGCTGCACCGAACAGGTCACCAGTCAGGCGATGCCGCTCCTTTACCTCAGCTCCGTGAACGAAGCCTTGGGCTTGGGCGGTCAGGACCGGATCCAGCTGCGCATCGATCAAGCGATTGAGAAGGTGCTCACCCGGCAAAGCCGCAATGGCGCCTTTGGCCTGTGGCGGCCGGACAGTGGTGATCTATGGCTCGACGCCTATGTCAGCGATTTCCTCAGCCGCGCACGTGCTGCCGGATATCAGGTGCCGGATCTGGCCTTCCGCATGGCGATGGACAATCTGCGCAACCGGGTGAACTACGCCGCTGATTTCGACGCCGGCGGCGAGGCTTTGGCCTATGCGCTGATGGTCCTGGCCCGCGAAGGCGCTGCCTCAATGGGGGATCTGCGCTACTATGCGGATGTGAAAGGCCAGGCCTTCACCACCCCAATGGGGGCGGCACAGCTAGGCACGGCACTGGCGCAATATGGCGATCAGACCCGGTCTGATGCGATGTTTGCCTTGGCTGCCGCTCAGATCCGGGCCGAAGCCGGGCCCGAGCGCAACATCTGGCGCGCTGACTATGGCACCCGACTGCGTGACAGCGCCGCGGTTCTGTCTCTGGCGGTTGAGGCCGGTAGCAACGCCGTGGATCAGCCCCGTCTGATGCAACGCCTGGGTGCTGCCGGGCCCGAAATGTCGACACAGGAAACCGTCTGGTCCCTGATGGCAGCGCAAGCTCTAGTGCAGCAGCCCAGCCTCAGCGGGCTGACCTTGAACGGCGCCACGGTTGAGGGGCCGTTTGTGCGCATGGTTGAGGATGGTCTGGACCTGCAGCCGCTGACCGTGACCAACACCAGCAGCCAGCCCACGCAGATCACCCTCACGACCGAGGGCGTGTCAGCCGGCGCGACCGAGGCGCGCGGCTACGGCTACCGGATCAAGCGCAGCTACTACACGGTAGAGGGCGAACAGATTGATCTGTCATCGGTGAAAACCGGCGACCGGCTGGTCACGGTTCTGTCGATCTACCCGGCCGAAAAAGGCGGGGCGCGGCTGATGGTCAACGATCCTCTGCCAGCGGGGTTTGAGATCGACAATCCCAATCTACTGCGCCAGGGCGACATTCGCGGCATGGAATGGCTGGATCCGGTGGAGGGCGAACATAGTGAGTTCCGCGCTGATCGCTTCCTGACCGCGGTGAACTGGCGGTCGGACCAGCCGTTTGATCTGGCCTATATCGTACGGGCGATCTCACCGGGTGAATTCCACCATCCCGCTGCGGTGGTTGAGGATATGTACCGGCCAGAATATCGCGCCAACACGGCCTCTGGCCGTTTGGTCATCGCGCAGTGATGCGCCGCACCGCCCCTTTTGTGCTGGTCGCGCTCCTCTGGGGGGGCGCGGCACTGCGCGATATCGGGGCGGATTGGATCGCAGCAACTGTGGTGCCGCCGCTGGCGTTGGAGCAGTCGGTCGAGGTGCGTGATCGCAACGGCGCCTTGCTGCGCGCCTATACGGTTGCCGATGGCCGCTGGCGGCTGCCGGCCGCCTTGTCGGATGTGGACCCCAGCTTTGTCGACCTACTCACCACCTATGAGGATCGCCGGTTCTGGCAGCATCAGGGCATCGATCAGCGCGCCATGGTGCGAGCGGCATGGCAGGGGCTGCGACATGGCCGGGTGGTGTCAGGTGCCTCAACTCTGACAATGCAAGTGGCCCGCCTGCTGGAGGGCGGCCCCACCGGACGCTGGTCTGGCAAGATCCGCCAGATCAGGCTGGCATTGGCACTGGAACAACGGCTCAGCAAAGCTGAGATCCTGACGCTCTACCTGAACCTCGCCCCCTATGGTGGCAATCTGGAAGGGATCCGCGCCGCAACGCTGGCCTACTTTGGCAAAGAGCCGCTGCGCCTCACCCCGGCGGAGGCCGCGTTATTGGTCGCCCTGCCGCAATCACCGGAACGCCGCCGGCCTGACCGCCATCCCATCCGGGCAGAGGCCGCGCGTGACAGGGTGTTGGAGCGGGGCAAGAGCTTTGATCAGCTGAGTGACGAAGATCTTGCCGTGGCCCGTTTTGATCCGGTGCCCGCCATCCGCCATGCCTTCCCGGCGCTGGCACCTCATGCGGCCGATCTGGCACGCACCGTTGCGCCTGACAGGCAACGCCATGACCTGACCCTGGACGCTGGGCTACAGGCAGAAATCGCCCGCCTTGCCGCACAGGCGCTGCGGGATAGGCAAGACAGCCTGTCTATCGCCGTTTTGGTGGCCGATCATCACAGCGGTGCGGTTCTGGCCTCGGTCGGGTCGGCGGGCTACGGGGACGGGCGCGGGCAGGGCTACGTGGATATGACCCGCGCGCTTCGATCCCCCGGGTCCACGCTGAAACCGCTGGTCTATGCCATGGCCTTTGACCAAGGTCTGGCGCATCCCGAAACCCTGATTGATGACCGCCCCGTGGCCTTTGACGGCTATGCGCCGCAAAACTTTGACGGTGCCTTCCGGGGCGAGATCCCGATCCGTGAGGCGCTGCGCCAATCGCTGAACATCCCTGTGGTTCTGCTCACCCAGGAGCTGGGGCCGACCCGTTTGATGGCGCGGCTGCGGGCCTCTGGCGCCGCGCCGAAACTGCCCGGCGGCAAACCCGGTCTGGCACTGGCACTGGGGGGCGTTGGGATCAGCCTGTGGGATCTGGTGCAGCTTTACGCCGGTCTGGCCAATGGCGGTCAATCGGTGCAACTGCATCAACAGGCCCTCAGTGATCCGGCCGCGCCACAGTCCCTAACCAGCCGCGCCGCTGCCTGGCAGGTGGGCCATATCCTCGCCGATCTGCCGCCGCCCGCCGGGGCCGCGCCCTGGCGGATCGCCTATAAGACAGGCACGTCCTACGGCCACCGTGATGCCTGGGCCATCGGCTATGACGGCGATCATGTGATTGGCGTTTGGATTGGCCGCCCCGATGGCACGCCGGTGCCCGGGGCCTTTGGCGGCGATCTGGCAGCACCGGTGCTTTTTCAGGCGTTTCAACGGCTGAAACCCAAGGCGACGCCCCTGCCGCCGCCGCCCCCCGAAACACTGATCCTGACCACCGCAGACCTGCCGCAGGCGCTGCAACGGTTCCGCGGCCGCAAAGCGGTTTTTCAGGCGGAAGCGGACGCGCCCAAGATCGCCTTTCCCCCGGATGGGGCCCGGTTGGCACCGGGGGATTTTGGGCTGGTCACCAAGCTCCGCGATGGCGCGCCACCCTTCACCTTCCTTACAAATGGCGCCCTGGTTCTGACCGGCGCACGGCTGCGGGAGGTGGCGCTGCCCACGCCCGGGCCGGGCTTTGTCACGCTCACCGTGATCGACGCCAAGGGCCGATCCGACCGGGTGCAGCTACAACTTGAGTGACCGGCCAGAACGCCGTGACTGGACCCCATCAAACCAAGTTGCCACACTACGACCCACACCACCGGAGACCCCTATGCGCCCCCGCCTGACCACTGCCTGTCTGACCGCTGCCTTTCTGACCTGCCTGCCCTCAATGATGCTGGCGGATCCGGTCATGGTGCAACCGATCGACTGCACCTTGGGTGAGGATTGTTACATCCAGTATTACGTGGATCGCGACGCCAGCGACGGGGTGCAGGATTTTGGCTGCGGCGCCCTCAGCTACAACGGTCACAAGGGCACCGATTTCGCGCTGATCTCATTGGATCAGATGGCGCAGGGGGTTAATGTCCTCTCGGCCGCGCCGGGTGTTGTGCGGGGCACGCGCGACGGTATGGCGGATCAGCTCTACAGCAAGGAAACCGCCGAAGCGGTGGCTGGCCGGGAATGCGGCAACGGCGTTGCGATTGACCACGGGGGCGGCTGGATCACCCAGTATTGCCACATGAAAAAGGAATCACTGCAGGTGAAAACAGGGCAGCGCGTGGCGGCCAATGCTGTGCTGGGTCAGGTCGGATTGTCAGGCAAAACACAGTTCCCGCATCTGCACATTTCAGTGCGCCACCAAGATCAGGTCGTGGATCCCTTCGCCCCCTATTCCAATACCTGCAATGCCGGTCTGGACGAAGCACTGTGGCGCGACGTTCCTGCCTATCTGCCCGGCGGGCTGATCGATTTGGGCTTTGCGCTGCAGGTGCCCGAGTATTCTGAGATCAAGGCTGGCCGCGCGCATACCCATCAACTGGATCAAAGCGCACCGGCGCTGGTGACCTGGGCCTATGCCTATGGCAGCCAACCCGGCGATATCTTGCACCTCAGCCTGTTTGGACCTGCGGACGGCGATGCGCCCGGCCCGCGTGTGCTGGAAAAGCGGATCCTGCTGGACAAAGCGCAATCGCTGTTTTTCCGCGCCATCGGTCGCAAACGCCCCGCAACCGGTTGGGCCCCGGGGCGGTATCAGGCCACTGCAAAACTGGTCCGCAACAGCGCGGTTCTGGGCGAAAGGCAGGTCTGGGTGGAGCTGCGTTAACGCTCAGTAAGTTTCAACTCAATCCGACGGTTCTGCGCGCGCGCCTCGGCGGTATTGGCCGGGTTCACTGGCTGGAATTCCCCAAAGCCATTGGCGCTGACGCGGTTTGGCGGGATGCCCAAACGCTCCACCAGGAAACGCACCACCGACAGCGCCCGGGCCTGGCTCAGTTCCCAGTTGTCAGCAAAAACGCCACCAACCCCAAGCGGCTGATTGTCGGTATGGCCATCTACACGGATGATCCAGTCAATCTCGGCCGGGATATCGCCAATCACGCCCCGCAGGATTGAGGCGACCTTGGCAATTTCCTGCGCACCTTCCAGCGACAGATCGGCACTGCCAGAGGCAAAGAGCACCTCGGAGGAGAAGACAAAACGGTCGCCGACGATCCGCACACCTTCCTGATTGCCCAAAAGATCACGCAGACGGCCAAAGAAGTCAGAGCGGTATTTCTCAAGATCCTGTTTCTCGGCTTCCAGCTGACGTTTCTCTTCCTCAAGACGCAGGCGCTCAGCCTCTTCCAGCTGGCGGCGCTTGCGTTCCTCGGCGGCAGCGCGGGCCAGCGCGGCGTTCAGATCCGCGCCCAGCGTTTCCAGCTGCACCTTAGCGGCTGCGTCGCGGGCTTTGTAATCGTCAATGATCGCCTGCAGGCTGGACAGCTGGGTGCGCAGAGCAGCCAGCTGCTGCTTCAGCAGGGCCTGTTGTTTCTGCGCCTCTGACGCCAGTTCTTCCTGTGCGGCCAGAGTGGTTTTGGCAGCGGCCAGCAGGGTTTCCTGCCGTTCAGCCTCACTCAGCGCGTCGCGGGCCTGTTGCTGCGCGGCCAGTTTTTCCGCCAGTGCTTTGGCCAAGACGTCCTGCAATTCCGCTTCGGTCAGGGACATGGCATCGCGGGCTTCCTGTGCCTGCGCTTCGGCAGCCTGTTGCGCCAATTTCGCCGCTTCGATCGATTTTTCTGCCGCCAGTTTAGCCGCCAAGGCTTCGGCCAAGGCCGCTTCGGCGTCTTTCACGCCGGCCTCCGCCTCCAGCTTGGCGGCCAGGGCTTCCGCCAGTCGTTCCTCAAGGCTGGCGCGTTCAGAGGCCAGCTGGGCCTCCAGCTCCTCCGCCCGTCCGGTGGACGACGCCAGCTGCGCCTCAGCCTCGGACAGGCGGGTGCGCAGGTTGGCGATTTCCAGTGTGCCCTCATCAATCTCAGCCAAGGCGGCAGCCAATTGGTTTTCCAGATCCGACAGGCGTGATGCCGTGGCTTCAGCGCCGCCACGGGCGGCCTCCAGATCCTTACGGGCGCGATCCAGTTCGGCGGCAACATTGTCCTGCGCCAGCAGCGCTGCGGCCAGTTTTTGGGTCAGATCCGCGCTTGCGGCCTCCGCTGCGGCAAGCAGGGTCAAGGTCTCTTCCGCCTCACGCCGCTGCTGTTCCAACGCCAACGTCAGCGAGGTCAGTTCCGCATCCGCATTCTGCAGCCTATCGCGCAGCGCCTCGGCCGCAGCCGCTTCGGCGAGCCGGGCTTTCTCTTCGTCGCTCAGCGCCTGTTCCAGATCAGCCAGAGCTTTCTCCAGCTCGGCCTTATTGGTGATCAGGTTGGCATTGTCGCCCTCCAGCCGTTCCAGCTGCGACAGCAGGGCGGCGTTCTGATCAACGGCGGCGGCGTTGTCAGATTGCAGATCGGCAATCAGGGCTTCCATCGCCTCACGTTTGGCCGCGGCCAGTCGCGCAGCCTCAGCCTGGGCGTCAATTTCACTGCGCGCTTGTGCCAGCACCAGGTTCAGCGCGTCACGCTCTCCTTCCAGTGTCTCAATGGTCGCCTGATTATCCGCGCGCTGCTGTTCCAGATCCGTGATGGTGGCCAGATTGCGCGCCTGACTTGCCAGCAGGGTTGCGACCTGCGCCTCAAATTCGGTGATCTGGCTCCGCGCCGCGGCAAGGGCTGCAACCTGCGCATCACGGTCCGCCGTGAGCGATGCGATCAAGGCTTGCTGCGCCGCTGCGGTGTCACGTGCCTCTGCCAGCGTTGCGTCCAGCTCACCTACCTGCGCGGTCAGATCTGCGGTCTTCTTCTGCTCCAACCCCAAGGCATCGGCCAATGCGGCGATTTCCAGAGACAGGTTATCTAGCTGCGCCTCCTGACCGGTGATGGTTTCGCGCAGCACAAACTGCACCACCATGAAAATGGTCAGAACAAACATCAACACCAGCAACAGGCCGGTCATCGCATCCACGAAACCCGGCCAGATGGAGTTTTGGAAACGTTGCCCGGTGCGGCGCGACAGGGCCATGTTTAGCCCTCCTTGCCCTTAATGCGGGGGCTGCGCAGGTTGGGTTGATCATGTTCGGCGATGCGGCCCTGCGCCACCAAACGGGTGAGCGAGGCAATATCCATCCGCAATTCCGCCATGGTTTCTTGCCGGCCCGCGCTGATCTCTTCCAAGATCCGCAGCAGCTGCACATCAATCGACCGCAGGCGCATCCGGCTTTCGGCATCCATCCCTTCACCGGCGGTCTGGCTGAGGGTTTCAATCATCTTCTCCTGCCCGTCCGCGACCCGTTCCAGCGCGGAGTTCACCGAACGGTCATCGGCCATGCGATCGGTTAGCCGCTCAATCGAATGGGCCAGTGCGCCAAGCTGCGCATCCACCTGGCTGCGCCCCATCTCAGACTGTTCAAACATCTGCCGCATCCGGTCCATCTGTTCCAGCATGTGATCCAGAATCTGAACCGCCGCGCCATATTCGCCCGAGGTTTCGCCCTCACCCGACGAAAAGGTCACGCGGGTGATCGTGGACAGCCATTCTTCCAGCTCGCGGTAGAACCGGTTCTGACCGTGACCGGCGAACAGTTCCAACAGGCCCACAACCAACGATCCCGCCAGCCCCAGGAGCGAGGAGCCAAAGGCAACGCCCATGCCCGAAAGCTGCTGATCCAGACCGCTCATCAGGCGGCCAAAGACTTCCACGCCGCTTTCCCCTTCAACAGGGGCCAGACCGCGAATGGTATCAACCAGCGCCGGAACGGTGGTGGCCAGACCATAAAACGTGCCCAGAAGACCAAGGAAGATCAGCAGGTTAACGATGTACCGCGTGATCTCACGCGCCTCATCGATCCGGGTCGCCACCGAATCGAGGATTGAGCTGGTCGAACTTGCGTTGATTTCCATCCGAGCCGAATGTTTGCCCAGCAGTGCCGCCAGAGGCGCCAGCAAACGCGGCGCACGGCGATGTTCCAGCTGCTCACGTTCTGAAACGAAGCCTTCGATCCAGCGGACCGAGTTGAACAGCTGCGCGACCTGCCAGAAACAGGACAGCACCCCGACGCCAAAGACGAACAGAATGAACCCGTTTAGATAGGGGTTGGCCTCAAACACAGGCAAGATGCGCGGTAGCGCCAGAAACACCACACCCGCCGACAACCCAAGGACCAGAACCATCGAAATGATCTGGCGCACGGGCGGTGAGAATTGCGGCTCGACCTCATGGTCTGTCTGTACCATCCGGACAGATCCCGACTTGTTATTCCTTGGCCAAACTCTATGCCGAAGCCATCAGCAAGCCAAGGACTTATGCGATCAAGCCACGCACACGTTCCGTCAGCCAGTCCAGCTCTGCGTCCTGAATGCCCAATTCGTGCAAATGCGCGGAGGTATTGAACAAATATTCCGGGTTCGGGCCACGGCCGCCGACCGCATGTGCAATGATATGGGCCTGTTCTTCCAGTTCCAGACCACCGCAATACTGCACATGATCAGGGTCGATCACATAGGTCACCGCCTCCACCCGGCGGCCATCGGCCAGATCGACCTCCAGCACTTTTTCCAGATAGGCGGAGCTGACCAATTCACGTTCACGCAGGTAATCAAGGACCTTGGCCTCTTCGCCTGCTTTCACCGCAAAGGCCAGACCGTCACAGGAGGCGCCCGTCAGCTCATCCAGCGCCAAGACCAGCCCCGGTTTTTCTTCGGTGCCACGATGGTGGATGGAGCGCATGCAGAAGCTGCGGTGATATTCCGGCAGTGATGCCAAGGACTGCGCCGCCGGGGCAAACCCGGGGTTCCACAGCAGTGATCCGTATCCAAACACCCACATCGTCATGTTACTGGCCCTTTTTCCTTTGCCCCTGTAAACACCACTCACCCCGGTTAGGAAAGGCCCCAGCCCCGTGAAACGTCTGCTGATCCTCATTGTTGCTGCCGCCACCCTATGGGGGGCCTATTGGTTCATCGGTGCCCGCAGTGTTCAGGCCGGATTTGAGGCATGGTTTGACGCCCGCCGGGCTGAGGGCTGGGTGGCCGAAACCTCAGATCTGACAGTGCGCGGTTTCCCCAATCGGTTTGACACCACGCTCAGCGATATTGCGCTGGCGGACCCAAACAGTGGCTGGGCCTGGGAGGCGCCGTTTTTCCAGATCTTTGCGCTGTCCTATAAGCCCAATCACATCATCGCCACCTGGCCGAATGAGCAACTGCTGGCAACGCCTTTTGCCAAATATGACATCAGCAGCGCGCAGATGCAGGCCTCGGTCGTGACCGAAGGCACCGCGCTGGCGCTGGCCCGAACAAATCTGGCGGCTGACACGCTGCAGATCACCGGCCCTTCGGGCGATGGCACCAATATGACGGCGTTCCGCGCAGGGTTGGTTCATGAGGGTGATAACCTCTACCGGTTTGCGCTGACCGCGCAGGATCTGGCCCCCGCCCGTGCCTTCCGTGCACTGGTCGATCAGGCGGGGAAACTGCCGCGCACGCTTTCGGCCTTTTCCGCGGATATCACCCTGCAATTTGATGCCGCTTGGGATCGCCACGCCTTGGAAGATGCCCGGCCCCAGCCGCAGGCGCTGAACGTCAATCTGGCTGAGGCGAAATGGGGTGAGTTGGAATTGGCGCTGGCCGGTGATCTGGTGATCGACGCCCAAGGCTGGGCTGAGGGGAAACTGACCGTCAAAGCCCGCAACTGGCGGGAGATTGTGCAGATGGCCGTTGCGGCGGGCGTGTTGCCAGACGGCTGGGCGGAAACGCTGACGGGCGGGTTGCAGATGGTGGCCGGCATGTCAGGCAATCCAAATACGTTGGACCTGCCCCTGACTTTTTCCGGTGAAACGCTGTATTTCGGGCCGATCCCGCTGGGCCCTGCCCCGAATTTCACCCTGCGTTAAGCGGTGTTACCGGCAATAGCTGCCGCCGCGATGGCGCGCGGTATCAAAATGGAAGTGATCCTTGTGAAACCGGTCACTTTCCGGCCCCAGAACGGTGCCAAAGGGCCCACAGGCGGCCCGATGGGCCTTGCGCAGGATTTTGCCCTCACGCCGTTGGTTCCAGCCCTGCAGCACAGTGATCGTTGAGCCGTCTTCGAGGAAAATGGCGCTGATATCGATCGCTTTGCCTTTGCCATGCTCCGAGATTTTGGCGCCTTTGCGGTTGTTGCGGGTGCGGCAGGAATAATGCGCCGCCACGCGCAACCCTTTGACCCCGCCCCCGGTGCGCCCGACCGCAGGCTTCAGCCCCTTTTCAATCCAGCTTTTAAGCGCCTTGGCTGTTGTGCAATCCATGATCGAGGGCTGGCTGAGTGTCACCCCTGCCACTTCCCGCAGTCGGATCGCATCTTTCACACCGCAGCCGGACAGTTTGCCGGGGACCCGGCCAACCTCTTCGCCGCGCAGGCTGCGGTCACGACAGACTGAGCCGCGTTTCGGCAGGCGTTTGGCCGCTTTGACTGGGGTGACTGGTGTCGAGGCCGCGACGACTGCGGCAGGCCGAGCCACCGGGCGCAGGCTGCGGGTGAGCCCGGCGGTTTTGGGCTGCAGGATGGCAACCGATCCCGGTCGGGCCACCGGGCGCAGGCTTTCGTCCACGGGTTTGGCGCTGGCGCTTGTTGTGGCCATGATCAGCCACAGTATCGCCAGCATGCCCCTCATGACTGCGGCACACCACGCCCGAAATTGGGCGCTTCGGTATCTTGGCCCGCTTCGATAATGCCGCGACGGATCTCACGGGTGCGGGTGAAGTAATCAAACAGCTGATCGCCGTCGCCCGTCCGGATCGAGCGTTGCAAGGCAAACAGCTCTTCGGTGAAACGGCCAAGGATTTCCAGGGTCGCCTCTTTGTTGGTCAGGAAAACATCGCGCCACATGGTCGGGTCTGAGGCTGCAATCCGGGTGAAATCACGAAAACCTGCGGCCGAAAACTTGATGACTTCACGCTCAGACACACGGCGCAGATCATCCGCCACACCCACCATCGTGTAGGCGATCAGGTGCGGGATATGGCTGACCACGGCGCAGACCTGATCGTGGTGGCCAACCTCCATCCGTTCGCAATTGGCACCCAGCGCTTGCCAATAGGCCTCAAGCTTCTGCGTTGCTGCCTCATCCGCGCCATTAGGCACGATCAGGCACCAGCGATTGTCAAACAACGTGTCAAAGCCGGATTCAGGCCCCGAATGCTCGGTCCCGGCCATCGGGTGGGCGGGCACGAAATGCACCCCTTGCGGCAGATGCGGTTCGATCGCCTCAATCACCGATTTCTTGACCGATCCCACGTCGCTGACGGTGCAGCCGGGTTTCAGATGCGGTGCAATCTCTTCAGCAATGCGACCCATCGCGCCAACCGGCACGCAGAGCACCACCAGATCAGCGTCTTTCACCGCCTCAATCGCGCTGTCGCAGACCTGATCACACAGGCCAATGCGCCGCGCGGTGTCGCGTGTCTGTTCCGAACGCGCATAGCCCGAAACCTCAGCGGCCACGCCTGCGCGTTTCATCGCCCAATACATAGACGAGGCGATCAACCCCAAGCCGATCAAAGCAACACGGTTGTAGATCACACTCACACCGCGCCCTCCTTGAACTGGCCGATGGCATGGGCCACGCGGCGGCAGGAAGGTTCATCCCCGACAGTGATCCGCAGGCAGTTGGGCAGGCCATAGCCCGCCACTTTGCGCACGATCAGACCCTGCGATTTCAAATAGGCGTCGGCGGCGTTTGCCTCTTTCTCATCGGCAAAGCGGGCCAGAATGAAGTTGGTGAACGACTCGTCCGCCTGCACGCCATGGCCTGCCAGCGCCTCAATCAGCCAGCTGCGCATGCGGGCGTTTTCCAGACGGCATTTTTCCGTGTATTCACGATCCCGCAGCGCCGCCTCAGCGACCTGAAGCTGCAGATTGCTCAGGTTGAACGGTTGGCGCACCCGGTTCAGGACATTGATCAGTTCCTTGGGGGCATAGCCCCAACCAACCCGCAGCCCGCCCAGACCATAGATCTTGGAAAAGGTGCGTGTCATGATCACGTTGTCACGGCTTTCCACCATGCCCGCGCCGTCATCATAGCCCTCAACAAATTCGGCATAAGCGCCATCCAGCACCAAGATGGCCTGCGGCGGCAGCCCTTCGGCCAAGCGCTTGCAATCTTCCATCGGGATCATTGTGCCGGTCGGGTTGGCCGGGTTGGCAATGAAAACGATGCGGGTCTTGTCGGTGCAGGCGGCCAGGATCTTGTCCACATCCACCACACGGTCGGTTTCATCCACCTTGACCGGCTTGGCGCCACAGGCGTGAGCCAGGATCGGATACATGGAAAACCCGTGTTCGGTATAGATCACCTCATCCCCGGGTCCGGCAAAGGACTGCGCGATGAACTGCAACACCTCATCCGAGCCAACGCCGCAGATGATGTTTTCAGGGTCCAGCCCGTAGACCTCACCAATGGCTTTGCGCAGCCCGACGTGATCGGTGCCCGGATACCGATGCAGGTCCAGCCCCGCCTTGCGCAGCGCGTCAGTCGCCTTGGGGCTGGGCCCGAACGGGTTTTCGTTCGAGCTGAGCTTTACCACATCGGTGACGCCATCCACATGGGCCGCACCACCTTGGTAGAGGGCGATTTCCATGATGCCTGGCTGTGGCGTGATCTTGGTCATAACGGGGCTCCTTCGTCGCCCCCCTAATACCGCCCCCCCTGCAAGAGGAAAAGCGACAAGATCACGCGGCCTTCACAACACGCGAAGGCTGTCCCGTTTGTGCATCAATACGGTAGTGGCCGATGTGATCGCCCAGCCCCAGACTAAGGTCATTTACTGCCTTCACGATGCGGTGCACGGTCTCTTCATCCATCATGTAGGAGAAGTTCAACCGCACCCAGCCCGGTTTCTCACGGGTGTCCCCCGCCCGGATGCTATCGCGCATCTGATGTGACATTTCTTCGCCAATCCCCAGCAAACGATGGCCATAAGGCCCGGCGCAGGAGCAGCCGCCGCGCACCTGCACGCCGTGAATATCGCTGAGCATCATGGTGAAAAGCAGCGGGCTAACGACCGCCATCTGATCGTCCCGCACAAGGAAGGAAAAGATCGGCAGCCGATGTTCAACCTGCGAGCCCAGAAGCTGAATACGGGGGTTGTCCTTCCAACCTTCCAGCCCGATGGCCGCATAACGCGCCTCACGACAGGCGATTTCCTCGGTGCCGATCACGTCTTTTACGATGAAGGCCAGCGCCGCGCGGATGTCACCGATAATGTTTGGCGTGCCCGCCTCTTCGCGCGCCTCAAGGTTCTGCGAATAGTCATGCCCCCACGAGGACACGTAGGTCACGGTGCCCCCGCCCGGCCAGCTGGGTTTCTGTGTGGTGACGGCGTCCTTATTGACGATCAGCAGGCCCGACGCCCCTGGTCCACCGGGGAACTTGTGCGGGCTGACCACAATGGCATCTTTCTGGGCATCGGTGCCCGACATCATATCGATCGGCAGGTAAGGGCCACCACCGGCATAGTCCCAAGCCGACAGGGCGCCGTGGGATTTCAGCAAGCGGGTGACCGCCGCCGTATCGGTCACGATACCCGTCACGTTCGAGGCGGCGGAAAAGCTGCCGATCACCAGATCGCTGTCCTTCACCTCAACCAGCACCTGTTCCAGCATCGCCATGCAGGGGCCACCGGTTTCCGCCTCGGGGATCTCAATGATCCGCGCCTTGGTTTCACGCCAGGGCAGGATGTTTGAGTGATGTTCATAAGGACCGATCAGCACCACCGGATCCTGCGCCTCAGCAACCCCAAAGAGGGCAATCAACCGGTTGATCCCGGCCGTTGCCCCGGAGCCCGCAAAAATCACCGCATCCTGTGGACCGGCGCCGCAGATCTGGCCGATTTCCGCCCGCGCCGCATTGCGCAGCGCCGTCATATGCGCCCCGGTGAAGGAACTTTCCGTGTGGCTGTTGGCATAAAAGGGCAGGACGTGTTCCTGCACATAGGTTTCGACCTGCCGCATCGCCCGGCCTGAGGCAACGTAATCGGCGTAGGTCAGGGACACATCACCATAAAGCCCAGGGATCATCGTGCCCTCACCGATGACGCCCTTATACAGGCTTCCATCTTCTTTGGCGGTTTCGATCATCTGACGGAACAAGCTGAGTGTCATAACGGAGGCCCTTTATTATTGTCCTGCCAGTGTGAGCGAATGATACTGAGGAAACCTCCCCTATCTTTACGCTGTTAGCGCTGATATGTTGTCATTTGATCGCTCACGGAGGGAATTATGGATCAAATTGACAAACGCCTCCTCGCCGCATTGCAACAGGATGGCGCCCTGTCGCAGCGGGAACTGGCAGAACGTGTGGGCCTGTCACAAAATGCCTGCTGGCGGCGGCTGAAGGCGCTTAACGAAAATGGTGTTCTGCAGGGATCCACGGCCCGGATTGACCGGCAGAAGCTGGGGCTGGACCTAGTGGTCTTTGTACTGCTGCGCACCCGGCACCATTCGGCAAAATGGCTGGATGAGTTCCGCCGCCACGTGCTGACCATCCCTGAAATCGTCGATTTCCACCGTATCAGCGGCGACTATGACTATCAGCTGAAGGTCGTGACCGAAGACATGGCCAGCTATGACGCCGTCTACCGCCGTCTGATCGAAGGTGTCGATCTCGACTCGGTCACCTCATATTTCGCGATGGAGGCCATCGCCGAAGGCCGCCCGCTGCCGCTCTAGGCTTAGACAAAGAAAAACCCGCCTCGAAAGGCGGGTTTCTGTGGCCTCAGATTATTCGGCCGCGTGTTCTTCAGGCAGAACCTCTTGTTTCGGCTTTGGATTTGCCTTTGGGGCCTTCACAGCGCCTTCGACCAACCCGGCGACGCCATCTTCCATTGAGACGCCCAGTTCTTCCCCCAAGGCTTTCAGCGCAGGCATCTGAACGGCCATGCCCATGATCGAATCAAGCGCCTGATTGACCACCGGCTTGTCGCCTGCCGCGCCTTCACCCGGCCCAGTTGCGCCGCCGCCAAAAACGCCGCCAACCTGATGGATCTTGATCGAATCGATCTTCTCCGCCGGTTTGACCATTTCGGCCACGATGCCCGGCAGGGCCTCCAGACGGGCCAGATCCACCTTCATCGAGACAATCTCAGCCGAGATGGAGTTTTCGGCATCCACAATGGCGCGGCGACCTTCGGCTTCGGCCAGCATGTCAGCCTTCTTCGCTTCTGCCTTGATGGTCAGCGCATCCGCTTCGGCTTTGGCTTCTTCACGGCGTGCTTCGGCACGGTCCTGCGCGGCCTCTTTCTCAGCCTCAGCAGACAGGCGCACGCGGGTCGCCTCCCGTTCTGCTTCACGCTGCGCCTCAATCAGAGCGATCTGCTTTTCACGCTCAGCCTGCGCCACGGTCCGGGTGGTTTCCACCTGTTCTGCCGCACGGGTCGCTTCGGCGCGCGCTTGGTCGGCTGAGGCACGAGCCTGGCTTTCCTCCTCGGACTTCTTGGCAATGATGATGCGGCGCTCTTGTTCCGCGACCTCCAGCTCTTTTTCTTTCAGGATTTCCGCCGAACGGATTGCCTCTTCCCGCTTGATCCGGGCCGCTTCGCTTTCGCGCTGTGCATCTTCGCGACGGGCCGCAACCTCAGCCTCCTGCGCAGCTTGCAGCGTGGCGACTTCCTGCTCTTGCTTGATCTGCGCGGCCTTTTCATCCTGTTCGATCAGCAGGCGCTGGCGCTCCGCCTCCATTGCAGCGCGACGGACGGCAACATTCGCCTCAGCATCAATTTCAGCACGCTCTTTCTTCGAGTTTGCGATGACTTCGGCCAGCTTACGCATACCAACCGCGTTAAAGGCGTTGTTTTCGTCCAGCGCTTCAAACGGTGTTTGGTCCAAGGCTGTCAGCGAAACCGCCTCAAGCTCCAACCCGTTTTTCAACAGATCCTCGGACACGGCATTTTGCACCTCTTGCACAAACTCGGCGCGGTTTTCGTGCAGCTCATCCATGGTCATGCGGGCCGCAACCGAGCGCAGACCATCGACCAGCTTACCTTCTATCATCTCACGCAGTTGTTCGACGTCAAATGTGCGATCGCCCAGAGTCTGAGCCGCGCGGCTTATGCCTTCATCCGTCGCGTTGACCGAGACGTAGAATTCGACGCCAACATCCACACGCATCCGGTCTTTGGTGATCAATGCGCCATCATCGCTGCGCTGCACTTCCAGGCGCAGGGTCTTCATGTTGACCGGGCGCACCTCATGCACCAGCGGGATCACAAAAATACCGCCGTCCATGATCACTTTTTTCCCGCCGGCCCCTGTTTTCACAAGGCTGACCTCGCGCGTGGCGCGCTTGTAGAGACGGTTCAACACCATCCCGATGAAAACCAGAGCAACCAGAGAGAAGCCCACGACAAAAATAAGGAATTGAAGTTCCATTTTTCCTCCAAATGTAAGTAGTTATGAATGGTCTGCGGGCGGGAGGGCCCGTCAGCTGAGCGGCAGAATGCGATAGCCGCCATCGCGCAGATTTCGCAGCACCAGCACTTCGGTGCCCTGTGCGATCTCCGCGTCTTTCTCCAAAGGTTCAGCACGCAGGTAGTGAAAGTTCCCGTGCCCATCCAGCACCCGAACCTGCGCAGGATTGCCCTGTTTGGCGGTGCCCTGTGACACTACCCCACGACGGCGCCCCAGGCTGCGTTCGGACAGGGCCGTGCTTTCGCTTTGCGGCACAAGCCGGGCAAATCCTGCCGCGAAAGTACGGGCAAAAAGTGCCCCGGCTGGCAGGGCCAGAACCCCGGCACCGAGGGCTGGCATCAACGCCCCGAACCCGCGCAGGGCTGCAATCTGCAACGCCGCACCACTCAGGCCAAACGCCAACAGGAAGGTTGCCAGCCAGACAATGAACGGGGCCTTGCCGATACCCAGCCACCCAAGGGGGCCAGCCGAACCCGGCGCTACTGCTTCAACCTCGGTCGAAACATCGCCCAGATCCGCGATATCGTATTCCGCAAGATCAACACCATCCGCACTCAACTCCGGCAGATCAAAATCTGCAAGATCCGGCGCATCTGGCAAAGACAGGTCCGCGTCCGGCGCCTCTGACGTGATCAGCGAGCCGCCCAGCAACAGGAATACAAGTTCCAGAACAAACAGGCCAAGCAGCAAACCAAGGGAAACAGCAAAGGGCGCCATTTCCGGTGTCAAAAACAAATCGAGCACGGATCCTCCTCTGAATACCTTTGTATACAATCAATATGGGAAGCAACTATGAGCTTTTCAATAGGGCCACATTCAACCAAATATCGAATTGCCGCAATACTATGACAAACAAAGAAAAACCCGCCACAAAGGGCGGGTTTTCCGAAAACTTCCGAAGTGGATCGGCGAAGATTAGTTCTTCGCGTAGAATTCAACCACCAGGTTCGGTTCCATAACAACCGGGTACGGCACGTCGGACAGGCCGGGGGTGCGTACGAAGGTTGCGGTCATTTTCGAGTGGTCGGCTTCGATGTAATCTGGAACGTCACGCTCAGGCAGAGCAACGGCTTCCAGCAGGGCAACCATTTGCTTGGAACGATCACGTACTTCGATCACGTCGCCTTCTTTAACGCGGTAGGACGGGATGTTCACGCGCTTGCCGTTCACCAGAACGTGGCCGTGGTTTACGAACTGACGTGCAGCAAACACGGTCGGCACGAATTTGGCGCGGTACACAACGGCGTCCAGACGACGCTCCAGCAGACCGATCAGGTTTTCACCGGTATCGCCTTTAACACGCTCGGCTTCGCCGTAGATGCGACGGAACTGTTTCTCGGTCAGGTCGCCGTAGTAGCCTTTCAGCTTCTGTTTGGCGCGCAGCTGGATACCGAAGTCGGACAGTTTGCCTTTGCGGCGCTGGCCGTGCTGGCCGGGGCCGTATTCGCGACGGTTTACCGGCGACTTGGGGCGACCCCAGATGTTTTCGCCCATGCGGCGGTCAATTTTATACTTGGCAGACGTACGTTTAGTCACGGCTGATCTCCTTCTCGGAACGCTGCCCGGGGGCAGCTATGAAGGGCGTTGTCCTCTTGTCTTGCGACATGACAGGAATCCCCTTGCGGGGGCCACCAACACCAATGAAGTGGCGCTTATACTGCCGATCAACGGAGAGTCAACGCAGCCCAGCGCTGTTTTTCAAGAAAACTTGGGGGAAACGGCCCTATCAGGCCGCTTCATGCATAAAGATCGCGGCCTCAGACTTTGACAGGTTCCGCCGTGCGTAACCGCCATAGCTCTGCGGGTCGGCCTCAATCTCAGGATATTGCGCCAGAAGCCGCATACGGTCGGTGTCATCCAGAGTCGACAGCGCCGCGTTTGAGGGGTGGAAGCTTTCGGTTTCAACCCCATTGGCCCAGAGGATCTGATGATCTGACAAGAGCAGGTGGATATAGGTCACCTCTTTCAGCTGGCTGTCGATACGCACCCGTTTGCCATCGATCAGGTCGCTTGCGGCCACCAACACCTCGGGCGTGTTGAACAGCGCACGGGCCACCTGACCACGGACCAGCATCCGGTGACTGGGCGAGACCAGCAACTCCTGATCCGGGCGATGCACCCCCAGCGCGCCTGCACTGATCCGAATCGGACGCAGCTTGGGCATCGCGAAAAGCCGCGCACCGGTCATCCGGCGCGAGCCGATCCACAGCACCTCTTGGGCGCCATTATCCTTAGTCTGAACCAGATCCCCCTCACGCAGGTCCTGCACCAGCCGGGCGCCCTGGGGCGTCTCAATCCGGGTGCCGGGGGTAAAGCAGATCACCCCGCCGCTGCTGTCGGTGATGTGGTTGTCCTGCATCGCATCCAGCGTGTGATGCACCACCCACAGGTCGCGTCCCTTTGGCGGCATCGCGCCCAGGAACATCAACAGGGGCTGCGCCCCCGCCCCGACCTCAATCAGCGTCAGAGTGTAGGTCGCGGTGCCATCGGTCACCACGATATTGCTGTCCATCAGGGGGTCATCGACCTCGATCCCGGCGAGGTCGGTTCGGTTTTGCTGCGCTGCCCCGACAAGGCGGCGCACCATCCGCGCCGCGCTACGACGCAAATTGGCCTCGCCATCCGCCTGGTCCAAACGCAAAAGTCCACTCGGCCCATCCACTCGCACCGCATCGCCTGACCAAGACCAAGCGGTCCCGACGTCCAGCGCATGCAATGGAGCGGCCCCAATGCCGTCCACCTTCGTTTGTGTCCAGGAGATGACGAACGTGCCGCGAAAGCCCGTTCCCATGCTCGTTTCCTGCCTACGTTTTTATAGTTATTTTATATTTTGTTTTTCCGAGGAATAGCAGAGCCGGGCCTTACTGCAAAGCCCCGTCAAGAATTCGACACATCATTTCGAGAGAACTAAGGCCGAAACGCAACAGCGCGCCCAGGGGCGCGCCGCAGATACTCTACTCTGAATGTAGAATCAGAAGTTTAGGTTCAACCGAAGGGAACCAACGACCTGCCCTTCATCCTGGCCTTCGAACTCTTCGCCCAACCAGGTCACACCGTAGAAGATATTGGTGGTTTCACCCTGCCAATGAACCCCGGCGCGTAGGCGGCTGCGGGTATCGGTCACAGTGTAACCGTCTGCCTCGGGCAGATAGGCGGAGTCACGCACCTTGGCGATATCCCCACCGACCACAAAGCTGAATCCCTCTTCAGGGTTCTGAATCACCCGGTAGCGCTGGCCACTGACCGGATCACGCACCTGCAGCTCGTCCGAGCCGACCCGGCCAAAACTAATGTCCGCGCCAGCTCGCAACATGGTTTCCACCCCGGCGCGCGCCTCAACAAAGGGGCGCAGCTCAACCTGCTCCCCAATCGAAAACGTACGCCCCACCTCGATCACAGCAGTCGGGTGCACCGCGTTGTCAATCTGCGAGGCAAGTGTGCTGTCGGACGCTTTATCGACGCCCAGCAGATCATGCAGCGCGCCCTGGAAGTCACCCAGCAAGGTCATCTCACCCGTCAGGACCATATCCAGACCAACGGCATATTCGATGTTGCTGCGCTCATAATGCGTGTGCAAACCAAAAGAGAGGCTGCCCGCATAGGGGCGATCACCAGCGGCAGGCGTTACCAGATTATCCGGCGCAATGATCTCGGCGTTGATGCGAAATTCCAGCAGCTCACCAAAGGACTGGGGCAAGCCGACTTGGCCTTCCGGGCCCCAGACACGGCTGGAAGCCACCGACCCTGTACGCCAGCGGTCTTGTCCGTCGCCAATAAAATCATTCTGGATGAGGCGGCCATAGCCGATCTGCGTCCGCCCTTCCGCAATGGATTGGGTGGCAAACACAGAAAGCCCGAGGGCAACGAAACCAAGTACACGGATCATACGATCACCTTTCTTAACGCCCCCCAGCGCAAAAGTTGCGTAGCGCAACCGGGACGCGTTAACCAGAAAAATCCGCCCCCTGTCAGACATTCTACAACGGGCGTTGCCGATGTGCCGATTCTCTGACGGCCGGCTGTCACACCGTCACATTGCTCAGCAGCAGGCTCGATTCGGAGTTGGTGACCCCCTTCACCTCGCGGATTTCGCGCAGCACCCGGTCAAACTGCGGCAGGGTCTCGGCACGAATCTCCACCACCAGATCCCAGGCGCCGTTTGTCGAATAGATCATCGTCACCTCGGGGATCGCGCGCAGTGTTCGGATCACCCCACGGGACATGGAGCCCTGCAATTCGACCATCGTGATGGCCCGCACCTGTTCGTGATGGTCTGAATCCGTTTCAATGGTGAAGCGTTTGATCCGCCCCTCTTCCACCAGTGAATCAAGGCGGGTCTTCACTGTGGTGCGCGAGACACCGGTGATATGCGACAGTTCGGTGATCGAGGCGCGGGCGTTGTCACGCAGTGCAGCGATCAATCGGCGATCGGTGGTGGATAGGTCGCTCATGAGGCTCCTCACGCTCACATATTGGTCAATTTGAAACATAAGCCGTCATTTGGAAAAATGGAATGCGCATTTTGCGCAATTTTTTGGCTGACGTGTTTCGATCAGATCAGCACCCTAAGAACATCCCCTCATTCAGGAGCAGACATGACCCCGCTTTGCCAGATCATTGGCGCCCCGGTTCAGACCGGCGCTTCACAACCCGGTTGCCTGATGGGCCCCGCCGCATTCCGCACCGCCGGCCTGCCGGAAACGCTGACCGAACTGGGTTGGCAGGTTGAGGATCTGGGCGATGTGACCCTGCCGCCGCTGGCCCCTGTTGCGCATGAAAACCCGGCCCTGAAAAACCTGGCCGAGATGATCGAATGGACCCGCCTGCTGTCTGCGGCCGCTTATGAGGCGGCCAAGACCTGCGACCGCCCGATCTTCATCGGGGGGGATCATTCGATGGCCGCAGGCACCGTCAGCGGTGTGGCAAAACATGCCGCAGAACAGGGCCGCCCATTGTTTGTGCTGTGGCTCGATGCCCATCCCGACCTGCACACGCTGGACAGCACAACATCGGGCAATCTGCACGGCACGCCCGTCGCCTATTACACCGGCCAGCCCGGTTTCGATCAGTTCCCGCCCGTCGCCGCTGCGGTGGATCCGAAAAATATCTGCATGATGGGCATCCGTTCGGTGGATCCGGCAGAACGACAGCGCATCGCCGATCTGGGCCTGACCGTGCACGACATGCGCGCCATTGATGAACGTGGCATCGTTGGCCCACTGACCGAGTTTCTGGCCAAGGTTCAGGCGGCAAACGGCATGCTGCACGTCAGCCTGGATGTCGACTTCCTAGACCCCTCGATCGCCCCAGCGGTTGGCACCACCGTGCCCGGCGGCGCCACCTTCCGGGAGGCCCATCTGATCATGGAAATGCTGCATGACAGTGACCTTGTGACCTCGCTCGATCTGGTGGAGCTGAACCCCTTCCTGGATGAACGGGGCCGCACGGCCAAGCTGATGACCGACCTCACCGCCAGCCTGTTTGGCCGCCGCGTACTGGATCGCATGACCAGGAGCTACGCATGAACCCGCAGGCCCCCCGCGCGGTCGTCATGGTGCGCCCGCATGCTTTCCGCTCAAACCCTGAAACGCAGGGGGACAACGGATTTCAGACCGCTGGCACCGTCGATGCACAGCAGGCCTTGGCCGAATTTGACACCGCCGTTGCCCAACTGCGTGCGGCAGGTGTGACGGTGCATGTCTTTGAGGATCACGGTGACAAGGACACGCCCGACAGCGTGTTCCCGAACAATTGGTTTTCCACCCATGCCGGCGGTCATGTTGCGCTTTACCCGATGCATGCCGAAAACCGCCGCCGCGAACGGCGCAGCGATGTGATTGAACTGCTCAAGACCGACTACCGCGTGCAGGATGTGATTGACTACTCCGGGCTGGAACAGGACGGGCTGTCGCTGGAAGGCACCGGCGCGATGGTGCTGGACCACCTGCACCGGATTGCCTATGTGGCGCAGTCCAATCGGGCCGATCCTGTGCTGCTGGAACGGTTCTGCACCCACTTCAACTACGAGCCAATGGCCTTTGCCGCCGCAGATCCCGACGGGCTGCCGGTCTACCACACCAATGTCATGATGGGCATCGGCACTGACTATGCGCTGATCTGCCTCGACATGATCCAGGATCCCACCCGCCGCGCCGAAGTGGCCGCCCGTTTGGGCGAAACCCGCGAGGTGATCGACCTGACGGTAGATCAGGTGGCCTCTTTTGCGGGCAACGCGCTGGAGCTGACGGGGACTTCACGCCTCCTGGCGCTTTCGGCCCGGGCCTGGGACGCGCTGCGCTCTGACCAGAAAGCGGTCATTGAGCGCAGCGCCACCGCTTTGCCGTTGAGCATCCCCACACTTGAAACTGCCGGTGGATCGGTCCGCTGCATGCTGGCCGGCATCCATCTTACACCCCGTGAAAGGTTCGCCGCATGACGATTGCCCCTTCCGAGAAGGCCCTGGTGCCCTTCGTATCCGTTGAAAACATGATGAAACTGGTCAATGCCATGGGCGCTGAGGCTGTGCTGACCGAACTGGCCAGCTACATCGAGGCCGATTTCAAACGTTGGCCCGAGTTTGACAAAACCCCGCGTGTTGCCAGCCACTCCACCGATGGGGTGATCGAGTTGATGCCGACGGCGGATGCCGACAACTACGGTTTCAAATACGTCAACGGTCACCCGAAGAACATGAAAGAGGGGCTCCAGACCGTGACCGCCTTTGGAGTGCTGTCGTCGGTGGCCAATGGTTACCCGATCCTTCTGACCGAAATGACCGTTCTGACCGCCCTGCGCACTGCAGCCACCTCGGCGTTGGTGGGCAAATATCTGGCGCCCAAAGGGTCCAAGACCATGGCGATGATCGGCAACGGGGCGCAGTGCGAATTTCAGGCGCTGGCGTTCAAGGCAATCTGCGGCATCGACACCGTGCGCCTTTATGACATTGATCCGGCGGCAACCGAAAAGGCGGCGCGCAACCTGGCCAGTTCCGGCCTGACCGTTGTGTCTTGCAAAAGCGGCGAAGAGGCGATGGAAGGGGCGGAAATCATCACCACCTGCACCGCCGACAAGCAATATGCCACCATCCTGACCGACAACATGGTGGGCAGCGGTGTGCACATCAACGCCATCGGCGGCGACTGCCCGGGCAAGACGGAACTGCACAAGGACATCCTGCTGCGGTCCGAGATCTTTGTGGAATACCCGCCACAGACCCGCATCGAAGGGGAAATCCAGCAGCTGGCCGAAGATCACCCGGTGACCGAGCTGTGGCAGGTCATGCTGGGTGAGGCCGAGGGCCGCAAAGACCCACGCCAGATCACCCTGTTTGACAGCGTTGGCTTTGCCATCGAGGATTTCAGCGCCCTGCGTTATGTCGCCGAGAAGATCAAAGGCACCGAATTCTTTGATATGCTGGACATGCTGGCAGACCCGGATGATCCGCGGGATCTGTTCGGGATGCTGCAGCGCGCCGGTTAAGCCGCGTTACCCTGTCCTAAACCAAGGGCTGCGGCGGCGCTTTGCACCGCCTCGGCCACCTGTGACAACTGTTTTGTCAGGGGATTGCTGCGCCGCCAGATCATGCCGATCTGCCGTTTTGGCTGCGGCTCCGGGAACCGCGCCACCGCAACATTGGCGGATCGTGTTTCCACCGGCACCGCCATATCGGGGATCAGCGTCACCCCAATCCCAGCCCCCACCATCTGCACCAAGGTCGACAGCGAACTGCCATCCAGCAGCTCCCGCGGGGCGGACGCGCTAATGGAGCAGAAGGACAGCGCCTGATCGCGGAAACAATGCCCCTCCTCCAACAGCAGCAGCCGCATCTCACGCAGGCGGTCTGGCCCCGGCACCGGCTGATCCGCATCGGCCTCAGGTCGGACCAGCACAAACTGTTCCTCAAAAAGGGGCACCTCGGTGAAGGCAGGTTCTGAAATGGGCAAGGCGACGATGGCGATATCCAAAGCCCCCTCCTTCAATTCTTGCAGCAACTTCGGTGTCACGGTTTCCCGCAAACGCAGGTCAATTTCCGGATGCTCCCGCGCCAGCGTTTCGACCACCCGCGGCAACAGATAGGGCGCCACCGTGGGAATCACCCCGATGCGCAACCGCCCCACCAGACGGTCCTGCGAGGCCCGCGCCAATTCCCCCAGCTCATCCACCGATCGCAGAATTTGCTGCACCCGGCCGGCAAACTCCTCACCAAAGCGGGTCAGCCGCACCTGACGCGCCCCGCGCTCAAACAGTTTGGCGCCCAAAGTCTCCTCCAACTCTTTGATCTGCACAGACAAAGCAGGCTGTGACACGGCGCAGGCATCGGCCGCCTGACCGAAGTGAGACAGGCGCGCCACGGCCTCAAAATAGCGGAGTTGGCGGAGGGTAATGTTAATCATAACTTCAAACTATCGCAGCAATCGGAAAATGCAATTTTTTCTAATTGAGATTCTGCCCTAGCTTACTCCTCAAGACAGGTTGGGACCTGCGACCGGGCCCCGCCATGCCAGATTCACAAAAGCGATTCCAGCAAGGAGACTGATAATGGACGGAAATGACATCAAACCCACCGGCTGCCCGGTGATGCATGGCTCTGCCAGCCTCAACAGCCGTTCCAACCGTGATTGGTGGCCAAACCAGCTGAACCTCAAGATCCTGCATCAACATGGTGCTGACACCAGCCCGATGGATCAGGATTTCAACTATGCCGAAGCGTTCAAGGCGCTGGACCTGAAAGCGGTGAAAGAAGACCTCTATGCCCTGATGACAGACAGTCAGGATTGGTGGCCCGCAGATTACGGTCACTATGGCGGCCTGTTCATCCGCATGGCCTGGCACTCGGCAGGGACCTACCGCACCTTTGACGGCCGCGGCGGCGCCGGTACGGGCAACCAGCGTTTTGCACCGCTGAACAGCTGGCCTGACAACGGCAACCTCGACAAGGCGCGCCGCCTGCTGTGGCCGATCAAACAGAAATACGGCAACAGCCTCAGCTGGGCGGACCTCTACATTCTGGCAGGCAACTGCGCGCTGGAATCCATGGGGTTCAAAACCTTCGGCTTTGCCGGTGGTCGCGAAGATATCTGGGGCCCCGAGGAAGACATCTACTGGGGTGCGGAAACCGAATGGCTGGCGACCTCGGACAAGGAAAACAGCCGCTACTCGGGCGACCGGGAGTTGGACAACCCGCTGGCCGCAGTGCAGATGGGCCTGATCTACGTGAACCCCGAAGGCCCGGATGGGCAGCCCGACATTCTGGCCTCAGGCCGCGACGTGCGCGACACCTTTGCCCGCATGGCTATGAACGATGAAGAAACCGTAGCACTGGTTGCCGGCGGCCACACCTTCGGCAAGGCGCATGGCGCAGGCGATCCTGGTCTGGTCGGCCCCGATCCCGAAGCCGCCCCGCTGGAGGCCATGGGCTTTGGCTGGATCAACAGCCATGGCACCGGCAAAGGCGATGACACCACCACATCGGGCATCGAAGGCACCTGGACTGCCAATCCCACCAAATGGGACAACGGCTATTTCGACCTGCTGTTCGGTTATGACTGGAACCTGACCAAGAGCCCCTCGGGCGCCTGGATCTGGGAACCTGTTGGTGTGGATGAGGATCACATGGCCCCGCAGGCCCATGATCCCTCAAAGAAGGTCAAAACCATGATGACCACCGCCGATATGGCGATGCGCATGGATCCGATCTATGGCCCGATCTCGCGCCGGTTCCACAAGAACCCGGAAGAGTTCGCCGATGCCTTTGCCCGCGCCTGGTTCAAACTGACCCACCGCGATATGGGCCCCCGCGCGCGTTATCTGGGCGCTGAGGTGCCGGCAGAGGAACTGATCTGGCAGGATCCGATCCCCGCGTCGGAAACCGATGTGACCGATGCAGACATTGCGGCATTGAAGGAACAGGTGTTGGCCTCAGGTCTGAGCGTCTCAGAACTGGTGAAAACCGCATGGGCCTCTGCTTCGACCTATCGCGGGTCGGACATGCGCGGTGGCGCTAATGGTGCTCGCATCCGTCTGGCGCCGCAAAACAGCTGGACAGTGAACGAGCCGGAAAGCCTGAACAAAGTCCTGAACGCGCTGGAAGGCATCCGCGCCGGGTTCGGCAAGCCGATTTCCATGGCGGATCTGATCGTACTGGCTGGCAACGCCGCAGTGGAAGCAGCCGCCAAAGCCGGTGGTCAAGATCTGACGCTGACCTTCACACCGGGCCGAGGTGATGCAACTGCTGAGCAGACGGACGCAGAAAGCTTTGAGGTGCTGGAACCCTTTGCCGATGGTTTCCGCAACTACAGCCGGAATGCCAAGGCCAATACGGCCGAACAGCTGGTGGACAAGGCGCAGCTTCTGGGTCTCAGCGCACCAGAGATGACCGTGCTGATCGGTGGTCTGCGGGTGCTGGGCGCCAACTTTGGGGACAGCCAGCATGGTGTCTTCACCGATCAGCCCGGGGTGCTGTCGCAGGACTTCTTCCGCACGGTTCTGGACATGGGCCTGAGCTGGAGCAAGGCCGATGATGGCAGCTATGAGGGCCGCGATGCGTCGGGCGCTGTGAAACACACCGGTACCGCTGTGGATCTGCTGTTCGGTTCAAACTCGCAGCTGCGGGCGCTGGCCGAAGCCTATGCACAGGACGACGCCGCCGGTCGCTTTGCCTGCGACTTTGCCAGCGCATGGACCAAGGTGATGATGGCGGATCGTTTCGACGTCGCTTAAGCGCCGACCTTCATAAACATCAAAAGGGCGCGGCCAACCCAGCCGCGCCCTTTTTGCGTTCTCAAAGGGTTCGCGATCATGTTGCCCCAGAATAGGCCTCAGGGTTGATCATATGGATCGGGGTGCCAGCAGCATAGGCCACCACCTGATCAAAGATATCTGAGAATTGCAGGTCAAACTCATCCTCGGTCACAAAGCCAATATGCGGTGTGGCGATGAGGTTGGGGTGACGCAGCAATGGATCATCGGGATCTGTCAGCGGTTCTGTGTCAAAGACATCCACCGCCGCCTTGCCCGGCCGCCCAGCCTGCAAGGCTGACAACAACGCCCCCGGCGCCACCAGCCCGGCACGCGAGGTGTTCACAAACAACGCCCCCGGCTGCATTTGGCCCAAATCCGCCGCCGCGATGATACCGCGTGTTTCCGGTTTCAGCCGCACATGGACGGACAGCACGTCAGAACTGGCAAAAAACGCCGCCCGGCTTTCAGCCACTGCGGCGCCATCCGCCGCGGCCCGGGCGCGGCCCGCCTCAGACGCCCACCATTGCACCTGCATGCCAAAGGCTGCGGCATAGCCAGCAACCGTTTTGGCAATTCGGCCATAACCGTAGAGCCCCAGCCGACGCCCGCGCAGCGTCTTGCCGACGCCCACCTGCCAGGTGCCCGCCTTGGTGCTGGCCATCTGCGCCGGCAGATCCCGCATCCCGGCCATGATCAACGCCCAGGTCAGTTCTGCCGCGGCATAGGCCGGTGCCCCACCATGCATGTTGGAACACAGAAGCACCCCATAATCGGAACAGGCCTGCACATCGACATGCGGATAGGCGGAACGTTGCGAGATCAGCTTCAGATTGGGCAGGCGTTCCAACAAGGCGCGGGTGATCTGGGTCCGTTCGCGAAACAGCACCAGCACCTCAGCCTCCTGCAGGCGTGCCGCCAGTTGTTCCACATCATCACAGTGATCGGTCCAGACCGTCACATCCAGCCCCTGCAGCTTGGCAAAACAGGGCAGCGCGCGCAGCGTGTCAAACCAATCGTCGAGAATATGAACCTTCATCTGTTCCCTCCCTATACGCGGTGTGAGGGCCGCCTGCCGATCGGCAGAACCCGCCCCTCAAAATGAAAGCGGCACCTGCATTATGCCCGGTGCCGCTTTCGTTAAGTCTATTTCTTCTGGAAGAAGATCATGATCAGCGCCAGACAACTGGACCCCAGCATCAGCAGCAATGACACCGCATTCAGCAGCGGCGTCGAGCCTTCTTTCAGGCGGTCAAACATCGAAATGGTCAGCGGCGCGTCCGAGCCCACCAGCATCAGCGTGGTGTTGAAGTTTTCAAAGCTCATCAGGAAGGAGACCACAAAGGCCCCCACCATCGCCGGCGCCAGATAGGGCAGAGTGATGGTGCGGATCGCCACCAGTCGACCTGCGCCAAGGTTCAGCGCCGCCTCTTCAAGGGTGCGGTCAAACTTCTGCAAACGGGCGCCGATCACCAGCGTGGCAATTGTGGTGATGAAGGAAAACTGCCCCAAGATCACAAGCAGAAGGCCCGGGCGCAGTGCTTCGATATCAATGCGGTACCCATCCCAGAGGCCATTGGCCACACGGCTGGAAAACACCAGAATCGAAATACCCAGCACGATGCCCGGGATCACCAGCGGCAGCAGCATCAGCACGTAGAGGATGCCCTGACCACGGAACTTGTACCGGTTGAACAGGAAGGCGTTGGACAGGCCAACCGCCACCGCAAGCGCCGACACCAGCACCGAAACAAGGATCGAGGTGCCGATCGCCCGCAGGATCGAGCGTTCGTGGAACACACCGATCATCGGGCGCTCATCACCGAAGAACCAGTTCCAGGTGAACCCTTCCCACGGCAGTGACGGGAACTGGCTGTCGTTGAAGGCAAAGCCCGCAACCACCAGCAGCGGCAGCGCCAGGAAGACAAAGAAGACCACGATATAGGCCGCATAGGCGGTGGTCAGGAAACGGGATTGGGGAATAGATGGAATCATGATGTCTCTCCCTTAGCCCATTGTTTTCTCAAGCGACTGACCGGTCAGCTTCAACATGCCCCAGACAATCGCTGAGGACAGGATCAGCAGCATGAAGCCAAAGGCGGATCCCAGTTCCCAGTTGAAGCGCACGATGAACTGCGAATAGATCAGCTCGGTGAACCACAGGCTTTCCTTGCCGCCCAGCATGGTGGGGGTCAGGTAGTTGCCAAGGCTCAGCATGAAGACCACGATACAGCCCGACACGATGCCCGGCATGGCGTGGGGGATGATGATTTCACGCAGAACACTCAGGCCAGAACCGCCAAGATCATAGCCCGCCTCAATCACCTCATCCGGCAGGTTTTCCAGCGTGGTCACCAGCGGCACCACCATGAACAGCATCGAGGTGTAGACAAGGCCCAGCATGATCGCGCCGTCATTGTACAGCATCTCCACCGGACCGTCGGCGAGGCCAACAAACTGCAACAGGTTTGAAAAGATGCCGGTTTCGCGCAGCAGGATCATCCAGCCGAAGGTTCGCACCAGTTCTGACACCCAGAAGGGCACCAGACACATCAGGAACAGCGCCGATTGCAACCGGCCCTTGACCATCTTGGCGATGTAGTAGCTGACCGGAAAGGCGATCAGCAGGGTCATCAGCGTCGCCAGGATCGACATCACAGCGGTGCGCAGGAAGGTCCAGAGGTACAGCGGTTCCTGAAAGAAGGTCAGGTAATTCGCCAGACTGGTCTGGTATTTGCCCACCCCGATGCGTTCCTGCAGCGAGACGATGAACATATCAACATGCGGGATGAAGATCAGCAGCGACAGCCACAAAAGCAGTGGAGTCAGCAGCAGACCCAGCCCAACTTTGGCTTCGGTCCGCATCAGTTGCCCCCTGCTTTGAAACAGTTGCCCTGATCCGAGGCCCAGCCGATGTGGACCGCATCACCCTTGGCGATCGAGGAGAACTCACCCGATTGCGGCAGGTTCACTTCGATCTCCTCACGGCCATCTTCGGAGCCAACAAGGATCCGGCTGGCGGCCCCATTGAACAGGAGTGAGGTCACGCGGCCGGAAATCTGGTTGTCAAAATGCGCCAGATCGGCGGCGTCATGGGCAATCCGGATCGCTTCGGGGCGGACAAAAACATCGGCCTGCTGCCCGTCGCTCAGATCCCGGCCATGGGTTGCACCGCGCAGGGTCAGACCATTTTCAGTGACCAGCTCAATCGCGTCGCCCTCTTTACGAGTGACCTTTCCCTGCCAGCGATTGGTGTCGCCGACAAACCCCGCCACAAAGGCGCTTTCGGGGCGGTAGTAGAGATCCTGACCGCTGCCCATCTGTTCAAACTGGCCGTTGTTCATCACGGCAATGTTGTCGGACATCACCAACGCCTCGGATTGGTCGTGAGTGATGTAGACAAAGGTGGTGTCAAAGGCGGCCTGCAGCGACTTCAGCTCAACCTTCATGCGTTCACGCAGCTTCAGATCCAGCGCGCCCAGCGGTTCATCCAACAGCAGCACATCGGGTTCCAGCACCATACAGCGGGCAATGGCCACACGCTGTTTCTGACCACCGGACAGCTCATCTACCTTGCGGCTGCCGATGCCCGGCAGGCCAATACGGTCCAGCGCCTCATCCACTTTGCGGGCGATCTGGGTCTTGTCCATGCCCTGACGGCGCAGGCCATAACCGATGTTGTCAGCGATATTCATCATCGGAAACAGGGCCAGATGCTGGAACACCATGTTCACCGGGCGCTTGTTGGGCGCCACGTTCAGGACCGATTTACCCTTAATGCGAATGTCACCTTCGCTGGGCTCCAGAAAGCCTGCGATCATGCGCATGATGGTGGTTTTGCCACAGCCCGACGGCCCGAGGATCGAAAAGAACGACCCAGGCGGCACCTGGAAGGAAACGTTTTCAACGGCGGTGGTGTCGCCAAACCGTTTGGTCAGCGCAGAACATTCAAGATCGGGAGTCATCATCGGGTCCGTAAAAAGTGCAGACGCCCGCCCCAACAGGGGGCAGGCGTCACGTTTGAAGTCAAAAAGGCTTAGTTGGCCGCTTTCACGCGATCCAGAACACCACCTTCGATGGCTTCCAGACCGGCAGGAACCGGCGGGTACCATTTGATGTTGTCGATGGCTTCCTGCGGGAAGGAGGCCTGGTAACGGGCTTTCAGCGCGTCATCTGCATAGGCGTCAGCGCCCTGTGATGCGGTGAAGTTGCCAGCGGCGGCAGTGATCATTGCGGCCACTTCCGGCTGCATCACGAAGTTGATCCAGGCATAGGCCGCGTCATCTGCTTTGCCTTTGGCAGGCAGAACAAAGGTGTCGATCCAGCCCAGTGCACCAGCTTCAGGCGCAACAAAGGTGATGTCTGCCATATCGGCGTTCAGCTTCCAGCCGCCGGTGTCCCATGCCATCGAAGCAACAACTTCGCCCGAGCGCAGCAGGCCCATCAGCTCATCGCCGCCACCCCAGTAGGTTTTGACGTTGGCTTTACATTCGATCAGCTTGTCTTCGACTTTGCCCATGATCTCGGCATAGGCGGCTTCGTCGCCATAGGCGGCAAACGGATCCAGACCCATCGAGTAGGCGAAACCGATCAGGGTCGGGCGCTTCAGACGGTAGGAAACCTTGCCGGCAACATCTGCGTTACACAGGTCGGTGTAGTCTTTAACCGACGCCGCTTTGGCGGTGTCGACAACCAGACCCGAGGTGCCCCAAACGTGCGGAACGCCATAGACTTCACCGTCAACGGTGGTGTTGCCTTTGGTGGCTTCCAGCATCGAAGGGATGAACTGCGAGGCGTCGATCTTGCTCAGATCGATGGGTTTGTAGATTCCAAACTCGGCCTGCGGGCCGGCGATACGGTCCTGCGACGGCTGAGCCAGGTCAAAACCGCCGCCACGGGTGGCGCGCAGCTTGGCGATCATTTCTTCGTTGTTCGATTTGGTCACCTCAACGGTGTGGCCGGTTTCGGCCTCAAACTTCGCAACAACGTCTTCCGGAGCGTAGCCGCCCCAGGTCAGCAGGCGCAGCGTGTCTGCCGAAGCAGCCGAGGTGCCCGCAACAACAGCAGCGACAGCCGCCGAAACAATAAACGAATGGGTTTTCATGTGTCTTATCCCTGTTGAAGACTCGCATATGATCATGCGAGCATGCGTCGGTACTTTGGTGGGTTTTGACCCTCTGGTCAAACGCAAACCCGCGCCAAAACGCGATAACAAGTCGGTCAATCGCGCAAGAACGAACAAAAAAGCGAAACAAAATCAATGCCGCGGACGGACCATCCCCGTAGGTCTACTGCATCAATCCGCAATCAGCCGGTCCTCCAGCCCCAACCCTGCGCCGCTGCGCAAATTCTAAGCGTTGTGTGTTTTTCAGGCATAGCGTTTGTGCTGGAACGCCGGTGGCGCCCCAGAAAGGATCACACCAGCTGTTGAGCCGCAGCGCCGGTGCGGCGCAGCCCGCGCAGTTCCGCGGGAACCTCGGTGTTGGGATTGTCGCGCATTTTGGACACAAACAGTTTGATGCAGCCACCGCAGTTCGGGGATTTGCCCAAGGCGTGATAGATCTTCCCAGGCGTGATGATCGCAGTCTCATCCGACGCGCGCATCCAATCGATGGCGGCGTGGATATCTTTGTCGCTGATGGCTTCGCAGCTGCAAATGATCATTCTGGGGTCCGTCTTTGAGTGCCCCCGAAATAGCCGAGTAAAACAATCAGGGTCAATACCCGAGTCTAAAGCTCGGAATTCTAAGCCGGTTTACGACATCGCCTTATCAGGGCCTACGAATCACTTGCCAGCCACGCGCACTCAAAAAGTGATACTGGCGAATTTTCGCCAACCTCAGGTCGCGTGACACACTATGCTTTTAGGGGATTGAAAAAACCAAGTATTTTTGTCAGTTAATGGCCAAGCCAAGTCAGCCCTCCCTCGGTCAGCCAGGTCCCTTCACTCAGTTTCCGTTTGGAAAGGACCCGAAATGACACTGCACCCGACTGCATTGACCGCCTGCACCCGACGCGTAGACAGCTGTCACTACGACACGTTTGAAATGGGCCTGCTGCCGGTCATCCGTCACATGCTCACCACCTATCGCAGCCCGGAAACCCAGGCTTGGGTCCGTGCCCAGACCGTTGCCGTGGAACGCTGGGGCGAAACCGTTGGTCTGGCCCTGTGTCAGCGCATGCAGGGTGTCATCCGTATGCTGTGGGAATGCCGCAAGTCGGATCTGTCCTTCATGGATCCGCTGGATCTGGATCAACGTGCCCTGCTCAGCGATGACGAAGAGGCACTGATGGACATGCTGCACCATATGCGCCGTGATCAGACCCCAAAAGCGCGTGACGCAGTTGAGCGGCTGACCGGCGGTATGATGGACCCACATCTGATCCGCGAAGGCCTGAAACTGGCCGCCCGCTTCCCCGCCGTTGGTGAGGCGCCCCCGTCGCGCCACAGCGGCCCGCGCCTCAGCGTTGTGGGGGGCACTGCATGAGCAAACAAACAGCGTTTAACGCACAGCGTCGCATCCGCCCCGCCGTGTTGCAACTGCGCGGCCAGCTGGACGGTGCCGGACAGGCCGGTAGTTTCCGCCAAGTGACCGAGGCCCTTTCAGCAGCAGCGCAGGTGCTGTCGCATGATGCCAGCCATTTCTATGCCGAGACGGAGTTTGGCACCATTGAGGCCTGGCGTGCGGAGCGGCAGATGCAGATCCTTCTGCGCAGCCCACATCACACCCGTCTGGACCGGATGCGTCAGCAGGTTGATCAGGCCTGTGCCCCGCTACCGACAACGCAACGGCCAATCTGGCAGGCGTAATCACGCCCCCAATCGCGGGATCCTTCCCTGGCCTGCCCCGTTGCAGCGCAGGCCTTGATGCCTCTATGTGGGGATATGGCGAACCCAGATATCCTCATCCAGCCGCTTGGCGCTGACCTCGCGCCGGCGGCCTTTGATTTAGCGACCTCGGTCTTTGTGGCGGGCAGTACCCTGCATCAGGCGCTTGGCATCACGCTGGAGGCCTATCGCACCTATTTGCGGGACGGGTTTCAACAGATGGTGCAGGAGGGCCTGTCCGTTGTCGCGCAGGACAAAAAGACGGGTGGGGTGCTTGGTTGTCTGATCGTCACCGATTTCCACGCGCATCTGAAACCGACGCCACCGCAGGACGCAGCATTTGCCCCGCTTGCCGCTTTAACCGCAGCACTGGTTGCTAAATACCGCACCCAACGCAGCATCGACTCGGGGCAGGTAATCTTGGTGGATATGGGCGCGGTCAGCCCCGCAGCCCGGGGGGTGGGATTGTATAAAGCCATGCGTCAGGCGGCCCATCAGCGGGCCCAAACCCGCGGCTTCACCCATGTCGTTGGGGAGCTGTCATCTGCAGCAACGCAGGCCTATGTGCTGGGCCACTTGGGTCATCAAAATATCGCTGAGGTGCCGTTCCAGAGCTTCGAACACAACGGAACGCACCCGTTTGCCACAATTACAGACCCGGCGTGTCTGGTTCTGGCCGAGGGGCGCCTGACCGATTAAGCCGCGTCAGACTCCCCGGTGTTTACGTTTTGAAGCAGCTTTTCACGCAGCTCCGCCAGTTCCACCGGCTTGATCAACGTGTCATCCATACCCGCCGCCCGGCATGCCTCATGTTTGCCCTGAATGGCATCCGCAGTAAGCGCCACAATCGGGGTGGGGGTCAGATCCTCACGCTGCTCCTGCGCGCGGATTGCGGCGGTCAGCTCAAACCCATCCATAATCGGCATGAAGCAATCCGACAGCACCAGATCGTAGCTGTTCTGACGCCAGAGATCCAAACCCTCATGACCATTGGCCGCCATGTCATATTCCACGCCCAACAGCTCCAGCTGCTTGGCCAGCACGGCCTGATTGATCATGTTGTCTTCGACGGCAAGGATTCGCAGCCGCTGATCCAGCGGGGCAACCCGGCTCGGGAGGTTGGTTTTGGGCTCCGCCTCGTCGTGATCGTCTTGCGTCATTTCCTCAATGCCGCTCACCAAATCAGACACAAGGATCGGACGCACTTGAACCATATAGGTGTCTTTATTGACGCGGCCGTAACGCGCCGCCCGCGACACGCCAAAGACCACAAATCGCGCACCCGGCAATGCGGCCCGCAAGAAAGACATCGTGACCTCGTCTTCGTCCAGATCAGACTGTGTTAGCAGAAACACTGGGCGCTCAACCAACCGCCCAGCCGCCAATGCCTCTTCGCGTGTATAGACGTACTCGGCCTCGACTCCCTTGCGATCAAAAAATTCTCGCAGGTACTTTTCGGCAGCATCAATGATTGCAGACAGACAAATTACATGACGCCCTTGCAGGTCTGCATGGGTTGGGGGGCCCTCTGCAGTCACAACAGGCAAGGTCACTACAAACTCAGATCCTTCGCCTTCCTTACTTTTGACCTCGATTTTCCCACCCATTAGCGTCACCAGATTGAGCGTAATCACCAACCCCAGCCCGGTGCCTTCAACCTGGCGCTTCGCGGGTGCCTCGCCTTGCGAGAAAGGTTCAAACATCTCTGCCTGAAAGGCGTCACTCATGCCGATGCCATTGTCGCGGAAGGTGAAACGTATGTTGCCGGCTTCATCCAGATCCGAAATCATCCATACGACACCGTCACGACCCGTCAGACGTTTGGCGGAATACTTCACGGCATTGCTGAGCAGGTTCAGCAGAACCTGCCGCAAACGGCCCGAGTCAGAGACGATCCAATTGGGCATATCGGGATGGATGAAATGGCGGATCCGCACCTGATTTTCGTCAGACATCACCCGCAGGGTCTGCGCCGCCCCTTCAATCACCGGGATCAGCTCCATCCGGGAATTGGCCACATCCATTTTGCCCGCCTCGATCTTGGAGGCATCCAGAATGTCATCAATGATCCGCAACAGGGACAGGGCAGAGTTTCGGATGGTCCCGACCAGCGGTCGTTGTTTGGCTTTCAGCCCTTCCGCTTCCAACACCTCCAGCATGCCGATCATGCCATTCATCGGCGTCCGGATTTCGTGGCTCATGTTGGCCAGAAACTCCCCCTTGGCTTTCGCAGCCTGCCGGGCATTGTCAATCGCGTGTAGTAGGCCGTTGGTCAGCTTGCGGTTGAGATAGCCAAAATAGAGCATCTGCGCGATCAACATCGCGACCGTGGTCATACGAATTCCGAATTCAATACCGGCCAGTTCTGCAGGTGGCGGTAATTCAGCAGGCGAGTGCAGGCCGAAAAAATCCATCGACAGCACAAAAATTACGACCCCCACACAGATCGACGACATCGCAAGTTGGGTGCGCCGCTCTGCAAGAGAGGAAAACAATAGAAACGGCATCGCCAACAGCCAGAAGCCGGAAATTTCAACTTCGATATGCAAACCAAAGTCGTAAGCGTCCCTCAGCAAATTGTAACACAGTACATTCAGCCAAATCAGGCGGCCAATATAGTGGTAGCGCGTGAATAGAACGCCAAGAACACAGAGCGATGGCAGGGTAGAGATGGTGACATTATAGACATTGGGCCACGCACCTTGGTACGAAAAATAAAGCACCCATGGCAGCAACAATAGGACGTTGCAGAAGGCAACGAACCTGCTGAAGTACAGGCTGCGGCGCAGATCGCTTTCTCTAACGCTGTCTTCATCAAGATAGTCTTGCATCAAACGCTCCGGCCCTTGTGGGGGATACTGACCTATACTCACACAAACTTGCCAAAGGGCCGCAGCCCCCATCAGACGCAGCGCTTTCAATTTTCGGGCCAGACTATGAGGCAGCGAATTTCTGAACTGACGTTGCGCAAGCAAGAAACTGGCGCATTAGACCCTTGGCTCAGGCAGTTCAACCTATACCAAGTTGGGTCCCCATACCCCCCTACGGTCAATATCCGTAAAGGCGGCAGCGCTTCGCAATCGCTTGCCCCCACCCTAAACAACTGAAAGTAAAGCTGTCTAGCTATTGGTACCGCAAGAAATGCGTGCCCGCCGAGGGGGACACTGTGCCCCAGGTGTGGGCGCTGAATGTCGGGTCTGGGATCTGGGCACGACATGTAAGCCGAGACGTGAAAAGGGCGGCGTCCCCCATCTGAGTGACGCCGCCCTTCTTAGCCGATTCGGTTTGCCTTACTTCTGCCGGTCAGACAGCAGCCCCTTGAACAGGGAGATGCACATCAGAATCAGCACGATCGCAAAGGGGAAGCCAGTGGCAATTGCCGCCGCTTGCAGCGCTGCCAGTCCGCCGCCCAGCAACAGGGCGATGGCAATGGCCCCTTCCAGCACGCACCAGAATACACGCTGTGCCGTGGGCGCGTCGGTTTTGCCACCCGCGGTGATCGAATCGATCACCAGTGAGCCCGAGTCGGACGAAGTAACAAAGAACACGATGACCAAGACAATTCCGATGAAGGACAGCAGACCAGAGAGCGGGAAGCTTTCGAACATGACAAACATCTTCAATTCCAAGCCAGCGGCCGATACCGCCTCACCTGCGCCGGACATGACCTGATCCAATGCTGCGCCGCCAAAGACCGACATCCACAGCGCCCCAACGATGGTCGGGATGATCAGCACGCAGATCACAAACTCCCGAATGGTACGGCCGCGGGACACCCGCGCAATGAACATGCCCACAAAGGGTGACCAGGAAATCCACCAGGCCCAGTAGAAGGCCGTCCAGCCCTGCATGAAGTTGGTGTCTTCCCGTCCGATCACGCCGGACAGCGCTGGAAGGTTCACAACATAAGACCCGATGTTGCTGAAGAACCCGGTCAGAATGGCAAGGGTTGGTCCAACGATCAGCACCAGGATCAACAGGGCCGCTGCCAGCACCATGTTGACCTCGGACAGGCGTTTCACCCCTTTTTCCAGACCGGCCACCACCGAAACCAAGGCAAAGGCGGTGATCAGCACGATCAGCAGCACCTTGCTGCCATCTGAGATGCCGAAGCCAAACAGGTGGTTCAATCCGGCCAGCGCCTGTTCTGCGCCAAGCCCCAAGGATGTTGCCAGACCAAAGATCGTTGCAAAAACGGCCAAGACGTCGATGACATGGCCAACTGGGCCCCAGGTTGCCTCACCAAAGATAGGATAGAAGACCGATCGCATGGTCAGCGGCAGGCCCTTGTTATAGCCAAAATAGGCCAGCGCCAGCGCCACAACCGCATAGATCGCCCAGGGGTGCAGACCCCAGTGGAAAATCGTCGCCGCCATCGCCAGCGATTTGGCCGCCTCGGGATCATTGGCCGCAGCGCCCAGCGGCGCCCAGTCGGTGCGCACCCCGCCGTCACCAAGCGCAGTACCCCCAAGCGACGTCCCATAGTGCGAGATCGGCTCGGCCACACCCCAGAACACCAGACCAATGCCCATGCCCGCGGCAAACAGCATCGCAAACCATCCGGCATAGGAATAATCAGGTTTGGCATCGTCACCCCCCAATCGGATACGGCCAAAGGGGGTCACGATCAGCAGCAGGCTGAACACCACAAAGATGTTGCCCGCCAACATAAAGACCCAATCAAACTGACTGGTCAGCGCAGGCCGCAACCAGCCAAAAAACGTCCCCGCTTGTTCCTGAAACACCAACGTAAAAAACACAAAAGCAAGGATCGTCAGGCCTGAGACAGCAAACACTGGATTGTGGATGTCTAGGCCGAAAATCTGGACGTTGTCTTGACCGACTTCATAGTCGGTATCGGTATCGTCTGACATATCTTCCTCCCATTTTATAATATAGATCCACGGTATTTTGGGAGGTTTGGCTCAACCGCTCTATTCCGACAACTTCGCATGGAAAAACGTCGGAAACGACAGGTGGCCCCTGTAAATATTGGTAGTTTGGCGCGGCAAACTCATCGCCAAAAAACAAACCGGCCCCCAAGATGAGGGCCGGAAGCTGCGCATTTCATCGCGCTAGATACGCATTCGTATGGTTTGACTGTTGGTCAGCCGGTCAGCTGCCAAGGATCCCCGGCAGGCGTAGCCCATGCTGGCGCGCGCAGTCCTTGGCGCTATCATACCCAGCGTCTGCATGACGCCAAACGCCTGAAGCCGGATCATTCCACAAAACCCGCTCCAACCGCTTGGCCGCATCATCCGTGCCGTCGGCGCAGATCACCACGCCGGAATGCTGTGAAAAGCCCATGCCAACGCCACCACCGTGGTGCAGCGACACCCAGGTGGCGCCCGAGGCGGTGTTGACCAGCGCATTCAGCAACGGCCAGTCCGACACCGCGTCAGACCCATCCATCATCGCCTCAGTCTCACGGTTGGGGGAGGCAACCGAACCCGAATCCAGATGATCCCGGCCGATCACCACAGGCGCTTTCAATTCTCCGTTTTTGACCATCTCATTGAAGGCCAAGCCAAGGCGATGACGATCGCCCAGACCCACCCAGCAGATCCGCGCCGGCAGCCCCTGAAAGGCAATACGCTCCCGCGCCATATCCAGCCAATTGTGCAGGTGCTTGTTGTCTGGCAACAGCTCTTTGACCTTCTGGTCAGTCTTGTAGATGTCTTCCGGGTCCCCCGACAGGGCCGCCCAACGGAACGGACCAATTCCGCGGCAAAAGAGCGGGCGAATATAGGCCGGCACAAAGCCCGGGAAGGCAAAGGCATTTTCCAGCCCTTCCTCAAGCGCCATCTGGCGGATGTTGTTGCCATAATCGACCGTCGGAACGCCATCGTTGTGGAAGGCAACCATCGCCGCCACCTGCACCTTCATCGAGGCACGCGCGGCGCGCTCCACCTCTTTCGGGGCGGTTTCGATTTTGGCGCGCCATTCGGCAACGCTCCAGCCCTGTGGCAGGTAGCCATTTACAGGATCATGCGCACTGGTCTGGTCAGTCACGATATCGGGGCGGATGCCGCGCTTGTGAATTTCGGGGAAGATATCGGCGGCGTTGCCAATCAGGGCAACCGATTTGGCTTCCCCCGCTTTGGTCCAACGCTCAATCATCTCCAGCGCTTCATCAAGGCTATGGGTCTTCTCATCCACATAGCGGGTGCGCAGACGGAAATCGGCGGACTTCTCATCACATTCCACCGCCAGACAGCAGGCCCCGGCCATCACCGCCGCCAAGGGCTGGGCGCCGCCCATGCCCCCCAGACCGCCGGTCAAGATCCAGCGCCCTTTCAGGTCACCGCCATAATGCTGGCGCCCGGCCTCCATGAAGGTTTCATAGGTGCCCTGCACGATGCCCTGACTACCAATGTAGATCCATGAGCCGGCTGTCATCTGGCCGTACATCGCCAGACCTTTCTTATCGAGCTCATTGAAGTGATCCCAATTCGCCCAATGCGGCACGAGGTTTGAGTTTGCGATCAAAACGCGCGGCGCGTCTTTGTGGGTTTTTACAATGGCCACGGGTTTGCCGGATTGCACCACCAAGGTCTCATCCGCCTCCAGCTGTTTCAGGCTGTCCACGATCAGGTCGAAATCCTGCCAGGTGCGCGCGGCGCGACCAATGCCGCCGTACACCACCAACTCATGCGGGTTTTCAGCCACATCGGGATGCAGGTTGTTCATCAGCATCCGCAAGGGTGCCTCAGTCAGCCAGCTTTTGGTGGTCAATGTGGTGCCGGTGGGTGGGTAAACATCCCGGCTGTTTTTACGTGGGTCGGTCATCATGCGCTCCCTTCGGAAGTAATGGCGCCCGAGAGGGCAAGGGTTGTGAGGTGGTCCAACATCTTCTGCAGCTGCGGACGCAGGTCCGCCGCACGGGACGGATCCCAGGCCCAGGGCGCGGCCTCTTGCATGTAGCCGCGTTGGGCGATTTCCATCTGGATGGCGTGGATGCTCTGGGCCGGTTGACCGTAATGGCGGGTGGTCCAGCCGCCTTTGAAACGGCCGTTCAGCACCGCAGGTCTGCCGGAGGCCCGGGCGATGTCATCCACCGCGGCCTCTACTGCGGGCGCGCAGGTGGTGCCCAGATTGGTGCCGGTGTTGAAAATGGGCAGTTCACCCTCAAACAGAAACGGGATGTTTGACCGGATGGAGTGGCAATCAAACAGGATCGCAACGCCATGTTTGGCGCGCACCCGGTCCAACTCGGCCGCCAAGGCATCGTGGTAAGGCGCGTGGTAGGCCAATCGCCGCGCTTCAACCTCATCGGCCGAAGGCTCCTGCCCCGCGTGCCAGATCGGCTGCCCGTCAAAATCGGTCAGCGGCACCAGCGTTGTGGTGTTCTGACCGGGATAGAGCGACACGCCAGTCGGGTCGCGGTTGGCGTCGATGACATAGCGATGCACATGTGACCGCACCACCGTCGCGCCGGGCAGCAGCCCCCCATAGAGCTGCACGATATGCCAATCCGTATCCGCCAGCTGCGTGCCATTGGGGTTCAGGCGCCCCGCAATCGCCTCCGGCACCTCGGTGCCGCCATGCGGCTGGCCCAGTACAATTGGGCCATCGCCCCGAATGACGTCAAACACCTGCATCAGCCCATCTCCGGCAGTTCTGCCGTCAGCCCGTCCAGCAAGGCCCCGTCTGCTACCAGCGCTTTGGCCGCCTCAAGGTCCGGCGCCATGTAGCGGTCCTCTTCCAGTCGGGTCACATCCTGACGCAGCCGGGTCAGCACCAGTTGCAGCACCGGACTGGTCTGCAGCGGCGCGCGGAATTCCACGCCACGCGCGGCGCAAAGCAGTTCGACCCCCAGGATGTAATTCAGGTTTTCAGCCATCTGCATCAGACGACGCGCACCATGGGCGGCCATGGAAACGTGATCTTCCTGGTTGGCCGAGGTCGGCGTGCTGTCGGTCACGCAGGGGTTTGCAAGGTGCTTGTTTTCACTCATCAAAGCGGCGGTCGTCACCTCAGCGATCATCAGGCCCGAATTGAGACCCGGATCCGGCGTCAGGAAAGGCGGCAGATCAAAACTCAGGGTTGGGTCAACCATCAGCGCGATGCGTCGTTGGCTGATCGCACCAATCTCAGAGGTGGCCAGCGCAATCATATCCGCAGCGAACCCAACCGGTTCCGCATGGAAGTTGCCACCAGAAACGATCAAACCGGCGTCGGTCAGCACCAGCGGATTGTCCGTGGCGGCATTGGCCTCAATCAGCAGGGTCTGGGCGGCTTGGCGCAGCACATCCAGCGCCGCGCCGGTGACTTGCGGCTGACAGCGGATGCAATAGGGATCCTGCACCCGGGTGTCATCATCCCGATGGCTTTCGCGGATTTCCGATCCGTCCAGAATGGCCCGCATCGCCTCAGCGGCCTCGATCTGGCCGCGATGTCCGCGCAGGCTATGGATTTCAGGCTGCAGCGGCGCTGTGGATCCCATGATCGCATCCGTCGACAGCGAGGACACCACCAGTGCATTGCGCGCCGCGCGCCAGATCTCAAACAGACCGGCAAGACCGTAGGCGGTGGAAAACTGGGTGCCGTTGATAAAGGCCAGCCCTTCCTTGGGGCCCAGTTCAATCGGCTGCAACCCGGCCCGCGCCAGCGCCTCGGCACCGGGCAGCACCTCACCCTGATATTCGGCCTCCCCCTCACCGATCACAACGGCGGTCATATGTGACAACGGGGCCAGATCCCCGGACGCGCCAACGGATCCTTTGGCCGGGACGACGGGTGTCACCCCCTTAGCCAGCATATCCTGCATCAGCTCAATCAGGGCCCAGCGCACGCCGGATGCGCCCCGCCCGAAGCTCAACAGTTTAAGCGACATCATCAGCCGCACCATCCGGCGCGGCATCGCCTCACCCACGCCGCAGCAATGGCTGAGGATCAGGTTGCGCTGCAGGGTGGCGGTGTCCTCAGGCGCGATCTTCATGCTGGCCAGTTTGCCAAACCCGGTGTTGACCCCATAAACCGGCGCCTCCCCGGCGGCGGCTGCGGCAATGCGGTCAGCGGCAGCCTCAATCGCCGGGCGACAGCTATCGTCCAGACAAATTGCCGCCTCGGTGCGATAAATCTCTTCAAGCTGCGTCAGGTTGACCTGACCGGGTGTAAGGGTGAGTGGGATCACGCTTGACCTCCAAAGATACGTTTGTAGAGCGGGTTAAACCCGATGCGATAAGACAGTTCGGCGGGGTGGCTGACATCCCAGATCGCCAGATCAGCGCGTTTGCCCGCGGCGATCACACCCCGGTCTGACAGACCAAGCGCACGCGCCGCGTGGCAGGTGACGCCCGCCAGCGCTTCGGCCGGGGGCAGGCGAAACAGGGTGCAGCCCATGTTCATCGTCAGCAACAGCGACGTCAGCGGTGAGGACCCGGGATTGCAATCCGTGGCCAGCGCCATGGGCACCTTATGGGTGCGCAGCAGTTCCACCGGCGGTTTTTGTGTTTCCCGCAACGTGTAGAAGGCCCCCGGCAGGATCACCGCAATGGTCCCCGCCTGCGCCATGGCCCGCACCCCGGCCTCATCCAGATATTCAATATGATCAGCAGAAAGCGCCCCGTAAGAGGCCGCAAGCTTGGCGCCCCCCAGATTGGACAGCTGTTCGGCATGCAGCTTAACCGGCAGCCCCAAGGATTTGGCGGCCTCAAACACCCGCGCGATCTGATCCGGCTGGAAGGCAATACCTTCGCAGAAGCCATCCACCGCATCGACCAGACCTTCCTGATGCGCGGCGATCAGCGTGGGGATGACAACCTCATCAATATAAGCATCATCGCGCCCCTTATATTCCGGCGGCGTGGCATGGGCCCCCAGATAGGTGGTCTTGACCGTGATGTCCCGACGCTTGCCGATCTCTCGCGCGGCCCGCAGCATCGTCAGCTCGGCCTCACGTTCCAGCCCGTAGCCCGATTTGATCTCAAGCGTTGTCAGCCCTTCGGAGATCAGCGCATCCACCCGTGGCAAGGCGCTGATGACCAGCTCCACGAAGGCGGCCTGCCGCGTGGCCTTCACTGTTGAATTGATGCCGCCGCCAGCGCGGGCGATTTCCTCATAACCGGCCCCGTTCAGGCGCATCTCAAATTCCTGGGCACGGTCGCCGCCGAACACCACATGGGTGTGGCAATCAATCAAGCCCGGTGTCACCAGCCGACCTGCAAGATCCTCCACCGCAGCGCCTGCATATTGCGCGGGCAGATCCTGTTCGGCCCCGACCCATTCGATCTGCCCGTCAGACAGAACCAGCGCGCCCGCATCGATCATCCCATAGCCCGAGGCGCCCTCATTGATCGTCGCAATCTTGGCGTTTCGAAGGATCAGTTTTGGACTCATGTCAGCCATTCCAAAGTTGCGTGAAGCGATTTTTTAGGTATAGGTCTAAAAATTAAATGTCTATACAAAAAGAGATCAACATGAAGGTTTACGCCAATCAGGTACTTTGCGGGCAGCAGTGGCTTTCCAACTGCTGCGTCACCTTTGTTGATGGCATCATCACCGGCATCGAAGAGAACGCCGCTGCCAGCGATGCGGACCACAACGTCGATGTGTTGCTGCCAGCGCTGGCCAATCTGCACAGCCACAGTTTTCAACGCGCAATGGCCGGCATGACCGAGGTGCGCGCGGCGGGCAAAGACAGTTTCTGGACCTGGCGCGATCTGATGTACCGGTTTCTGGATCATCTGACGCCCGACCATGTTGAAGCGATCGCGGCCCTGGTTTTCATGGAGATGCAGGAAGCGGGCTATGCTGCGGTGGGTGAGTTTCACTATGTCCACCACCAAACCGGCGGGCGCCCCTACGATCAGCTGGCTGAGCTGAGCAACCGGATCTACGCCGCCGCCCATCAGACCGGCATTGGGCTGACGCATTTACCGGTTCTTTACAGCTACGGCGGTGTTGATCAGCAACCACTGGCAGGCGGTCAGCTGCGGTTCGGTAATGATGTCACGCGCTATCTGGATCTGGTTGAGGCCTGCAAAACCAACCTGACCCACCTGCCGCCTGACGCACGGGTTGGCATCGCCCCGCATTCCCTGCGCGCCACAAGTCCCGGCGACCTTACCCAGGTTCTGAAGGCCACGCCGAACGGGCCGGTGCACATCCATATCGCGGAGCAACAGAAAGAGGTCGCGGATGTCACCGCAAAGCTGGGCCAACGTCCGGTCGCCTGGCTGCTGGACAACGCCGAGGTCAATGAACGCTGGTGCCTGATCCACGCGACCCATATGACGGATTCAGAAACCATCGCCATGGCAGAAAGCGGCGCGGTGGCTGGCCTCTGCCCCATTACCGAGGCCAATCTGGGCGATGGCCCGTTCAACGGGCCGGTGTTTTTGGAACACGGCGGGCGCTTTGGGGTCGGCTCAGACTCAAACGTTCGGATCGCATTGGGCGAAGAGATGCGAAGCCTGGAATACTCCCAACGTCTGCGCGACATGGCGCGCAATGTGATGATCACGGGCGAAGGTTCGGTCGGCACATCGCTCTACCTGAATGCAGCGCGGGGCGGTGCGCAGGCGCTGGATCGTCAGGCAGGCACAATCGCGCTGGGGCAACTGGCCGATCTGGTCGCCATTGATAGCAACCACCCAACGCTATGCGCCTTGCAGGGCGATCAACTGCTGGACGGTCTGTGTTTCGCCGCACCTGAGGGTATTGTTACCGACACCTGGTCCGCCGGTCGCCACATGGTTCAGGCAGGCCGCCACGTGGACCGCGAGGCCATCCTGCGCCGCTACCGCGCAACAATTGCAGACCTGCTGCAACGCATCTGATGTGTGAAGAAATAAAGTGGTCGGAGTGAGAGGATTCGAACCTCCGGCCCCTGCCTCCCGAAGACAGTGCTCTACCAGGCTGAGCTACACTCCGACTCCGAATCGCGGTCTGTCTTGGAGCAGGTTTCGGGCGCCTGCCAACACGCGTTTCGTTGGGTGCAGGCTCTATCCAGCATTCCCTACATATTGTCAACCATCGCCAGTGACAATTTCGAGGCGCTTCCATGGCTTGGAAAAGCACACAGGTTTTGCCAATAAAACAGGAGGTGACACACAGGTTGCATCCGGAAATGCGGTAAATCACCTGCATCAGGCCGCGCATTTTACCCGTGCTAAAAAAGGAGTCCGCCTTTACAGCACATCCTGATACCCTATCCTAAAGTGGTAAGTTTTCAGAGGATAAAGTGCACGCTGACCAACCAGATATCCCCTTTGCCAAAGAGGAGTTGCAGCAGCGACTGCAGACGTTTCGGTTTACCATCTGGTTACAGCTTGCCCTGCTTGTCCCGTGGTCGATTTTCCTCTTGTTGGATGGCGATACCGCACGGCTGAGCTTTATGGCCCTGTTATTGGCCATCTCCGGCCTTGTGATGCTCCTCCTGCGGCAAGGGTATCACTACGTGGCCCGGGTGTTCTGGATCATCACGATTGGGGTGATTTTCCTCATCACCTCTCATATCTTTGGGGCCAACACCAGTGCGGAGCTGAGTGGCTTTATGCTGCTTGGCCTGCCGTTGTTGGTGTTCTCCTGGCAGGATGAATTTCGCACTGCACTATGGCTTTCCTGCCTGTCCCTGGTGCTGTGTACACTGATCTTTGCTCATGATGTGCTGCCTTTGCGTGGAATGTTCTTCCCGATCCAGGATCACACCCCCAGCGATATCACTGCCAATATTCTGATGGTCCGCCTATCCGTCGCCGTGCTGCTGATTGCCCAGATCTGGCACTTCAGTCGCCGCAGCTACATTGCCCAGCGCGGTGCCCGGCTGGCGCGCGAGAAGGCCCTGGGGGCGACCCGCGCCAAAGGTGATTTCCTGGCCAATATGAGCCACGAAATCCGCACCCCGATGAACGGGATCGTCGGGATGATTGAGATTTTGGAAACCATGCACCTCAGCATCAGCCAAAGCCGCGCGGTGGGCACGATCCGCAGCTCGGCCTTTGCGCTGCTGGGGATCATCGATGATATTCTGGATGCCTCCAAGATTGAGGCAGGCAAACTGTCTATCGAGCCGAGTGATTGTGAGCTGCAGCCGCTTGTGGAACAAACCGCCCTCACGCTGCAGCCTTTGTCGGATGAGCTGAACGTGCGGTTGCACCTGCTGATCCATCCGAAACTGCCCGAGTGGGTCGAAACCGATGCCGGGCGGCTGCGTCAGGTGCTGCTGAACCTTTTGTCCAACGCCATCAAATATTCCGCCACCAAGCTGACCCAGCGCACCGGCAGCGTGCGGTTTCATGTGGAACCCGGCGCCAAGGAAACCGTGATCTTCACCATCTCCGACAATGGCATCGGGATGAGTGAGGCCGTGCAGCGCGAGCTGTTTCAGCCCTTTGCCTCTGGCGAGTCATTCTCACGCAAACAGGTTGGGGGCACGGGTCTGGGTCTGGCCATCACACATGAGCTGGTCACCCTGATGAACGGCAAGATCGTCATCCGCAGCACCGAAGGGCGCGGCACAAAGATCACGGTCATCCTGCCCCTACCCACCGCCCGTGGCCCCAAGGTGCGGCCCACGATCGCCGGCTGCAATACATATCTTGTCGCGCCGCAGACCCAGTATGAACGCCAGCTTTATCACACCCGCATCGCTGAGGCGGGGGGCCATCTGGAGTTTGTAGAAGATCCGACGCTGTTCTTGGAAATGCTGGAGGGCCCGAAGCCACATCCAATCTTCCTTCTGTCGCCAGCCGCGCGTTCCAACCACCCGGACCTGCGCGAACGCATTGCCGCCAAAATCCCGGATGCCCGGTTCCTGATCCTATCCTCAGTCCGGCATGCAGACTTTGGCCAGCTTGATCCGCGCGCCTTTCAGATCCAGACGCATCCCACCATGGCAACCGACCTCTATCGTGCTTTGGGACAGCTCTCTGGCGCCATCCCCACCCTTGCGCCGGTTGAGGCCGCACCGCGCGCCACCGTCCGGGAAAACGCCCAACGAAGCATCGATTTCGCCAACAAATGTGTCTTGGTGGTGGAAGACAACGCAATCAATCAGACCGTCCTGTCCTCGCAGCTGGAGCAGCTGAACATCGACCATGCCGTTGTGTCCAACGGGCTTGAGGGCATCAGGTCCTGGCAGTCCGGCCTCTATGATGTGATTTTGACCGACTGCCATATGCCGGTGATGGATGGCTTTGAAATGGTGGGGCGCATTCGCGAAACCGAGGCGCAGCTAGATGCCCGGCCGACCCCGATTATCGCCATCACCGCAAATGCGCAGTCCAGCGAAGCCAAACGCTGTATTGAGGCCGGGATGAGCGCCTTTCTGGCCAAACCCTTTGAGCTGCAGCAGTTGCGCCGCACGTTGGCGCACGCACTCGATCTGGACTGATCCGGCGCGGCCGAACAGCCCGTCCGCCGATACATCACACAACCTTTACCAGATCAAACCGGTGCCTCACAGGCGCAGGTATAGCGATTTGACTCCTGCCGAAGGGTCGGGAACAGTAATATAGTCAAACCCGAATACAGCAGAGGATCGCCGACGCACCCCCTATGAACCAGGCAGACATAAGATCAATTATCCGCGACCGTGACGTTGCCCGTCGGGCGCAGCTGGCCCGCGTCGCCGTTGTGATTACAAGTGCGATCTGCCTGCTCTGGATGGTTGTTTTTCTGGCGCTCGGGGATACCAGTTCCGCCCTGGCAACATCCTTTGCAGCCTGGCCCACATGGGCGGCCTTTGGGCTTTATATGCTGGGGCTGCACAGATTGGCGCGGGCGTTTTGGCTGATCACCTTCCCGGCCACCTGCCTGCTGGCAACGCTTTACTACAGCACCAATATCAACCCCGAGCTGGTCTTCCTCAGCATCATCGGCGTGCCCTTCCTGTTCTATTCCTGGGACGCGGAGAAGCGGCAGCTTTGGGGCATGGTTGCCTATCAGTTTGTGCTGACCGTTATTGCGTTGGGGTTTGACCGATTCGGCGATCCCAGTTGGTTTCCCACCGGGCTGTCATCGTCGCTGATGGATCCCACCACAATCGATTGGGGCGTTCGGATGACAGTGGCCAGCGTGCTGCTGGTCGAGCTGACATACTTTGCCTATCTCACCCAGCGTTCAGCCAGTGAGACAGAAAAAGCGCTGGAAGATGCCCATGCCGCCGCCAAGTCCCGCGGTGAGTTTCTGGCCAATATGAGCCATGAAATCCGCACCCCAATGAACGGGCTGATCGGCATGATCGAAGTGCTGGAAACCATGGATGATGACCGCAAACATGAGCGTTCCATCGGCATGATCCGCAATTCGGCCTTTTCGCTGCTGCGCATTCTGGATGACATTCTGGATGCCAGCCAGATCGACGCCGGCAAGCTGAAGGTTGAGCGCACCAAAGTGGAATTGCGCCCCCTTGCCGAAGGGGCGGCGCAGACCCTACAGACCATGGCGAACAGTCTGGATGTTGAGATGCGCATGCTGGTCGATCCAACATTGCCGGAATGGATCTGGGCCGACTCGGGCCGGTTGCGGCAGGTCTTGCTGAACCTTCTCAGCAACGCCGTGAAATATTCCGCCAAACGCCTCACCGGGCGCCGTGGCCGGGTGTTTTTGCACGTCACCTATTGCCCCGATGGCGGGCTGTGCCTTGAGGTGCGCGACAACGGCACCGGGATGAGCGCCGAGGTCATGGCCGATCTGTTCCAGCCCTTCGCCGCTGGCGAAACCGCTTCGCGCCGGGTTGTTGGCGGGACCGGTCTGGGTCTGGCGATCACCCGCTCGCTGGTGGAGTTGATGGAGGGGGAGATTCAGGTCGAACCGCGTGAGACCGGCGGCACCCGGGTTTCGGTCAACTTGCCGATGGAGGCCGCCGACGGACCGCAGAACCAACCCAGCCTGAAGGGGCTGCAGGTGGTGTGTTTCGATCTACTGGACGAAGAAGTGCGCACCGGCATGGATGAAATCCTGAAAGGCGGGGGCGCGGATCTGCATTTCGTCAGCACCATTTCCGACCTGAAGGATCTGCTGCCACTGGACGGGCCGCCGCCGATCTTCATGCTGCCAACCCCGGATGAGGCAGAGGCGGACCGGCTGCAAAACGGCATCGAAGATTATGTGCCTGACGCCCGCATCATCCGCTTCAGCGCCTCACGCGCTGCGCGGTATGGGTTGCAGAATGAACGGGTCTATCTGATCCAGATTTTCCCGATGATGGGCAGTGAGTTGTTCCGCGCCCTAGCCGGGCTTGGGGGCACCCTGCCCAAATCCGAAGCCAAGCCAAATCCGGCCCCCGATCTGGATGCAGAAAGCCTGCCCCGCGCAGCGATTGAACGTCAGACGCAAACCCATCACGACCCGCCTAAAACAGCCCCATCCGCGGCAAACGCCCGGCTGTTGGTGGTGGAAGACAATGAGATCAACCGGCAGGTCCTCAGCAAACAGTTGGAGATTTTGGGCTACACCCATGATCTGACCGAACATGGTCAGGAGGGTTTGGAGGCCTGGCAGCGGGATCGCTACGATCTGATCCTGACCGATTGCCAGATGCCCTTGATGGATGGCTTCGAAATGACCCGCCACATTCGCGTGGCCGAAGCCGACACAGGCGCCCCCCGGATCCCGATAATTGCGATCACTGCCAATGCCTTGAAGGGCGAGGCCGAGCGCTGTCTGGCGATGGGAATGGATGACTACCTGTCCAAGCCCGTGGAAATGGAGAACTTGCGCCGCAAGCTGGAATTGCACCTTTCTAAAGGCGACGGAGCGGCCTAAACTTCCCCTATTACGACCCCACCCATCCACGCTTTTCTGCCGGACTATCGCCCACAAAGGCCATTCAATGACGTCACCGCCCAATTCTCCGGTCCTCACGCGCGATCTGGTCCGCCGGATCAAAGCCGCCTATGTGGCCGTGGGATTGTCGATCTTTGCCGGTGTGCCTTGGCTGATCTATTTCCTGTGGAACGGGATGTATGTCTCGGTCGTCTACACGCTGATTTCCCTCGCCCCTTACTTCGTGATCGTGTTGCTGTTCTGGCGCGGATACCATTATCTGGGCCGGGTGTTTTGGCTGTTGGTGGCCTCTTTCGTAAGCTTCTTAACCGCCCTTGCCGGTGGTGATTACACCAGCCCCGAAGTCTACTTCTTTGCGCTCTTGGCCTTCCCGTTTCTGGTGTTTTCCTGGGAACGCGAACGGCGCACGATGATTGTGGTCGGTGCCTATCTGATTGTGCTGGCGCTGCTGGCGCTTGGGTCTGATTTTCTAGGGCTGTCTGAGCTGTTGCTGCCCAATCTGCCCAGCCAGCCGCAGGCCAACTCCGCCGCGCAAAACGCCCAGACCGATTTCTTCATTCGGATGACCGTGGCCATCATCCTGATGGCTGAGCTGGGGTATTTTGCCTATCTCACCCGACAATCGAACACCGAAGCCGCCAATGCCCTGATCCAGGCCCAACAGGCCAGCCGCGCCAAGGGCGAGTTTCTGGCCAATATGAGCCATGAAATCCGCACCCCGATGAACGGGCTGATCGGTATGTTGGAAGTGTTGGAAAGCATGGGGGTGGATGAACGTCAGGCCCCAACCGTTGGCACCATCCGCAATTCGGCCTTTTCGCTGCTGCGTATCATCGACGACATTCTAGATGCCTCCAAGATTGAGGCCGGAAAACTGGATGTTGAGCTGAACCGGACCGAGCTTTTGCCGGTGATCGAAGGGGTTGCGCAGACCTTGCGGCCGCTGGCCGATGATTCCGACGTTCGGCTGCGGCTGTTCATTGATCCACGCATTCCGCCTTGGGTGGTCTCCGACTCCGGTCGTTTGCGTCAGATCCTCCTGAACCTTGCCAGCAACGCCATCAAGTTTTCCTCACGCCGGCTGACCAATCGCGATGGTGAGGTGTTTTTCCGGGTGACCAAGGTTGGCGACAACCGGGTTGAATTCCGCCTGTCCGACAACGGCATCGGCATGAACGACTCGATGAAACAGCGCCTGTTCCAACCCTTTAGCCAGGCTGAGGGTGCCTCCAAGATGCATATCTCGGGCACTGGGCTGGGGCTGGTGATCACCAAAAACCTGGTGGAGCTGCTGGGCGGCAAGATCAGCGTCGACAGCCAGCCCGGAATCGGCACTGAAATCACTGTCACCCTGCCGCTGCGCAAGGCCGACGGCCCCAGCCGCCTGCCCGACATCACAGATACTGAAATCGTCTGTTTCTCGCTCAGCGATATCAACATCGATGACGGGCTGCGCAAAATGCTGCAGCGGAGCGGCGCCAAGATCGATTTTGTAAACTCGGTGGAACAGTTGAGCCGGCTCAAGTTCGCGCAGACCCCTATCATTATCCTGCCCACCGACGACGTGGTGCTGGGCAATGAGGTCCAGCGTACCGTTGAACGGATGCTGCCCGGCACCAAGTTCCTGCGGTTCACCTCAGATCGCTCTGCCCGCTACGGGCTGAACCATCCCGACAGCTATCTGGTACAAATTTTCCCCTTGATGCTGTCGGATCTACTGCTGGCCATCGCCACCCTGACGGGCCGCCAAACCGTTGAGGAACCCTCCCCAACGCAGGCCCCCGTTGAACCGGCGCCAGAGGCCGCTGGCACAACCCGGATCCTTGTGGTTGAGGACAATGAAATCAACCAGGTTGTTCTGAGTAAGCAATTGGAAATACTAGGCTTTCCACATGACATCGCCAGCAACGGCGCTGAAGGCCTGAAGCGTTGGCGGTCAGGCGATTTCCATCTGGTGCTGACCGATTGTCACATGCCGATCATGGATGGATTTGAACTGACGGCTGAGATCCGGGAAACCGAAAAATCGCTGCAAATGCCGCCCACCCCGATCATCGCCATCACCGCCAACGCGCTTGAGGGTGAGGCAGAGCGGTGCCTGCAGGCGGGCATGGACGGCTATCTGGCGAAACCGATTGAGTTGAACGCATTGCGCCAGAAGCTCATCGAGGTGATGGCCAGCAGTTGACGCTACCAGCGTTTCAAACACCGCGTGAACGCAAAACACCCGCCCCTTTGCAGGGACGGGTGTAATTCTTTCAGATCAGCGATGGATCAGAGGCTGGCGTCCAGCGCCGCAACCACTGCGTCGCCCATGCCCGAGGTGCTGACCGGGGTCACGCCTTCCTCACCCAACAGATCCGCGGTGCGCACACCGTCCGCCAGAACCTGCTCAACCGCGGCTTCCAGGCGATCGGCTTCAGCACCTTGATCAAAGGAGTAGCGCAGCGCCATCGAGAAGCTGAGGATACAAGCGATCGGGTTGGCTTTGCCTTCGCCGGCGATATCCGGCGCCGAACCGTGTACCGGCTCATACAGTGCTTTCGGACGGCCATTGGCCATCGGTGCACCAAGGCTGGCCGAGGGCAGCATGCCCAGCGAACCGGTCAGCATCGCGGCGGCGTCAGACAGCAGGTCACCAAACAGGTTGTCGGTCACGATCACATCGAACTGTTTGGGCCAGCGGCACAGCTGCATCGCACCGGCGTCGGCATACATATGCGACAGCTCAACCTCGGGGTAGTCTTTCGCCACCTCGGTCACAACTTCACGCCACAGAATGCCCGATTCCATCACGTTGGCTTTTTCCATCGAGCAGAGTTTTTTGCCGCGACGCATCGCCAGTTCAAACGCCGAACGGGCCACACGATCGATCTCGGACTCGGTGTAGCGCTGGGTGTTGATGCCAACACGTTCGTTGCCCTCTTCGATGATGCCGCGCGGCTCACCAAAGTAGATGCCCGAGGTCAGTTCGCGCACGATCATGATGTCGAGGCCCGCGACCACATCTTTCTTCAGGGATGAGAAATCGGCCAGCGCGTCAAAACACTGCGCCGGACGCAGGTTCGAATACAGGTCCATTTCCTTGCGCAGGCGCAGCAGGCCCCGCTCGGGCTTCACAGAGAAGTCCAGTTCGTCGTATTTCGGGCCGCCAACGGCCCCCAGCAGAACCGCGTCCACCGACTGGGCCTGCTCCATGGTTTCGTCGGTCAGAGGGGTGCCATGCGCGTCATAAGAGGCGCCGCCAACCAGGCCTTCGCTCACGTCAAATGACAGGTCACGCTTGGCGCCGAACCAGTCAATGATCTTGCGCACTTCTGCCATGACTTCGGGGCCAATGCCGTCACCGGGCAGGATAAGAAGCGAAGGGTTGGTCATATTGCTTTTCCTCGGTTTTATCTGTTGCCAAACGCCTACCCGTTAAGGCGAAAATGGTCAAGAAATGAAGGGCCTCAAGCCGCTTTCAAGTGCCTGCCAAACCGTGGAAATACGGGGGATATTGCGCAGCGCCTGTGGTGTGGCCAGCCAGACCGGCAAAGCGGGCACCTCAAGACCCAGATCCAGCCGCCGCACGTCCGGGGTTTGATCGATCAGCCAGCGCTGGCCAAAGCCGATTCCGCAGCCCGATTTGATCAGCTCCCAATAGGTGTTTTGCGCATCACAACGGGTGGAAAACCAATCGCGGGTCGCAGGCCAGCCCAGATCCCGCATGCCACGCAGGATCAGCTCACTTTGATCATAGCCCACCAGCGCATGATCCTGATCCAACAGATCCTGCGGCTGATGCGGCATTGGCCTGTCCTGCAGGTAACTCTCCGCCGCACAAACTGCCATCTGCAGGTCCCCCAGCTTGCGCGTGACCACCTCCAGCTGGGTGGGGCGATACATCCGGATCGCGATGTCTGCTTCCCGAAACAGCAGATTGTCACTGCTGTCGCTGGCGGTCAGATCCAGCGTAGTCTCAGGATGATGCCGGCGCAGCTGACCCAGGATCGGCGGCAGGATCTGTTGTGCCACCACCTCGCTCGCGGTGATCCGCACAGGGCCGCGGGCTTCGGTGTCCCGACCTGCCACGGTCAGGGCGATCTCACTCATCGCTTCCTGCATACGCCGCGCGGCGGGCAACATCGTGCGCCCGGCCTCTGACAGGGCCAGCCCACGCGGCTGCCGTAGGAACAGCGTCACGCCCAGATCCTGTTCTATCTGCTTCATCTGCCGGCCCAATGTCGGCTGACTGACCCGCAACTGCCGCGCCGCCGCCGAAAGCGACCCCGCCTCGGCCACAGCCAGGAAATTGCGCACAAGGGTCCAGTCGAGGTGGGTCAAGTTATCCATTCATTCATTCATGAATACATGAGATCCAAACTTAGGCAATTTTTTAAGATCAAAATCCGCGCGAAACTATGGCGGATGGTTTTGAAAGGACGACAAAATGACCCAAACTGTTTTGATCCTTGGCGCCACCGGCCGATTTGGTCGCCACTGCGCCAGCGCCTTTGCCGCGGCGGGCTGGCAGCTGCGCCGGTTTGATCGGGCACGTGATGATCTGGCTCAGGCCGCCCGAGGTGTGGATGTCATTGTTGCAGGTTGGAATCCGCCCTACCAGAACTGGGCCGCAGAGGTTCCGATCCTGCATGAACAGGTGCGGCAGGCGGCCTTGGCCAATGATGCAACGGTGATCCTGCCCGGCAATGTCTATGTCTACGGCCCCGACGCGCCCTTTGGCTGGACCGCAGATACCCCACATCTGGCCCGGAACCCTTTGGGCCGCATCCGCGCCCAGATGGAAGCGGCCTATCGCGATGCAGGGGTGCGGACGATCCTCTTGCGGGCGGGCGATTTTCTGGACACCGAAGCCTCGGGAAATTGGTTTGACAAGGTGATGGCGCCCAAACTGCGCAAGGGCATCCTAACCTATCCCGGCCGCCCTGATGCCCCACATGCCTGGGCCTATCTGCCCGATCTGGCCCGCGCAGCCGTCGCCCTGGCAGATAAGCGCGCAGCCTTGCCGCGTTACTTGGACCTGCCGTTTCCGGGCTACACGCTGACAGGGCAGCAACTGGCAGATGCCCTGTCCCAGGCGCTTGCGCAGCCTGTCCAACTGCGCCGCATGTCATGGGCGCCGCGGCATCTGATGCGGCCGTTCCTGCCGATGATGAAACATCTTTTTGAGATGCGCTATCTCTGGGATCTGCCGCACCAGCTGGATGGTACAACCTTCCAGAATTACCTGCCCGAGTTCATCCCCACCCCGGAGGAGCACGCCCTGCAACAGGCCACGCGCCACCTGTCGGGATCGGCTGCGGCACAGGTCACGGCGGCTTGATATCCACCCAGACCAATCGGTGACGGCTGGCAGCGGGATCCGCGTCACTGATCCCCGCCGCGATCACCGTCACATCCCGCGACGGCAGCACATAGTCCACCCGCATCGGCCCGGTTTGGGCCCAGTTCACCGTTGGACCCTTGGCTGCCAGAGGGTCCTGTAAGTCGGGATGGCCGAGCAAGGCCAGCAGGGGTGGTTTCTGCCCCTCGCCCAATGTCGGGTCATTGTTGGCATCGCCCAGCAAGACCACAGGCCCCTCAGGCACCGGGCCAAGCTGCCCGGCCAGCAGCGCCAGCCACAATCGCAACTCATCCGCGTTGCGGTACCCATTGCGATCCTCTGGCCCGTCGAACACCGGCGGGCTGGCATGAAACGCCAGCAGGTTCACCCGCCCCTTGGGGGTGGCCACCGGGACCAGCCAATGGGCCACCGCGCTTAACCGCTGCACGTCGCGAAACGCATCTGGCAACACCTCAGGCCGGGTGGCCCCCTCAGCCCCGGGCAGTTCCGCCCATAGCAGCGGGGAAAAATCCCTGACGCCCTCCTCCTCCACCGGGTAGCGCGACAGGAGGGCCATGCCGCCCTGCCCCGAAAACTGACCATAGCCCTGCGCATCACGGGCGTGCCCCAATCGCCCGTCACCATCCAGATCCAGCCCCGTGGGCCGGCCAGAATTGGGGCGCAGCGCAAACACAAAAGGGTAATCCACCCCTCGCAAGCGCAAGAGATCGGCAAAGGCCGTCAGCGCCTGCCGCCCATGGTCAAAATCAAAGTCCTGCAACAGCACGATATCTGGCCGCGTGTCAGCAATGACCGCAACCACGGCCTGCACCTGCGCCTCACCGCGCAGGATGTCGCGCAGCAACAGGCCGGGCCCTTTGCGCGATAACTCTGTGTTGAAGGTGGCAATGCGCAGCCCCTGCGCAGTCGGTTCATTTGCTGAGGCGCCCCCGGCAAAGGCCCAAAAGATCACGACGGCAATCAGCCGCCGAAAAGCATCTAGGCCGTATCGGCCAGCTTGGCCTCGGCATAGGTGCGACGACGCTTTTCGTCGATCATCTCGGCGACGCGGCCAATGGCGACGCCACGCAGAATCATATTTGCCGGCAAACAGGCCCATATCATCATCGACCAGATCAAAACATGCGGGTTCATCAGCACGTTGAGGTCAATCCATCCCGACAACCCCTTCAGCACTGCAGGGATCAAGAATGGCAGGATAAAGCCTAACATTACGTTAATGCGGGCATCACGTTGCAAACGCAGAAGCACATCGCCTTTGGTCGGATCAAACATCGGCAGGTTGACCCAAACGTTGAAGGCGCCGCCCCGCATCGGCCAGCCGGAAAACCGCACCACCGCCAGGAACACCAGGAGGACACCACCGGCCAGGCTATAGGCCACCGCGGCCGCAACCCGCACATGGTCGATCAGCGCCTGTGGGGCATCGGCAGGCAGCGCCAGCAGCGCCAGACGCACCGGCGAATAAGGAAAATCGGCCCATTGGCCCAGCAGACGACCAAGCGCCTGTAGCAACAGGCCCAGCTGAGAAGGATAGACCTCTGCCCGCAGAATCAGGGCCAGCACCAGAACCACAAGGAACACCGCCGCAAACCGCATCCGGTTGAACGGCGCCGCATCTCGGAACTCAAGAACCGATGGAAACTCAGTGCTGTATTCAAGGAAGGTCATCAGCCCGGCAAGGAAGGCCAGCAGGACAACCAAAGCCGTGGCATCGCCCAGCCCAAGGGGCAGCAGCAAAAATGGGACGGCCACCAGAAGTGCCACCCAGAAAGCCCGGAATACCGCGCCTGCCACACGTTCGATCACAACCCGATCCCTTCATGTTGGCCAGATGCGATACGCTGCCACATCCGTTGTCCAACTTGATGCCGCCCGGTTTGGGCGGCCTGCCTCATTCTTGCCCCAATTCTGCCTTGTTTGCGGCAGGCGCTCAACCCGGGCGGCCCGAAACACCTGAGATTTCACCGACTTGCCGGCCAGAGTGGTGCCCGATTGCATCAATCAAAGGGGGGAATTTCCGGTAAAATACCAGATTTTGTGGGTCACCTGCCCAGATACACAGCCCGATTCACAATATGGATCGCAGCCTGAATCACTTGGGCAGGCGACATAGGTCTAACCGGTCACGTGGCCTCAGCTTTGGCCGACACGTCGCAGGAAGAAGGCCACAAAAATCAGGCCGAATCCGTTGAACAGCATCTCAATGCCCAACAGAACCCCGATGAGATTAAGCAGCCAAGCAGGATCTTCGGCGGCGTTCAGCCAGATCATCCCGGCCAGCACAATCGACAGGATCCCGGAAATCAGCATGGGCCAGAAAAACTGCGTTCCGCGCATTTGCAGGGCGTAAATCACCCGGGCGCTGCCGCCAATCACGAAGAGGATCAGCACCAACATCGAGAGGGACATGGTGCCCTGCAGCGGGTTTGAGATGAAAGACCAGCCCAAAAAAAGCAGCACAATGCCCGGAATGATCGAAAGCGCTTTGTTGCCAAGGCCATCCACCATGAAGCCGCCAGCAACCTGGAACCCGCCGCTGACCAGTAACAAGATGCCCGTCACCGCGGTCACCGCGATGGACGCCACCACCGGCGCGCCTAGAATAAATACACCAAACACCAGGGACAGAAGCCCCAACAAAAGCAGTTTCACCCAGTCACTCATGTCTCAACTCCTATGAAAATGCCTGAAATACTGAGAGCAGCTAAGACTGAAATGGGCCCTGAGTAAATCAAACATCGCCTGAGCAGACATTTAGCCCGGTAAATCCCGAGCAAAAGAAAACCCCCGCCGAGGCCGGCAGGGGTTTCACAGATGTTATTTTTAACAGGATCAGACCCAGGGGCGTTCGGCGGTCAGCTTCTGCTCATAGGATTTGATCGAGTCGGCCTTTTCCATGGTCAGACCGATGTCATCCAGACCGTTCAGCAGGCAGTGCTTTTTGAACGCATCCACTTCGAAACCGATGGTTTCGCCATCCGAGGTGGTGATTTCTTGGGCTTCCAGATCGACAGTCATCCGTGCGTTTGCGCCTTTCTCCGCGTCGGCCATCAGCACATCAACCTGTTCCTGCGGCAGAACGATCGGCAGGATGCCGTTCTTAAAGCAGTTGTTGAAGAAGATGTCCGCGAAAGAGGTCGAAACGATGCATTTGATGCCAAAGTCTGCAATCGCCCAAGGCGCGTGTTCACGCGAGGAGCCACAGCCGAAGTTGTCACCGGCGATCAGGATCTCAGCGTCGCGGTACTGCGGTTTGTTCAGCACGAAATCTTCGATCTCGGTGCCGTCGCGGTTGTAACGCATTTCGTCAAACAGGTTCACACCAAAACCGGTGCGCTGGATCGACTTCAGGAACACCTTGGGGATGATCATGTCGGTGTCGATGTTGACCAGCGGCATAGGGGCCGCAATGCCTTGGAGTTTTTCGAATTTTTCCATTAACTCAGTCTCCTGGGTTCATTCATGTTTCTTGCGGATGCCACAGCGCTGTGTCCAGCGGCGCGGGACGTGGGATTTGCCCGTCCCGTTTCAGCACCCAATGATAGATGTCTTTGATGTGTTTGGCCTTGGCGGCCCATGTGTAATGCGTTTTGACCTTTGCCCGCGCCGCTGCCGCCATCGGCGCCAACATCTCAGGGTCTGACAGAACCCGGGCCAATGCAGCGCGGAACCCCGCCACCACATCAGCGCGCGATCCCATCGCCACCTTGATACCCGTTGCCTCATCCACCAGCTCCGAAGGACCTGCGTAGTCACAGATCACCGGAACCACGCCCAGCGCCATCGCTTCCAGCACCACGCCGCCGCCAAACTCCCGCACAGAGGGGAAGGTCAGCATATCGGCGCGGCCAAGGATGGACTGCACATCTGCATGTGCGACCCAGCCATGGAAGGTGATCGCCCCGTCAACGCCCAGATCTGCGGCTTGCGCTTTGAGCCCCGCCAACATCGGACCATCGCCGATGATGTCCAAGACGAGCGTGCCATCACGCAGAAAGGGCTCAGCCGCCTCGATCAGCATATCCGGCCCCTTGTAGGGCACCAGACGCCCGACAAAACAGCCGCGCAGCGGGCATGTTGCCCCCCGTGGTGGCAAATTACCTTGCAGATCAAACCGGGTGGGATCAATGCCGTTTTCCGGCACCAAGGTCACCTTGCTTTGATGCTGTGCAGGCATGTCACCCGCCGTGAAGCGAGAGCCCGCAATGATCGCCGAGGCCGCATTCAGCATCCGCCGCCGCGCACCGGAGAGCTTGTAAGCACCCCGCACATAGGACAGCCATTCGCGTTCGGCCCGGCGTTCGCGCTCAAAGCCTTTTGGCCAAGGCACACCGCCGTTCAGCGGCCCCATGACAAAAGGCACAGCCGCCGCTTTGCACTTGGCCGCCAACAGACTGTTGGCGGTTGGGGTCAATGGGGTCACCCGATGCACGATGTCATAGGCCCCGGCCCGGATCTGCGATCCGAACTGGCGCCAGACTTTGCGCTCAAACACCGGGTAGGCCAGACGGGACGACAGCGCTGTGACCATTGTCCAGCCTTTGCCTTCGCCCATCCGCAGCGCTTCGCCCAGACGGTAGATGCCACGCGCCACCGTTTCCGTGTCGATGGCGGTGAAATCCTGCCCTTCCACCAGACCTGCCCGCAGGAAGGCCTCACGGTTGCGCACCTGTGTGACGATATGCACGTCACATTCGCTGCGCAGAGCATTGGCAAGGGACCAGCCGACCAAAGGTACACTCACCCATTCAGGATTGGCCGCTTCCGCGATGACAAGCACGCGGAGACGGTCAGACGTTCCAGAAGGGGTGAGCGCCGCACACATGGGTTACATCAGCTCACGTACATCGGTCAGCTTGCCGGTCAACGCTGCCGCAGCAGCCATACCGGGGCTTACCAGGTGGGTACGGCCCTTATAGCCTTGACGCCCCTCGAAGTTGCGGTTCGAGGTGGACGCGCAGCGCTCATTCTCGGACAGCTGATCGGGGTTCATTGCCAGACACATCGAGCATCCCGCCAGACGCCATTCAAAACCGGCCTCTTCAAAGATTTCGGCCAGACCTTCTTCTTCGGCCTGTGCCCGCACCAGGCCTGAGCCCGGAACGATCATGGCACGCATGCCTTCTTTGATCTTTTTGCCTTTGACCACTTCGGCCACAGCGCGCAGATCTTCGATCCGGCCGTTGGTGCAGGACCCGATGAACACGGTGTCGATCTCAATGTCCGAGAGTTTCTGACCGGGGGTGAGGCCCATGTATTCGATCGAGCGACGGGCCGCTTCAATCTTGCCGCCTTCGAAGTCTTCCGGCGCCGGGACAACACCGGTGATCGGCAGAACGTCTTCAGGGCTGGTGCCCCAGGTCACAACCGGTTCGATGTCTTCGCCACGCAGGGTGACAACCTTGTCGAAATGCGCACCTTCGTCGGTGAAGAGGGTCTTCCAATACTCCAACGCCTGTTCCCAAGCGGCACCTTTCGGCGCGTGGGCACGGCCCTTGCAGTATTCAAAGGTGGTCTCATCAGGGGCGATCAGACCTGCACGTGCGCCACCTTCGATGGCCATGTTGCAGACGGTCATGCGGCCTTCCATCGACAGATCGCGGATCGCTTCACCACAATATTCGATCACATAGCCAGTGCCGCCGCCGGTGCCGGTTTCCCCGATCACGGCCAGGGTGATGTCCTTGGCGGTCACACCCGGCTTCAGTTTGCCAGTGATTTCCACCTTCATGTTTTTGGACTTCTTCTGGATCAGCGTCTGGGTGGCCAGAACGTGTTCCACTTCCGACGTACCAATGCCGTGGGCCAGTGAGCCGAACGCGCCATGGGTCGCGGTGTGGCTGTCGCCGCACACAACGGTCATGCCCGGCAGGGTCCAGCCGTTTTCCGGGCCAACAATGTGCACGATGCCCTGACGCACGTCAGACACCGGATAGTAATGCACACCAAACTCTTTGGCGTTCTTATCCAGTGCGGAAACCTGAATGCGGCTTTCCTCGGTCATCTGCGCGGGATCTTCACGGCCGGCCGTGGTCGGCACGTTGTGGTCCGGCACGGCAATGGTTTTGTCCGGCGCGTGTACCTTGCGGCCCGCCATGCGCAGCCCTTCGAAGGCCTGCGGTGAGGTCACTTCGTGTACAAGGTGGCGGTCGATATAAAGCAGGCACGTCCCGTCTTCGGCTTCATGCGCGACATGGGCGTCCCAGATTTTATCATAGAGTGTCTTCGGGGCGGTCATGGTCCTCTCCCGTGGATTGTCTGTGTATGTAAGGGTTATGAAACAACGAAAGGCCCACCGCACAGGTAGGCCGGCCAGCTCATAGGCAGGCTAGGACGGCGCGTTTTGCGCCGAAGAACCGCCAGGGCAGAAAGCTGCGGTCGTCGATATCGAAAATACGTTTCATTGCGCCCGTCCTACACCGAAGGGCAATTTTCCGCAAGGCACGGCGCGCAGGGCAGCGGGTCAAATTCGGGCGAAAAACACCGCTGACATGCCCAGACCGATCAGGATGATAAAGCCGCGCACCACCGCTTTGGGCAGGATCTTGGCCAGATGGGCGCCGGCGAATCCCCCCGCGATAGCCGCCACCGCCATGATCAGCGCCTCATTCCAATGCACGATGCCCGCCACCGCAAAGGTCGCCACCGAAATTGCCGAGATCACAAAGGACAGGGCGTTTTTCAGCCCGTTCATCTGATTGAGGCTCTCCATCCCCCAGAGCGCAAACAGTGCCAGTAGGACAATCCCCAGACCCCCGTTGAAATAGCCGCCATAGATCGACACCGCCATCAGGCCAAAGGTGCCGTAAGGCGTGGCCTTCAGCGCGGTGCCGCGCATCCAGTTCTGGATCTGCGCCTGAAAGGCAAAGGCCAGCGTGGCCGCCAGCAACAGGAAAGGCACCAGAACCGCAAAAACCTCATTAGAGGAAACCAGCAACAACAGCCCCCCGATCAGCCCGCCAATCAAGGTCACCACACAGGCGCGCAACAAGGCCGCCCGTGGCAATTCTCCAATCTCACGTTTGAAGCCCAGCGCCGCCGACAAGTATCCGGGGAAGACCGCAACCGCGCTGGTCGCATTGGCCGCCACCGGCGGAATGCCAATCATCACTAAGGCAGGGAAGGTCAAAAAGGTGCCGCCACCTGCAAGCGCGTTGATGATGCCAGCCCCAAAACCGGCTGCGAGGATCAGAAGAATATCAAGCATGGCCAGATGGTTATAGACAGATCAACACCGTTGCAATGGCACTGACAATACTCATTCGGATAGGGGCACAGCCTCCAACAGGTCCCCCGGCTGGCACTCCAGCACATCACAGATCCGCGCCAGTGTCTCAAACCGCACGCCTTTGACCTTGCCAGATTTCAAAAGCGAAAGGTTCTGTTCGGAAATACCAATCCGCTCTGCCAGTTCTCGTGATTTCATCTTGCGCAGGGCCAGCATCACATCCAGACGCACCACAATTTCCATCAGACAAAGGCCTTGTTTTCGGCCGCAACCGCCGCGGCTTCCCGCAAGGCGCGGCCGATTACGGTCAGCAATCCCGCCAGCAAAAGAAGACTCGCATCGTTGCTGGACAGCGCCACAGAGACCGCCCTTTGGCCCACCGGGTTGGCCGAGGTCAAAAGCACCGTCAGAACCGGATGAGCAAGGACCGAGGCAATCGCCAGCAACAGAGTCCCCTTGCCAATCCGCGAAATTCGCGTGGCCGCGGCGGCGCTCAGCAGATCGCCAGCGCGGTAAATGTCAAACAGCTGATGCGCCTGCAGTAGCACGTAGATCGCCACCGCCATAACCGCAGCCGCCACCACAACACTACCCAGCCAAGCCCAAAGCGACAAATCCCCCATAATAGGCACATCCCCCCGCGCCAAAACCAACACCTCAGGGTTTTGAAAACTAACCCAGGCGCCGATCAGCATCGTGACCAGCAAACCCGCAATGGCCAAACGACAGCCCCAGAGAAGCAGCAAGGAGAGATTTCGCGTTGTCATGATTGACTCCATGCAAATTAATAAACATTTATTGTTTTACATTAAATTTTACGCGAATCAATGGAGAATTCTATGAAGCCAATTTTCGCTGCCCTCCTCTTTCTAACGGCTTGCGGGTCGATCAACCCGCTGACCGCCGCCAGGCTCAGCCAATTGGACCCGCTGACCAGTGATCCCGCCAACCTTGCCGCCCAGGTGACTCTGCCACCCGATATTGCGATCCCGACCGGAGGGATGGAGATGTATTTTGGCGCCACGCGTGACGGGCAAGAGAAAAGCGCCACGGTGCAGCTGGATCAACATGGCGACATCTGGCGACTAAGCCCTGAAGACGTGATGAGGCTGAAATCCCTGCAACGCGAAATCGCGATCTGGCAGAATGAGGCTCCAGACGGCACCGAGGGCACCCTCTCAATCAGCATTGCAGGTTGCAGCCTGACCGACGCGCCCAATCCGCAAGGGGAGATTTCCGTCCGCCTCAGCTTCGACGGTGGCGCGCAGTTCCGTCCGTTCCTCACCGGGCTCACTGTTGCTGACATGATGCAACAAATCGGTGCAGGCGAGACATTGGACCGTTGCAACGGACTTTGACAGTTCAAGCTGTTGCCCGAAGGCGCCTTCTGTGCACCAATAGGCACAGAGGGAGCTTATGGACGAAGAGAGCAGCACAACTTTAGACCAAACCGCTGAAGCCGCCGCTGACGCCGCGCCCGCTGCTGCGCAGGAGATGGCACAGGATGTGGCGTTAGGGCTAGCATCGGACTTCGAACGGTTTCTCACCGGGCTGTTGCGGCCCTGGAACGCCTATCAAGTGGCGATTGCCCTGGGGCTGGTTCTGGCGACCTACTTGCTGACACGTGTTCTGGGCCCACGGCTGCATGACTGGATGCGCACCCTCACCGGCTGGCCCACCTGGCGGATGCGCATTCTGGTGATCCTGCACAAACGGCTGAACCTTATCCTGTTTGCCGCACTCATCTGGCCAACCGTCTGGATCATGCGCGAAGTCACCTGGCCCAGCCGCAGCTACATGCTGGCGATCATTGCGCAGCTGGCGCTGGCCTGGCTGGTCATTGCCTTCCTGACCCGGCTGATCGGCAACAAATTCCTGCGCTCCGTGGTGCGATATACCGGCTGGATCTGGGTCACCCTCTCGATTCTGAACCTCACCGACGAAGCGCAGGCCCTGCTGCAAAGCGCTGCCGTCGATTTTGGCGACCTACAGCTGTCGCTTTGGACAGTGGTGCAGGGCATCGCCGTGGTTGGGGTGCTGATCGCAGCGGCACGGTTTCTGGCTCGGGTCTCCACGGACCGGATCCGCCGCAACGCTGAGATTTCCCCCTCAATGCAGGTGCTGCTGGTCAAGGTTCTGCAACTGGCGCTGTACTCCGCCGCGCTTTTTGTCGGGCTGAAGGCGGTTGGCGTCGATCTCACCGGGCTTGCCTTCCTTTCGGGTGCCATTGGTGTCGGCCTTGGTTTTGGCCTGCAAAAGGTGGTCTCAAACCTCGTCAGCGGCGTGATCATCCTGCTGGACAAGTCAATCAAACCCGGCGACGTGATCTCACTCGGGTCCACCTTCGGCTGGATCGAAGCCCTTGGCGCGCGCTATGTCAGCGTGGTCACCCGGGACGGCAAGGAATACCTCATCCCCAATGAGGATCTGATCACCGGACAGGTGGTCAACTGGTCCCATTCCAACGACTATGTGCGGCTGGATATCCATTTTGGCACCGCCTATCACGATGACCCGCATCAGGTGCGCCGCATCGCCATTGCAGCGGCGCTCAGCGTGGATCGCGTGCTGGAAAAGAAGCCCCCGGTTTGCCACATCATCGGCTTTGGCGACAGTTCGGTGGATTACGTGCTGCGGTTCTGGATCGAAGATCCAACCGGCGGGCTGACCAACATCCGCGGCAATGTCTATCTGGCGCTTTGGGATGCCTTCCAGGAACATCGCATTTCCATCCCCTTCCCACAGCGCGAGGTGACCATGCTGCCGCCAAACCTGCCCGCTGATTCCGACTGACAGATTGGGGCCTTGCCCCAAACCCCAGAGTATTTGCAAAACAGTGAAACCGCCTTTCAACGTCGCCAAATACTCTCGCCGAAGGCAAAACCCGCCAAAAACCGGCGCAAAGGCGTGAAAATGGGCAAAACGGGGCGTTTTCCCGCTTGAAGGTAAGATTGAGATTCCACATATCCGGTGCTAATCTGAATCTGTCCAGCGCCGGGACGCAGAACGGCGTTTGCAAGAAGGAGGACTATGTCCTGTCTCTCAACACCAAAGCGGAGTCCGCAATGAGCCAATCCGCCAAAGATGTCACCAGCGAAGAGTTGCTGGCACACATCCTTTCCACTCTCGAAGATGAAAAGGCCGAGGATATCGAGCAGATCGACCTGCGCGGGAAAACCTCGATCGGCGATTATATGGTGGTCTGTTCCGGCCGCTCGTCGCGTCAGGTTTCGGCCATCTCAGAAAAACTGGTGGACCGTCTGAAACAGGATCTGGGCCGTGCGTCCCGTGTGGAAGGCAAGGCGACCGGTGACTGGGTGCTGATCGACACCGGCGACATCATCGTGCATGTCTTCCGCCCCGAAGTGCGCGAATTCTATCAGATGGAAAAAATGTGGCGGGACGGCATTTCGCCCGACAAACCGCAGGGCTAAGCCCATGCGGGTTCATATCTGCGCCGTGGGCCGGTTGCGCACCGGCCCTGAAAAGGCGTTTATTGACGATTACACCCAACGTTTTGACCGCACCGGACGGGCCCATGGCCTGGGCCCCCTCACCTTTCATGAGGTTGAGGATAAGAAGGGCGGCGGCATGGCGGCGGAGGCCGCGCTGCTGGAGCGTGTGATCCCCAAGGGGGCCCTGCTTTGCGTGATGGATGAACGCGGCAAGGTTATGTCCTCCCCGCAGTTTTCTGACAAGCTGGGCGAATGGCGCGACAACGGGCGTCAGGATCTGGCGATTGTGATCGGCGGCGCGGATGGCATTGACCCCAGCCTGCGGGCCAAAGCCGACTTTGCGATTTCCTTCGGCAAGATGGTCTGGCCGCATATGCTGGTGCGGGTGATGCTGTCCGAACAGCTTTACCGTGCGGCCTCCATTCAGGCGGGCAGCCCCTACCATCGGGTCTGATCAGCCCCGCCTGAAAGCTTGCCCCCTTCCGCTCAGCCGCTTAGATAGCAAGTAAGAGCGAAAGGGCAAGCTATGACTCATCCAAAACCCGTTGTTTTGTGCATCCTTGATGGCTGGGGCAAACGTGCGGAAAACGGGGCCAATGCGCCCGCATTGGCAAACACCCCCGGTTTTGATCGGATCATGGCCACCTGCCCCTCGGCAGAGCTGATCACCCACGGTCCCGACGTTGGGTTGCCGCGCGGTCAGATGGGCAACTCCGAGGTGGGTCACACCAATATCGGCGCGGGCCGGGTGGTGGCAATGGACCTTGGGCAAATTGACCTGTCGATTGAAGAGGGCACCTTCCAGACCGAAGCGGCCCTTGTCAATTTCATTGAGACACTGAAGACCTCAGGCGGCACCGCGCATTTGATGGGCCTGGTCTCGGACGGTGGGGTGCATGGTCACCTGACCCATATCATCGCAGCGGTGAAAGCCGTGACAGATGCCGGTGTTCCGGTCGCCCTGCACGCCGTCACGGACGGGCGCGATGTGGCACCGAAATCCGCCCTGACCTATCTGGCTCAGCTGGAGGCAGCCCTGCCCGACAACGCCCGGATCGCCACCGTCACCGGCCGCTACTACGCGATGGATCGCGACAACCGCTGGGAACGGGTGTCCACCGCCTATGCTGCGATGGTTCAGGGCCAAGGCGCCGCTGCGACCTCCGCCGAAGAAGCAGTTGAGACCTCCTACAGCAAAGACGCCAGTGATGAATTTGTGGCTGCGACGGTCATCGGCGATTGCGCCGGCGCCAAAGACGGCGACGGTTTCTTCTGCCTCAATTTCCGCGCAGACCGCGCCCGTGAGATCCTGCGCGCCATCGGCGAACAGGATTTCGCAGAATTTGACGTCAGCCCGCGCCCGGATTGGGCAGCGCTCCTGGGGATGGTGGAATATTCCGAAGGCCACAACGCCTACCTCTCCACCGTGTTTCCCCCGCGCAATATCGTGAACACGCTGGGCGCCTGGGTTGCGAAACAGGGCAAACGTCAGTTCCGTCTGGCCGAGACCGAGAAATACCCCCATGTCACCTTCTTCCTGAACGGTGGCAAAGAGGATCCTGAGGTTGGCGAAGACCGCTATATGGCGCCCTCGCCCAAGGTCGCCACCTATGACCTGCAGCCCGAAATGAGCGCCCCGGAGGTGACCGAAAACTTCGTCCGCGCTATCGAAGAAGGCTATGACCTGATCGTCACCAACTACGCCAACCCCGATATGGTGGGGCACACCGGCGATCTGGACGCGGCGATCAAGGCCTGCGAAGCCGTGGATCAGGGGCTGGTCGCGGTGATGGCGGCGCTGGAAAAAGCAGGTGGCGCGATGATTGTGACCGCAGACCATGGCAATTGCGAAACCATGGTGGATCCCGAAACCGGTGGCCCGCACACCGCGCATACCGTGAACCCGGTGCCCGTGGCGCTGGTTGGCGGCCCCGCCGGCGCGACCCTGCGCAACGGACGCTTGGCCGATCTGGCACCGACGTTGCTGGCGCTGATGGGCCTGCCGCAACCCGAAGAGATGACCGGCCGGAGCCTGCTGCAGGAATGATCCGTGCGCTGATCCTCCCGCTCAGCCTGAGTGTTGGCCTGAACATTGGCCTGATGAACGCAGTGGCGGCTGAAACCTCGCCCGCGGCCCTGGCCGAAGCCGCAGCTGCACGGCTGGATCAGGCAGGGCAGACGCTGGCCGCGGCGGAGAAAGCACGGGATCGGGTCAAAGCGCTGACCGAAACCCTGCGCGCCTTTGAGGACGGGCTGGAAGCGATGCGCGAAGGATTGCGCCGGGTCTCCCTACGGGAGGCGCAGCTGACCCGCGAACTAGACGCGCGGGAAACCGAGATTTCGCAGCTCCTGGGGGTTTTGCAATCTATCGCCGCCACACCAGATCCGGTGCTGGCAATGCACCCCGACGGGCCAACAGATACCGCGCGCTCAGGCATGTTGCTGGCAGACGTCACCCCGGCGCTGACCGATCAGGCCCAGGCGCTGCGCAGCAAACTGCAGGAAGTGGCGGTTCTGCGCAGTCTGCAACAAAGCGCGGTCGATACGCTGGCGCAGGGATTGGACGGCGTGCAACAGGCCCGCACCGACCTCAGCCAGGCTATTTCTGATCGCACCAACCTGCCCAAACGCTTTACCGAAGATCCGCTGAAAACCGCCCTTTTGGTGGCCTCGGCAGAAACATTGGCGGGTTTTGCGTCGGGCCTTAGTGAGATTGCTGAAGGCGAAGCACCGGGATCCCTGCCCGACATCAGCCATCGCAAAGGCAAGCTGCCGCTGCCAGTGCAGGGCACGATCCTGCGCCGCGCCGGTGAGGCAGACGCGGCCGGGATCACCCGTCCCGGCCTGATCCTGGCGACTCGCCCACGTGCGCTGGTGACAACCCCAACCGCCGCCACGCTGCGCTACCTTGGCCCGCTGCTGGACTATGGCAATGTGGTCATTCTGGAACCACAGGCTGGCCTATTGCTGGTGCTGGCAGGGTTGGATGTGGTCTATGGCAGCGCCGGTCAGGTGCTGCCCTCGGGCAGCCCGATCGGCCTTATGGGCGGCGAAGAAGCAGAAATTGGCACGATTCTGTCACAGGCTGGTGAGGGGGCTGGAACTGAGGCCTCAGAAACGCTCTATATAGAGGTGAGAGAAAACAACGCCCCGGTGGATCCGGTCGCGTGGTTCGCAACGGGGAAGGATAAGTAACCTATGAAACGATTTCTGATGGCCGCATTGGGCGGCACTCTGGCCGGGGTGATTGCCACCACCCAGGTCGCGGGCCCGCTGCTGGCGCAGGAAAACGATGCGCAAACCAATGTCTATGAACAGCTGGATCTGTTTGGCGACATCTTTGAACGGATCCGCGCGCAATATGTTGAAGAAGTTGATGAGAAAGAGCTGATCGAAGCCGCGATTAACGGCATGCTCACCTCGCTTGATCCCCATTCCAGCTACCTGTCGCCCGATGATGCCGCCGATATGCGCGTGCAGACCCGCGGTGAATTTGGCGGCCTTGGCATTGAGGTCACCCAGGAAGAGGGTTTCGTCAAAGTGGTCTCGCCCATCGATGGCACCCCGGCCAGCGAAGCAGGTGTTGAGGCCGGTGATTTCATCACCCATGTCGACGGTGACACGCTGCTGGGCCTGACCCTGGACGAAGCAGTGGAACTGATGCGCGGCCCGGTGGGCAGCGAAACCATCATCACCGTTGTGCGCGAAGGTGAGCCTGAGCCCTTCGACATCTCAATCATCCGTGACACCATCAAGCTGACCGCCGTGCGCACCCGCACCGAAGGCAACACCGTTGTGCTGCGGGTCACCACCTTCAACGATCAGACCTACCCCAACCTCAAGGACGGGCTGGAAAAAGCGGCCGCAGATCTGGGCGGGCTCGACAATGTTGATGGCATCGTTCTGGACCTGCGCAACAACCCCGGCGGCCTGCTGACTCAGGCAATCCGCGTCTCCGATGCCTTCCTGGAAAGCGGTGAGATTGTTTCGACCCGTGGCCGCAACCCGGCTGAGGGCGAACGCTATAACGCCAAAGAAGGTGACTTGGCCGAGGGCAAACCAATTGTAGTGCTGATCAACGGCGGATCCGCTTCGGCCTCTGAAATTGTGGCTGGCGCCCTGCAGGATCACCGCCGCGCCATTGTTGTGGGCACCAAAAGCTTCGGCAAAGGCTCGGTTCAGACCGTGATGCCGCTGCGCTCCAACGGGGCCATGCGCCTGACCACCGCGCGCTATTACACCCCTTCGGGCCGCTCGATCCAGAACCTGGGCGTGTCGCCTGACATCGTGGTCGAACAGCCGCGCCGTACCCCCGAAGCTGAGGCCGCAGAAGAAGAGGCGCGCAACAGCCGCTCCGAGGCGGATCTGCGCGGCTCGCTCTCCAACGACTCGCTCAGCGAAGATGAGATCCAGCAGATCGAAGACGAACGCGCCAAGGCCGAAGAAGCCGCCAAGCTGCGCGAAGACGACTATCAGCTGGCCTATGCCGTGGATCTGCTGAAAGGCCTGACCGCGCTGGGGTCGCAGGACTAAGCCGCGAGCCAAAGCTACACTGCACCTGACCTGATCAGCCCCCGGCGACCCCGGGGGCTTTTCTATATCGAACTTCCATGCCAGACAGGGCCAAACCTGCCCTCAGAGGATCCGGACATGACACCCGAAGAGATCGCCAAACTGCCCTATCGCCCCTGCGTGGGGGTGATGCTAATCAATGCTGACAACCACGTCTTTGTTGGCCAGCGCCTCGACAATGATGCGCCCGCCTGGCAGATGCCGCAGGGCGGTGTCGACGACGGCGAAACACCACGCGCCGCTGCCCTGCGCGAGCTTTGGGAAGAAACCGGCGTCACCGAAGACAAGGCCCAGATCATCGCCGAAACCGACGGCTGGATCGCTTATGATCTGCCGCATGACATCGTGCCCCGGATCTGGAAAGGCCGCTATCGTGGGCAGGAACAGAAATGGTTCCTGATCCGCTTCAACGGTGAAGATGCCGATGTGAACATTGAAACCGATCACCCCGAGTTCTCTGAATGGCGCTGGCTGCCTGCGGATGAGCTGGTGGCCAACATCGTGCCCTTCAAACGCGAGGTTTACGCCAAGGTGGTTGACGCCTTCGCAGCGCATCTCTGACAACAAAAGGCGCCGCATCACTGCAGCGCCCTTTCAATGTTCCCAAAATACTCCCGCCGGAGGCATCCTGCCGTCAGAGCAGCGCCGCCGCCGGCCGGATCGCACCGGTCGCCAGACCATCCCAGTTGCGGATGACCGGGGTCATGAACTTCTGCGCTGCCGGATGATTGGCGTCCAGAATGCCCAGTTTTACCAGAATAGCGGCAATCGCCGCTTCGGCGCCGCGGGTGGTGCCATCCATGATCTTCAGCGCCACACCCAGCTTCTTTTCCGGGATGATGGCGATGAAAAACGCCTCAGCCCCGGTTTTCAGCGCCACACGGCCGCCACAGGCCCGCATCAGCTCGGTGCAGGCGCGGCCTTCACCGGCGACCAGTTCCGGATAGGTCACCATCGCCTGCCGCAGGCGCGCGGCGGCGTCCTGACGGGCGTCGCCGCCTTCTTCGGCAGCTGCGAAAAACGCCATGGCGCGGGCGATGCCATGCAGGGTGGCGGCGTGGTTCGGTGCCGAACAGCCATCAATGCCAAAACCCGGGCTGGTTTCCTCTGTCACCTCTTCAAAGGCAGACAGGCAGGCCTGTTGCACGGGGTGATCGATCTGGCAATATTCCGCGCCACCACCCAGATGCTGGCTCAGCGTCAGAAAGCCTGCGTGTTTGCCCGAACAGTTGTTATGCACCCGGCAGGCGCTTTCGCCGTTGCGGATCATCTCAATGCGCAGGTCATCATCTCGGCTTTCCTGCGGGCCACAGCGGAAATCATCATCACCGCAGCCGATGTCTTTCAGCCAGGCATTGACCCGCTCAACATGGATCGGTGCGCCATTGTGCGATGCACAGGCCAGTGCCAGATGTGCGCCGGTCAAACCCCTTGCATCCGCCGCGCCGCTTTCGACCAAGGGCAGCGCCTGGATCATCTTTGACGAAGACCGCGGCAGAACCACCGCATGGGGATCGCCCCAAGCTTCGACAATCTCGCCATCGGGGCCACAAATCACCGCATGACCGCAGTGCAGGCTTTCCAGAAAGTCACCGCGCCAGATCTCTACCAGGGGGACGGCTGCCACCATGGGTCTTCCTCCTCAAACTTCTGCGAAAATCCGCCAATCGCCCTTTCGTTGCTGGCAGATTTTGCGCTAATGTAGCAATGTCGAGACAGATGTGCCTTTTTCCGACACGAAACGCCAGTAGAAGCTTTGGCAAAAGGCAGTAAAGCAAATTTGAGGCAAGGACAGCTGGAGGCTGGAACACATGGTATCACGTATTGCACGCACCCTCATCGGGGCAGCGATGGTACTGTCTGCATCGGGCGCCGCCTGGGCACAAGAAAGCAGCACCAATGAGGTCGCCACCAAAACCAATTGGAGTGTCTTTGAAGACAAAGACCCCAAAGAGTGCTGGGCAGTGGCCGCCCCTAAGGAAACCGTCAACACCCGCGAGGGCCGGATCGTATCGGTAAAGCGCAGTGATATTCTGCTGATCGCTTTCTATCGCCCCGGCTCAGGCATTCAGGGCCAGATCGCTTTCACCGGCGGCTACGGCTTTGCCAATGGTGTGGATGTGCTCCTCAACGTGGATGGGCAGGAATTCAAACTCTTCACCGAGGGCGAATGGGCCTGGACTCAAAGCGCAGCGGATGATGCCAAGATCATCACAGCGCTGAAACGTGGCCGTGAAGCCGTCGTCACTGGCCTGTCAGCGCGCAGCCGCACCACGACCAAAGACACCTTCTCGCTTTCCGGGTTCACCGCCGCGATTGAAGAGGCGCAGACCCGCTGCAAGTAACACGGGAATACGGCGGATTTCGGCCCGTGACCGCGGGCCGAACCGCGACTTTTTCGTCATTTATTTGAACCTGACAATTATTTCCTTGCACTGAGGCCCCTCTCGTCTATGCGGGTTTGAACGCTAAAAGACGAAAGACCCGATGTTAGACTCCCAAGACAGCCGCACCGTTGAGACGCAAGAGAAACGCAAAGCCCAGCATTGGGTCCGAGTTCTGGCTCAATACCGCGAACCCAGCACTGGCCGCAGTCTGACCGAGGTGGCGATCACCCTTCTGCCCTTCATCGGCATCTGGGCGCTCGCCTGGTGGGTCATGTCCTACAGCTACATTCTGGCCTTTGTTCTGGGGGCGGCAAACGCGCTGTTCCTGCTGCGCCTCTTTGCGATCCAGCATGACTGCGGTCATGGCGCCTTGTTCAGGAACCGCCACATGAGCGACTGGACCGGCCGCATCATCGGCGTACTGACCCTGACGCCTTATGACGTCTGGCGCCGCACGCATGCAGCGCACCACGGCACCGCGGGCAACCTGGACAAGCGCGGGATGGGCGACATCCACACCATGACGGTTGAGGAATATCAGGCCCTGTCGAAACTGGGTAAGCTGCAGTATCGGCTGTATCGCAACCCGTTTGTCCTGTTTGGCTTTGGCCCCAGCTACCTGTTCTTCTTGCAGAACCGGCTGCCCATCGGCCTGATGAAACAGGGGCGTTACTGGGCCTCTGCCATGACCACCAACCTGTCGATCGTCGTGCTGTTCGGGGTGATCTGGTACTTAGGTGGTCTGGCCCCGCTGCTGCTGATCGCGCTGCCCTCAATCCTGATTGCCGCCACGGCCGGCATGTGGCTGTTCTATGTGCAGCACCAGTTTGAATGCACCCAGTGGGCGCCTGATACCGATTGGCAGATGCACCACGCCGCCCTGCATGGATCGTCCTACTATGTGCTGCCCAAGGTGCTGCAGTGGTTCAGCGCCAATATCGGCATCCACCATGTGCACCATGTCTACAGCCGCATCCCCTTCTACCGCCTGCCTGAGGTTCTGAAGGACCATGCGGAACTGGCCAAGATCAACCGCATGAACATCCGCGAAAGCCTGCGCAACGCGCGGCTGCATCTGTGGGATGACAAAACCCAACGGTTGCTCAGCTTTGCGCAGGCGCGTCAGCTTTACGGCTAAGCCTGCCTGCATAGCAGCCATGCATCGCCAGAGCCTATGCCATATAGGCTTTGGCAAACTCATCCGAATCCTGTATGGAACGCGCTCATCCCATCTAGGAAGCGCGATATGACGGCCACTGCACCGATTACTCAGGATGTGAGAACTTTCCCCCGCAAACTGCCGGAGGGGCCGAAGAACATTGTCGGCCTGACCCGTGCCGGTCTGCGTGAGGCGCTGATCGAAATCGGCACCCCTGAGAAACAAGCCAAGATGCGGGTCAACCAGATCTGGCAGTGGGTCTATCAGTGGGGCGTGCGTGACTTTGCCGAGATGACCAACCTCGCCAAGGCTTACCGCGCCAAACTGGCTGACAATTTCGTCATCGAAGTGCCCGAGGTGGTCAGCCGCCTGATTTCAACCGATGGCACCCGCAAATACCTGGTGCGGATCGCCGGCGGCCATGAGGTAGAGGTCGTCTACATCCCCGAAGAGGGCCGCGGCACGCTGTGTGTGTCATCGCAGGTGGGATGCACGCTGACCTGTTCCTTCTGCCACACCGGCACCCAGAAACTGGTGCGCAACCTGACCGCTGGTGAGATTGTTGGCCAGATCATGATGGCGCGTGACGATCTGGATGAATGGCCTGAACCCGGTGTCGGCACTGGCGATGCAGGCCCCCGCCTGCTGTCCAACATCGTGCTGATGGGCATGGGTGAGCCGCTTTATAACTTCGACAACGTGCGCGACGCGATGAAGATCGCGATGGATGGCGAGGGGATCAGCCTCAGCCGTCGCCGCATCACCCTGTCGACCTCCGGCGTGGTGCCCGGCATCGCCAAAACCGCGCAGGAAATCGGCTGCCTGCTGGCGATCTCCTTCCACGCCACAGATGACGAAACCCGCGACGTGCTGGTCCCGATCAACAAAAAATGGAACATTGATGAGCTGCTGACCGCCCTGGCAGACTATCCCAAGGCCTCAAATTCCGAACGGATCACCTTTGAATATGTGATGCTGGCTGGCGTGAATGACAGCGATGAAGACGCCCATCGTCTGATCAATTACCTGAAGGATTACAACATCCCGGCCAAGATCAACCTAATCCCGTTCAACGAATGGCCCGGTTCGCCCTACAAATGTTCGTCGAATAACCGCATCCGGGCCTTTGCCGACATCATCTACAAAGCCGGCTACGCCAGCCCGATCCGCAAAACCCGCGGCGATGACATCATGGCGGCCTGTGGCCAGCTGAAATCGGCCACCGAACGTGCCCGCAAGTCGCGCAAGCAGATCGAAGCCGAAGCGGGCATGAACAGCTGAATTTGGGGAGTAGGCCGCAAAAGACCGACCGGAACCGGCGATCTTGATGGGCCTATTTTCCTGATTCCCTGACCCGAAATCCAGCCGGGAATTGGTAAAACCGCACCCCCTTTTGGGGGTAGCGGCATCGAAGTTTCACATAATTACCTGAATAGGGCGCTTTTCCGCATACGTAGATCTACGGTCTACTGAAGCTGTGAACCATGTTGGAGATCAGTGTTATGTTTGCGAGTATCCATGAATCAAATACGCTAGAAACTGTCGCCGTGATGGAGCTTATCCGCGAAGAGCGCCGCAAGTCGGTCTCGGTCCGCGAGTGGAAGCACCGCCTGTTCGGCTACGGCTATGGTGTCAAACACACCGACCACGGTGATGTGATTGAGAACCTCAGCTCCCACGAAGAAATCTGCGAAATCCCGCAGGAGCTGCTGCATTAATCCACCGCGTTAGCGGCCCGGGATCACGTCCCGTTTGGTGCCAGCCCCTTCCCAATTGTCGATGATATCCACCGCTTCTTGCGCGGTTTCGACAAAGCGGAACAGATCCAGATCCTCAGCCGAGATGGTGCCTGCCTCTGACAGGGCCTCCCAGTTGATGATCGACCGCCAGAAGGCTTCGCCGAACAGCAGGAACGGCACCCGTTCCATGCGGCCGGTCTGAATGAGCGTCAGCGCCTCAAAGGTTTCATCCAGCGTGCCAAAGCCACCGGGGAACACCGTGACAGCGCGGGCCCGCATCAGGAAATGCATCTTGCGGATGGCAAAATAGTGGAAGTTGAAACACAGATCCGGTGAGACGAACTCATTCGGGGCCTGCTCATGCGGCAGCACGATGTTCAGGCCAATAGACACGCCACCCGCATCCTGTGCGCCGCGGTTACCTGCCTCCATCACGCCGGGGCCGCCACCAGTGCAGACGACATATTCGCGCCCTTCTTCCTGCATGCCGCGCAGGGTCATCAGCCGGGCAAATTCGCGCGCTTCGTCATAGTATTTCGACAGATCCGCCAAGGTCTGGGTGCGCGCCTGATCCTTGTGTTCCGGGCGCGGAATCCGTGCACCGCCAAACAGCACCACGGTGCTGTCGACGCCATATTCATCCATCAGCATCTGCGGTTTCAGCAGTTCCAGCTGCAGCCGCACCGGGCGCAGCTCGTCCCGGCAGAGGAAATCATCGTCGTTGAATGCCAGCTTATAAGACGGTGCCCGCGTCTGCGCGGTATCGGGCACCTCATGCGAGGTTTCAATATCTGTGTGGGCATCCCGGAAACGGCTGCGACGATCTTCTTTCATGCTCGGAAATCCTTATTCTCATGTTTATCTTTTGAGCCTAGCGCGCCCTCCGGGGGGAGGCCAGCGCATCTCATGCGATCGTGACAGGAACGGGCGGGGAATTCCGGCAAAACAGCGTCATTTCGCCAGTTGTCGCCAAAGCAATGGGAAATTATAGATAATCTATGTCCAATGCCACCATCGCCGACCGCATCTACGATACCCTGTCCGAACAGATCATCCGTGGCACCCTGCCACCGGGGGAGAAGCTGCGTCAGGACCACATCGCCCGTGCCTTTGACACCAGCCATGTGCCCGTGCGCGAAGCCTTCCTGAAACTGGAAGCCCATGGTCTGGCGGTCAGCCTGCCCCGCCGTGGCACAAGGGTCAGTGAATTGGATTCGGCGGAGCTGCGCGAAATCACCGAAATGCGCACCGCGCTTGAGGTTTTGGCGCTGCAACATGCCGGCCTGGCGATGACAACGGCCGAGCTGCATCTGGCTGAAGAGGCCCGCAAAGCCTGCGATGCGGCCGAGGATCTGCCCACCTGGGAGGCCCGCAACCGGGCCTTTCACCGTGCCATCCTGACGCCCTGCCGGATGCCCCGCCTGCTGGCGGCGATTGACGACCTGCACATCGCCTCGGCCCGTCACCTGCTGGCGAACTGGAAAAGCGGCTGGAGCCAGCGCGAGGATAAGGATCACGCCGCGATTCTTTCGCTGCTGCGACGGCGCGATGTAACCGCTGCCTGTGAGTTGCTGCGCCGCCACCTGCGCCGCGCAGACCGCATAACCCTGCGCTAACCCCCCATTTTATAGACAAAAACTATTTTCTAAAAGTTATGCCTTGCCAAATTATCTATTTTATTAATGATGCAACGCAGCATACGGGATATTTTATCTATAAAAGGAGGCCCCTGCTATGAAATCCACTCTCGGACTCTCCGCCACCTCGCTCAGCCTCACGGATCAGGTGATCCGCGTTGCCACTGGCGTCGCCCTTTTGACCGTCAGCGCCAAAGTACAGGTGCCGTTCTGGCCGGTGCCGATGACCCTACAGGTTGCCGCGCTGATGATGATCGCCGCCACCTATGGGATGCGTCTGGGCACCTCGACCATGGCGGCCTATCTGGCAGCCGGGGCTGCAGGCCTGCCGGTGTTCGCCGGTACACCTGAGAAAGGCATCGGCCTGGCCTATATGATGGGCACCTCGGGCGGCTATCTGGCCGGTTTCCTCGTCGCCACGGTGATCGTGGGCTATGCAGCGGACAAACTGCCGAAAATGGCGCTCTGGCCGGCAATGCTGGCGGGTCTGGCTGCAATCTACGCATTGGGCCTGGCCTGGCTGGCGCAATTTGCGCCTGACGGCAAACTGCTGGCCTGGGGCTTCACCCCGTTCATCGCTGGCGACTTGGTAAAGATCACCCTCGCCGCCGTTGTGGTGCTGGGCGCACCGGCGGCCCTGATTGCCAAAATCCGCGGGACCGCTTCGGATGCTTGATAATCCCCAGAAAGCATCCGCCGTTCGGGCCGAAATCCGCTCGGACTGGACCGTGGATGAGGTGGAGGCGCTGATGCGCCTCCCCTTGTTGGAACTGGTCGGACAGGCCAGCAACCTGCACCGGCGCCACCACAGCGCCGATGACATTCAGAAGGCCAGCCTGCTGTCGATCAAAACCGGCGGCTGCCCCGAGGACTGCGCCTATTGCCCACAATCCGCCCACCACAAAGAGGTGGATCTGGACAAAGAAAAGCTGATGAACCCGAAACACGTCATTTCCCTGGCGAAACGGGCCCAGCAGGCCGGTGCTGAACGGTTCTGCATGGGCGCGGCGTGGCGCAAGGTGCGGGACGGGCAGGAGTTTGACAATGTGCTGGAAATGGTGCGCGGCGTAAACGATCTGGGCATGGAGGCTTGTGTCACCCTGGGCATGCTGCAGCCCCATCAGGCCGAAGCCTTGGCCGAGGCTGGTCTGAAAGCCTACAACCACAACCTCGACACCAGCCCAGAATTTTACGGCGAAATCATCGGCACCCGCACCTACCAGGACCGGTTGGAAACCCTGTCTTACTGTCGCGACGCCGGGCTGGATCTGTGCTGCGGCGGCATCATCGGCATGGGCGAAAGCTGGCGCGACCGGGCCAGCATGCTACAGGTGCTGGCAAACTTTGATCCGCATCCCGAAAGCGTGCCGATCAACGCATTGATCGCCACCAAGGGCACGCCGCTGGAACACCGCGAAAAGGTGCAGGCCTTTGACCTGCTGCGGATGGTTGCCACCGCCCGGATCGTGATGCCGAAAACCCGCGTTCGCCTGTCGGCTGGGCGATCGGATTTTTCCACCGCGGAACAGGCGCTGTGCTTCCTGGCAGGGGCCAATTCGGTGTTCTACGGCGATGTGTTGTTGACCGCGCCAAACGCCGGAACCGGCGACGATCGCGACATGTTTGCCGCGCTTGGGTCGCTGACGGACGCATGAGGTCGTGCGGTCGCATTGCGAAAACCGCGCCTCTCGCCTATAGCGATTGCGAAACGCAGCATTGAACAAGAGGACATTCCATGTCGAACGCCCAATTGGAACAGGCCATCGAAGCCGCCTGGGACGCCCGTGACACCATCACCCCCGCCACCTCTGGCGAAACCCGTGATGCCATCGAATCCACCCTGCATGCGCTGGATTCGGGCAAGCTGCGCGTGGCGGAGAAGCTGGAAAGCGGCGACTGGCACGTGAACCAATGGGCCAAGAAGGCGGTTCTCTTGGGGTTCCGCATCAAGGACATGGAACTGCAGTCCGGCGGCCCGCAGGGCTCCAGCTGGTGGGACAAGGTCGACAGCAAATTCGCAGGCTGGGGTGAGGCCGAATATAAAGCGGCTGGCTTCCGGTCCGTGCCGAACGCGATTGTACGCAAATCGGCCTATGTGGCCCCTGGCGTTGTGCTGATGCCGTCCTTCGTGAACCTGGGCGCCTATGTTGACGAAGGCACCATGGTAGACACCTGGGCCACCGTTGGCTCCTGCGCACAGATCGGCAAAAACGTACACCTGTCCGGTGGCGTTGGCATTGGCGGCGTGCTGGAGCCGATGCAGGCTGGCCCAACCATCATTGAGGACAACTGCTTCATCGGGGCCCGTTCCGAGGTGGTTGAAGGCTGCATCGTCCGCGAAGGTTCGGTACTGGGCATGGGCGTTTACATCGGCCAGTCGACCAAGATTGTTGACCGTGAAACCGGCGAAGTCATGTACGGCGAAGTGCCGCCCTATTCGGTTGTTGTTTCCGGCTCCATGCCTTCGAAAAACGGCATCAACCTCTACTGCGCGGTGATCGTGAAGCGCGTGGATGAAAAGACCCGCTCGAAAACCGGCATCAACGAGCTGCTGCGCGACTGATCTGCCGCAGATCCCTGAATAGAGAAACGGCGCCTCACTGGGCGCCGTTTTTTGTTGTTGAAATCAGCTGGCCAGCAAGGCCTGCGTTTCAAATTCACGCAAGGACAGACGCGCCGCCGGGCCGTAGCCACGACCGGTCGACAGATCCAGCTGCGGGAACAGATTGAGGATCTCATTTTGCACATCCGCATCAAAGCTGGTGCCAGCCTCAGGCCCCGGCAGGTAGCTTTCGGTCCACATCCCGTTGGACCGCAGCACCTCATGCCGATCAAAGAGCAGATGCACGTAGGTCACGCGCTGCCCAACCTCCTGTCGGCGCACGGTGCGCTGATTGATCAGGTGTTTGGCGGGGATCAGAACCTCATTGGCGTCAAACATCAGCTGCGCCCGCAGATCGCGCAACAGCACCCGGTGCTGCGGTGACACCACCAGCTTGCCGTGATTGCCCAGCGCGCCGGCGGCAATCTCAATCGGGGCGTTGTCTTCTTTGGAAATCAGGTTGCAGGTGCCCGACCAGCGCACCGGCTGATAGCCATGATCGCGGGTCAGAACCAGATCGCCGGGCAGCAGGCTTTCCACCGGCAGGCTGCCACGGGCGGTGTCAATCATGGTGCCGGACAGGAAACAGGGAACGGTCTTAACCGTCGCGTAGCCCGATGCCTCCATCCCCATGTCGTCGACAACCGAATAGGTGAAGGTCGTCTCACCCTCAGTGTCCGCCGCAACGATGTTAAGGGTGCCATCCTCATTCAGGCTGACCTGCGTGCCGGAGTTCAGCGTGATGACATTGCCCAGCACCAGTGGTTGGTTGTTGATATGGGTGATCGTCAGCGTGCCGTCATCCATAACCTCATCATTGGCCAACACATCCAAGGTTCCCTCGGAGCCGACCTGCATTTCGATCTCATCATCATTTACGGTGATGTAGCTCTGAACGCTGTCGGCAGCGATCATCAGGTTACTGTCGTATTTGGAATCGCCCGCATCTGCGATGCCGATCTTGATGGTGTTGGTTTCACCCGCGTTGACCGGCGCGCGCAGAGTCAGGGTGATGGTCATCCCATCCATTTCGGTGTTGTAGTCACCATCGGCGTTGTCGATGTACCAGTCCGGGTTGTTCTCGGGGTTGATCTCATCGATGGAGATTTCGCTGTCACCGATGGTAAGCTCAGCCTGTTCACCATTGACCCAGATGCCAACCGCATCGTTGTAGCCGGAGTTCACCCATTCCAGATATTCCTCGGACGAGAAGGTGATCTGCATCGACAGAATGTCGCCGGTCGGGATGAACTCAGCCTCAAAAATTGCGGCGTCGTAAGTTTCGGTTCCTGCAATCGCATTGAGGCCAGCGTCACCGTCAATGCCATCTTCCATGTTGGAAGTTGTGTCACTTTCCTGGTTGGCATCCCCATCTTTGTTGGTGATGTCCTTCGCCTTACCGGTGGAAAGGATTACGCCGCCATCGCTGGGCGCAACACCCGGCATGGTCTCATCCGCGCCAGAATAGATACCCGAAGAGGCGTTGTCGCCAGAATACGTGGCGCTGGTGACCTCGATCCCCGCGCCAAACATCGCCTCTGCCATCTGATTGGCTGATGCACTGGTATTGATGTCCAACTGACTCGCCGCAACCATCGTGAACCCCTGAAACTCGCAAACTGCGTCTTAAAAAACCTGTCCAAGGCTAGCAGCTTCCACTCTCAATCGCAGGTGCAGCATAGGGAGGGGGGTGGGTATGATTCCGTAGAGGCGCCACCCCAAAAGAATGGGAAACCACCGCGAGACACATCCCAAAGGAGGCGTGTTTCACGAGTGTTTCACTAGTCTTTTCGTGAGTTTAGCGAAATTTACCCGGCTGACGCGACGGAATCATCGGGCGCATGCGTGCTATCTCACACCATATTGAGAGGAGAGATTGCATGATTCGTGCCAGCCTATTGACCGTCGCAATTGTTTTGGGGTTCACCGCGCAGCACGCGCAAGCCCACAGTGGCCAAGCCAAGGTCACCGTCACAGGCGAGCAGCGCTGCATCACCTCCAACGGAACGCCACCTCATGACATTGGTCGCTTTCCGACCCGGGGCAATCCCAACAGTTTCAAAACCCAGTCGATAAAGATCTGCGTTGATGCCACCCCGGCACAGACCGGGCGCACCGTGACCCGCACCAATGCATCGGGCATCACGCTGACAGGGATCATGCTGCGCCCCGGCACGGCCGAGTTCTATGACGCCTCCAGCCGCCGTGGTTTTTCCCGCAATCGCGCCAGCGGATGGCAGGTTGAGGGCATGGGCGGTGCCGATATGCTGGGCATGGATCACGCCAACGCCCATGTCGATAAAAGCGGGCTTTATCATTACCACGCCCCGGCCGACGTCTGGACCGGTGACCTGCATGGCTCCCTCATCGGCTATGCGGCGGATGGTTTCGAAATCCACTATGTCGGGGGCGGCGCGCAAAGTTCCTATCAACTGAAATCCGGCACCCGAAACGGCGGGCCCGGTGGCAAGCATGATGGCACCTATGTGCAGGATTGGATCTATAAGGCCGGCAGCGGCAATCTAGATGAATGCAACGGGGCCGTGGTTGAGGGGCGCTATGTGTATTTTGCCACCGACAGCTTCCCCTTCTTCCCCCGCTGTTTCAAAGGCACGGTCAGCCGTGATTTCCTTGGCCGCCCCTGAGCAGGCACCGACAGCCCCTAACCGCTTGATCCGCTCAGCGCATCGGCGTATTGCCGGGACATGAGCGAGAAAAAGAAACAAAAGAAACCCTCGCGCCAGCAGGTCTATACGCTGCTGGTGCAGGTTGGTCGCAAAGACGGTGACGGTCTGCCCGAAGGCGCAACCGGCGGCGCGCTGATGATCTATGCCAGCGGCATTGATGAAGCCGAGGCCGTGCGCGAAACCGTTGCGATCCTGAAGCAGGCCGATCTGGCACCGCTGGATGTCACCGGCTACGGCACGCTGGATGAGCGGCTGGAACAGGGCCACGACATCAACGGCGAAGAACGCGAGCTGATGGCCCGCGCGCTGGAAGAGAACTCGGTCATTGTGGCGCAGATGACGCCCTTCTTTGATGGTGAAGACCTGAATGATGTGGAGGGGCCGGTTCAGTAACCGGCTCTTTTGTGATGCGCCTAGGCCGCGCGCAGCTCGGCCAGGGTGATGGCCTCAAAGTGATCCAGCAACGGATAGGCCGGGGCCACATGTTCCGGCAGACGTGCCCGTTCTGCATGCGCCAGAAGTGAGGCCTGCATCACCGCTGCATTGCGCCGCCCCCGCCCCAGGAACAAAGTCTCCAACGTGGTGCCCGCCGCGATGCAGGGTTCATTGCCCGGCAGCAGGAACTGGTGATAGCGGATGGTATTGCCGGCCTCCTGCGGAATGGCAGAGACACCATTGATCAAATGGGTTGCCGGGATGCGCACATAGGCTTTGCCAAACAGATATTCCACCGCCGACCCGCCAGATCGCAGACGTTGTTCCGCCCCGACCACCAGATTGCGCTGCAGCCCAAAGTAGGGTGCCCGCAGGCGTACAGGGGTGAAACTGCCAAAGGCTGGCACTTCGCGTGAAACCACCTGCAACACCGGCACCAGACCATGATGGGGGGTCCGCAACAGATCACCGCGCCGGATCTTATGTGCCGGGCGATAACCCTGATCCGTCAGAATTGGCACCTGCGCTGCAATGCTGGGCATGGGGCCGATCGGCTCCACCTCGGTTGAGACGGCAAAAAACAATACAGCCCGGTCCATCTGACGCTGCATTGGGTCCAGCGTCATCACCCTGAGATCAGACAACAACAGCGGCTTGGGATCCTGCAACTCTTTCAGGAACACCTTGCCGCTGCGCACCTGTTCAATCGCCAATCGGCCCCAGCGTGCGGGGGCGTCCCAGCTGTAGGTGACGCGCAGCTCTTCGGCTTGGGTCACCGCATCATGTTCCAGCACGGTGTGAAACACCTCACGGCCCTGGGTGATGACCAGCGCGATGCCGCCTGTGGGCAGCTCCTGAATGGAAAGCGAACTGACCCAAGGGTGATCGCGGCGATACCCCAGCAGCTTGCGCGGTCGCCCATCACCGGGCAGGCGCATTTCAAACAGGATGGATCCGCGCGTCAGCAGGCTGTTGGGCGTCACTTCCAGCGGCGCAGCGGGGCGCGCGGCGCCAATACCGCCCGGGTCAAAGACCTGCCTGTGCTGATCTGACAGCGCGATCCAAGCCACGGTTAAGCCACCTCACCTTCGGGGGCGGATGTGACAGGTGCGCTGAGCAGGCTGGCCTCATATTGGCGCAGGGTCTGGCGGGCGGCAGGGCCGTAGCCCGCCCCGGTCTCAGGGTCCAGTTCAGGAAACAGCGTGCAGATCTCATTCATCACATCCTGTTCCAAAGCATGCACGATCTGCGGGCCGGGCAGGAAGCTTTCGGTTTCCAGCCCCTCGGACCATAGGATCTGGTGGCGGTCAAACAGCAGATGCACATAGGTCACCTCACCGCCTTCGACCTGACGCACGTTTTTGCCATCCACCAGCTCTTTTGCGGCAACCAGCACTTCGGCCTCCGCAAACAACAGTTCACTCATCGGGTCACGCACCAGAACGCGGTGCAACGGCGACACCCAAAGGTCACCATGTTCGCCAAAGGTGCCGCGACGGATGTGGATCGGGGCAAAGCTGCCCGCAGCCGCAACCGTCCGTGACCCGATCCAGCGCAGCGGCTGGGCACCATCGTCTTTGGTCAGCACCAGATTGCCCACTTGCAGATGTTCCACCGCAACCTCGCCCTCGGGCGTTTTCACTTTGGTGCCTTCCACAAAACAGGGCACCTGATTGACCGTCACAAAGGCCGAGTCGCTGATGCCGGCGCCGTTTTCCGCGGTGTAGGAAAAGATCACACTTTCCAGATCACCATCCGCCAGAACGGTCAGGGTGCCATCGGCGTTGACCTGCAGCTGCTGGCCGGTCGTCAGGGTGATGACCGACCCGGCCGAGACGGCCTGACCGTTGATATGGGTCAGCGTCAGCGTGCTGCTGCCGTCGCCGTCATTGCCCAACACGTCGATGGTTTTAGAAAAGCCTGGCGCAACATCCACCGCGTCATCCTGCGCGATGAAGGCGGTCTGGGCACTGTCCCCGGCAATCAACAGGGTCGAGTCGTAGCTGGAATCCGTCACATCCGCGATCCCGATCCGCAAGGTGTTCACCTCACCCACATTGACGTTCATCTTCAACGTCATGGTGGCGGTGAAACCGTCCATCTCGGTGTTGTATTCATCATTGAGGTTCGAGATGAACAGCGACTCATTGTTGCCGCCGTTGATGTTCAGCGGATCGATGTCCCCATCGCCCACCGCCAGATCCACCTGCTGGCCATTGACCCAGACGCCGATGAAATCCTGATACAGGCTGTTGACGTATTCGGGGTATTCTTCCGAGGCAAAGACAAACTGCAGCGTCAGCGTATCGCCGTCAGGAATAAACTCCACATCCATGAAGGAGGCATCATAGGTGCTGGTGCCCGCCGCCGCGTTGAAGGCCGCATTGTTGTTCACCCCGCTGGTGTTGGTCGAGGTGCTGTTTGAGGTGTTGGTGTTGGTGGAGCCGCTGCTTTTGGTGAAGTTGCTGGTGCGCCCCGTCGACAGGATCACGCCAGTGTCGCCCGGTGTCACCCCTTCGGAAATCGAATCCCCGTTTGAATAGGTGCCCGAAGACCGCCGATCGCCATAGTAATCGGCATCCACCACCGTGACCCCAGCGCCGAACATCTCTTCGGCCATCTGAATCGCGCTGGCGTTATTGTTGATCGGCAGTTCATTTGCGATCGCCATATGCTCACCCCACCCACTCTCATGGGCAGCACGCAGCCAGAGCAGCCCAGACATCAGATCTGGGGCAATCGGTCAAATTTCTGCTCACCTGGGCCTTTTGGCCTCTATGGTTCTTGCGTCCTGCCTCGGGACATTTTTTTGCCTTTATACACGGATCAACCCGCTGAAGTAAGGGCCTCTTTCCATCTAACGGGCAAGTGTTGCATCCGCCCCCTGGCGATCAATTGATCCGTGATACCGGCGCAGGCAATTGCCCTTGCGGCCCAGACGCGCTAGCCCTTGGCCAAGCCTAAGGAGCCCTCTGATGTCGCAAACCCATCCCTCGCCCGTCTGTCCCGTCGATCTGTCGGCCAAACTGATCCAGTGCCCTTCTGTCACCCCGGTGGAAGGTGGCGCGCTGGTCCTGCTGGAGGATCTGCTGAGCGACGCAGGCTTCACCTGCACCCGGGTGGATCGTGAGGGCATTCCAAATCTCTATGCCCGCTGGGGCGACAAGGGTCATGCCAAGACCTTTGGCTTCAACGGCCACACAGATGTGGTGCCGGTCGGGGATGAGGCCGCCTGGACCAAACCGCCCTTCTGCGGTGAGGTTGAGGATGGCATCCTGTGGGGCCGTGGAGCGACGGATATGAAAACCGGTGTTGCCGCCTTTGCCGCTGCGGCCGTGGATTTCGTGCGCAACAAGGCGCCGGATGGATCGGTCGTGCTGACCATCACCGGGGATGAGGAAGGTGACGGCGATTTCGGCACCGTTGCATTGCTGGATTGGATGGATGAAAACGACGAACAGCTGTCCGTCTGCCTGGTGGGTGAGCCGACCTGCCCCAACCATATGGGCGAAATGATGAAAATCGGCCGCCGTGGGTCAATGTCGGCCTGGTTCACCTTCACCGGCAAACAGGGGCACGCCGCCTATCCGCATCGCGCCAACAACCCGCTGCCCGCCATGGCGCGGCTGATGGATCAACTGGCCAGCCATGAGCTGGATCAGGGCACCGATCATTTTGATCCATCCACCCTGGCGATCGTCACCATGGACACCGGCAACCCGGCCAACAATGTGATCCCGGCCAAATGCACCGGCGCGGTGAACATCCGCTTCAATGACACCCACACCGGGCAATCGCTCAGCGACTGGCTGCAGGCCGAAGCCAACAAAGTCACTGCCGAAACCGGGGTAGAGATCGACATGACGATCAAAATCTCCGGCGAAAGCTTCATCACCCCGCCCGGCCCGCTGTCCGATCTGGTGGCCAAAGCGGTGGAGGCGGAAACCGGCGTGTCGCCTGACCTCAGCACCACCGGCGGCACCTCGGATGCACGGTTTGTCAAAGCCCATTGCCCGGTGGTGGAGTTTGGTCTGGTGGGAAAGACCATGCATCAGGTGGATGAACGGATCGAGGTGGAACAGATCCACCAGTTGAAAGCGATCTACAGCCGCATTCTGGCGGATTACTTTGCATGACCTGGCAGATTGCCCAAACCGATGACCTGACCACCTGTTTCGCCCTGCGCCATGAGGTGTTTGTGCTGGAACAGGACGTGCCGGTAGCGGAAGAGCAGGACGAGCTGGACGCCACAGCCACCCATGTTCTGGCCACAGAAGGAGGCACTCCACTGGGCACTGCGCGCATCGTCTTCACCGAAGGAACGGCCAAAGTCGGCCGTGTCTGCGTGGTGCAAGCCGCCCGCGGCACCGGACTTGGCGCGGCGCTCATCAAAGCCTGCATCGCAATTGCCGGTGACACCCCGGGCATCCAGCAGGTCAAACTGGGCGCGCAACTACACGCTTTAGGCTTCTATGAAAAGCTGGGGTTCACCGCTTTCGGCCCGGTCTATGACGATGCAGGAATCGATCACCGCGATATGAAGCTGGAACTGTCATGATCTCACAACGCCGGCCGCATCTGGTGGTCATGGTGAAGGAACCCCGCCCCGGGCGCGTCAAAACCCGTTTGGGCCGCGATCTGGGCATGACCACTGCTGCATGGTGGTTTCGCCATCAGGTGCAGGCGCTGCTGCGCCGGATCGAGGATCCCCGCTGGGACACGGTTCTGGCTGTCGCACCGGATGTGGAGGGTATGATGAGCCGGGTCTGGCCCGCGCATCTGCCGCGCATCCCGCAGGGACGTGGAGATCTGGGGGACCGAATGGGCCGCGTGTTTCTGACCGCACCACCCGGCCCGGTCTGCATCATCGGGGCCGATATCCCCGGCATCACCCCCGCCCATATCGCCCGCGCCTTTACCGCACTTGGCGATCACGACGCCTGCTTCGGCCCGGCGCCGGACGGTGGCTATTGGCTGGTGGGCCTGAAACAGGCCACCCGCCCACCGCGCAGCCTGTTCCAGAAGGTACGCTGGTCCAGCGAACACGCATTGGCCGACACAATGGCCAGTCTACCCGGCAAACGCATCGCGCTGGTGGACACACTGGATGATGTGGACACGCTGGCGGATTTGAAGGCGTTAAGAACAAATGCCTGACTATCAACTCACATTGTCAGTACTTAGCCGCGTCTTCCTCGAAATACGTGCCACAAGCAAAACCGAGAAAACCCGGATACTCTCCGACATTTTTCACAATGTGCCCGCCCTGATGGCAAGCGGCGCATCCGAAGAAGTCATCCGACTAGAGATTAACCAAAAAGCGCTGCGCCATGACGCATCCAAGGTGATTGACGGTTACTTTGTCCATGCGCGCAAAACTATCGGGCAAAGCACCGACTGAAATTGGGGCTTCCCTGTGTAGACCGTGTCCTCGTGCCTGAGTGTAATCAGCATAATCGCGTGACGCCCCTGCCCTGCCGTGCTACCTGCGCTTTATGAGCAAGCTGCCAACAAAGCCTGAGATTCTTGAATGGATTTCGGACAACCCGACCCTCACCTCGAAACGTGACATCGCCAAAGCCTTTGGCATCAAAGGCGCTGCGCGGATCGACCTCAAGCGCATGCTGAAAGAGCTGGAGGCCGAGGGCCATCTGGAAAAGCGCAAGAAAACCTTCCGCGATCCAGACAAGCTACCGCCGGTTTCGGTCATTCAGATCACCGAGGCGGACAGCGATGGCGATCTTTTCGCCCGCCCAATGGAATGGCAGGGCGAGGGGGCAGAGCCGAAGATCCTGATGGTATTGAGGGCCTCGGACCCGGCGTTGGGGGCGGGGGACCGTATCCTTGGACGGCTGAGTGAGGTCAAAGGTGAGGCCCATCAATATGAGGCCAAGCTGATCCGCCGCATCGGCACCAACCCGCATCGGGTGTTGGGTGTCTTCCGCAAATCCGCCGAGGGGGGCCGGATCCTGCCCATCGATAAAGGCGACCAGAAAGAATGGCTGGTCCCTGCCGGTGCCACACATGGCGCTAAGGAAGGCGAGTTGGTCGAAGCAGAACAGGCCGGTCCGAAGGGCCGCATGGGCCTGCCACGGGCCCGCATCGTTAGCCGGCTGGGCGATCCCAGCGCCCCCAAGGCCGTGTCGCTGATCGCCATCCATCAGCACGGGATCCCCGATGATTTCCCCGATGCGGTGATTGCCGAAGCCGATGGCAAGAAACCCGCCGTCCTGACCGGGCGCGAAGACATGCGGGACATGCCGCTGGTCACCATCGATCCCGCCGATGCCCGCGATCACGATGATGCCTGCTGGACGCATGCCGATGACGACCCCAAGAACAAGGGCGGCTATGTCATCTGGGTCGCCATTGCGGATGTTGCCCATTACGTCACCCCCGGCTCAGCCTTGGATCGCGAAGCGCGCAAGCGCGGCAACTCCAGCTATTTCCCCGACCGCGTTGTGCCGATGCTGCCGGACCGCCTGTCGGGCGATCTGTGTTCCCTGCACGAAGGCGTGCCGCGCGCCTGTCTGGCCGTGCGGATGCAGATCGACGCCAGCGGCGAAAAGATCGGCCACCGCTTTGTGCGGGGCTTGATGCGCTCGGTCGCGTCGCTGAACTATCAGGAGGTGCAGCGCGCCCGCGATGGGGACGTGAATGAGAAGTGCGCGCCCCTTATGGATCAGGTTATTGATCCGCTTTACGAGGCCTATGATCTGCTGGTCAAAGCCCGTGCACGCCGCCAGCCGCTGGATCTGGACCTGCCCGAACGCAAGGTAGTCCTGTCCGATGCGGGTGAGGTGCTTAGCGTCAATTTCCGCGACCGTCTGGATGCACATAAGCTGATTGAGGAATTCATGATCCTCGCCAATGTGGCGGCGGCAGAAACTCTGACGGCGAAGAAGTCACCGCTGCTGTTCAGGGTGCATGAAGAGCCCAGCGTCGAGAAGCTGGACGCCCTGCGCGAAACGGCTGAGACCTCGGGCCTGACGCTGGCCAAGGGGCAAGTGTTGCAGACCGCGCACCTGAACCGCCTGCTGACAGCAGCCAAAGACACCGACTTTGCCGAGCTGATCAATATGGCAACGCTGCGGTCGATGACGCAGGCCTATTACAGCCCGTCGAATTTTGGCCACTTCGGGTTGGCGCTGCGCAGCTATGCGCATTTCACTTCCCCCATTCGCCGCTATTCGGATCTGATCGTGCACCGCGCTCTGGTCTCGTCACACGGCTGGGGGGACGATGGGCTGACAGCGGCTGACAGCGAAGATCTGGAAAACACAGCCAATCACATCAGCGAAACCGAACGTCGTTCCATGATGGCAGAACGTGACACCACAGATCGCTATCTGGCGGCCTTCCTGTCTGAACGGGTGGGCAATGAGTTTGCAGGCCGGATCAGTGGCATTGCGAAATACGGCGCCTTTGTCCGGCTGGATGACACCGGCGCGGATGGTCTGATCCCGGTCCGTTCGCTGGGCAATGAATTTTTCCACTTTGATCGCGAGAGCGGCACGCTGATGGGGGTCGATAGCGGCTTTACCCTGTCGCTGGGCCAGAAGGTCACCGTGAAACTGACCGAAACCGCGCCGATCTCAGGCTCCGTCGCGCTGGAACTGATCTCGGTCGAGGGGGACGAGGTGCCACGGTCAGGCCGCGGCGGGGGCCATCGCAAAGGCCGCCCTGGCAAGCGTCAGCTGAACCGCGCCAAGAAGAAATCCGCCAAGGTTCAGCGCAAGGTCAAACGCACCCGCCGCTAGCCCTGCGGCAGGTGATAGGTCAGCGCGTGGCGGATCAACACACCGTGGCGCGCTGGCGTGATCTGTTCCGCGCGTTGAAACAACACGGCGCGGTTACCCTCAATCTGGTCCTGCCCCGGAAAGGCCTCGGCAAAATCACGGATGATGCTGGTCTGACAATGGGCATAGAGGGCAAAACCGCCTGTTTTGGGCACCCCCAATCGCAGGGTTGAACCCGCCTTTGATTTGGGCGTCAGATAGGCGGGCTGACCCCATTTCAGACATTCCTCAACCGAGCCGACCCGAGGCAACTCTGCCGCGATGGTCAGGATCAGATGGCGCAATTCCATCAGCCCTGCACGCGCGTCCGGTTCAAACGCCTGAAAGGCCGCAGCCACCGCAGGATCGGCAAAGGGGTGATCTGTCACAACATCCATATCCCGACCCTAAGGTGCTAGCGCGCGCCGGGCAATTGCTGGGCCAGCACCTCACGTAGGACCACGGCCACCTGATCACGGCGGGGATCGCGCCCATGCAGCCCCAACGCCAGGGTCGGCAGCGGATAGGCCCGCATCAGCGCACGGTTGATCCGCACCCCTGGCCCCAAGCTGGAAGCCCCCAAAACCGTCACCCCCAGCCCAGAGGCCACCGCGCTGCGGACATAGGCCACACTGCCTGCCGTCAACACATCCCGCGCCCGCCCCCGCGCAGGCCCCAAGGCGGCCTCAGCCGCGGTGCGATAAATGCAGGGGCCCTGCATTAGGCACAGGGACAGCGGATCCTCTGGGGTTTGTGCCACTGCCTCTTCACCCTCAATCCAGACCATCGGATCCTGTCCAACCGGCAGGGATCCGTCAGCCTCGGGGTCATGCAGGGCCAGCGCCAGATCGATCTGGCCATCCTTCAACGCCTGCATCAACCCGCTGCTGAGGCCAACGCGGAACGACAGCTCAGCCCCCGGCAAATGCCGTTCCATCGCCTGCAACAACTCGGGCATCCGATGTGGGGCAAGGTATTCCACCACCCCGATCCGCAGCGCCCCGGACACCACCGGCGCCCGCAAATCCGCCATCAGCCGCTCACTTGCCTGCAACATCTGCTGCGCTTTCGGCATCAGGCGACGCCCGGCCTCAGTCAGCTGCACATCACGGCTGTTGCGGGACAGCAGGCTTTGGCCCAGGGCCTCCTCCAACTTGCGGATTCGCACCGAGATCGCCGATTGCGACCGTCCCAGCCGGGCGCCGGCCTCCGTAAAATTCTGCACTTCAGCCACGGTGGTGAAACACCGCAGCAGGTCGAGATCAATATCCTGCATGTAGATTTGATATTCACATCCTCAGCATTCAATCAATTCATTTCTTTTATGCTGAACCAGCCAGTACAAAGTGGCAAACCACAAGGAGAGTGCCATGCGCGCCATCACTTACAGCAAATTTGGCCCCGCGGCCGAGGTCCTGACCCTAAGCGATCTGCCCACCCCAACCCCCGAAGCGGGCGAAGTGCTGGTGCGCCTGAAAGCCTCGGGCGTGAACCCCTCAGACGTCAACGCCCGCTCCGGCACCCGCCCCGGCGTGACCGAGCCACCCTACCCCCGCATCATCCCCCACAGCGATGGTGCCGGTGTGATCGAAGCGGTGGGGGCTGATGTGGATCCCTCCCGCATCGGTGAACGGGTCTGGATCTGGAACGGCCAATGGCAGCGCGCCTATGGCACCGCCGCCCAATACATCGCCCTGCCGCAGGATCAGGCCGTGACCCTACCCGACAACATCAGCTTTGCCGAAGGCGCGGTGCTGGGCATTCCGGCAATGACCGCCACCTACTGCGTGTTGGGCGGTGGGGATGTGGCTGGCAAAACCCTGCTGATCAGCGGCGGTGGCGGCACTGTGGGCCGTCTGGCCGTGCAGATCGCCAAAGCCTCCGGCGCCAAGGTGATTGCCACGGCAGGCAGCCCCGCCCAGCAGGAAGCGGCGCGTCAGGCAGGCGCGGATGCGGTGATTGGCTACAATGACCCCGATCTGGCCGCCGCGGTTCTGGCCGCCAACAACGGCCAGCCGGTGGATCAGGTTGTGGAGGTTGAATTTGGCCCCAACGCCGAAATGATCACCGAAGTGATCGCACCGCGCGGCCGCATCGTCGCCTATGGGTCCGCCAAAGATCGCGCCCCCACCCTGCCTTTCTATCCGCTGATGTTCAAAGGTGTGACCTTGGAAATGGCGCTGGTCTATATCCTGAGCGATGCTGAGCGCCGCCAATGCGAAGCACAGCTGAACGCCCTGCTGGAAAAGGGCGCGCTGGACATGCGCATCGCCCATGAGCTGCCGCTGGTGGACTGCGCCAAAGCCCATGACATTATCGCCAGCGGGGACCGTGCCGGTTCCGTGATCCTGACGATCTGAGGCACTGCACCTCAGCACATTCTTGCCTTTTGACAGGGCGGCGGGGTCAAAGACTTTCCGCCGCCCTTGCCGCAGGCTATCCTCAGCCCCAAGTTCTACCACAGAACACCGCACCCCAAGGCACAACTCCGGGGGCCACAACACAGGGCAGATGCAATGAAACAACTGGCACAGACCAGCCTGCGTGCTGGCGCATTTCTCCTATCACTTGCGGCCACATCGGTGGCGGCGATGCCGGTGGACAATTCCCTGCGCCCGCAGGCCCGGCCGGGGTCCGGCGTGGGATCGGCAGTGCCCAGCTCTTCGCAGGCCCTGCCCGTCATTCCCGCCGCCAGCCGCGCCACCGAAGCCGGGTTTCAGCGCTGGATCCGCAATTTTCAGCCCCGCGCCCGGGCGGCCGGGATTTCCGATGCCACCTTCCAGCGCGCCTTTCGCGGCGTCACGTTCAATGACGAGGTGATCGAACGCGACCGCAACCAGAGTGAGTTTACCAAACCCATCTGGGACTATCTGGACAGCGCCGCCTCGGACAAACGGATCAAAAACGGCAAGGCCGCGCTGCGCCAACATCGCCGCGTGCTGACCCAGATCGAACGCACCTATGGTGTCGACAAAGAAGTGGTGGCGGCCGTCTGGGGCTTGGAAAGCGCCTATGGTGAATACCGCGGTGACCACAATATGATCGAGGCGCTGGCAACCCTGGCCTATGACGGGCGGCGCGGTCGCTTCTTTGAAAAACAGCTGATTGCGGCGCTGAAGATCCTGCAATCCGGTGATACAACAGCCGCCAAGATGAAGGGCAGCTGGGCCGGGGCCATGGGCCACACCCAGTTTATTCCCACCTCTTATCAGGCCTTTGCCGTCGATTTCACCGGCGACGGGCGGCGCGATATCTGGTCAGACAACCCCGCTGATGCATTGGCCTCTACCGCCGCCTACCTCAAAAAACACGGCTGGGTCTCCGGCCAGCCCTGGGGCGTCGAGGTCAGGTTGCCACGCGGGTTCAATTACAGCCTCGCCAGCAAGAAGATCACCAAATCCCCGGCAGAATGGGCCCGTCTGGGAGTGAAAGACACCCAAGGCCGCGCGGTGCGCAACTACGGGCAGGCCTCAATCCTGCTGCCCGCCGGTCACAAAGGCGCGGCCTTTATGATCTTCAAGAACTTCAAAGTGATCTCTCGCTACAATTTCGCCACCTCCTATGTAGTCGGGGTGGGGCACCTCTCGGACCGGCTAAAAGGGGCAGGCCCCATCGCGGCCGATTGGCCCCGCAACGACAGGGTGCTGAACCGGGCGGAACGCAAGGAAATGCAGGCACTGCTGACCAAGGCCGGGTTCTCCACTGGCGGTGTCGACGGCATGGTCGGGCCGATGACCCAACGCGCCATCCGCGCCTATCAGGCGGCGCGCGGCGATGTGCCGGATGGCTTTGCCTCCCTGTCCCTGCTGAAAAAGCTGCGGCGCTAGCGGCTGCATTTCCTCTTTCTTTTTGCGCCAGCCTCTGCCAGTTTGCGCCCGTTCTCAGGGCGGGGTGAAATTCCCCACCGGCGGTAACGGGCCAGCCCCGAAGCCCGCGAGCGGCCTTCAGAGACGCGTCCACGTCCCGAAAAGTGGGAACCGGTTTTCGGATAAGATGTGGAGCTTCAAAAAGGTGACAGCAGATCTGGTGCAACTCCAGAGCCGACGGTCATAGTCCGGATGGAAGAGAGCGACAGCAAGGCCCCACCCACAGGTGAGGTGCCTTTCCTGTTCGTGACAACGCCTTGGGGGGATGTGTCGAGATAGGAAAGGACCATGACATGACATCCACCCGCTACGCCTTCATCAAGGCCAACTGGCATGCCGATATCGTTGATCAGGCATTGGCCGGTTTTTGCGACGTGATCCCCGCCGCACAGGTTGATGTGTTCGACGTGCCCGGCGCCTTTGAAATGCCGCTGCTGGCCCGCGATCTGGCCGAGTCCGGTCGCTACGCCGCCGTGGCCGCCGCCGCGCTGGTGGTGGATGGTGGCATCTACCGCCATGATTTTGTCGCCCAGGCCGTGGTCGACGGGCTGATGCGCGCGGGCCTGGACAGCGGCGTGCCGGTGCTGTCGGTCTCCCTGACGCCGCATCATTTCCAGGAAACCGATCACCACAAGGCGATCTACCGCGAACACTTCGTCGAAAAGGGACGCGAGGCGGCCCGCGCCGCACTGATGATCGGCCAGACCCGCGCCGGGTTGAACGCAGAAAAAGCCGCCTAAGCGCCTTTCAACGTTCCAAAAATACTCAAAAAAATTCCCCTGCCCGCCCCATGTGACGGGCAAGGGGTCGCGATCACATTTCCATCGCCTCGGCCACTTCAACGCTGCCGCCATCGCTTAAGATCGGGCAGCCCCGCGCCATGCCCACCGCCGCATCGTGATCGGCAGCGGTCACCAGCGTGTAGCCCGACACCGGGTTGGCGCCACCATCGTCTGTAACACCGCTGGCACTGACGGTTTTGGATGGCCCTGCCGGGTTGCCCATATCAACAACCGCTGATCCCATCCCTTCCAGCCAGGCGGTCCAGGCCGCCATGACTTTGGCACCTTCCTCCGGGCTCTCCGGCGCCGATCCACCGTGGTAGATAAACATGAATTTTGGCATATCTGGTCCTCCTTCAAGGGCAGAGTCGCGGGCGCCTTCCCTCACAGGCGCCCATCCCCATCCTTGCCCGATTCCCGGAAATCACCAAATCAACCGCGCGTTAGGCCTTGGGTCAGACCATTTCCCACAGGAGTTTTGCCGCCAGGCTGAGGGAGGTGATCACCAGCAGCGGTTTGATGACCTTCGCCCCCTGTTTCAGCGCCATCTTGGCTCCCAACCGGGCGCCCGCGATCTGCACCACACCCATCGCCAGCCCCAACAGCCACAGCGGCTGCGCCACCAGCGCAAAGGCCAACAGCCCGCCCACGTTTGAGGCAAAGTTCAGCAGTTTGGTATGCGCCGTCGCTTTCAAAATGCCGTAGCCCGACAGCAGCACAAAGGACAGCATGTAGAAACTGCCTGCCCCCGGCCCCAGCAACCCGTCGTAGCCCGCCACCAGCGGCACCGCTGTCAGGGTAAAGACCAAAGGTGACAGGCGTCGGGTGCGATCACTGTCATCCAGACCGGGGCGCAGCGCAAAGAACAGCGCAATGCCGATCAGCAGAACCGGCAGGATCAGCCGGATCCATTCGGTTGGCAGCACGGTGACCAGCAACGCCCCCCCAAAGGAGGCTGCTGCTGCCAGCAGTGCCGCGGGCGCCTGCGCCTTGGGATCTACATGGCCGCTGCGGGCATAGGAAAACGCGGCTGTGCCAGCGCCAAACATGCCTTGGATCTTATTGGTGGCCAGCGCCTGCACCGGCGGCACGCCCGAGAGCATCAGCACCGGTAGCGTGATCAACCCGCCGCCGCCTGCAATGGCATCGACAAACCCCGCAGCAAAAGCGGCCGCCAGCAGGATTGCCAGCACCTCGGCACTGAATTCAAAAAACATGGAGGTCTCGATCTATGTCAGAGTGGTCAGGTCAGGCTGCGAAATCAGCGCGGGCGTACCCTTGCAGAAACAAGAGCGCCGTCAAGTCACCATGATTGATCCGGATATCACATTGCGCCGCGACCGAAGGTTTTGCATGCAGCGCCACACCGCTGCCCGCCCGACCCAACATGCCCAGATCATTGGCCCCGTCGCCAACGGCGATCACATCCGCCTCGCTCAGGCCCAGCTTGGCGGTGATACGTTCCAGCTGGTCCACTTTGGCCTGTTTGCCCAGAATTGGACGGCCCACATCACCGTTCAGCGCGCCATCCTCAACGATCAAAGTGTTGGCGTGGTTTTCGTCAAAGCCCAGTTCCGCCGCAACCTTGGCGGTGAAGGCCGTGAACCCGCCCGAAACCAGCGCCGCGTAGCCGCCGTTGGCCTTCATCGTCGCCAAAAGCGCCTTGCCACCGGGCATGAAGGTGATGCGCTCGGCCAGCACCTTTTCGATGATCGCTTCGGGCAGACCTTTCAGCAGGCCAACACGCTCCAGCAGGGCGCCTTCAAAATCCAGCTCACCGTTCATCGCCCGTGCGGTGATTTCGGCCACACGTTCCCCGATGCCAGCCTCTGCGGCCAGTTCATCGATGCATTCCTGCTGGATCATGGTGCTGTCCATATCCGCCAGCAGCATCTTTTTGCGACGCCCCGCAAGCGGCTGCACGATCAGATCTACGCCCAGATCCTGCAGGTCCTGCCAGACGTCCCACTGATTGCCGGGCTGTTCGGCCAAGGTGAATTCTGCCGCCTCATCCGCCGACAGCCAGACCGCATCGCCGCCACCCCAGGCATTGCGCAGGTTTTCGACCAGCGCAGGGTCCAGTTTGGTTTTGGCAGGGTTGGTCAGCAGGGTGGCAATGAACATGGGTCAGAATCCTGAAGGTAAGGCCGTGTTACAGGCCGCTTAGCCCATGTGCCGCATGATTTCCAGCATCACAGCACTGGTTCCATGGGCAAGAAACCGAAGTTTCCGATCGTAGACATTTCCGTCGCAACGACTCAGCAAAATGCCGCTTTTGGATCATTTTCCCGGTTGCTCGCCGCGGTGCAGCGCTCTATCTCGGTCCGTGGGACACCTCTCCCCAACGAGAGGCATTTATCTGGAAGGATAGCAGTAATGGCTACTCACGCTCCGGCCACGCGGCCGGCCAATCCGCGTTTTTCTTCGGGCCCCTGTGCCAAAATCCCCACATTCTCGCTGGATAAACTGTCGGACGCCGCCCTGGGCCGTTCGCACCGCGCAGCTGTTGGCAAGACCAAGCTGAAAGATGCCATCGAAGGCACCCGCGAGATTCTGGGCATCCCCGCAGACTACAAAATCGGCATCGTTCCCGCATCGGACACCGGCGCGGTTGAAATGGCCCTGTGGAACCTCTTGGGTGCCCGTGGCGTGGAAATGCTGGCTTGGGAAAGCTTTGGCGCGGGTTGGGTGACCGATGTGGTCAAACAGCTGAAAATCGACGCCGAGGTGAAAACCGCCGACTACGGCCAGATCGTGGATCTGGCGACCGTTGATACCAAGAACAACGATGTTGTCTTTACCTGGAACGGCACCACCTCGGGCGTACGTGTCCCGAATGCGGACTGGATCGCGGATGACCGCGACGGTCTGACTATTTGCGATGCCACCTCGGCCGCGTTTGCGATGGACCTGCCGTGGGACAAACTGGATGTGACCACCTTCTCCTGGCAGAAGGTGCTGGGCGGCGAAGCGGCGCATGGCATTCTGGTGCTGAGCCCGCGTGCGGTGGAACGTCTGGAAAGCTACACCCCGGCATGGCCACTGCCGAAAATCTTCCGCCTGACCAAAGGTGGCAAGCTGATTGATGGCATCTTCTCGGGCGCAACTATCAACACGCCGTCGATGCTGGCGGTTGAGGATTATCTGGTTGCACTGGACTGGGCCCGTGACGTGGGTGGCCTGCAGGGTCTGAAGGACCGCGCCGACGCCAACGCGCAAGCCGTATTTGACTTCTGCGACGCCCGTCCGTGGATCGCCAACCTGGCCGAAGATGAAGCGACCCGTTCCAACACCTCGGTCTGCCTGAAGTTCGACGATGCGCGCATTCAGGACGGCGCCGCCTTCGCCAAGGCTGTGGCCAAACGTCTGGAAGCGGAAAACATCGCGCTGGACATTGGCGCCTATCGCGACGCGCCGGCCGGTCTGCGCATCTGGTGTGGTGGCACGGTGGAAACCGCTGACATCGCCGCGATGCTGCCCTGGCTGGAATGGGCCTTCGAGGCCGAGATCGCCGCACAAGGCTAAATCTATCTGAGCCCGGCCACAGGCCGGGCCCCTTCCCCTATTTCTGACCCGCATCCAATTGGGTCACCCGGCATAAAGGACGCTCAAAATGGCTCCCAAAGTACTCGTCTCCGATAAACTCAGCGAAACCGCAGTTCAGATCTTCCGTGACCGCGGCATTGATGTGGATTTCCTGCCCGACGTGGGTAAGGACAAAGAGAAACTGGCCGAGATCATCGGTCAGTATGACGGTCTGGCGATCCGCTCGGCCACCAAAGTCACCCCAACCATCCTGAACGCTGCCACCAACCTCAAGGTCGTGGGCCGCGCCGGTATCGGCACCGACAACGTGGATAAAGAAGCGGCGTCGAAAAAGGGTGTGATCGTCATGAACACCCCTTTCGGCAACATGATCACCACCGCTGAACACGCCATCGCGATGATGTTCGCCGTCGCCCGCCAGCTGCCCGAAGCCTCGGCCTCGACCCACGCGGGCAAGTGGGAAAAGTCGAAGTTTATGGGCGTTGAGCTGACCGGCAAGACCCTGGGCGTCATCGGCGCAGGCAACATCGGTGGCATCGTCTGCGACCGGGCCCGTGGCCTGAAGATGAAGGTCGCCGCCTATGACCCCTTCCTCAGCGAGGAAAAGGCCCGCGACATGCAGGTCGAAAAGGTCGAGCTGGACGAGCTGCTGGCACGTGCCGATTTCATCACCCTGCACGTGCCTTTCACTGAGCAGACCAAAAACATCCTGAGCCGTGAGAATCTGGAAAAAACCAAAAAAGGCGTGCGCATCATCAACTGTGCCCGTGGTGGTCTGGTGGACGAAGAGGCGCTGGCCGATCTGCTGAAATCCGGCCATGTTGCCGGCGCAGCCTTTGACGTCTTTGCCGTAGAACCCGCCAAAGAGAACGTGCTGTTCAACCTGCCCAACGTAGTCTGCACCCCGCACCTGGGCGCATCGACCACCGAAGCACAGGAAAACGTGGCACTGCAGGTGGCTGACCAGATGTCGAACTACCTGCTGGACGGCGCAGTTGAAAACGCGCTGAACATGCCTTCGATGACCGCTGAGGAAGCCAAGGTCATGGGCCCTTGGGTGGAACTGGCGGGTCACCTTGGTGGCTTCATTGGCCAGCTAACCGATGAGCCGATTAAAGCGATCAACATCCTTTATGACGGTGTTGTCTCTGATATGAACCTGCCGGCGCTGAACTGCGCTGTGGTGGCGGGCATCATGAAAAAGGCCAACCCGGATGTGAACATGGTATCTGCCCCTCTTGTGGCCAAGGAAAAGGGCATCCAGATCTCGACCACCAATCAGGACAAGTCGGGCGCCTTTGACGGCTATATCAAAGTGACCATCGTCACCGACGAACGCGAACGCTCCATCGGGGGCACCGTCTTCTCGGATGGCAAGCCGCGCTTCATCCAGATCAAAGGCATCAACATCGACGCCGAAGTGGGGGAGCACATGCTCTACACCACCAACGAAGACGTGCCGGGCATTATCGGGACCCTCGGCGGTGTGCTGGGCGAAAACAACGTCAACATCGCGAACTTCACCCTGGGCCGTGCGGCGGCTGGCGGCGAAGCGATTGCACTGCTTTATGTTGACGGTGTGGTGGATCAGAAGGTGCTGGGCCAGTTGGCTGCAACCGGTCTGTTCAAGCAGATCAAACCGCTGACCTTCGACGTCGCCTAAACATCGCAGGCAGGTATCATTCCAAAGGGCATCGCACGGCGGTGCCCTTTTTCTGTTCACTGCACAGGCAAACCCGCGCCCGGCCGTGGCGCGAAGGCCGCGCTATCGGTCTTTTCCGCAGAATTCGCCTGTTGTACCGCGCTCAAGCCTTTCTTCTCTTCAGGTGCCTCAGTAGGTTCGCCGCGAAATCCCTGCTGCCGGAATACTGACGATGCCCTCCGATCCTATCTACGCCATTGGCGATATCCACGGCCATTTGGACCAGCTGGATCACGCGCTGGCGCTGATCGACAAAGATGGCGGCCCGGATGCGCAGGTGGTTTTTCTGGGCGATCTGGTGGACCGTGGCCCGGACAGCTGCGGCGTGATTGAGAGGTTGCAGCGCGGCATCGCTGTGGGCCGCAACTGGACGGTTCTGAAGGGCAACCACGATGCGATGTTCCAGGCCTTCCTGGAAGAGGCGGAGCTGTTTCACCCGCGCACCCGGCTGGGGCTGTCCTATCTGGATTCCACCATGGGCGGCTCAGCCACGCTGGCCTCCTACGGCAGTGACATGCGGCTGACCGATCCTGAGGATCTGCGCCGCGACGCTTTGGAACATATCCCGTACCGGCATCTGGAATTTATCCGCCAGCTGCCGCTGTACCATCAGGTGGACGACCTGCTGTTTGTGCATGCCGGCATCCGCCCCGAGGTGGCGCTGGCCGATCAAGATCCGGAAGACCTCTACTGGATCCGGGCCGAGTTTCTGGATCACCCCGATCCCCATCCCTGGATGGTGGTGCACGGCCACACTGCCGTGCAGCGGGCAGAACACCATGGCAACCGGGTCAATCTGGATTCAGGCGCAGGCTTTGGGCGGCCGATTACCGCGGCCGCAATCGAAGGGCGCAACGTCTGGGAATTGGGCCCCTTTGGCCGTCAGCCCCTGCTGCCGCTGGACTGATCTACACCGCGGCAACACCTCATCCGTATTTCTACCCATGCATTCTGACGGAACGTCTTAATGTCAATTGACGCCTGATCGGTTAGCCTGCCCGCAACATCATTCTGGGAGGCTTCCATGTCCGATATCGTAATTCTGGATGGCGTGCGTACCGCCATCGGCACCTTTGGCGGCGCTTTGGCTGGCACCGCCCCCACCGCGCTTGGCGCCACTGTCACCCGCGAAGCCATGGCCCGCGCCGGTGTGGAACCGGGCCAGATCGGCCATGTTGTGTTTGGTCACGTGATCAACACCGAACCCCGCGACATGTACCTGAGCCGCGTTGCCGCGATGGACGCAGGCATCCCCGACACCACCCCGGCGATGAACGTAAACCGCCTGTGCGGATCCGGGGCGCAGGCCGTTGTGTCCGCCACCCAGTCGCTGATGCTGGGCGATGCTGATTTCGCCATCGCGGGTGGCGCCGAAAACATGAGCCGCTCGCCCTATATCCTGCCTGATCAGCGCTGGGGCGCCAAAATGGGCGACGTGCGCACGCTGGACATGATGCTGGGCGCGCTGAACTGCCCGTTCGGCACCGGCCACATGGGCATCACCGCGGAAAACGTTGCTGATGAAAACGACGTCACCCGCGAAGACATGGATGCCTTTGCCCTGACCAGCCAGCAGCGCGCCGCCGCTGCGATTGAGGCCGGTCATTTCGCCAGCCAAATCGTCCCGGTTGAGGTGAAAAAGCGCCGCGAAACGGTGGGTTTTGACACCGACGAACACGTCAAAGGCGGCACCACCGCCGAAGTTCTTGCCGGTCTGCGCCCCGCCTTCAAAAAAGACGGCCGCGTAACTGCAGGCAATGCATCGGGCATCAACGACGGTGCCGCGGCACTGGTTTTGGCCCGCGCCGAAGCCGCTGAGAAGGCTGGCCTGAAGCCCAAGGCCCGCATCCTGGGCTACGCCCACGCAGGTGTGCGCCCCGAGGTCATGGGCATCGGCCCCGTGCCGGCGGTTGAGAATCTGATGGCCAAGACCGGCCTCAAAATCTCGGACTTTGATGTGATCGAAAGCAACGAAGCCTTTGCCGCACAGGCGCTGGCCGTGAACAAAGGTCTGGGGTTGGACGCCGCCAAGGTGAACCCGAACGGCGGCGCTATCGCACTGGGTCACCCAGTCGGCGCAACCGGCGCGATCATCACCGTGAAAGCGCTTTATGAGCTGGAGCGGATCGGCGGTTCCAAAGCGCTGATCACCATGTGCATCGGCGGCGGTCAGGGCATCGCCGTCGCGATCGAGCGCCTGTAAGCGCCACTGGCATCACAGATTTAGAAAGGGCTGCTTCGGCGGCCCTTTTTTGTTGGATTGAGTAAACGCCACGCTGGAAATCAACAAATGAAATCACAGCACGGGCGCCAGCCCGGGCCGCGCCTGACCTTCCCCCCGGGAAGGCGCATTCTCAGTGTCATAAAAATAATCAAACGCTGCGGTTTTTGGGGCGTCATCCAACCCAAAAGGTCGCAAAGCGCCTCCCCAAGGTCAGGCGCGGCCCTAAGGCCTTAAACCCCGCGCGATCCGCCCATGTGGGTTTCACCGCGCGCTTTGGCCAGTTCGATCTGCTTCTGACGTTCGCGGAAGCGGGCTTTGTCGGCCTCAGTCTTCTCATCGATGCACAGATGGCAGGTCACGCCATCTTCAAACTCGGGCCGTTTCTGATCTTCGGGCAGGATCGGGCGTCGGCAGGCGTGACACAGCACGTGTGGCCCTTCGGCCAGCCCATGCCCCACCGACACGCGGCCATCAAAGACGAAACATTCGCCTTCCCAGGAACTGTCTTCCTGCGGCACCTCCTCAAGGTATTTCAGGATACCGCCTTTGAGGTGATAGACATCCTCAACCCCCTGCGACATCAGGAAATTGGTGGATTTCTCACAACGGATACCGCCGGTGCAGAACATCGCGATGCGCTTGTTGTGAAACCGCTCTTTGTTTTCGTCCCACCAGGCGGGGAAATCGCGGAAGGTATCGGTCTTAGGATCGACCGCACCTTCGAAGGTGCCGATGGCCACTTCATAATCGTTGCGGGTGTCGATCACCGCCACATCCGGGCTGCGGATCAGGTCATTCCAATCCTCAGGCGCCACGTAGTGCCCCACCTTGGCCAGTGGATCCACATCCGGTTGGCCCATGGTCACGATCTCTTTCTTCAGCTTGACCTTCATCCGCGGGAAGGGCGCATCCTGCGCGGTGCTTTCCTTCCATTCCAGATCGGCGCAGCCCGGCAGGCCACGCACATGGGCCAGCACCGCATCGAGACCGGCACGCGATCCCGCAATCGTGCCATTGATCCCCTCATGGGCCAGCAGCAGGGAGCCGGTGACGCCATTGGCCTCAGCCAGCTCAAGCAACGCCGGTTTCAACGCGGCGGGATCGGAGAATCGGGTGAAGTGATAGAGTGCGCAAACGATATACATGGCGCCCAGATACGCCTTTGACCTCAGTGAAACAAGGGGGGCTATACCCCTGGGTCTAGCTGTCGCGCCCCGCCGCAAGGGCCAGCCCATCAACCACCGCCGTAAACACCTCAGAGGTTTCAGGCCGCGCCTCTGGCAAGAGGGCCTCCATCCGGTGTTGGATCACCCCCAGAAGGGAGGAACCGCCAACATAAACGATCCGGTCGATGCTTTCAGGCGTCACATCAGCCTTGGCGATGGTTTCAGCGGCACAGGCGGCGATCTGATCCGCGTAGCCTTCCAGCTCGGCCTGCATCAGATCACGCATCAGGGCGACGCGCAGCCCCTTCTCCACCGGATCCAGCTGGATCATGCCCTCACCGTCGCCATTGGCCCGGATTTTGCCGGCCTCCACCGCATAGGCCACATCATGGCCCAGATGCATTTCCAGCACCTCTCCCAAGCGGCCAAACAGCTGCGGATCCCGCGCCAGCCGTTCCCAGCGCCGCACATCCCGCAACAGGGCGGGACCGTAGACAAAGGTGATCTTTTCCCAGCTGGCCAGATCCTGATAAAGCGCCCGCGGCGCGCGGTGGCTGCCCGGCCCCATTTCATTACCAATCTCAGCCCCATAGCCGAACAGCGGCATCACATGCGCAAGGCTCAGCGCCTTGTCAAAATCGGTGCCGCCCAGCCGGATCCCCTGTGAGGCCAGCACCCGGAACCCATCGCCATCTCGGTCACACAGGGTGAAATCCGATGTACCGCCGCCAATGTCCACGATCAGGCTGCGCCCCTGCCCCCCGGCGGCCAGCGCGGCAGCTTCAGGTTCCGGCAGGAAGTTGATGGTTTTGAAACCGGCCAGGCGATAGGCCTCTTCCAGATCCTCTGCCGCCTGCGCATTGCGCGCCTCATCGGCCGAGTGGAAGCGCACCGGGCGGCCTGACAGCACGCCGGTCACCTCCTGATAGGTGGCCGCTTCGGCGCGTTTTCGGATCTCAGCCAGAAACCGCGCGATCACTTCGATCAGCGTCAGTTTTTCGTTCATGAACTGCCGCTTTTCCCGCGCCAGCGAGGTGCCCAGAACAGATTTCAGCGCCCGCATGAAACGGCCTTCCTCGCCCTCCATCATGGCGCGGGCGGCGGGGCGGCCATACAGCGTGCGGCGGTTGGCAAAATCCAGGAAGACGGCGGTTGGCAAGGTCTGTTCGCCCGCCTCCAGCGGGATCACAAAGGGTTTGCCGTTCACAGCCACTGCAGCGGCTGTGTTGGAGGTGCCAAAATCAATACCAAGAACCGTCATCTGATCCATCCCAATACGCGAAAGACGCCGGTTCTAGGCAATTCTCAGACCTCAGGCAAGGGTCATGACGCCAGAGGCAGAACCGGCACCCGGCGGGCAATTTCGGACTGCATCCGGCTGTCTGAATAGAGTGTCTTCAGCACGCTTGGGCGCATGATGTCAGGATGGCGATCAATCAGCGTATCAACGTCCTGACCCGGCTGCGGTTCAATCTCAGCAATCACGCTAAGAGAGGCAAAGGTCACCGTCGCGTTGAACTTTTCCGGCACACCGGCGGCAAGGGTCAGCCGCTGCAACCCGCGCGACATGCGTGCCAGTGCGTCATAGAAATCGCCCTGCTGCAGCGCCGCGATCGCGACGCCGACGTGATCACGGTGGCTAAAGGCCGCCGGGTCCAGGGTGCCCGCATCAAGCTGCGCCAGTTTTTCAGCATAGATGTTCATTTCGGGGTCTCCGTTGCCTCAGTGATTTTGTGGCTGTCATCCGCTGTCAGATCCAACTCATAGACCTGTTTCAGCATCTCAATCTTCGCCAGCGTCTCGGGGCCAAAAGGTGTTTTGCCTTCAAAGGCATGCAGCGCCATGCCCTCGATCAGTTCAGCCATGCTCATGTCCAGATGTTCGGCCAGCCCTTTCAGGACCTTCAACAGCCGCTTCTCCAGCCGGACGCCGGTTTGTACACGTTCGATTCGTTTCATGCGCCAGTTGGTAACTTGGTACCAAGGTAGAGTCAATCTGACCCGTTGACCGCCACGCCTGCGCCGCCTACCCATTGACCAACCAAGGAGATGGACCATGACCCAAGCCCTGATTGTGATTGATGTTCAAAATGATTTCTGCCCCGGCGGCGCCCTTGCAGTACCAGAGGGCGATCAAATCGTGCCCGGCATCAACGCGCTGATTGATGCCCATGACACGGTGATCCTGACGCAGGACTGGCATCCGGCTGGGCACAGCTCCTTCGCTTCATCCCACGCGGGCAAGGCCCCGATGGAGCTGGTGGATATGCCTTATAGTCCGCAGGTGCTGTGGCCCGACCATTGTGTGCAGGGCAGCATCGGCGCGGCGTTTCATAAGGATCTTAACACCACCCGCGCCGATCTGATCATCCGCAAAGGCTACAACCCGGCGATCGACAGCTATTCAGCCTTCTTTGAAAACGATCAGACCACCCCAACCGGGCTGGAAGGCTACCTGCGCACCCGGGGCATCACCGATCTGGTGATGGTTGGGCTGGCGACCGATTTCTGTGTGAACTTCTCAGCCGTGGATGCGGCCAAGCTGGGGTTTGCCGTCACTGTGCGTCAGGACCTGTGCCGGGCCATCGATTTCGACGGTTCCCTGGCCGCCGCACAGGCAGGCATGACCGCCGCAGGTGTCACCCTAGCGTAACGATATCCGGCGACAATTGGTTGGGCGTCAGTGAACGACGCCCACACCGCTGAAGCCGCAGCCTTCCATCATTTTCAGGTAAGACGCGGTGAATCCGTTCAGGAAGAAACTGTGGAACACCCGGCCCTCAACAACCACGTCCATCTGGTTGTTGCGGCGCATCGCCAGCAGAACGGGCAGGCTGTATGGGTAGTAGAACGACACAACTGCATTGGGCAGGCCGTCGTTGTCGTAGTAGGATTCGACGATGCCGTCATAGGTGTCTTCGTCATCAAACCACAGGTACATCCGCTGCTGACCCCGCATGAAGGTCTGATAGCCACGGGGGGCGTATTCCTCAATCGTGACACCGGGATAGGCATGCGGTGGGCCAACATCCTGCGATGAAATTCCAACGCGGGCGTAGGGTTCGCCATCCCCACCGGTCCAGGCCTGGCAGTTGTAATAGACCCCGTCTTCATAGCTGTCCTGACGCTCGACCGAGACCTTCCAGGAGCCATATTCCCAATAGCCTGCGCGGCTCTGCGGTTTGGGGGCGGGCGCGGGTGCAACCGTCTGCCCCCAGATCGAAAGGAAGCCCGGTGCGCCGCTGCCACCTGTCGCGCCTGAGGCGGCCACTGGCGCCGCCCAGAGGGTGCTGAACAGCGCCACAACTGTGGCCAAAACGGTGGTGATCCCTGTCTTTGCGGTCACGGTCTTCCCTCCTGTTTGCAGGCATTCGTTGCAATTTGATACGCCGAATACCTGCAAAGATTTAGAGATCTGGCCGCTTTTTGTCCCTGATTATCTGGATTTGCGCGCAATCATCCCCTCAACTGACGAATTTGCAACAGCAAGGACCCGCGCAGCGGCTCACAATCATGGCGGAGGCAAGAAAATCGCCCCAACCACTGGTAAATAGCCGGTGTGCCGCCTAAAACTTCGGTGCCCAAGCCACGGTTACGTGTTTTCGCTAAGGTGTCGCCCCGCGTTTGGAAGCAAACCAAGGACTGAGATATGGTCGATATTGCAACCCGTGTCTGGAACCACAAATGGAAGATCGACCCGATTGTACGGTCGTTGATCGATACGGATTTCTACAAACTGCTGATGTGTCAGTCGGTGTTTCGCAACAAGCGCGACACGCAGGTAAAATTCAGCCTGATCAACCGCTCGACCGATATCAAACTGGCTGAGTTGATTGATGAAGGTGAGCTGCGCGAACAGCTGGATTACATCCGTTCCCTCTCGCTGACCCGCGGCGAAAGTACCTGGCTGCGCGGCAACACCTTTTACGGCAAACGCCAGATGTTCCGCTCGGACTTTATGGAGTGGTTTGAGCAGCTGCGCCTGCCCGACTACCACTTGGAAAAACGCGACGGCCAGTTTGAGCTGACCTTTGAAGGCAGCTGGCCCGAGGTCATGATGTGGGAAATCCCCGCCCTCGCCGTACTGATGGAACTGCGCTCACGCGCTGTGCTGCGCGACATGGGACGGTTTGAACTGCAGGTGCTTTATGCCCGCGGGATGACCAAGCTGTGGGAAAAAATCGAACGTCTGCGTCAGGTCGACGGTTTGCGGATCGCAGATTTCGGCACCCGCCGCCGTCACAGTTTCCTGTGGCAGGACTGGTGCGTGCAGGCCATGACCGAAGGTCTGGGGGAGAAGTTTGTTGGCACCTCCAACTGCCTGATCGCCAAGAACCGCGATCTGGAAGCGATCGGCACCAACGCGCATGAGCTGCCGATGGTCTATGCCGCGCTGGCCGAAGATGACGCCGAACTGGCGCAATCGCCCTATCAGGTTCTGGCCGACTGGCATGAAGAACATGAGGGCAACCTGCGCATCATCCTGCCCGACACATTCGGCACCAAAGGGTTCCTCAAACGGGCACCGGATTGGCTGGCAGGCTGGACCGGCATCCGCATCGACAGCGGCGAACCTGCCGCCGGCGCCGAAGCTGCCATCGAATGGTGGCATTCGCGCGGTGAGGATCCAACGCAGAAGATGGTGATCTTCTCGGACGGGCTGGATGTGGACAAGATCGAGGATCTGCACCAGCAGTTTGCTGGTCGGGTTCGCCCCTCCTTCGGGTGGGGCACGCTGCTGACCAATGACTTCCGTGGCCTGACCCCGGGCGATGCGCTGTCGCCCTTCTCACTGGTCTGCAAGGCCGTGGCCGCAGACGGGAAGGCCACGGTGAAGCTGTCGGACAACCCCAACAAGGCGATGGGCCCCACATCTGAGATTGAGCGCTACAAACGGGTATTTGATGTTGGTCAACAACAGGCAATGGATGTCGTGGTTTAACCCACCCTATGACAGACTGGTTTGAATATATCGCCGCCTTTCTGGGCTTTTTTGCCGCCCATAACATCCCCACGCGCCCTGCAACCAAGGCGCAGCTGCAGGGCCTGTTAGGCAAGCGCGGCTTCAGCGTCGGCTATTCGGTCCTCAGCCTGGCCGCGCTGTACTGGCTGGTGATGGCGGCGAGCCGGGCGCCGGTGGTGGTGCTATGGGACTGGGCGCCGTGGCAGAACCATGTGCCGTTCACCGCAATGGCGCTGTTCTGCCTGATCCTGTGCCTTGGCGTGGCGCGGCCCAACCCGTTTTCCTTCGGCGGCCGCAACAACGCCAGCTTTGATCCCAAACGTCCCGGCCTGATCCGCTATACCCGCCACCCCATCCTGCTGGCCCTCGCCCTCTGGGCCTTTGCCCATCTGGTGCCAAACGGTCAGCTGGCCCATGCCATTTTGTTCACGGTGTTTGGCCTGTTTGCCCTTATGGGCATGCGCCTGATTGATCGGCGCAAAAAGCGTGAGATGCCCGAATGGGAAAGCCTGCAAAACGCCACGCGACAGGCGCCCTACCTGCACGCCCCCCTCAGCTGGGGCGGATTGGTGCTGCGGCTGGTGATCGCGGTCAACCTCTACATCGGGTTGCTACACGCCCATGGGCCAATCCTGGGCGTTTATCCGGCGGGCTAATTCTCAGCGCCTAGTCCAGCAGCGTTTCCCGTTCGATCAGCTGGGCACTGCGATACTTCTCAACCACGCCTTGCCACCAGAACTGCAGATGCCGCCAGGCCGGCGCCCGTTCAAACGACAGGCGCAATTGGCCCGGTTGCCCAACCATCTGGGACGCACTTGCCGCCTCATGACGCAGGCGCAACTGCCAGCTGCGCGCACCGCTTTCGCTGTTGCGCTGCATCACTTCGCTCAGATCCAGACCGGAGACCGGCACCGATTGATACTGACCCGCCACCTTAAGCGTCGCCTCAGCCACCCCACCCCGGTAAAGCGTCACATAACGCTCAGGGAAGGCGCCGGTCAGCACCGCCGCGCCGTCCTGCGGCAGCAAGGCACCTGCTAGATCACCCGGCCCCAGCCAGCGCCGCGCCTCCATTGAGGTCAGCGGCATGAACACCCCTGCAGTCGCTGCGGTGAGGGTCAGGTTTGCCTGTTCCGCCAGAACATTGGCCTGCCGTTCCCGCAAGGACGCGATCTTTTCCTGTGCCGCTTGCGCCTTGGCCGGATCCGCGCCCCGCACCGCCTCATAAAGCAGGGCCGCCCCGCGCAGCTCCTCGGTCAACATGGCCAGTTCATCTGCCAGCACAACATTGTCCTGTTGCAAGATCACCTGCCCAGCCGTGACCGGGCCATAGCCCGCACGTGTGTCCACAAACCCGGGACTGCGGACGGTGATCTGATAACTGCCCGTGATGTCGAGGGAGACCGGCACAACGGTGGAAAACGGCCATTTGAGCAGAAACAGACCGGCCACTAGCGCCGACAGGATCCCAAGGCGCCAGCCCCATACCCGCGTGAGCTTTGGGCGATCCGTGGCCGGGTTTTGCGGCCGATCCCGCATCAACGGTAGTGCAAACATGGCCAACGCCCCCCAAGCGGTCAGAACCGCACCAAGCCCCAAGTATTTCGGCATCATTGCGCTGGCGATAATCCACAGGATGTTCACCCGGTAAAGCACGGTGGCCAGCGCATAGCCCGCCAGCCCTTTGCGGCGCCAGCCCCGCAGGCTTTGGCCCTGTGCGCCAAAGCTGACCACCCAGTCGCGCGCGCCGCTGAGCGTGGCCATGGCCCGGGTGTAGAAATTGCGCCGCCCCAAGGCATCGGTCAGCGCGTAGTAGCCATCCAGCTTGATCAGCGGATTGGCGTTGAACAGGATCGAATTGAGCGTCGAAAACACAAAGATATTGCCCAGAAGCACATGGAAAAAATTGCCCTCGGTCACATGCCAGAGCGCAAAGGCGATCAGGCCGATGAACACATCCGTCACAATGCCCGCCAGGCTGATGGCCACGCGGTGGCGTCGCCGTGCGGTCATATCCGCGTCTGAACAATCCACAAAAGGCATCGGGTAAAGCCCGATCACCATCACCCCAAACTGCCTTACCCGCACGCCGTAGCGCGTGGCAGTCAGCACGTGACCGGCTTCGTGGATCAGTTTCAAAAACGGGGCAACAAGGCCGAAGCTCAGCAGCGCCTGCAACGAAAAGACATTCTGAAACGCGTCCAAAATGGCCCAGTTGTTGCGCACACCCAGCGAAAAACACAGCGCCGCCAGAAGCGCCAATGCCACAAAGCTCTGCCAGCCGACCACCAGCCGCGCCAGACCTTGCAGGTGGCGCTGCCAGGGGCCCAGATCAAACAGCGGCAGGTTCATGAACAAGGGATTGAAAGGTTTGCGCTTCAGCAGATCGGTGGCCTGCACCGCCTTCATCATATGCAGGAAGCCGTAAACTTCTTTCGCAACCTCTTCATCGACCGATGCTTTGGCGTCAGCGGCGCGGTGCGGATCACTGACCGCGATCTGACTGTTGCGCACCGCATGGGCCACTTTGGCCGGCAGCGTGAAAATACGCCCGGTTGAGAGGTCCTGCACCAGATAGATCGCCCGCCCCCCTTCGGCCGCCAGCCGCAGCTTGATCTGCCTCAGAGTTGGAAGTCGAACCAGGTCCACAGCTTCATCCTGATGTATTCCCGCGCATAGCGGCTGAGAACCAGCGCCCGCATCTGTTCGCCGACTTCAATCCTGGCAAACCCTGTCAGCCCCGCGAAAAGCCGCGCCTGATCCTGCCCCAACAGTTCCGCCTTAAGCGTCAGCTCTTCTTCGCCGGAGGTGGGATCCACGGTCAGGCTGGGGGCGCTGGTCACCTCCAGCTGCCATTCCTGCCCGGATATGCCGCGAAACCAAATCTCACCGCTTTGACCGACCTGCAACAATGGCGCATCAACGCGGGCGATCTTCAGCCGCGCCGCATAGCGGTTTTCGGGCTGAACCACAGCGATGTTTTCACCAGTGGGCTGGTAGGCACCCAAGACCTCATGCCCCAGTGCCTGCACCACGCGGGCGTCGAAAGGCGCGCGCAACCGCAACTGCGCCAACCGCTCCTCAAGCTGATCCAGTCGTTTGCGGTTCTGCGCGATCTTCTGTTCTGACAGGACATAGGCCCCATAGTCATTGGCCGAGAGGGCCGATTGCGCCGAAACCTCTTCAATTGCGATCTGCGCCACCAGATCGGCGCGCTGATCCAGCAGGTTCGGCGCCCGCAGATCGGCAATGGGATCGCCAGCGGCCACCTGATCGCCCACCCGCACATGCATCTGTTCCAGAAAGGCCTCAAATGGCAGTGCCATCGCCTGGGCCGAAGCTGGCAGACTGGTCGCGGTTGCGGTCACTTTCAACGGGGCGGGCAAGGCCAGCCAGACCAGCAGCGCCGCCGTTGCGGTCAACGCTGCACCACGCAACGCCAAGGCGCGCATGGGGCGCGGGGTGCGTCCCGGCAAGGATGCCGCCAACACCGCCTTTAACGCGGCAAGCTGCGCCTCCGCCTGTGGTGTGGCGCAAAACAGCATGAACGCATAGCCATGGGTGCCTGCGGCGGGCAGGTCCAGCACCAGATCACCGCCCCCAAACATATCGCCCAACAATGCGGGATCCAGGTTTTCAGCGCTGAAATCATTGGCAGGGATACGGCGCTGCTGCGGCTCATCACCGACCTGGTGCAGGATCACATGGCGCAGCTCATCTGCGTAGGGTTCGCCGGCCTGATCGCTTAAGGTCAGCGCCCGCACCTTGCCGCGACGCAGTTCAGCCAATGCCGCAAACTGGCACAAGCCGGTTTCAATCATCGCATTGGCGATGACCTGCAGCACCGCTTTGACCCTGCGTTTGCTGCCCTGCCCCAGCGCGGTCAGGGCCACCACCGCCGCGGTATCGGGCGCGGCCTGACCATCGGCCATCGTGACCGAGGCCGCTGCGCCCTGTTGCCCGGGCTGCGCCGCATCAGAGGCCGCCAGAACCGCGGCCCCGCGCGCCTGAATGTCCTGGACCAGCGCCGACAGCGCGTTCAGCGGTGGCACCGTGTCAAAGACCCAGGCCTGCCAGCGCGGCGGCGTGGTGGCGACCGGCAGGACAATCGCCAGCCGCTCTGCCAGTTTTCGCATATTGGGTTTATCGGCGCACATGGCGCGCAGATCCTGGACAGACATCCCCGCAGGCAAGGCACCCTTCAGCACCACCGCATCGGCGTCTGGCGCTGCCTCAAACTGCAGAACCGCGCTTACATCTTCCAGCATCGCAACCGCTCAATCAGGTTTCGATTTCACCAAACTGGTTTTCATAGGCTTTGATCGACTGGGTCAGGATCACCGCCAGACGTTTGGCCGCAAAGGGGCTCATCACGATACGATTGGCCAGCTTCACATCCACCTCTGCGGTTTCCTCACGGCTGCCGCGCCAGTGCTGGTGGGTGCCAAACAGCAAGAAGAACTCTTCGCGGTTGGCCGTTGCGGTGCCAACATTGGCGTAGGCGCTGACCATTTCGCTGTCATCCCAGTTGATGGTCGTGCCGTTCAGCGCGGTCGGGGCGCCGGTTACTTTTTCCGTCATGTTATCCGTCTCACATCTTCGTTGTTGTTCAGCCAAGTCACGCGGCCAGTTTACTCAGCCGCGAGGGCCAATTTTTCCATCTGTGTAACCGCATCACGGTCAGTGACAACCCTGCTGAGGAGATAATCCACCACCTCAACGATCAGCGCTTCGAACTCCACCGCGCCCATGCGCGACAGGGACCCAAGATCGTTGATCGTGCTTTCAATCAGCGCTCCGCGCACCAGATCCAGATCCGCCCCGGCGGCAATTGCATTGGCCAGCGCATCGGTGACCGCAGCGCTTTCCAGATAGGCCAGCACATGGGCCACGATCTGACCGCGTTGCAGCGGCCGCGCCTCAGCCTGATAGCCCTCAGACACTTCGATCTCAGTCTCTTCGGCCACAACCTCATCCTCGACCTCTTCGGGGGAGGTGAACTTCAGTGGCACACCGATGGAATCCTCTTCTTGCGCGGCAGAGACCACATCGGTGGCGCCCAGACCGGCATAGTTTGAGGTGTAAAGCGCCCGGTGCGGCGTGTCGCCGGCAAAGCCATCAATCCCCCAGGTGGCGCGGAACAGGCCCGCATAGCCATCCGACTGCAGCAGATCCTCAGCCGTGTCGCCGTAGAACAGATCCGGGCCCAGACCGCCCACCATGATGTCAAAGCCGCTGCCGCCGCTCATCTCATCATAGCCGCCATCAAGGAAAGCAAAGTTGGTGTCGACGGTGATCACCTCATCCAGCAGGCCTTCGGTGTTGAACGACCAGCTGCGGACGTAGATCACGGTTTCCCCGATCAGGAAGTCCTGCCCGGCCTCACCATAGATGATGTCATCGCCGAAGCCGCCCATAATGAAGTCATCCCCATCAGAGCCATAAAGCGTGTCGTCAAAACCCAGATCTTCGCGGATGCCAACCATACGGCTCATCCGGTCCCAGGCGGACTGACCCGGCAGCACGTTCTGGTGACTGTCGAACTGCAGGGTAACCAGGTCCCCGACCAACAGGTCATCATCCAGACCACCGGTGATGCTGTCATTGCCGAACTGGCCGATGATGATGTTGTCGCCCGAACCACCAAGCGCGGTCAGCTCATCATCACCGCCACGATCCTGATTGGTCAGCAGCAGCGTTTCCACATCCGTTTCATTGCGGAAGGTCACGGTGCCATCATCGCCCAGAACCACGTCCTCACCCGCTTGGGCCAGAACGGTGTCATTGCCCTGTGCGGCCATAACGATGTCATTGTCTGCGCCGGCATCGATCCAATCATCGCCACCGGTCTGCATCACCTCAACCGTTGCCTGACCCAGCCCGGTCATATGGGCCGAGGTCCAGTTGCCATCATCGCCAAGGATCAGATCGTCACCCGCGCCCGAGGAAATCCGATCCGCGCCCGCACCGCCTAGGATCACATCAACCCCATCCAGCGCGGTGATGGTGTCATTGTCCCCCGTGCCCACGGTCTGCGTCACAGCCGTGCGCGTTGCCGCGCCGGCAAGGCCGGCCTCCTGGGTGATGATCCCCATGTCACCGATCACAGTGTTATCGCCATGGCCCGCCTGAATGCTGTCCGCCCCCAAGGCCCCGATGATCACATCCAGACCTGCACCTGTGGTGATCGTATCCGCACCATCCAGACCATGGGTTGCGAACACCTGGCTGATGCCGCTGGTGTTGACCAGGATCTCACCATTGTCACCAAGAATCCGGTTGTCACCATCACCTGCCTCGACCAGATCACTCGCCGCGCCAAGGATCAGGCTGTCATGGCCCGCCCCGGTGGTCACGTTGTCATTGCCGCCGTTGTTCACCACGGTTGAGACCAGACGCAGATGCGCAGCGGTCTGTTCAATCCAGCCATTGTCACCGATCAGGGCATTGTCGCCATCGCCAAGATTGGCCACATCCGCCGCGCCGCCCAGAACAACAAAGTCCGAACCGCTGCCCGCCGTGACACTGTCCGCGCCCGCCTGATCCGGGGTGTCGCTGGTCAGATAGGTCCGGTCACTGGTCACGGTGATCTCACCATTGTCGCCAAGGATCAGGTTATCGCCATCACCCGCCGCCAAGGTATCATCGCCGACGCCCAGAACGATGGTGTCCTGACCTGCACCCGATGTCAGGCTGTCATTGCCGCCCAGCTCAGGGCTGGAGGTAGCAACCCGCGTCTGCGTGGGCGTCACGGCAATCACGCCGTTATCACCCAGACCGATGTTGTTGCCCTCACCCAGATCGGCCACATCCGCACCGTTGCCCAGCGCCATCATGTCATTGCCGCTCAGCGCGGTGAGGGTGTCATTGCCGCCAAGGCTTGGGCTCTGCGTGGTCAGGGTGGTGCTGGTGCCGGCGACACGGATCACACCGTTGTCGCCCATCACCAGGTTGTCACCCGCGCCCAAGTGCGCCCAATCGGCACCTTCGCCAAGATTGACCCAGTCAGTACCGGTGCCCGAGGTCACGCTATCCGCACCACCGGTGGCATCATCGGTGCTGGTAAGCGTGGTCTCCGCCGCCGTCACATCAATCACGCCGTTGTCGCCAAGGATCAGGTTGTCGCCGCTGCCTGCCGCCAGAGTGTCATCGCCGGAGCCCAGAACCATCACATCCAGCCCCGCGCCG
>Ga0189289_10051_pt1 | contig 186306 bp, 153 predicted proteins | sample UW106minimetaG_FD_130313 | JGI IMG/M metagenome (GOLD analysis project Ga0189289, IMG submission 130313) | Marine microbial communities from the Costa Rica Dome - UW106 mini metaG | ecosystem: Environmental > Aquatic > Marine > Oceanic > Photic zone | place: Costa Rica: the Eastern Pacific... | reverse complement strand
GGCTTTTGCTCTGCGTTCTCACTATTTGAAAGGGAACAACCATTACTACATAGCGACGCCTTAATCAAAAACCGCTGGACGCATTCTGAGGCGGTCACTTATTAATGCGGATTGGTATAACCTGTGGCTGGGCTCAATAAACAAGTTCGTTATTAGGGGCTGCTGTTTCGTCGGGTGCTGCTCCGTACCCCTAAGAATAACGTGAATGAAATTTATAACTCAACGAGCAAGCGCTTTTAATCCCAAGATTAATTGTAAGCAAGTTGCGCCAACATACGGTCAAATGCTCGATAGTTAAGGGCTTCAGCCAAGTGCTGGCGGGTGATTTGGGGTTGGTTAGCAAGATCTGCTATGGTCCGAGATACCTTTAGCACTCTATGATACGTGCGCAGAGATAAGCCGAGTTTTTCCACCGCACTTTGCAGAAAACGTTGGTCTTCACTCGAAAGTTGACAGTACTCCTGCACCTCTTTACTGCCGAGCATAGTGTTGGGTTTGTTGTTGCGTTTTAGGGCGATATCACGTGCAAACACCACTCGTTCTCTGATGTCTTTACTGCTACTTCCTCGCGTTTTCACTTGCTCTGAGAATTCATTGCCGTTGAGTTTAGGAACATCTACTTGCAAATCAATCCGGTCTAAAAATGGTCCCGAAATACGGTTGAGATAGCGCAGTATTTGGTCTGAAGTGCATCGCCCGTCGTTCAAGCTGCCCGTTGGGCTTGGGTTCATGGCTGCGACTAATTGAAATTGCGCGGGAAATTGCGCTTGCCTTGCGGCACGTGAAATCGACACAGACCCTGATTCTAGCGGTTCACGTAATACGTCAAGCACCTTACGGTCAAACTCTGGTAATTCATCTAAAAATAGCACCCCGTGGTGAGCGAGGGATATTTCCCCCGGCCTAGGAACACTGCCGCCACCGACTAATGCAACCGCCGAGCTAGTATGGTGAGGGTGACGAAAGGCACGTTGTTTCCACGTTTGTGGATTAACGGGTTTGCCTACTATGGAGTGAATGGCGGCGCTGGCGAGAGCTTCTTCATCTGTCATGGGCGGTAAAATGGTGATCAAGCGACTGGCTAGCATGGTTTTACCCGTCCCTGGGGGGCCGGTGAACAGCAAGTTATGCCCCCCTACTGCGGCAATTTCTAATGCTCGCTTGGCTGAGCTTTGCCCGACTACGTCTTGCAAATCAACTTCATATTCGGCTTCTTGAGAGATATTTTCGGAGGTAAATAACGGTAAGGTGTTTTGCTTACCTAAATGGTGAAATACATCGAGTAATTGAGAAGCTGGGACGATTTTTGCGCCTTTTATCAGGGCCGCTTCATTAGCATTTTCAACCGGCAATATGGCTGTACGCCCTTCTTTGGAGCAAGCGTAAGCAAAAGGCAGTGCACCCTTTATGGGGCGAATTTCACCTGATAGCGCCAGTTCTCCCACTAGCTCTATTCTGTCTAAATCTATCCCCTTAAGCTGACCACTGGCGGCAATAATACCAATTGCGATGGCCAGATCGAACCGCCCTCCTTCTTTAGGCAAATCAGCAGGCGCGAGATTGACAGTGATACGCCGCGCGGGAAACTCAAAGCCTGAGTTTATTAAGGCACTGCGCACACGGTCTTTGGCTTCACGTACTGACGCTTCGGGTAAGCCAACCAAGTTGAAGCAAGGAAGCCCGTTGGCGAGGTGTACCTCTACTGTGATAAGTGGGGCATCAATACCGACACTGGCTCGTGATAACACTACCGCTAATGACATAGGCAAAGCCTTTTGCGCGTCAAACTAGAATGTCATAAGGCTAGTCAAGCGCACGGGTTAGCGCCAATTAGCATCCTTATTCAAGCAGTTAGCGAACTCAATCCATGTGTTCTGGGTTAAAAACAGGTAGGTGCCAATGCCATTTCATCGCAGCCAAACGAGTTGCTAGGGTAATTACAAAACCAATGATCATGCAGCTATAAGTTGATAGCCCCAAATAAAATGCAGCTATATAACAGGCTCCACCAATAATACAGGCGGTGGCATACAGCTCGCCCTTCAGTACCAGAGGAATTTCACGGCAAATAACGTCACGAATAAGACCGCCAAAAACCCCTGTCATAGTGCCAAGGGCTATCGCGATAAAGGGGGATGCACCATAGCCTAGCGCTTTTTGTAAACCCATGACGTTAAAAAAGGCTAAACCAATGGCGTCAGCGACCTGCAGGTAGCGAAGAGGAAAGCGATGGCTGATGCGCAGCCAAATAATGGTGCAAAATGCCGCGCCGAGTATGGCGAAGAAGAAGCTATGATCTTGCACCCAAAATACGGGAAGATCTAAGATGATGTCACGCAGCGTGCCGCCGCCAATGGCGGTCACTGAAGCTAAAACAACCACGCCAAAGCCATCCATATGCTTTTTATAGGCCATCAAGGTGCCTGAAACAGCAAACACTGCTACGCCCATTAAATCAATCCAATGTAACCAGGTACTCATAAATCTTCTCACTGCTATTTGAGGCTGAATGATACCGTTAAATGATAAATTCTAAATAGCCAAACTCTGGGTTTGTATATAAACGACGCAAAAAAAGCATATAGCATTGCTTGATCCCTTGTAGGGGTTCGTGTTACCAATATAGGCAGTGACGATACACCCAAATTAAGTTAGAAATTAATCTAATGTTCTATTCCGACTCGTGCAGCAAAGTAATTATTTTGGTGACAGTAGTGGAGACGTGTTCTCTGCGGGGATAGATCTGAATTAACGTCAGACATTTTTAACCCCCCGCACGTAAGTTCGGGGGGTTTTTTGCTTTTGGCATAAAATTTTCTGAAACAGCTATTTCGACGGCCGGTAGAGGTTTTTCGCGCATTCCTATTTAAATGCGACCTCGACGGATTTTTTACATTATTTAAGTTAGAGAGAAGAGACAATGCCCAAGTTACGCTCAGCAACGACAACCCAAGGTAGAAATATGGCTGGTGCTCGCGCGCTCTGGCGTGCGACTGGTATGAAAGATGGTGATTTTGGTAAGCCAATAATTGCTGTATCTAATTCATTTACTCAGTTTGTACCGGGTCACGTTCACTTGAAAGACATGGGGCAATTAGTAGCACGTAGCATTGAAGCTGCCGGTGGCGTAGCAAAAGAGTTCAATACGATTGCCGTCGATGACGGTATTGCTATGGGCCACAGCGGTATGCTGTATAGCTTGCCTTCGCGGGAAATCATTGCAGACTCGGTTGAATACATGGTGAATGCTCACTGTGCAGATGCCATCGTGTGTATCTCTAACTGCGACAAAATTACCCCAGGGATGTTAATGGCGTCTATGCGCTTGAATATTCCGGTCATTTTTGTTTCTGGCGGCCCGATGGAAGCAGGTAAAACCAAGCTTTCAGATCAAATTATTAAATTAGATTTGGTTGATGCCATGGTAGCTGGCGTTGATGAAAACGTGAACGACGAACAAAGTGGCGAAATTGAACGCTCTGCTTGCCCAACATGTGGTTCGTGCTCAGGTATGTTTACCGCAAACTCTATGAACTGCTTAACAGAAGCGCTTGGGCTGTCGCTACCTGGTAATGGCTCAATGTTGGCGACCCACGCGGATCGTGAAGGATTGTTCAAGCAAGCAGGTACCCAGATAGTTGAATTGTGCCGTCGTTATTATCAACAAGATGATGAATCGGTTTTACCGCGCAACATCGCCAACTTTAAGGCATTTGAGAATGCTATGAGCCTTGATATTGCGATGGGCGGCTCAACCAACACTATTTTGCATTTATTGGCTGCTGCGGTTGAAGGGGAAGTACCTTTTACCCTAGATGATATAGACCGCTTATCACGCAAAGTACCGCATTTGTGTAAAGTTGCACCGTCTACCCCTCAGTACCACATGGAAGATGTGCACCGAGCTGGTGGCGTGCTGGGTATTTTAGCTGAGTTGAATCGAGCTGGCTTGTTACATGGTGATACGCCCCATGTTTTAGGTAAAACCATCGGCGAAGTCATTAGTGAGTGGGATATTACGCAACCTGAAAATGCCCATGCCCTCGAGTTTTTCCGTGCAGGCCCAGCGGGTATCCGTACAACTAAGGCGTTTAGCCAAGACTGTCGTTACCCTACTGCCGATACAGATCGTGAAAATGGTTGTATTCGTAGCCGTGCTAATGCCTTCAGTGAAGAAGGTGGTTTGGCTGTGTTGTTCGGTAACATTGCACAAGATGGCTGTATTGTAAAAACTGCCGGTGTGGATGAATCGATTCACGTATTCACTGGGCGCGCACGTATTTACGAAAGCCAAGACGATGCTGTTAAAGCGATTTTAGCTGACGAAGTGGTAGCGGGTGACATAGTGGTTATTCGTTACGAAGGCCCTAAAGGTGGCCCGGGAATGCAAGAAATGCTTTACCCAACAACGTACTTGAAAGCCAAAGGTCTAGGTAAAAAATGTGCCTTGATCACAGATGGTCGTTTCTCTGGTGGCACCTCAGGTTTATCTATTGGCCACTGTTCGCCAGAAGCTGCTAGCGGTGGTGGTATCGGCTTGGTTGAAGAAGGCGATAGCATGACGATTGATATTCCACAGCGCAAAATTGGCGTAGATATCAGTGATGAAGAGCTTCAAGCTAGACGTGAAAAAATGGAGCAAAGCGCGAATCCTTGGAAGCCCGCTACTCGTGAGCGTAAGGTGTCATTGGCATTAAAAGCGTACGCTCTATTAGCCACCAGTGCAGATAAAGGCGGCGTGCGCGACGCCAGTAAATTGGAAGACTAATGACCACCAGTGCCCAAGAGTATTTAAAGAAAGTATTAATGTCGCCCGTCTATGACGTGGCGGTAAACAGTGAGTTTGTGCATTTAAACAAGTTCTCTGCAGTTTTAGGCAACGATGTGTGGCTTAAGCGAGAAGACCAGCAACCGGTTAAATCTTTTAAACTGCGCGGTGCCTACAACAAAATCAGCCACCTTGATGATGCATCTCTTGAGGCCGGTATTATTACGGCTTCAGCGGGCAACCATGCCCAAGGGATAGCGTATTGTGCCTCTCGCAAGAATATTCAGGCTACGATTGTGATGCCTGAAACCACACCGGACATTAAAGTGGATGCAGTGCGTAATTTTGGTGGTAACAATGTCAACGTTGTACTGCATGGGACTAGTTTTGACCAAGCAAGCCAGGAGTCTAAACGGCTAGCCGCGCTGCATGGCTATACCATGATCCCACCGTTTGACGATCCTGATGTGATTGCCGGCCAAGGCACCATTGCCAAAGAAATGCTTGAGCAAAACCCCAATTTAGATGTGGTGTTTATCGCTGTGGGCGGCGGTGGTTTAGCCGCTGGTATGAGTGTTTATTTAAAGCAGCTTAAACCGAGCATTAAGATTGTGGCCGTGGAGTCGAGCGAGTCAGCCTGTTTACAAGCAGCCTTAAAAGCCGGTGAGCCAACCCCTCTGCCGTTTGTGGGTATCTTTGCCGATGGTGTGGCTGTGAAAACCATCGGGACTGAAACATTTCGCTTGTGTCAGCAATACGTAGATGAAGTCATTACCGTCAACAACGATGAGCTGTGCACGGCCATTAAAGATATTTTCGATGATACTCGGGTGATTGCTGAGCCAGCTGGTGCATTATCAGTAGCGGCTATGCGCAAATACGCCAAGCAAAACGAGGTGACAGGAAAAGTGTTTGGTGGTGTGCTATGTGGCGCTAACATCAATTTTCATACCCTGCGTTATGTGTCTGAGCGCTGCGAATTAGGTGAACAAAAAGAAGCTGTTTTTGCGGTCAAAATTCCTGAGAAAAAAGGCGCGTTTAAACACTTTTGCGAACTGCTAGGCGGCAAAATTATCACTGAGTTTAATTATCGCTTTGCCAGTGATAAAGAAGCCCATATTTTTGTCGGAGTAAAATTGCGCCGAGGCCAAGAAGAGTTTGCAGAGTTAATGCGTACCCTCAGTGCTAGCAACTATCCTTGTTTGGACATGTCAGACAATGAAATGGCCAAGCTGCATGTTCGCTATATGGTTGGAGGGCGACCTCCTGCTTTACTCAATGAGCATTTATTCTCGTTTGAGTTTCCAGAACAACCTGGGGCACTCATGACGTTCTTAAAAACCTTAGGTGAGCGTTGGAACATCACATTGTTCCATTATCGCAACCACGGTGCTGCAGAAGGCTTAGTGCTCGCTGGTTTTGATTTTCCTGATACTGAACGCGCTGATTTTGAAGCGCATTTAAAGCAATTGGGCTATCAATACGCGGAAGAAACGGAAAATCCTGCCTATAAGTTTTTCTTGTCTGATGTGAATGGGGTTTTTAGCTAATTAATATGTAATAAAAAAGCGTTGGGCTATTTACCCAACGCTTCTCTTTAGTATTCGACTTTCACGAACAACGTGTTACACCACTCCAGGTGAATAAGCTCCCCTTGTTAACATGGAATAGTATTATATTTGCTGAAGTCGTTGTGCTATTTCTGGTGAAATGAGCTCTTCAACTGTGGCAAGCAGCGCTTCGCTGGTGTCTGAATGTTCCAACTGCCCCTCGCTAGATGCATTAATAAGCGCATTGTCTTTCAGCGCGTGAATGAAAGTGGACAGCACATTCTTATCGAAAAACTCTGGTGAATTAATACCATGTAATGCCGCTAAGCGTTCTGCGAACTCACGGCTTTGCTTCTCTAAACGGCCACGGCCAATGGTTTTCTCTTTTTTCAGAATGGTCAGTACCGCAGCGTAACGCTGTAATGTTTCTTGAATACTGCGATTGAGTAACCAGAAAGAGTAAAATGCTTTGCTGGTGGCTGCAGGTGGGCATAGGGTTTCACCTTCGTGGCGCAATAAGCCCATGTCCAACATGGTGCTTAATAGGCGGTCGGTGTATTGCATTGCTTGCTCTTGGCTCATATAAATAAATAGCTCACGCTGTAGCAAGGGGTAAAGCTGGCCCACTAGTGAAATCACTTGCGTTTTTGCCAAGCCTTTGTGAGCAAAAACAATAGCGCTGACCAAGCCAGGTAAGGCAAATAAGTGCAGAATATTATTGCGATAATAGGTTAGCGCTACCGCGTTCTTACGTTTTAACGAAATAATTGTACCAAAACTATCTTGCGACACTTCGAGCTTATTCAGTTTTAATGTGCTCTCTACTAGGGCTTTGCCATCGGCTTGTGGAATGCTCGACAAATCACTGTAAGGCGCATCTTTTAGTAAGGCTAAATAGTCATCTATTGCGCGTTCCAGCTCATCTTGCGCCATGGCATGCTTTTTCGCTGACAGTAAACACATGGCGCACAGTGACATACCACTGACTGCAGCAGCCTGGTTGATACGTCCCATTACATCATTCGCCAATGTATTGACCGCCGGGGTCAACCAACGTGGCTTTTTGTCCGTTTCTAGATTCTGCGATTCTCGCCAATCAGGTACTTCTTGGTCTAAAAAATTACTTAAATTAATTGGATCACCAAAATTTAAAAAGCCGTTTCCATAGTTTTTAAGCTTACGTACCGCAGAAAACACCTGAAAAAATGACTCTTTCTTTTTATCTGTGCCTTTGAGCTCTTTTAAATAACTAGATACCTCCATTACATGCTCGTAGCCGATATACACTGGCACGATACTCACGGGGCGGTTAATCCCTTTAATCAGCCCTTGCAGCGTCATGGCCAGCATACCGGTCTTAGGGGGAAGCAAACGACCTGTGCGACTGCGGCCGCCCTCAGGGTAGTATTTTACCGAATAACCCTTATTGAACAGCAGTTCTAAGTATTCTCTGAATACGGCGGTGTACAGTTTATTACCGGCAAAACTACGGCGTAAAAAGAACGCCCCGCATTTGCGTAATATGCCACCGATTGGCCAGAAATTGAGGTTGATGCCCGCGGCGATATGCGGAGTAACTAAGCCTTCATGATAGATAACATAGGTTAACAATAGGTAATCCATGTGGCTGCGATGACAAGGTACGTAGATGATTTCGTGGCCATTTTGTGCCAAAGCGCGAACTTTATCCGCGTGTTTTACTTCAATGCCGTTGTAGACCTTGTTCCAGATTTTGGTCAATAAGCGGTCGCCAATTCGCACCAAGCCTTCACGGTAGTCAGCCGCGATTTCATCTACATATTTTTTCGCTTTGGCTTGTATTTGATGGTTTGACTGCTTTTTACTGAGTGCTTCGTCGCTTATTGCTTGGCGCACTGAATCTGCCCCTAGCACTGCATTATATAGTTCTTGTCTTTCTAATAAGGTTGGGCCGATAAGGTTTTGGCGTCGACGATGAAAGTGGGTACCCGCTAAACGGATCAGTTTATGGGCGATCTCTTCATCGCTGCCCTTTAAATCAGCCATGGTGCGGGAGGATACGGCTTTACTGTAGCAAACGAAATTATCGCGTCCTAAAAATAACACAATGAAAAACTTACGTAGCCAACTTGGCGAAACTTGATTGGCAATAATGTCTGACCAGCCCGAAAATTTGCGACCCGGCGCCCTGCCCCAAAAAATAGAAACAGGCACAATTTGTAGGTCTAGTTCCGGGTTTTCTCTATGGATATGAAAGAGTTTGGTGACGTCATCTGCAATGTTGGTAATTTTGACCTTTCTGGTCAGAACCGAGCGAGGCTGCTGTAAAAACAAGCAAGCAGGTAATTCCTTTCCCGCTACCTCTATGGCTTCTGAAGGTTTAGGTAAGCCAAGGGCATTCGTCGACCTTTTTAAGGCAAATTGGTCAGTAACCGAATGGGTACGCAATAAATAAATAATGGGCTTTGTGGTGTCAATTCCAAGTTCTGTCGCTATATCCGTGGGGATGCTATTGACCTTCACAAGCCATTTCAGCGGGACAGATATAATTGTTAGCAGCAGTTTATGCAGCCATGCCATAAGAGAGATACCTAGGTAGTGAAAGACGCCAATAGGATACCACGTTCTCCGTGTTTTCCACCCTGCGTAAGCGGTTTATAGGTCTGATCACTTACCCTTAATTCTCTCTGCATGAGCGCTACTGAAAGGCTATACAATATTTTTAGTGTAATTATTTAACCGGTTGGTTTGTTGAGGAGCGGCTTTTTTGTTTGGCCCATTTATACGCACGTTCGCGCTACCAAGAAAAGTTGGTAAGTGGAAAAACACACCAATTGTGCAACCTGCCTTTGTTACGTCATAAATAATAAAAATTTGAGATTTAGTAACGACTGTATATACTCACAGTTAAACTGTACGAAACAACAGGCTGTGTATGCGTCCACTAACTCCCAGACAAGAAGAAGTTCTACAACTGATTAAAACCACAATGCTGGATACCGGCATGCCGCCAACGCGGGCCGAGATTGCTAGGCATCTTGGTTTTAAATCAGCTAATGCGGCTGAAGAACACCTTAAGGCTTTGGCACGAAAAGGGGCGATTGAGATATTGCCCGGTACGTCTAGAGGTATAAGGTTAACAGAGCCGTTAGAAGATCAGTTAGAAGATCAAGGGTTGCCCCTTATTGGCCGCGTAGCCGCTGGTGAGCCTATTCTGGCCCAAGAGCACGTTGAAATGCACTATAAAGTTGACCCAAGTCTGTTTAAGCCCAGCGCTGACTTTTTATTGCGAGTCAGTGGTATGAGTATGAAAGATATCGGTATTTTGGACGGCGACCTACTGGCTGTGCATAAAACAACGGATGTGCACAATGGTCAGGTTGTGGTTGCTCGCGTGGACGAAGATGTGACCGTTAAACGTCTTGAACGTAAAGGACGACAGGTAGTACTGCACGCCGAAAACGATGACTTTCAGCCGATTAAAGTGGATTTAGCCACACAGCCGTTCAATATTGAAGGTATTGCTGTAGGTGTTATTCGCAATGCTGATTGGATGTAGCAGTTTAAAACCTCACACATAAGGGAGAGACTTCTCTCCCTTTTTTCTACCTTTTTCGACTTCTGTAGTGACGCTAGAATTCGTCATTTTATCGCAACTTACTAACTTTTTATTTTTTCTAAAACCTGCTTTTAAAACCCATCTAAAAATCACGTTTGTTAGCAAAATGTAAACGTAACACACTGATCGGCTGATTGAATTTTGTTCGATTGGATATAAAATAAACAAAATAACTGGACTACTCCCCCTGTTTTGGGTAATGCTTGTTATAGGGTTAACAAGTCAGTAACAAAATCGTCTTGTACAAAACCTTACAATAATAAAATAAGACGTAAAGTTTGTTGGCTAGCGCCACTATTTCAAGCGTTTGACAAGCAGGGGGCCGAGTGAAGAAGATTTCGTTAAGTGTGATGGCAATGCTAGGAGTGTTTCAAAGCGGAACCACTTTCGCAGAGTCTGTATCCGACTTAGATCAATACCAGCTAAATATGCGCAGAGGTGTCACCGACATCAGTGCCGAGGTCTATGACTTGCATATGCTGATGTTTATTATCTGTGTCGTTATTGCTGTCGGTGTATTCGGCGCGATGTTTTATTCGATTCTATTTCATCGTAAGTCTAGAGGTGCAAAGCCTGCGAACTTCCACGAGAGTGTGAAAGTAGAAATTGCTTGGACGGTTGTTCCCTTTATTATTCTGATTGTAATGGCTATTCCTGCGGCTAAAACGCTTATCGCCATGGAAGACGCCAGTGAGCCTGACGTGACAGTGTTGGTGACCGGATCTCAATGGAAATGGCACTATAAATACATGGATAACGATGTGGAGTTTTTCTCCCGCCTCGCCACACAGCCGGACGAAATATCAGGCAAGTTAGAAAAGGGTGTGAATTATCTTCTCGAAGTGGATCAGCCGCTTGTTATACCTACTGACAAGCGTGTTCGCTTCCTAATAACCTCTGATGATGTGATCCATTCTTGGTGGGTTCCTGATTTTGCCGTTAAGCAAGACGCCAATCCTGGTTTTATTAACGATGCGTGGGCTCAGGTCAATGAGCCTGGTATTTATCGTGGGCAGTGCGCTGAGTTATGCGGTAAAGATCACGGCTTTATGCCAGTGGTCGTTATCGCTAAAGAGCCCGCTGAATACGATAAATGGATAGGCGAGCGCCAAGCAATCCAAGAAAAAGCCAAAGCGGAAGAGCAAAGATTACTCGCCATGAACATGAGCAAAGAAGAGCTTATGAGTAATGGTCAGAAAATATATACATCCGCCTGTGCGGCTTGTCATATGCCTAATGGTGAAGGGCTGCCGGGGGTATTTCCTGCTTTGAAAGGCAGTGATATAGCGCTGAATGATATGGCTACGCATATTGATATCGTGCTCAATGGCAAAACCGGTACGGCTATGGCCGCCTTCGCTAAGCAGTTGACCATGTCTGAACTTGCTGCGGTTATCACCTATGAGCGAAATGCTTGGGGTAACGATACCGGTGATTTAGTACAAGCAAAAGATATCAATGCTGCTTTAAACGGCCAATAGGGAGACGATCATGAGCACAGTAACTGACACGATTCATCACGACGACGATCATCACGAACATCATGCGCCTCCTTCAGGTATTAAGCGCTGGTTGTACACCACCAATCATAAAGACATAGGTACTCTTTACCTGTGGTTCGCTTTTATTATGTTCTTAACCGGTGGCGCCATGGCGATGGTTATCCGCGCAGAGCTATTTCAGCCTGGATTACAAATTGTCGATCCTAACTTCTTTAACCAAATGACCACAGTACACGGCCTGATCATGGTATTTGGTGCTGTTATGCCAGCCTTTACAGGGCTTGCTAATTGGCTCGTACCTATGATGATCGGCGCGCCAGATATGGCATTGCCACGTATGAATAATTGGAGCTTTTGGATCTTACCTTTTGCTTTCTTGATCCTACTATCATCATTGTTCATGGAAGGTGGCGGTCCTGCATTTGGTTGGACTTTCTATGCCCCGTTGTCCACTACCTATAGCGGCGATAGCACTGCGTTATTTGTATTCTCAGTGCATATCATGGGGATCTCTTCGATCATGGGTGCGATCAATGTGATCGTGACTATTTTCAATATGCGCGCCCCAGGTATGACTTGGATGAAAATGCCACTCTTTGTGTGGACTTGGCTGATAACCGCATTCCTGCTGATAGCGGTCATGCCGGTCCTAGCTGGCGCTGTAACTATGGTACTCACCGATAAGTTCTTCGGTACGAGCTTCTTTGATGCCGCTGGCGGCGGTGATCCTGTTATGTTCCAACATATCTTCTGGTTTTTCGGACATCCGGAGGTATACATCATGATACTGCCGGCTTTTGGGATCATTTCCCAAATTGTACCGACCTTCGCTCGTAAACGGTTATTCGGCTATGCCTCAATGGTGTATGCAACCGCATCAATCGCGTTATTGTCCTTTATCGTTTGGGCTCACCATATGTTTACTACGGGAATGCCGGTATTTGCCGAGATGTTCTTTATGTTGGCGACTATGCTGATTTCAGTGCCTACAGGGGTAAAAGTATTTAACTGGGTCGCAACGATGTGGCGAGGTTCTCTAAGCTTCGAAGTGCCCATGCTGTTTGCGTTGGCGTTTATTGTGCTGTTTACGATCGGTGGATTGTCAGGTTTGATGTTGGCTATTACCCCGGTGGACTTTCAATATCACGATACCTATTTCGTGGTAGCCCACTTTCACTACGTGTTAGTAACGGGTGCTATTTTCTCAATTATGGCAGCTGTGTATTACTGGTTACCTAAATGGACTGGGAAAATGTTTGATATCACGTTGGCCAAATGGCATTTCTGGTGCTCTTTGGTTTCGGTAAACGTGTTGTTTTTCCCTATGCACTTTGTGGGATTAGCCGGTATGCCACGACGCATTCCTGATTATGCACTGCAGTTCGCAGACTTTAATAAATGGATAAGCCTCGGCGGATTCGCGTTCGGTTTATCTCAGTTAATTTTCTTGGCCCTTCTTATTAAGGCTTGCAGTAAAAAAGGTGAGCCCGTGAGTGACCAAGTGTGGGAAGGAGCTGAAGGCCTAGAGTGGGAAATCCCTTCACCTGCTCCATATCATACGTTCGAAACACCGCCTGTTATTAAGTAGGCGGTTTAGGAGCACATTATGTTGCTAGGTAAAGCCAAACACTCGAAAACATGTTTAGTAAAACGCTCATTGGCCCTAACGCTAGGCTTTATGGCATTTGGTTTTTGTAACAGCTTACAAAGCGATGGGTATATTCCATTCAGTGTGGCTGACCGATTCGCGTTACACAACGAAATGTATATTGCCGGTATGACGCAGCAGGGACTTGAGCAATCCTACTCCGGAATGTTTTGGCATTCCTTATGAATAATAAACCAGAGCAACCGCCAGAAGCCACTGGCGCCAGCAAGCAGAAAACGCAGACCAATCACGGCAAAATGGTTGTAAAGCTATTGGCTGTGGTATTGGGGATGTTCGGTTTCGGTTTTGCGCTAGTGCCTTTGTATGATGTTTTTTGCGACCTTACCGGGCTTAATGGTAAGACAGCGAATTCTGCCGCTGTATATGAAGTCATGGAGGTAGATGAGTCTCGCACCATAACGATTGACTTCATCACCCGTACAAATACCGGAATGGCGTGGAAGTTTGAAGCGGAAAAACGTCAAGTCAAAGTTCATCCAGGGCAGATGAATGAAATCAATTTTACGGTCAATAACCCGACGACACACTCTGTTGTTGGTCAAGCTGTGCCTTCGGTTTCACCCGGTACAGCAGCGTTATTTCTAAACAAAACAGAGTGTTTTTGTTTTGAGCAACAGGTTTTGCAAGCAGGTGAATCGGCGGTTATGCCGATGCGGTTCTATGTGGACCCACAATTACCTGACGACATTAGCTATTTCGCATTGCAATACACCTTGTACGACGTCACTGCGACGGCAGGTGATCTTGTAATGAATCGTGGTGAATAGGAGAACGAATAATGGCTCAGCCAGAATATGAAAAGTATTACGTACCCGATAGCAGTCCTTGGCCTATCGTTGGCGCAGTCGCGTTATTTTTGATTGCCGTCGGTGCTGGGAACTTTGTAATAGAGCAAACTAGAAACACGTCAGGTTATGGTGGCCATATTTTAGTTGCCGGTTTTGCTACGCTCATTTTTATGTTGTTTGGTTGGTTTAGAAACCAAATTCATGAGTCTATGAGTGGGTTGTACAGTGCCCAATTAGGGCGTTCATATCGTCAGGGAATGGCTTGGTTTATCTTTTCTGAAGTCATGTTTTTCGGTGCATTCTTTGGGGCGCTATTTTACGCGCGGATGATCGCAATTCCTTGGTTAGGTGGTTCAGGTAATAACGCAGCAACAAACGAGGTGTTATGGCCCGCCTTCGAAGCGATATGGCCACTCGTTGAAACCCCAGGTGGAGTACAAACTGAAGCCATGGGTTGGTATGGCTTGCCGCTTATTAATACGGTGATTTTGTTAATCTCATCAGTCACTTGCCATTTTGCACATGTGGCGCTTGAAGAGAACAAGCGCGGTCGTTTAAAGCTGATGCTCGGGATTACTGTATTGCTTGGAGCAATATTTATGGTCCTACAGGTTGAAGAGTATCTGCACGCTTATCAAGAAATGGGCTTAACGTTGCAATCTGGTATTTACGGCAATACCTTCTTTCTACTCACTGGGTTTCATGGTTTACACGTGACCTTAGGCGCCATTATCTTGTTCATCATGTTGCTAAGAATCTTTAAAGGGCATTTTACCCCTGATGACCACTTCGCCTTTCAGGCGGGCAGCTGGTATTGGCACTTTGTTGATGTGGTTTGGGTAATGTTGTTTTTCTTTGTGTATATATTGTAATTGCGTTACCTCTCCACAGGCCTTAACAGTAGGGCTGTGGAGAGGGTTTGAGATTTTTAGTAAGGACGAGGATTCGGCTCAATAAGCCCAGTGGCCATAGCAATAAGGATGACTAACACAATAGCCACTGACGTTAAGACTCGCCTGCCAATATATTTACTCATATTTGCTTGTTTCGGTTCGTCTTTAAGCATCACAGTCATAGCTTTAAACAAGTTATAAATCATAACGATAAGTAGTATTCCGATGATTATCTTTATTAGCACTTTGGTTTTCCCTCTCGCTGTTTTTTTTATTGTTGATGAGCATGCTTAGGGTCATTAAGCGATTACCTTTAATTTCTACACTAGTGACTTTGTGCGCTGTTGTCATCATGTTTGCACTTGCAAACTGGCAATTACAACGAGGTTTAGACAAAGCACAGCGTATGCAAAGCATTGATTCAGCATCAAATAGTGCGTCATATTCCCTTGAAACCCTATTGGCACGCAATCAAGATATACAGGATTTACCGATTTCGTTCTCTGGTTCGATAAATCCACAGCACGTTTTTTTATTGGATAACCGAATCAAACAGGGGCGCCCAGGATTTGACGTGTATGTAATCGCACAAAGTGATACTCATAATGTACTGGTTAACTTTGGCTGGGTAGCAGGTAAACAAATGCGCGATGATCTACCTGAAGTGTCACTGCCAGATAGACTGAACGATGCGCAAGGGCGCATTGTGTTACCCAGTGATAACCCCATGGTCACAGAAACCGCTACACATGATGCGTTATGGCCCAAGGTCATACAGCAAATAGATATTCAATTTATTGAACAGGTGCTACATGCTGAAGTATTGCCGTTTGTGATTACACTCACGCAAAGCAATGAGCAATTTATACGCGACTGGCAACCAGTGGTAATGCCCCCAGAGAAGCATTACGCCTATGCGGTGCAATGGTTGGGTTTAGCTATCGCAGCGTTTTTTGTATATTTTTTCGCACTTCGCGCACGTTTGCGCTCCGGACTTAAGAAGGGATCCCATGAACAAGACGAATAACAAACGCCTGATTATCACGCTCGCTCTTGTATTTATTTTGCCAGTCGTTTTGGCCAAACTCGCGTTGGACAATAATTGGTTTAACAAAGCTGCGACCAATAAAGGCGAGCTGCTCTCGCCAACGTTAGACATGACAGCGATTCAAGACGAGACGGCAGAACCAAAATGGCAGTTGTTGTATGTTTTACCTTCGCAGTGTTCTGTTGAGTGTGAAAACGCTTTATATAGCGTAGAGCAAGTGTGGACCGCGTTAGGCAAAGAACACGACAGAGTGCGTGCTACCGTGATCAGTACACCCGAAAGTGACGCCACTGTTATTCAGCGTTTGAATGAGAAAAACACCGTTAAGTTGTTAAAAACTAACGTAGAAAGTGTTGATAATGTGTTTCAAGGTGAGCCAGTAAATGCTATTTTCATTGCTGATACCTTGAATAATGTAATCTTACGTTATCCACTTCAAGTTGAGCAGCAGCAAGCTATTTTGCATAGTCGAGACATTTTATCCGATTTGCGGAAACTGCTGAAATTATCGCGCATAGGCTAGAGGAACGTTGATGAGGAAAATGGCGCTGGCAGGCATTATTCTTGCCATTATCGTGATTGTGCTAGGTGCATATACACGATTGACGGATGCGGGACTAGGATGTCCAGATTGGCCGGGTTGCTATGGGCATTATAAGGTGCCCGCTGGGCTAGAACACATTAATGCCGCTGAATTGGCGTTTCCTGAACGCCCGTTAGAGCCTCAAAAAGCATGGAATGAAATGATCCATCGCTACTTCGCTAGCGCACTGGGTTTACTCATACTGGTCATTTTTGTCATGAGCCTAGTAAAGCGCGCTTACCATCGACCGATTAAATTACCCTTCTTCTTACTGTGCTTAGTGATATTTCAAGGTATGTTGGGTATGTGGACCGTGACCTTAAACTTATTACCTATCGTGGTAATGGGCCATTTGTTAGGTGGTTTTGCTGTCTTGTCGTGCTTATTTTTACTCTACTTACGTTTATTGCCCTATCGCATACCGGGGGGCGATCAGCAAATGCGCCGGCTTGGTAAATTTGCACTCATTGGCATCGCTATACTCATTGGGCAAATCGCCTTAGGTGGCTGGACGTCAGCAAATTACGCGGCGCTTGCCTGTACCGAAATGCCCATTTGTGAAAGCAACTGGTACCAACGTTTAGACTTTATTGGCGCGTTCAGTTTGCCTGATGCAGATAACTACGAGTACGGTGTGCATAATTATGCCCAGCGTATGACAATGCATATCGTGCACCGAGCAGGAGCTCTGGTGACCTTTATTTACTTGTGCTGGCTGGCAACACGTATTTATGCTGTTGCAAGCTCAAGATTGCTGAAGAACATCGCCAGCATCATGATCATTGTGCTAGGTGCTCAAGTTATCTTAGGTGTTAGTAATGTCGTGTTCAGCCTGCCGGTTGCTGTGGCGGTAATGCACAATGCGGTTGCTGCCACGCTGTTACAAATTTTGGTGTTACTTAGCTACACCCTTTACCGAAAAACATAGGAGAGACCAATGAGTAAATCAGTTGGTACTGCATCTCATAACATTATGGCTAAATCTAAATCGGCTTTGCATTGGCGTGACTATTACGAAATGACGAAACCAAAGGTGGTCATGTTGCTGCTGTTAACGGCTTTGGTCGGGATGTGTTTAGCAAGTGAAACCTGGATAAGCTGGAAAATACTGCTCGCTGGTTTAACCGGTATTGGTTTTTTATCGTCTGCGGCGGCGGTTATCAACCATGTGGTAGACCGTAAAATCGACGCCCAGATGGCACGAACCTCTAATCGTCCTTTGCCTAAAGGTAAAGTTTCGCCCAAGCGCGCGCTGGTTTTTGCAGGCTTACTCACGGTAGTGGGTTACGTTATTTTAGAATTGTGGGTCAATCGCTTAACTGCACTATTAACCTTGGCCAGCTTGGTGGGCTACGCCTTTGTTTATACTATGTATTTAAAGCGCGCTACGCCGCAAAACATCGTCATTGGTGGCTTAGCGGGTGCTGCTCCTCCATTATTAGGCTGGACAGCCGTCACCAATGATATACATGCCCATGCTTTGCTGCTGGTGCTTATTATCTTTATTTGGACTCCTCCGCACTTTTGGGCTCTGGCCATCCACAGAGAGAAAGACTATGCGCGGGCGCAAATTCCTATGTTGCCTTGCACTCACGGAATAGAATTTGCCAAAACCTCGATTTTGTTATACACGGTATTATTGGCCTTGATTTGCGTATTGCCTTATTTGATTGGCATGACAGGCGCGATTTATTTGATTGGCTCTAGCGCATTGAACGCAGGCTTCTTGTATTATGCATGGAAATTAAAATTCGCCAGTGACGAACATACTGCTATGAAAACCTTTAAATTTTCCATTATTCATTTGATGGTGTTGTTTGTTGTGTTACTGGTTGATCACTATATGAGATTCACTTTTTGAGCAGATTAAGTTTAGCGTTAATCGCCTTAGCGGCACTGATTGTTGGTATTGTTATCGCGGTCAATATTGCACCGCCGAAAAGCGATGAAACGCAGTATATCAACCTTTATCCTCAAGCTAGAGCGCTGCCCGCGTTTTCTTTGACGGATAGCAACGGCCAGTCACTGACCAATGAAAGTCTGCAGAGTCAATGGACACTCGTTTTTGTAGGTTACACGTTTTGTCCCGATATTTGCCCGACGACATTATCAGACCTGAGCAGTATTTATCCTGAGTTACAGGCTATTGAAGGGCAGTATCCGGTCAAGGTGGCGTTTATTTCAGTTGACCCTGCGCGAGACACCACTGAACGGTTAGCCGAATACATTAACTTTTTCGAACCGGACTTTATTGCTGCAACGGGTGAGCATGCTGATTTGTTTCCTTTCGTGCGGGCCATGGGCATGATGTATTCCACTTCGCAAAACACTGACGATGAAAATTACTTAGTCGATCACAGTTCATCAGTGGTGTTGGTTAACCCTCAAGGTCATGTAGTTGGGCGCTTTAAGCCTGAATTTGCCGCGGGCAAAGTGGCAGTCAGTGACAGCAAGCGTATTTTGCACGATATGAAGATAATCGCGGGTGCTGAATAAGCGTGTACCGCTTACGACAAGCAACGGCTGATGATGCGAAAGACGCCGTTGCGCTGATCCTTTCGTCAGCGCCTGAAGCGTTGCCACGTTTATTTAGTCAGCATACAGCGCAATTACAATACAGTGCTCAAACCTTTCTAGAACAAGCATTTTTACAGCAACAGGGTCAGTTTGGCTTTGGTAACCACTGGGTTATCGAAATGAAAGGGAGTTTGGCCGCCATAGGTTGTGTTTGGCAGCGAGAAATGGGCGCAGAATATGTGCAAGCAACCCTCAAAAGTATGACCGAATACTATCAAGGTCCTGACGTTTTAGACGTGCTACAAAGATGCCAGTCATTGCAACATGTGTTTGCGCGCCCTGCCGCTGAAGAAGCGTGTATTGGGCATATTGGGGTGGCCGCGCCATTTCAGCGCCAAGGTTTATGCAGCGAGCTTTTAGGTCATTTAGCGGCAACAGCGTTAGATTTAGGTAAACAGTACCTAACCTTAGACGTTAAACAAGATAACGTAAGCGCTATCAGTTGTTATCAAAAGTTTGGCTTTAGCGCACAGCGTACCACTGTAGATAACAGCCCGATGAAATTAGGTACTTACTTGCATATGCGAAAAAAGCTCTAATCAGGCCAGTCACCATTTTCTGTTGGAATAAACCAGGGTTTAGAATACCAATAGTAACGTGATGGTTCGCGTTTGCTTGGAGCTGTACAATTTATTCTTGAGCGTCCAACAGGCAGATTTTGTTTGAAATCTACCCTGATCAATTCATCGTTAATCGTTATTTTTTGCCTATCGCCCTGAAAATAGCAGGCTATCTGATTATTATTAATGTCGTCACTTTGCACACTAAACTCAAACGTAAAAGGGCTACTTTGAACCAAAGGCGTGCTTGGGGACGGGTTTTGCACGGGCATGGCAAGACTGGCCATTTTCACTTTCAGGCGGTCTAAATTCGCATAAATACCCGCCGAAGGAAATCGAGGAAGAGCCGAGAAGTCGCTAAAGCTGGCTATAGCGCCTGAGTACTGGGCAAAACCTACATAGCCTAGTTCGGTAAGACGGGCTTGGAGCTCGGGAGAATACTCGCCATATGGATAAGCGAAGAACTTATCTTTTACGCCCAAATTGTCTTCAAGTAACTGTTCAGCTGCCTGAATATCGCTAATTCGCCGAGTTAACCAAGCATCATCACTTTCATTAGGCTGGCGGCTAAGTAAGTGCTCGTGGCGCAAGTTATGGTTTGCGAAGCTAGCACCTTGTTCCGCCATGGCTCGCATGTCATCCCAGCTTAAATGATAATTCACTTTATCAACTAAATCTGGGTTGATAAAAACGGTGTAGGGCAGTTTGTACTTGCTTAGAACTGGGTGACCGTTTTGATAAATATTTTTGAAACCATCATCAAACGTTATCGCGATGACCTTGTTGGGCAGTGGCTGTTTGTCTTTAAGAGCAGTGACTATGTCCTTAAGCGGCAACACAGTGTAGTTGTCGGCCAAATACGCCATGTGTTGTTCAAATGTATCCGGTGAAACACTGGTAGAGGCAGGCGTACTTTCGCTTACGTGGTGATAAAGCAAGATAACCGCGTTGTCGCGGGCTAGAACCTTGCTGCTCGAAATACACAAACCAAGACAAATCAATACATAAAAAATGATACGATCCATAACGTTTCCCTTTGTGACGCATTTAATTGCGCTATTGTAGCACTGAATGCTAAGGGCTAAATGGGCGAGCACTCGCTTTCACTCATTATTCTTTTTATTTAAGTGAGAATATCCTTGGCTTTAGCACAGCAACGCTTTTGGCATTTTGCTTCACATCGACAGCTCATTCTATTAGCACTGCCGATGATCCTAAGTAATATCACCACGCCACTGATTGGTATGGTGGATACCGCCGTATTAGGCCACATGGGCAGCAGCCATTATTTGGCGGGTGCTGCGATAGCATCACTGATTTTGACCCAAACCTATTGGTTGTGTGGCTTTATTCGCATGTCGAGCACAGGCTTAAGTGCCCAAGCAAAAGGCGAACAGAGCAACGAAAGTAAGAGTCGTGTCTTTTGGCAAAGCTGCAGTGTTGCCCTAGTGATCGGTATTGCGATTTGGGCTGCGCAAACACCGTTACTCGCCTTAGGTATTCATTTCGCCCAGCCGGAAGCACAGCTACTCAAGGTGATTCAACAATATTTCAGTGTGCGCATTCTTGGCGCGCCCGCTGCCTTGGTGAATCTGGCAATTATTGGCTGGCTTATCGGTCAACAAAAAACCAAGCAAGTCTTATATATTCAGGTGTTTGCAAATTTACTTAACGCAGGGTTAAGTATATTGCTGGTATTTGTGTTTGATGCTGGCGTAAAAGGCGTCGCGATGGCTAGTGTTGCCGCCGAATACAGTATTTTATTGCTAGGCGTATGGGTAGCTGTGCGGGGCATGGGGCTGCAAATGCCACGTTGGGATCTTTGGCGCTGGTCATCATTGGCGCAGCTAATGAGCCTAAACGGATACAGCTTTGTGCGAAATTTAGCCCTGCAGTTGTGTTTGGCGTTTGTTATTTTTCAAGGCGCTAGATTTGGGCCTTTAACCGCTGCCAGCAATGCGATCATTATGCAGTTTTTCGCTTTGATAGCGCTTGGGTTAGATGGTATTGCGTATGCTGTTGAGGCTCTGACGGGTGAAGCGAAAGGTAAAAATGACGCCAATGAAATAAATCGGGTGGTGTTGCGTGGACTGTTTTGGTCTTCGGTGGTGGCCGGGGGCTATAGCGTAAGCTTTGCTTTATTTGGTCAGCAGATCATTGCCATATTAACTGATTTGCCTGAATTGCGCGTATTCGTTGCCCAGTACTTAATCATCATTTGGTTATTGCCTATCGTGAGCCATTGGTGCTTTTTACTTGATGGGGTGTTTGTGGGGTTAACGCGCGCTAAAGCCATGCAAAACAGCATGTTGCTGAGTGCTTTATGTTTCTTTTTTCCAAGCTGGTGGCTGTTGCAGGGGTACGAGAATCGTGCATTGTGGGTTGCCTTGTTATTGCTCATGCTAGGGCGAGGTCTTAGTCTTGGGGGGTATTTTGCTTATCTTTATCGCGGTGGGCGTTTGATAGGGTAAACGCGTTTTGCATGCGGTAGGCTAAAATGCCCAAATACCCGAAAAGTGCCAGTGCACAACCAATGCAAAGGGCTATTAAACCAGGAATTTGTAACCACACCCAGTAAGTACTTCCAGTAAAAATAAGAGCTGCGCCGATAACAAAAAAGCCGAGACCGTATTTAAAACGACCCCAGCTTTTATGTGGATCAGCAGCTAATTTGCTCAGCTGCTTTCTAAGCATACTAGTGCCTAATTAGTAGTAAGAGTGCTCACCGGCTTCATGCTCGGTAGCATCTTTTACTGCGGTTAATTCACCAGAAAATTGCGCTAGCATTTGCTTTTCAATGCCGTCTTTAAGGGTCACATCAACCATAGAGCAACCATTACAGCCACCTCCAAATTGCAATATCGCCTCGCCTTTGTCGGTGATCTCCATCAACATGACTTTGCCGCCATGGCTGGCAAGCTGAGGATTGATTTCTGACTCGATCATATAGTTAATACGCTCTTCTAGTGGCGCATCATCATCAACTTTACGTGCTTTGGCGTTAGGCGCTTTCAAGGTTAATTGAGAGCCCATTTGGTCAGTCACAAAGTCGATTTCTGCTTCGCTTAAAAAAGGCGCACTTTCTGCGTCAACAACGGCGTCAAAGCCATTGAACTCTAAAGTGGTATCGGTTGGCTCCACTGCATCTGGCGGGCAGTAAGAAACCCCACATTCTGCGCTAGGTGTGCCAGGGTTAACCACAAAAACCCGAATATTGGTGTCAGGCTCTTGTTTTTCAAGCAATTTACAAAAATGTGCTTGGGCTGTATCTGAAATTGAAATCATAAAAAAGGTCCTGTTGTAGAAACATATTCGGATTGTATCAAAATTACTTGACTAAAACACTCAAGTAATAAGGTTTACTTATGTCAATTTTAGCTAAAACATGCGAACCTTTTACCTTTAATTTGATGTAACAAAAGGTGTAGGTGTATGAAGTGCGGTTGGTTTTGGGGAGCTGTGTGTTTTGTTTTATGGTCTTTTTCGGCTCAAGCGCTCACAGACAGTGATTATTTACCTGCCAATACGCAGTACAACGCAGACATCCCTCGGCCTTCACAAGTACTAGGCGCCCCTGTCGGTGAGTGGCATGTTCGTCATGATCAATTGGTGGAATATATGCGTATTCTGGCCGATAAATCTGACAGGGTGTCATTGCGAGAAACTGGTCGAAGCCACGAAAATCGCCCCTTGCTATTACTTACGTTTAGCGCTGCAAAAAATCTGCAAAATATTGAAAATATCCGCCAGACCCATCTTTCGTCGTTTGGGCAAAAAAGTCAGTCGGCTGACCCTTTGATTCTATGGATGGGCTACAGCGTACATGGTGACGAGTCTTCAGGGGCTAACGCCGCATTGCTTGTGGCTTACTACTTGGCGGCAGCTCAAGGAGAGGCTGTTGAGCAGTTACTTGAGAACAACGTAGTATTGATGGAGCCTAGTATTAACCCAGATGGGTTATCACGATTTGCCCAGTGGGCTAATGGCAATCGCGGTCAGCAGTTAGTAGCCGACCCTAACCACAGAGAACACCAACAACCTTGGCCAAGCGGGCGAACCAACCATTTTATGTTCGACTTAAACCGTGATTGGCTTTTGCTGACGCACCCAGAATCTCAAGCTCGCATCGCTGAGTTTCATCGCTGGCGCCCACACGTACTCACCGATTTTCATGAAATGGGCACCAACAGTAGTTATTTCTTTCAGCCGGGGATCGCTTCACGCAATAACCCCTGGACACCCACTCGCAATATAGAGTTGACCGCTGAATTAGCTAAGTTTCATGCCGCTGCGCTTGATGAATCAAAGCAGCTGTATTTTACGCAAGAAGCCTATGATGACTTTTACTATGGTAAAGGCTCTACTTACCCAGATGCCCAGGGCAGTATCGGCATTTTATTTGAACAGGCTAGCAGCCGCGGGCATAAGCAAGAATCTATTCATGGCGTACTCAGTTTCGCTGATACCATTCAAAATCAAGTCACCACATCGCTTTCCACCTTCAAGGGTGCCCAGGCAAATAAAGCAGCATTGCTTGCCTACCCAGCAGAGTTTACTAAGCAAACTAATGAGTTAAGAAAAGACGATAAAATTGTTGGTTATTTGCTGAGTGAATCTAAAGATGCCTCGCGGTTTTCTGATCTCAAATCGATATTGCAGCAACACCAAATCCAATTTAACTACCTTGAAAAAGAAGTGAGTATTGACGAGCTGACCTATCAGCCACTAAATAGTATATTTGTGCCACTGAATCAGCCTCAATATCGATTAATTAAGTCTTTGTTTTCTGAGCGAAAAAGTTTCAACGACAATAGTTTTTATGATGTATCTAGTTGGAACCTGCCACTGGCGTTCAACATTCAATACTCACCCGTAGAACGAAAGTTATGGCGTAAAATCCCTGTCGCTAATGAGCAAAACAGCCAATTGCAAAAACACACCACGCTGGCAGACGAAAATGCCTATGCATATGGTTTTTCGTGGGCTGACTCCAAGGCACCGGCCTTGCTTAATCAGCTTTTGCGCGCAGGCGTACAGGTTAAAATTGCCGGCTCAGATTTTGCCGCTACAACAGATCAGGGAAACATCAGTTTTAGCGCTGGCTCAGTATTGATACCCATGGCGTTAGAGCAGCCGGATAACTTATTGTCATTGCTTAACAAAAGCGCGGCACAAACAAACATTAAAGTGTGGCCTATTTTGTCTGGTTTAACCGCCCAAGGTATTGATATCGGCAGTCGCGAAATGCATCTGGTTAAAGCACCTCAGGTGTTACTGGTAGGTGGGCAAGGTACATCACAATATGAGGCGGGCGAAGCATGGCATTATCTAGATACGGTAGTCGGTATGCCGGTAACCATCACTGATTTACTTCGTTTATCTCAACTTAATCTAACTCGTTATACACACATTGTATGGGTAAGTGGTGATTATAGTGATGTGCCTGAAAAGATCGTAAGAACCTTAGAAAAATGGCTGTCTGCGGGTGGCGTGATGATAGGGCAGCGCACAGCAGCGAAATGGTTTGCAGATAAAGACTGGCTGAAAGCGTCGTTTCTCAGTCAGGATGAAATAAAACGGGCATTCTCAGTTACCGGCCTTGCTTATGCAGATAAAGACCAGCTCGCTGCAAAGCAGCGTATCGCCGGTGCGATATTTGATACCCAATTAGATACCAGCCACCCTCTTACCTTTGGATTACCGCGGGAACATTTGCCTTCATTCAAAAACAGCACTGTGGTGATGCGGGTACCCAAAACTCCGTTCGTCACTGTGGGGCGCTATTCATCTACATCGCTCATGTCGGGCTATGCCGCAGACGAGTTGCAGGAGCTAATTAACAATAGCGCTTCAATTGTTGCTCACAGTGTTGGAAAGGGTAAGGTCATTGCATTTGTTGATGATCCAAACTTTCGTGGGTATTGGCGCGGCACAAGACGCCTGCTAAGTAACGCGATATTCCTGTCAGGTTTAATTAATGCTCAAGGGTAAGGCACATACTCCATACCTCTACTTGTAAGTCTGGGTGATGTTTTTTCATCAGTTGATATAGGGCTTCAACCGTAGCGCCTGTAGTGATGACATCATCCAATATTGCCACATGTTGATAGTTTAAGGGCCGATGCAAGGAAAATGCATTTTTCATATTGGCTTTTCGCTGCACACTGGAAAGCGATGTCTGGGTCTGTGTGGCTTTTTGCCGAGTGACTATATCCGTGGCAAGGGGAATACCTGTTAAAGCCGAAATACACTTTCCCAGCTCAACGCTCTGATTGTATTTTCGTTCTTGATAACGAGCGGGGTGCAGAGGAACAGGAATAATGGCTTGCGGCAAGGCTGAGTCACCGCTCAAGGCATGGTGAACAAAAAGTTTGGCTAGGGCGCTGGCGTGAACAATTTTATTAGAAAATTTTAAGCCCGTCAGTAATCGGGATAGAGGCCATTGATAATCAGCTAGAGCTAGCACTTTGTTGGCTGTTAGGTGTTTTAGGCCTCGTTGCGCCTTAGGCCAGTTAAGCAAATTGTAATCATACTTTTGCCAAGAAAATAGCGCTAGGTCGTCCTCGCAGTAGCCACAAATAAGCGTTTTACTGTGCTGAAAACATAATAAACATTGATGTGCTTTTTTGACGCTTAGGTGACTAAAGCGCATCACGTGTGCGCCATCTACTTGATTTCACTTTTTTCATCTCTACACTGACACGCCAGTTCTTAAGAGTAGATGAAATAAATGCACACGACGTTAAAAACACGCACCGCTGGCAGTGGGCCAAGCCTTGTCTTACTTCATGGCTGGGGAGTTAACAGTGGTGTATGGCAGCCAATAGCAGCGCAACTAGAGCAACATTTCAGCGTTACCTACGTTGATTTGCCAGGTTTTGGTGAGAACTCTCAAGCCTTACCTGAGCCATACAATTTAGCAAATTTGGCAGCAAGCGTTGCTAACGTTCTCCCTGAGAACAGCGTGCTTGCAGGTTGGTCGCTAGGTGGCTTAGTGGCGCAGCAGATTGCACTGCATGAGCCTACAAAGGTTCAGCGCCTCGTACTGATAGCAACCTCGCCCAAATTTCAAAAAAGTCATGATTGGCCAGGGATCGAACCTACAATTTTGCAGGCGTTTTCCCTGCAATTAGTCCAAAACTTAAGCAAAACAATCGAGCGTTTCTTGGCGATACAGGCTATGGGCAGCGACTCAGCTAAAGCCGACATCAAGAAAATAAAAAGCAGTATCGAAGCGTCACCTCAAGCTGACATTGCCGCGCTAACGGCAGGGTTAACAATTCTTGAGCAAGCAGATTTAAGAGCTGAACTTGCTTCACTTAGTATGCCTGTACACTGGATGCTGGGCCGTCTTGATAGCTTGGTTCCTGCAAAACTAAATGACTATGTACAACAGCGTTTACCGCCAAGTCACAGCGTCACCGTTTTTCCTCATGCCTCCCACGCGCCATTTATTTCTCACACGGAACAATTTATGGCTGATTTTATAGCTACTGTTAAGGAAAGTACGCTTAAATAAAAAGTCACTGTTAAAAGTGAGCTTTTTGGTTAATAATTAACCATGAGAGGTTAGTAGAGGTACTCAGTGTGGACATTTCAAATAACAGCAACATTAGTGGCGCGTTTGCTAGCGGTTTACAGGGTGTGCAACGCGGCAGCGAACAGGTCACCCAAGCATCAAGCGATATCGCTAATTTAAATAGCGAGTCAGCGCAAGATAACTCGGCAGGTGTTAACTTGACCGATAGTGTGGTGGACCTTAAAACGGGTGCACTAGGCGTTGAAGCTTCTGCCAAAGTATTAGACCTAGCAAATGACACCCTAGGCACACTGCTCGACACCTTTGCTTAATTGAATAAACCAATAAGTAGGTACGATTAAAAGACTGACATGAACATTGTAACGCCCATCCCAACGACGGTTGTGTTTACGACCGCCAATATCAACACTGAATCTGCACGCAGAGATAATACCCTGCGTGAAACAGTACCAGCGTTGACAGGGTCTGAAAATTCAGCCGCAGAATCAGGGGTAGCCAGTGAACATGACAAAGTTAAAACACCTGCTCAGCCGCTGGTTTATGAGCGTCCCCAGGTTCAATCTCAAGGTGAACCTGCATCAGATGTACAGCAGAACGCTGAAAAGGACACTACCGAGCAAGAAAGTGCAGGCAAAGAAAACGCCGAGCAAGAGCAACAAGCTCAGCAAGAACAACAAGACAAAGCGCAAATAGACGAGCTGAAAAAGCGTGACGCCGAAGTGCGCACCCACGAACAGGCACATGCCAACACTGGCGGGCAATACGCCGGGGCACCCCAATATGAGTATACCACCGGGCCGGATGGTAAGCGTTATGCTACAGGCGGTGAAGTGTCTATTGATGTGTCAGAAGAAGATACTCCACAAGACACCATTCGTAAGATGCAGCAAGTTAAAGCTGCAGCACTCGCACCAGCAGAGCCCTCAGCCCAAGACTTAAGAGTGGCGGCTGAGGCAGCTCAGAAAACCTTTGAAGCGCGCAAAGAATTAGCCGAAGAGAAAAATGAAGGGGTAGGTGTTGTTGCTCAAGACGCCGCCCAAAGCGAAGCGGTTAACGCTAGCGGACAATTTACTGCCAAATCTGAGTTTGGTCCTCAACTTGAGGAAATTGTGCGAGGCACCGACGAAGGTACGCCTATTCGTAGTTTAGACACAGCAGATGTTGAGAATGCTACGTTAAAAAGCGAGCGCTCTGTGTTCGCTAGCGACACAAGCACTGCGTTTAATGCTCAAGCGAGAGATGATAATACGCTTATCGCCGAGCGCGTTGTTCAGCGTTACTATCAAGGCGTAAGTGAACCTAAACATTCTGGTTTAAATTACTCTGCTTAATTTACCGGCTTTCATTTTAGTGAGTTTAATAACGCCGCTTATTATTATAAGCGGCGTTATTCGTTGGAATTAATAGCCGTAGTTGTTCGCGAACTGACGCTTGTCTTCAGGGGTTGCCACCTCGTTACAAGCACCAAGAATATGTAATCGACCACTTGATTCATACGTGTCTATTTCAATGTATCCTTCACGGCAATAGCCTGTGTCGCTCAACTTCGTTTCAAGGTGAGTAAACAGCTCGTCAAGCGGGCTTTCATTAGGTGTGTCACCCTTTGCTTGGTTTTTGTTTCTATGTCCGGGAGAAGGGCCACCTGCACCGCCGCGCTCTGGTTTATTGGCGCCCTTGTCTTGGTTAGCGCTAATGCTGAAATTAAACACTTTTCGGTTAGTATCTTTAATGTTGGTTGCGAACATATCAGGCTCTTTAGGTTGAGGTTTAGGCTTGCCCGCGCAAGCACTTAATACAATAGGCACCAGAAGCGTTAAAGGAAGGAGTTTTTTCATCGTCATAAAGGACTCACGTTATCAATTATTGGAAAGCATTTTTCTCTGTGTATGACGTAAAAGGGCGTAGGATAGTTTCTATCGGTTATGTAAAAGCTGTGTAAAGGCTAAGCAGAAATAGGTTTTCAGAGCATAAAAAAACCGGTGGGCTAAGCCACCGGTTTATTGTGTATCACGCGCAAAGACCTAAGTAGGTGACTTAGTTCTTTTTCGCTTTGGCAAAGGCATCAGCAAAGGCATTACCCATAGCTTGATTCGCAGAAGCGGGCGCTGGCTTTTTGCTGTGAGATCGTCCACCTGACTTACCGTTCGAACGAGGTTTGTTCTCGTTGGGTGCGCGGTTTTGGCTAGCCTGGGCTTTTACATCGTCGTTCAAACGCATAGTGAACGAAACGCGTTTGCGGGCTACATCGACTTCCATCACTTTGACTTTAACAATGTCGCCGGTTTTCACGATTTCCCGTGGGTCAGAAATGAATTTGTCTGTCATGGCAGATATATGTACTAAGCCATCTTGGTGAACACCTACATCAACAAAAGCACCAAAGTTAGCTACATTGCTGACCACACCTTCTAAAATCATGCCTTCTTTCAAATCGCTTAAGGATGACACGCCTTCTTTAAAGGTGGCTGTTTTAAACTCAGGACGAGGATCGCGTCCTGGTTTTAATAGCTCATTGATGATGTCAGTTACCGTGGGGAGTCCGAATGTATCGTCCACAAATTGTTGGGGCTCAAGCTTTTTCAGAAGTTCGGTATTACCTATCAAATCATTTACTGCACTGCCTGAGTTACTTACTATGGCTTGCACTACAGGATAAGCTTCGGGGTGAACCGCTGAAGCATCAAGTGGGTTACTGCCATTAACTATGCGTAAAAAGCCAGCTGCTTGCTCATAGGCTTTTGGCCCTAGGCGCTCTACTTTTAGTAAATCTTTACGGCTACCAAATGCGCCATTGGTATCTCTGAAATTCACGATATTTGCAGCCAAAGTGCGGTTTAAGCCAGAAACATGGCTTAATAGTGCGGCTGATGCCATGTTTAAATCAACGCCTACCGCGTTTACACAGTCCTCAATGACCCGATCCAGAGAGCGGCCCAAATTGCTTTGGCTTACGTCATGTTGATACTGGCCGACACCGATTGCTTTGGGTTCGATTTTCACCAGCTCTGCTAGTGGGTCTTGCAAACGTCTGGCAATAGATACCGCACCGCGAAGTGACACATCCATACCAGGCAATTCATTCGATGCCAGCTCAGAGGCTGAGTAAACTGATGCTCCCGCTTCACTGACCATAATTTTGTTAAGGCCAAGATCAGGGTTGGCTTTGATCACCTCGCCAGCCAGTTTATCGGTCTCGCGAGAACCCGTGCCGTTACCAATACTGATAAGCTTCACTTTGTGCTGTCTACATAACATGCCTAAAGTGCGTAGGCTCTTGTCCCACAGATTTTGTGGCACATGAGGGAATATAGTGCTGGTGGCAACCACTTTACCCGTGGCGTCCACAATGGCTACTTTCACGCCCGTTCGTAAGCCGGGATCAAGGCCCATTGTTGTTTTCGCCCCAGCAGGCGCGGCCATAAGTAAGTCGTTTAGGTTTTTGGCAAATACCTGAATCGCTTCTTGCTCTGCTCGCTCTTTTATCACCCCGAACAGTTCTGTTTCCATATGCAGGGCAATTTTTATCTTCCACGTCCACTGAACAACGCTGGCTAACCATGCATCTGCGGCACGATTACTGAAGTTAAACCCAAGATGCTGCGCAATGATGTGCTCACCATATGAGCTTTTATCCGACTCGTCTTTTTGCGGGTCGGCATCCATGGATACCTGTAAAAAGTTTTCATTACGGCCACGAAACAAAGCAAGGCAGCGATGAGATGGGATCTTACTTAAACGCTCACTGTGCTCGAAGTAATCTGAGTATTTGGCAGCTTCTTTTTCTTTGCCTTTAACCACGTTACTTTTGATGTGTGCGTTTTCCATCAGGTACTGACGTACTTTTTGCAGCAACGCAGCATCTTCTGCGAAGCGCTCCATCAAAATGAACTTAGCCCCTTCTAGCGCGGCTTTTTCATCTGGTACGCCTTTATCAGGCGCAATAAATTTTGCCGCTTCAGATTCGGGGGATAAGGTTGGGTCAGCGAACAAAATGTCAGCTAAAGGCTGCAAGCCTGCCTCGATGGCTATTTGCCCTTTTGTGCGGCGCTTAGGTTTGTACGGTAGATACAAATCTTCTAATTCGGTCTTGTTATCGCAACTTAAAATACTGCGCTTAAGCTGGTCTGTTAGTTTGCCTTGCTCGTCAATCGTTTTGAGGATTACGTTACATCTGTCATTGATATCACGCAGGTACACCAAGCGCTGTTCGAGTTGGCGAAGTTGGGTATCGTCTAAACCGTTAGTGGCTTCTTTACGATAGCGAGCAATAAAAGGAACACTCGAGCCTTCATCTAACAAGGTGACGGCAGCTTGTACTTGAGTGGGTTTTACTTGAAGTTCACTCGCGATTTTTTCAATGATCATGTAACGGCCCTATTTTGGCGAAGTTATGCAGATTTTACATATTAAACAATTAGCTCAACAAGGCTATATATGGCCTTGACGGAAAAATACCAGAGTAGGCCAGCATTATTGCCGATTATTTTTGAAAATGAGGAAGTGGGTGGCAAAGCGACGATAATAAAGGCTTAGATTCCCTCGCTCTGACGCTGTTTCTACTTTTTATACTCAATCGAGGTGATATACCAATCTTTGTAGCCGGTGGGGGTTTTGACACTGGCAACATCATCTACTTCTTTTTTGATTAAGGCTCTGGCCATGGGGGAGTCGATTGAAATATAGCCTTTGGCATCACCGTAGATTTCCTCAGGGCCAACAATACGAAACTGTTTGGTTTCACCTTCATCGTTTTCAATTTCTACCCAGGCGCCAAAGAATACCTTTCCGGCTTGTTGCGGCGAGTAGTTAACGATTTGTAATTCGGGCAGGAGCTTGCGCAGGTAACGAACGCGCCTGTCGATTTCTCGTAGCTTTCGTTTGTTGTATTGATAATCAGCATTTTCACTTCGGTCACCCAAACTCGCCGCCCATGTGACGATTTTAGTGATCTCAGGGCGTTGTTTTAACCAAAGTTCATCATGTTCGTCGTTGAGTTTTTTGTAGCCTTCAGGGGTGATGAGTTTTGTTTTCAACGCTTGTCCTTGTAAAACAAATAGTTGTGTTGAGAATGGTCTCTACTAAAGAGATTGTAAGCGCATCGCTTAAATCGAACAGGAATAAAAACGAGTTTATTAGCGCAATTTATTACAAAAATATGACCATTACTAGCTTCTGTTTTCTGCGACCTTAGTCTAATCTTAAGTCATCAAGTAGTTAATAAGCCTGCCGGTTGTTTAACTATCTGATTCGACCAAATTTACCCTTATTTTTGGTGCTAAGGTAGGGCATCTGAAGAGATACAGCGTACCAAATGCAAAAAATTACCCGGATATTCTGGGCCAAATAACCCTTTTGAAGGGTCTAAAACCGAGGGAATAAGGTTCAGCAAGGAAAGAGGCTGATGAGTAAAGAAAAAACCGAACATCTATGATGTTCGGTTTTTTTATGACTGCGCTTTAGTGGCTAATTATTTAATTAACCACTTAAGTAATTTTTTAGCGGCTTCTTAAGCTGCGCGCTAGCGCAGCACACCGTATAGCTTAATTATTCAGCCGCACCTTCAGCAGAAGCAACGTCTAATAGCTCAACTTCAAATACTAGTGTTGAGTTAGGTGTGATTTTGCCTGTAGAGCGTTCGCCATAGGCAAGTTCAGATGGAATAAAGAACTTGAACTTAGAGCCCACTTTCATTAATTGAACGCCTTCAGTCCAACCTGGGATAACCCGTGATAGAGGGAAAGTTGCAGGCTCACCACGGCTATAAGATGAGTCAAACTCAGTACCGTCTAGCAAGGTACCTTTGTAGTGCACGGTTACAGTGTCTTCAGCTGTAGGAGATGCGCCATCGCCTTCGCTCATGACTTCATACTGTAGACCTGAGTCAGTTACTGTTACGCCTTCACGCTCAGCGTTTTCAGCTAAGAATTTCTCGCCTTCGGCAATATTCGTTTCAGCCTTAGCTTCAGAGATTGCTTTTTGTTTTTCTCGAGAAGCTGCTTCCATTGCAAGCGTAAGGGTTTGAATTTCTTTCATATCAAGCTGAGACTGACCTTGTAGCGCAGCTACAAACCCCTCAACGACTAGACCTTTATCAAGGTTAACGTCTAACGCTTCTTGCTCTTTCATTTTTTGCTCGATGAACTGCCCCACACTCGCGCCCATTGCATAAGCTTGTTGCTGTGCTTCTGTTTCAAGCTTTTGTTCTTCAACTTTTAGTAAATCCGTGTCTTGTTGACCACAGGCTGTTAGGCCAATGGCTGAGGTCATTAGAATCGCGATAGCGGTTTTTTTCATTTACTTCTCCCCTGAGATAATATGTGTCGAATACGTGACTTGTGAAGTGTTTCAACTTGATAAAGCGCTTATACTAAACGCCCTGAGTGAAAAGAGAAACCCAATAGGAACAATCCATTGACCGTCTTGTTACGATTAAGTTTAATTTTTTTCTTTCTAACTGGCTGTAGCGGGCAGTCCTCAACACCGGTCGCATCTTGGCGTCATGCGGATGATGGGGCCTATGCGGCTGATGTCTCGGCAGATGCATCGCTGGCCGTGGTTTCGAGCGTGACGGGGGGGATATCGGTTTGGGATCTACAGAAAAATGAAAAACGTTATACCTGGCAGCATCAAGGCGAAGGAAATAACCTAGTTGCAAATGTACATATCGCCTTTGATAACAGTTATGTAGTGACCTCGGATCGTGATGCATTTGCGCTTTGGAGCATCACCAGTGGCGAGCCGGAAGGCTTTTGGCGCATTGACGAATCAAGCATTCGTGATGTGGCGGTATCAAACCAAGGGCGAGGAATACTGGTTGGCCGTGGTAATGGCAAAGTGATGTTTTTTGAGCCTAAGAGCGGTCGACGTTTAGAGTTTTTAGGCCATCAAGAAAAGGTGAATAGCGTTGATTTGTCGCCTAACGGCTTTTACGCCTTAACGGGTGGCAATGACTACACAGCATACTTGTGGGACACCCGTACAGGGCAAGTCATACATACCTTTACCCATTCAAGCCGCGTGACCAAAGTGGCGCTAGACGATGAAGGGCGTTACGGTTTTACGGCTGATAGTAAGCGTGATGCCCGCGTGTGGGACTTAGCCACAGGTGAAGAAGTGAGCAATTTGCATTACCTTGCTCGACAGAAAATATTCAGTACGGCCGTATTTTCACAAGACGGCCAATACTTGTTGACGGGCTCGCCTGCTAAAAGATTAAACTTGTGGCGAGTCGCTGATGGTAAAGAAGTGCAAGAATGGCAGGTGTCACCCAGAGAAGGCAGCCGACCGCAAACCGCTGTGGTTTACGGTGTCGGTTTCGCAAATGACAATCAAGTGGTGTCAGAAAGCAGCAGCGGTTTAGCTGAATTTTGGCAAACAAACCAGTAATTAGAGTAGGTTATGCAACACATAGAAGCAGATATAGAACAGCTACAAATGAAAGTCGCTTTTCAGGAAGACACGATAGAAGAGTTGAATAAAGCTTTGATTAAACAACAAAAGCAACTAGAACTGTTGGAGTTTCAGTTGTCACATGTGATCAACAAAGTAAAAGAAATTGAAGTGCCCAGTGGCGATTCACCACAAGTTGAACCGCCACCACCACATTATTAAAAATGTGCAGGGTGGCGCTTTGTGGATGCGCTGAACAGATTATTCAGGCTTAAATACGCCAATCACGTTTTCGCTTTGACGCGAGGCTTGGGTAACTTCTTTATCGGTTTGGGTTTGTTGATAATGGCATTGCACGCATTCCATCTTTTCAACATTGTTCTCGAAATAAAGCATTAGGGTATCCATGCTTTTGCATTGAGGGCAGGTTGCTCCGGCGATAAAGCGCTTTTTAATTTTCGTAGTCATAATCAAGAGGATTTCTTCGGTCTGTCATCTTGCTATCATACCGCAATCGACCGACTATGTTATCCGTCAATAGGTATTCATGATCCAAATTTCTGATTTATCCCTTATGCGTGGCAATAAAACCTTGCTACATGAAACCAATGCAGTGCTATACCCAGGGCATAAGGCAGGGCTTATCGGTGCCAATGGCTGTGGTAAATCCAGCCTGTTTGCGCTTATCCGCGGCGAACTTCACCCAGAGCAAGGCGAGTGTAATATTCCCAAAGACTGGCAAGTGGTATCCGTTGCCCAAGAAACCCCGGCGGTTGAGCGTTCAGCGCTAGATTACGTCATTGATGGTGACAAGCTTTACCGGCGCTTACAGGCTGAATTAGCTGAGGCAGAAGCGGCCCATGACGGGGTTAAAATAGCCGCGTTACACGGCCAGTTAGATCATGCCGGAGCTTACGATATTGAGTCTCGCGCTGCCACAATACTGGCTGGTTTAGGCTTTGCTAATGAAGCTATATCACGTCCGGTCACCGCCTTTTCAGGTGGTTGGCGTATGCGTTTGAACTTGGCTCAGGCACTGTTATGCCATTCAGACTTATTACTGCTTGATGAGCCCACTAACCACTTAGATTTAGACGCCGTTATTTGGCTTGAAAAATGGTTACAGCGCTACGCTGGTACTTTATTACTGATATCCCACGATAAGTCCTTTTTGGACAGTACAGTGAACGAAATCATCAGTGTTGAGCAGCAGCAACTGATCAGCTACACGGGTAACTATGATGCATTCGAGCGCCAGCGCGCCGAGCGTTTACGTTTGCAGAATCTGCAGTTCCAAAAACAACAAGACAAAATTGCCCATTTAGAGTCGTTTATTAATCGTTTTGGGGCCAAAGCCAGTAAAGCGAAACAAGCACAAAGCCGGGTAAAGCAGTTAGAGAAAATGGAAACTTTGTTGCCTGCACTTGCCGCTTCGCAGTTTAGTTTCGAATTTTTTATGCCGCCCAAATTACCTAACCCCTTGGTAAAAATGGAGCAAGTGCAATTAGGCTACGACGACACCATCATTTTAGAGAAGCTGCACTTGAATTTAGTCCCTGGGAGCCGAATTGGATTGCTTGGGCGCAATGGTGCGGGTAAATCTACCCTGATAAAATTACTCGCTGGCGAGAAAGCCCCTATGCAAGGGCTTTACGAAACCTCTGCGGGTTTGCGCATTGGCTATTTTGCTCAGCACCAATTGGAATACCTCAGGGCAGATGATTCCGCGTTGGCGCATATTCAGCGCCTAGACCCAAAAGCCACTGAACAAAGTTTGCGAGATTACTTGGGCGGCTTTGGCTTTAGAGGTGACGACGCCCTAGGCCGAGTGGCGCCCATGTCAGGCGGTGAAAAAGCGCGCTTAGTGTTAGCGTTAACTGTGTATCAAAAGCCTAACTTGTTGCTACTCGATGAGCCTACCAACCATTTGGATTTAGACATGCGCCAAGCACTAAACATGGCGCTGCAAGGCTTTGAAGGGGCAATGGTGTTGGTGTCTCATGATCGATATTTACTTACATCGGTTTGTGACGACTTTTATTTGGTGGATAACCAGCAAGTCACTATGTTCGATGGCGATTTAGATGACTATCGTGATTGGCTGTTAAAATCAGACCGAGAGAAGCAATCGGCCGACAAACAGTCAGCCAATGCTGATAGTACTGAAAAAAAAGAACCTAAGCTGGATCGTAAAAACATCAAACGCTTGGAAGCACAGTTCAGGCAAGAGACGCAGTCTCTGCGTAAAACCGTTCAAACCCAAGAGAAAAAAATGGCCGATCTTGAAGCTAAGCTTGAGTTAATAGAACAGCAAATGGCTGACCCAGATATTTACGACGCGGATAAAAAAGCCGAACTAAAAGCGTTATTAGCTGACCAAGCAAGCTGCAAAATAGCCCAAGAAGAGGCTGAAATGTTGTGGCTCGATGCCCAAGAGCAAATCGAAGCCAAGCAGGCAGAGTTTGATGCGCAGGTCGCGGTTTAATTAGCTGAACTTGCGTTAGAACAGAAGGAGAAACGGATGACTCATTTACTTGAAACCAACAGGCTAATATTGCGTAATTGGCTTGCGAGTGACTACGAGCCGTTCTACACCTTAAATTCTAATCCAGAGGCCATGCGCTACTTCCCTGCGCTGTACACCCGGGAGCAAAGCAATAGCTTGGCGGATAAATGCCAAACGTTGATTCACCAGCGAGGATGGGGTCTGTGGGCGGTGAGTAAGAAAGAGGATGAGGCATTTATTGGGTTTGTAGGCCTACATACACCCAACGCAAACATGCCCTGTGCACCCTGTGTTGAAATAGGCTGGCGTTTGTTGCCTCAATATTGGGGTAATGGATTTGCGACTGAAGGGGCGCACAAAGCCCTAGAATTTGCGTTTAAAGAATTGGCGTTGCCCGAGGTTGTGTCTTTTACAGCAAAGACTAATCAGCCATCACGAGCGGTTATGCAGCGAATTGGCATGCACAACTCACTGAATAACTTCATGCATCCCGATATTCCCCCAAGCAACCCGTTAGCTGAGCATGTCTTGTATCAACTGACGCGAAATGCTTGGTTTGACCAAAGCCGCTAAAACGTCATGTGAGCGCTTGGTTAATCGGCTGGTATAATAGTTGTGCAAACGTACTCGCTGCGGGGGAAGAAGGTCTCTCGCGGTATCGCAACTGATACAAAGGGCGTGACAGCATTTTACTGTTTCTGGTCGAGATCACTTTTAGCTTTTTCAATTGGATCAGATCCTCGGTAACCACTTGAGGTAATAACGCTACCCCCATGCCTTGCGTCACCGCGCGGGCAATTGCTTCGTTACTGCCCAATTGCATGCTGTCATTCACTGTTATGCCTTGCTTGGCCAATAAGGTAAACGACATTTGCCGAGTACCCGACCCCGGCTCTCGCAGCAACCAGCGCTGCTTACTTAACCATTTTGCTTTATCGCCTTCGACAGTCAGTGAGCTTGGGATCACTATGCTCATTGGGTCATCTTGCCAATGTTGACTACTTATGTGTGAGTCACTTGCATCACCTTCGACCAAAGCCAGGTCGATGGTGCAGGCAAGTAGGGCTTGTTCAATTTGCGCTGTGTTGGCGACTTGTACTTCTACTTTAATATGTGGGTACTGTTGGTTGAATCGCGCTAAATACGGTGCCAGCCAATAACCCGCTATTGTGGTGCTTGCCCCTAACACTAACGTGCCTTGTTTCAATCCTGTGCGCGCTCTTACGTCTTCAAGTGCAGCTTGCTCTATGGCAAATATGCTTCTTGCATGATTAAACAAGCTCTGGCCGCCTTCAGTTAACGCTAATTTTTTGCCTCTAGCTGCTCGGGCGATTAACTGCATACCTAACTGATGCTCAAGTTCCTTTAACGCTTTTGAAACAGCAGGTTGACTAATAAACAAGGCATCGGCCGCTTGGGAGAAACTGCCTAGTTGAGCAACGCTATGAAATACCCGAAGCGCATGTAAATTCATATTAATTAACCTGTGGTTATCAATGTATGATTTTAATGTATTGGAGTTATATTTTGCCGATGCCTATCATCAAGTCAACTTTTAATAGACGTAGCAAACCCAGCGATAGGAGCAGCTTTATGTACAGTGCAGTTAAGCGTTTTTTCATTACGGGCCCGCACGGAAAATCCCAGCAAAGCGGACATTTTAATGATTCTCGCTGGTGGCTAGGTTTAGTGCTGGTTACGGCTACCGCGTTCGTTGCCACCTACCTGAGTCATGTTCCATTTATTCAGCGAACAGGGTTAAGCTCTTTAACCATCGGGATCGTGCTGGGTATTATTGTTGGTAATACTCTTTTTTCACGGGTAGCCGTGCATACTGATGTCGGTGTTGATTACGCTAAAAGTACATTGCTTAAAGCCGGTGTTGTGTTGTTTGGTTTCCGTATTACCTTTGCCCAAGTAGCAGGCGTGGGCTGGCAAGGTCTAGTCACTGACATCGCTATGTTGGGTATAACCTTCTGGCTGGCAGTGCAACTGGGTAAACGTGTTTTCAAACTAGACGAACAAACCACCATACTTATTGGTGCTGGTAGTTCAATTTGCGGCGCAGCCGCAGTCATGGCCACTGAGCCCGTGGTAAAGGCTCAAGCGCATAAAGTGTCTGTTGCGGTCGCCACTGTGGTGGTGTTTGGCACCTTAAGCATGTTTGTTTATCCACTTGCTTATGGTTACTTAGGGTTAAGTGAACATGCCTACGGAATTTTTGCTGGCTCAACCATTCATGAAGTGGCGCAAGTCGTAGCAGCGGGCAGTGCGGTTAGCCCTGAAGCTGCAAATGTGGCCGTGATTGAAAAAATGCTACGAGTCATGATGCTTGCACCTTTTTTAGTGTTGTTATCAGTGTGGCAAAACAAAAAACACGCTAAAACGTTATCAGCAAACGAAGCTGGCAAACCAGCTAAAAGCAACATCATGATCCCTTGGTTTGCTGTGTTATTTATTGTGGCCAGTGGCATCAATTCGGCTCAAGTCATCCCAGCCCAGGTAACCGAGAAAGTAGTGCATTTAGACGGTATTTTACTCACCATCGCTATGGTGGCACTGGGCCTACGCACCCATATCGGGGCAATTCGCCAAGCTGGGCTAAAGCCCTTGCTATTAGCAGGCTGCTTGTTTTTATTTCTCACCCTTGGTGGCTACGGGATAAATGTGGCGATAGCGCAGTGGTTGTAGTGTGAAAGGTGAGTATGAAAAAGCCACACTTTAATCCTATTTATTATGGTTAAAGTGCGGCTTTAGTACGGATTACTGACCGCGTAATCGTAAGTCGGCACCTTGAGTCAATTGCTGGTGAGTTACAAAGCCATTGTTGAGCCGATTGCCGTCAAGAGTCGGTGTATTCTGCTGTTTTTCTAACGGGCTTATAGATAAGGTTTTACCTGCATAATAGGCTGGGTTTAAATGAATAGTCACTTTGTCAAACGCAGTGCTCGTTGTTGCATAGTTCATGTCACCTGGCGACACAGGGTAAATGCCTAATAAGCTAAAGACTAGCCAGGCTGACATAGTGCCCGCATCGTCATTGCCAGGAAGCCCTGCGGGTTGGTTGGTGAAGTACTTGCTAATCAGCCTAGTGACATGCTGCGCTGTGTTGTGTTCCTGTCCTGCTACGTAATTGTATAAGTAGGGGTAGGTGATATCTGGCTCGTTGCCCATATCAAAATTGTTGCTAGCAAACGTCGCGTTTAGCGCTTCAATAAAGGCACTGTCGCCGCCATTTAAGGCAATTAAACCCGGCATATCAAAGGGCACATAAAAACGGTAATTCCATGCGTTTCCTTCTATGTAGCCAGGAGCGGGTTCGAAGTTGCGGCCTAACTCGGGATCATAAGGTGTTAGCCATTCACCATTGCGTTGTTTGGGGCGCAGCATGCCTGTGCTTTTATCAAATAATTTTTTATAGCCCTGGGCTTGTGCTAAGTATTTTTTGGCGGCTTGGTTGTGTCCTAGCTGCTTTGCTAGCTGACCTAAGGCGAAGTCGGCTACGTAATACTCAAGGCTGGTAGACACACTTCCATCATAGGGCTCTTCATCATCAACAGGTACATACCCCAAATTCAGATAGTCAGCGTTTTCAGGACGAATAGGGTTATTATGCTTTGTTTCAACAGACTTTTTCATGGCTGCGTAAGCCAGCTCAACATTAAAGGTTTGCACGCCGCGCAAGTAGGTATCGGCAATCATGGCTGTGGCTGGGTCGCCGACCATGGTTTGCGTTTCCATGCTAAGTAACTCCCACTTGGGTAACCAACCACTTTCTTGGTACATCGCAAGGGCAGAGCCGACCATCTGAGATTGAATTTCTGGGTACACCAGACTCAGCAGAGGATGTAGGTTACGGCTGGTATCCCACAATGAATACACGGAATAACGGTTTTTCCCGTGAGTGTTACCGACTTTAGCGCTGTGTTGTTGGCTCATTATTGGGTACTCACCGTTTACATCTTGAATGATACTAGGGTGAATTAAACTGTGATACAGGCCAGTATAAAGCAGCGTTTTGTTATGCTCACTACCTTGTACTTCAATGCGCGAGAGTAAGCTATTCCAAGCGTCTTGGGCGTCTTTTCGAGTGTGTTCAAAGGCAAAATCGGGCTGTTCAGCGTTTAGGTTCTGCCTTGCGTTTTCGATGCTAACGTAAGAAATACCTACCTTGACTTCAACTTGCTCGTTAGCTTGTGTATCAAAACGCACGTAGGCACCGATATTGTCACCGCTCATGACGCGCTGATAATTCGGGTACGGCTTGATGCTGTTATTGTGCTGCATCCATTCGCCTTCCACCCCTGTGAATTCAGGCATTTTCTTGAACGTGCCCAAGGTTTTGGCTGGTTTACTAAAACGTGCTACGAAATACACAGGGCGCACGTCTTGGGGGTTATAGCAAAACGTTCCCACTGTACGAGAGCCTTCAATTTCATTGTTGGATACAACCCTGAGGGAGCCGCCCGTTTCGTTGGTTAACCCCAACCCTAAATTCACAATGATATTGCTTTTGCCCGCGGGAAATGTGTACCGGCTCAGGCCCGTACGTAACGTGCTCGTGGTTTCAGCCTTGATGCCATATTTGTCGAGTGTGGTTCGGTAGTAGCCTGGACTTGCTTGCTCGTCAGAATAGGTTGAGCCGTACTTTTGGGCGTCTAGTTCCAAATTGCCGGCGGTGGGCATGATATTAATTACCCCTAACTCTGGGCAGCCCACACCGCTCAAATTCACATGAGTAAAACCTGTTAAAAATTTATTTTCGTGAATATATACTCGGGAATTCCAGGCGGCGTCTTTTTCAAATTCATTAAGCTTTTTGTGTTCGAATGCAACGTTAAAGGGCGCCACAGATGTGAGCGCGTGGGGATACTGAGCCCCTGGGTGAGTCGCACCAAAATTAGACGTGCCGATAAATGGATTCACATATTCAGCTGGTGTTTTTTCTGCTGTTTTAGCTGTAGCACAGCCGCTACAGGCTAAGCTGAAAGCCCCGAATGCCACGCTGATTAATGCCTTGTTACTTAGAGTATTCATTTTGGCTCGGCCCCCATCTCAAATACTATACTGCCGCCGGCTAATATATCGCTATGCTGGATAAAAAATTGCTGCAAAGGCTGACCATTCAAGCTTACGCTTTGAACATACACATTCTCTTTAGATTGATTAAGTGCTTGCACACTAAAGGTATTACCATTTTCTAAATGGATCTTGGCCGAAGACACTTCTGGGCTGCCCAGCACGTATTCTCCAGAAACCGGATTGACAGGATAAAAGCCTAATGCACTAAATAGATACCAAGCTGACATTTGGCCGGCATCTTCATTGCCCGACAAGCCATCCGGGGCGGTATGGTATAGCTCGTCCATGACTTGGCGTACGTATTTTTGTGTTTTGTAACCCTTGCCAACGTATTGGTATAAATAAGGCACATGGTGACTGGGTTCGTTTCCATGTACGTACTGACCAATATAGCCAGATATCCATTCGGGGAATTCCCCAACGGTTTGCTCGGCCTCGAACATAGCATCCAGTTGAGCTTCAAACGGCGCCGCACCGCCCATAATATCAATTAACCCAGTAACATCTTGTGGCACAAAGAAGCTGTATTGCCATGCGTTGGCCTCGCAGTAGTCCTCTGGATGGTAGGCATTCGGGTCGAAATCACGGCGAAACTCACCGTTTACGCTTTTGGCACGCATAAACTCGCTTTGTGGGTCGAACAGATTACGATAGTTTTGTCCCCGTGATTGATACGTTTGATAAACCTCATTTTCACCTAACGAGCTAGCCAACTGAGCAATCGCCCAATCATCAAAGGCGTATTCCAAGGTTAGCGATACATTCCAACTACGCTCTTCAAATGGCACATAGCCTAATGCTTGATAACTCTTTAAACCGAACTCGTTTTGGGTGGCGCTTTGCATAGCAGCTGCGAGTACTTCTTCTCCACTGGCGTCTAGCAGGCCTTTGAAATAGGCATCGATAAGCACAGGTACGCTGTGGTAACCCATCATCATGTCCGTTTCATTGCCTTGGAAGTTCCAAACGGGTAGGCGACCTGCCACATCGTAATGTGCCATGATCGAGGCCATGAGCTCTCGGGTGCGCGCGGGCTCTACGATGGTTTTCCATGGGTGTAAGGCGCGAAATGTGTCCCATAGCGAGAAAAATTCGTATCTAGGGTATTGCTCACTTTTGTGAATATTGCCGTCGGGACCTTTATATTCTCCGTTACTATCCGAAAATACCCTCGGCGCTAACGCAGTGTGATACATGGCAGTGTAGAACTGAGTCATGTCGTCTTTGTCTGCAGTTATTTCGACTCGGCTTAGTTGTTCACGCCATGCTTGTTGAGCAAGATCTTTTACTTGAGAGAAACTACTGTCTACGCCTTCTGCTAATAGATTCTGTTTAGCATTCTCAATACTAACTGAGCTGATTGCGGTGCGCACAGTAACAAGCTTTTTGCTGTTTGACCCGGTAAAATCAAAATCGAACTCCGCCGCTATATTTTCACCAGAGGCTGATTGCTCTTGGCTTGTCACTCCGTTTGTGTTCAAGGTATAGCGATCAATAGGCTGTGAAAATTGACTGTAAAAGAACACGCGCTGATCGCTAGCCCAGCCAGTGGATTTACGGTAACCAGCGATGGTTTTTGGACCAATCATTTGAATGTGGGTATCTAGTGTTTTATCCCAATTGCGACTGTAACCTAAATCGACGCGCACCACGCCCTCGAGGGCATCATCGGCAAACTGGTATTTCTGAAAACCGGTGCGAAGCCCTGCGGTTAGCTCTACATTCACCCCGTAGTCATCTAAAAATACTTGATAATACCCAGGCGATGCTTGCTCATTTTGATGGCTAAAACGCGAGACAATCGTGCCATCTTCGGGGCCACCTTCGGTTTTTTCCCGATGAAAAGGGCGGGTTAAAGGCATAAACGATATGTCGTACAAATCACCGGCACCTGTGCCAGATAAATGTGTATGACTAAAGCCAGCAATGATGTTGTCTGGATAAAAGTAACCGGAAATCCAATCCCAGCCGGTGCGCCCATTGTCAGGGCTTAATTGCACCATACCGTAAGGCACCGTTGCACCTGGATACGTTTTGCCTTTGCCGTCAGTACCAATGAAAGGGTCTACGTAATCCAAAGGATTAACGGCGGCATTGTTTTGGATGGTCGTTGGCGCCTGCTCAGTGCAAGCGCATAGCGCCAGTACTGTGGCACTTAATATCAATTTTTTCATCATGCTGGTATCCGATTACTTTAAGCGGGTATTGCCTAGTGTGCGCAGTACTTCGAAGCAAGCGCCTAAGGTGTGGTAGTCACATTTAGCCCCAGCTGCACTTTTTTGCTCACTGTATTTACTGTTGTCCCGTTGCAGTACTCTGAACCAAGCACCATATTGATGATCGACCATCTGCTGCCAGCTGTAGTCCCACAAGGCATTATATTGCGTGAGGTATTGCTCGTCTTTGGTAACTGAAAACAACATGGCGGCGGCGGCGAAGCTTTCTGCCTGTACCCAGAAATATTTGTCGTCGTCACACCAAGTGCCATCAGGTGCAAAGCCGTAAATCAAGCCTCCGTGGGTTGCGTCCCAGCATTTTTCGTAGGCACGGTCGAATAAGCTTTTCGCCCGTTCAACCAGCTTTTGATCTGGGGCATGGCGATGCAAAATTAGCAATAACTTGGTCCATTCTGTTTGATGGCCGGGCTGAAACCCCCAAGGACGATAAAGGTTTTTCGGATCGTCTTTGTTGTATTCCCAATCCGGCTGAAAATTTGTGGTGTAGTGTTCCCAAATCAGACCGTCCGTTAAATCTGCTTGGCGAAAGGCAATGTTTTGAGCAAGGGTTTGCGCACGCGACAAGAATACTTGCTCACCGGTGGCTTCATAGGCCGCTAACATGGCTTCACACAAATGCATATTGGAGTTTTGACCGCGATAAGGACTCAACTCGCCTGCGGGGCTTATTTCATCTGCGTACAAACCGAAATCTGCCTGCCAAAAGCGGCTCTCAAGGTGTTGGTAGGTTGTGAGTAACATGTCGTTGCTAGTAACAATTCCGGCTTTGCGCGCGGCAGCATAAGCAAGCAATACGAATGCGTAACCGTAGGCTTGTTGGGTCATGTCTTGAGGTTGGTTGTCTTGTAGCGTCCAAGCGTAACCGTCAGCATGTGGTTGCCAATGAACTTGCTCGACAAAGTCTAAGCCGTGACGAGCCATTTTTAGATAATCATCACGCTCAAACAACATACCTGCTGTGGCGTAATTCACCACGATGCGCGTGCTGCTGACCAACTGTTTAAAGCCAGAATCAAACAAGTCGCCGTTATCCATGTAGTTTTGAAAATAACCGCCTTGAGGATCTTTTACCCTAGGATCATAAAAATTAAGGATATCCTGACAATGGCTCATTAAAAATGCAGGGCTGTGGTAATTCATCAAATTTACTCGCTAATTAACGGTTTAAATATGGGGCGATCGAGCAGGCTAAGCCTGCTCTTCTTGAGTCAGTTGCTTTATCTCGGCAGGCGCTAATTTAGAACCGACCAAGGCGTACCAGGCAATATAGATATAAGCCGCAACAGGCACGATAAAGCTAAACTGCACACTGCTAATATCAGCTACATAACCTTGAATCAAAGGTAAAATAGCGCCGCCTACAATAGCTTGGCAGAGCAGGCCAGAACCGCGACCGGTTAGTGGGCCTAGGCCGCGTATTGCTAACGTAAAAATCGTAGGGAACATAATTGAATTAAAGAACCCAATTGAGATAACGGTCCACATGGCGAGTTCACCTTGGGTGTTCATGGTGGTAAACAGTAAAATAATGGCAATTGCTGAGTTAAAGGCCAACACATAAATAGGGGCAATGATGCGGGTTAAAGCCGCGCCCACAAAGCGCCCAATCATGGCTGCTCCCCAATAGTAAGACACCATGTGGCTAGCTTGCCGCTCGTTCAAGCCTGCGATATCTGGTTGTGAGAAGTAGTTTACCAAGAAGCTACCAATACTGACTTCTGCTCCCACATAGAAAAAGATGGCGACCGTACCAAAAATCAATGCTTTGTGAGACCAGATCGAATCAGTGCTTTTGACTTCTTGAACATCTTCATGGGCTTTGATAGTCGGTAATTTTAAAAATTTGAAACCTATGGCCGTGGCTATCATCACGCCTGCGAGCAACAAATAAGGGAATTGCACTGCTTTTGCGCTGATTTCGGCTTCTTCCGTTGCGACTCCCGCTGCGGCAAAAATTAACGCAGCACCGAACATAGGCCCCAGCGTGTGGCCTACTGAGTTAATAGCTTGAGCCAAGCTTAAGCGGCTAGTGGCGGTTTTTTCTGGGCCTAACACTGCCACATAGGGATTTGCTGATACTTGTAAAATGGTTACCCCACTGGCCAAGATGAACAAACCTAATAAAAATACTGCATACACTTCAACTTCAGCCGCCGGGTAAAACAGGCTGCAACCTATTGCTATGGTAACTAAACCCGTGATGATGCCGCGAATATAGCCAATTCTTTCAATCAACTTACCGGCAAACGGCGAGATAATGAAATAAGCACCAAAGAAGCAAAACTGGACCAGCATGGCTTGCGTGTAGTTTAAGTCAAACGCCGCCTTTAAATGAGGAATAAGGATGTCATTTAAGGCGGTGATAAAGCCCCAAATAAAAAACAAAGTAGTCATAGCGGCAAAGGCAAAGTGACTGTTCTTAACCGGTTCGCTCAAAGATACGGATGATTGTGTAATCGGTCCTGCCATAATTTTATACTCTTTAAAGGTGCCAGCCGAAGCTGGCACGTTGATTAATGGGGATTAGCGTCAGCGGTAGACATAGAATAGGGGACCGCGTCTTTACTGGTGGCCCACACTTTATTTGGCTGGTTAGTCATGTCGAACGATAGTTCGCCACCTTGCAGTATTTGCTGGTGAGACAAAAAGGTTTTATTAAACGCTTTACCGTTTAGTTTTGCGCTATCCACGTAGACATTGTTCTTATTGTTGTTGCGCCCTTCAATGGTAAAGCGTTCGCCGTTTTGTAAATGCAACGTGGCTTTGTCGAACAGTGGGCTACCTAACACGTACTCATCGCTACCGGGTGCAACAGGGTAAAAACCAAGGGCGCTGAATACGTACCAGGCGGATGTTTGGCCGTTGTCTTCATCACCGCAATAACCATCAGGTGTGGCTGAGTAAAGTTTATCCATGATGTTGCGCACGTGGTATTGAGTTTTCCACGGCTGGCCAGCGTAGTTGTACAAATAACTCATATGCTGAATAGGTTGGTTACCATGGGCATAGTTGCCCATATTCACAATCTGCATTTCGCGAATTTCGTGAATCGTAAAGCCATAATAAGAATCGTCGAAGGTCGGTGGCATGCTGAACACGCTATCAAGTTTATTCACGAAGGCTTGATCGCCCCCCATCATGTCTTTCAAACCTGAGATATCATGAAACACAGACCAGGTGTAGTGCAGGCTATTGCCTTCGGTGAAAGCATCACCCCACTTCAACGGGTTAAACGGGGTTTGAAAACTGCCGTCTTCGTTTTTACCGCGCATCCATCCACTTTCTTTATCAAACAAGTGTTTGTAATTCAGGGCTTTCTGCTTGTACTTGGCAGCATCCTCGGTTTTACCTAGGCGCTCAGCGAGGCGATAAATATTGAAATCGGCAAAGGCGTATTCAAGGGTGCGTGCTGCGTTTTCATGAATGCCAACGTCGTAAGGTACATAGCCTAGTTCGTTATAATAATCGACTCCTTCTCTGCCGACTGAACTAACAGGACGGCCTTCGTCCACTTGCGCATTTTTTACGATAGCTTCGTATAGGGTATCAATATCGATGTCGGTTATACCTTTTAGGTAGGCATCAGCGATATTTACCGCAGAATTAGAACCAATCATAACGCCTCTGTGCCCCGGGCTTGCCCACTCAGGTAACCAGCCTGATTCTTTGTATGTATTCGCTAAGCCTTCCATAATTTGGGCATCTAGCTCTGGGTACATCAATGTAAAGAAAGGAAATACTGCGCGAAAGGTGTCCCAAAACCCGTTATCGGTAAACATGTAACCTGGCAATACTTCACCGTTGTATGGACTGTAGTGCACAACCTCACCGGCTTCGTTGTACTCGTAAAACTTTCGCGGGAACAAGAGAACACGATAAAGAGCCGAGTAAAACGTGCGTAGGTTGTCTTTATCATCATCCGCGATTTCGATGCGTGCTAGTTCACGTTGCCAATGTTCGTGCGCTTTTTGGCGCGTTGTTTCGAAGGTGTCTTGGCCAATTTCTCGATCCAAATTCAATTGCGCCTGCTCTGGGCTAATAAAAGACGAAGCAATTTTTACTGATACTTTCTCACCGCGTTTGGTTTTAAAACCAATAATTGCACCCACGTGCTCGCCTTCGCTTTGAATAGCATCTGTATTTAATTGGTACTCATCTGTCCAAGTGCGGCTAATGTCGAAGTCTTTATCAAATTGGGCCACAAAATAATTATGGAAGTTGTCTGGCACGCCACCGTGATTATTGCGCGCATAACCGATTATTTTTCGCTCTTCTGGGATAATTTTCACCATAGAGCCTTTGTCAAAGGCATCTAGAACGATATAGGCATTATCGCTGTCTGGAAACGTAAAGCGGAATTGCGCGGCGCGCTCAGTGGGTGTTACTTCCGCGGTTACGTCGAAAGAAGCAAGGTACACACTATAATAATCTGGACTGGCTTGCTCAGCTTTGTGCGAGAACCAAGAGGCGCGCTCGTCTTGGTTAAATTTCATTTCACCGGTGACGGCCATCAATGAAAATGCGCCGTAGTCGTTTAACCAAGGACTTGGCTGGTGAGTTTGCTTTATACCGCGAATTTGGTCGTCATTGTATTTGTAGGTCCAACCGTCACCGATCGGCGCTGTCATCGGCGTCCAAAAGTTCATTGCCCATGGTGTCGCGATAGCCGGGTAGGTGTTGCCGTTCGATAAGCTGAACTTAGAGTCAGTTCCCATGAGCGGATTAACATAATCGACTAGATCTACCGAAGGCGCAACGGCCACTGATTCAGCTTCTTTGCTGTCTTTGGAGGCGCTACAGGCGGCCAGTAGTAGCAATGCAGGAATGGTGAAAATAATCTTATAATTCATTTGTTTATACCTACGAAAGTCAATTTCTGTGACATATTATTGCCACCGTTTCACTTCATATTTTGAGTTTGCCTTGAACAGAACACCTGAGACAAAGGTTAATGCTTTGTAAAATTGTAATCGATTACAATTTGTTGGTCTAGTGTTATGTCCAATAAAAAGTCAAAATAAGCAATATTTAGCCATTCATAGGTTGTTTTCTAGTATTATTGTTATCGATTACAATAATTACTTTTATCTCACCATTGATATTATTTACATATTCAGGTATTTACATTAGGTAAGAGATTGCTTGAACGGTGCAATTAAATAACCAAGGCCCAATGCGGGCTTGATTTTCGGAAGTCGTAAATGACCAATATTAAAAAAGTAAGTGAGCTTGCAGGCGTATCAACCGCAACCGTATCACGTACACTTAAGATGCCAGATATGGTCACCGCCCGTACCAAAGAAAAGGTGATGAAAGCCGTTAAAGAAGCGGGTTACAGACCAAGTTGGTTGGCAACCAGTGTCAAAACTGGCCGAACCAATACCATTGTTGTTTTGGTACCTAATTTAATCAACCCGTTTTTTATGCGCATCATTGGTGGAATTGAGCAAGCGGCTCAAGAGCGCGGCTTTACTGTGTTACTTTGTGATACTCAAGGTGACAGCAAGCGCGAAAGTGATTATGCCTCTATGGTACTGACTAATCGGGCAGATGGTTTAATTCAACTCGATCATTCCTTCCCTTTTAATGAAGATGACGCCAAATTAGCTGAAACTATCCCTATGGTCAGTGTTTGTGAGCGAATCCACTCTGATAAAAAGTATCCAGTTGTTGCACTTGATAACTATGCAGCCAGCCGAGCATTGGCCCACCATTTGGTGAGCTACGGTCACACCAAATTTGCTGTAATTGTGGGTCAAGTTGTCAGCCAAATTCATAAAGATCGCCTCTACGGACTACGCAGCGTCTTGACTGAGGAAAACATCGAATTTGATGAAGACATGATAGTTGGGCAAAGCTATAGCATCGAAAATGGTATCGAGGGGATGCGTCAATTATTGGCAAAGCCTAATCGACCTAGCGCTGTCATTTGTTTTAATGATGATATTGCCATTGGCGCCATGCATGAAATTCACCGGCAAGGATTAAGTGTGCCGGAAGACATTTCAGTGGTCGGGTTCGACAATGTAAAAGTCTCTGCTTTTATGAATCCGCCATTAACAACAATAGATCAACCCGCTTACGAAATGGGTCGCAGAGGGATGGAAATCCTCAGCGATGTGATCAACGGTGTTCCTTTGACTCGTAGTAGCGAAATGTTGCCTTTTCAACTGCTTGAGCGTCAAAGTAGCGGCCCGGCTCCCCTTTAACGTCAACTTTTAATCGGGCCTTCAACCCGTATCCTAATAAATGCTCGCCGTCACTTTGTTAATTTTTTGTATATTTTTTAGCTTAAGTTGTTGACATGCTCTTAGAGTGGCTCTATATTTTTCCGGTAAATTGTAATCGATTACATTTTATTGGGAGTAAAATTTCCAATTAAATGTTCTGTAATAAGCGTAAAACAACGAAAAAATAAGCAGTTACTAAAACAAACGGTACACGATGTTCACGGTTACATTTGATTAAGCGGAAACATCCGATGGCGATTAGGAATACACATATGAACAACACCAGTGACAAAATCTTTGCTAAATCGATACTCAGTCTCGCGGTTGTCTGTGGGCTGGGAATGGTCCCTGCACACACCATGGCGCAACAAACTGAAGATGCTGCACAAACCAGCGATGCTGAAACCGAAGTGATTCAGGTCCGTGGTATTCGCGCGTCAGCGGCAGAAAACTTGGCGATTAAACGGCTTTCAAATGCGGTGGTTGATGCGATAACTGCTGAAGATATTGGTAAATTCCCGGACAAGAATGTTGCTGATTCTTTGCAGCGTGTACCTGGTGTTGTTATTCAACGCAACGGCGGAGAAGGCTCAAGTGTGAGCATACGTGGTTTATCCCCTAGCCTGACGTTTACCCAATTAAACGGTAACTTTATTGCGGCGTCTTCTGGTAATCCATCTCGCTCGTTCTCTTACGAGCTTCTGCCTTCAAATCTAGTCGGTAAGGTCGAGTTATTTAAATCATCTGAAGCGCGCCTCGATGAAGGCGGCATTGGTGGTACGGTCATAGTGCATAGTCGTAAACCGCTAGACATGGATAAAAACTCGGGTGTCGTTAGCCTAGAATACACTTATGCAGATATTACTGATTCCTACGAGCCTCAGCTAAGTGGTATCTATTCTTGGAAGACTGACGAAGAAGACTTTGGTTTCTTGGTGGGCTTTACGCAGCAAGACAGAACCAACCGCACTCAGACTTCTCGAGTCAATATCATCAATCAAAACTTTTTGTATACCGAGCGTCGCAATGGTCAAGAAATAGAAGGCGGCGCCCAAGGGTATGCGCGACAAAGTTTAGTTCAAGAAGTATTAGAAGAAGATCGCGAGCGCACTGGTGTGCAGTTTACTGCGCAGTGGCGCCCCACTGACAATTTAGAAGTTGGTTTCAACTACTTTCAATTCAAACTCGGCTTAGACTCAATTTTACACCAACTTGAATACCCTGAGTGGCATGATACCAACCAATTCTGGACTGACGTTTACGTTGATGCAGAAGCGCAGTATGTCACAGGTATCGACTACGCCAGAGGTGTCTCAGGAGAAGCGCTAGATACGCAAATTCCTCGTATGAACGGCGAATATGTGGTTGAAGAGTCTACGTCTGACACCTTCGATTTTTTCATGGAATACGAAGGCAGCGATTTCAATGTGAAATTTGTTGCTGGGCACACTGAAGCTGAAGGTGGACCAACTGAAAAGTATCGTGCCGCGTATTATTCTGGTAGCACGGCAGATTATTGGGGCTGGCGTTTTGAAAACGAAAACCTAGTCACCAATATTGATCCTGAAATGTTCAATCGTTTAAAAGCTGGTGAAGGCGGTGAAGCAGATATAGGTGCAACAGATTCAAGCTTTGTGGGCGGGACTCAAGAAGAAGATTACGCCCAGATTGACACGGATTGGTTTGTTGACTGGGGCATAGTTGAAACTTTGCGTTTCGGTGTGAAGTATCGTAAAGGCTCTATTCATCGTGATACACGTAATACCTACTATCTAGACAAAGATTTTGATATCGCAGCTGGGGAAGCACGTCCTGGCGGGATCACTCTGGATGATGATTACTCACGTAATGGCGGTATTCCGCTGCTTACCACTGTTATTGCTGGCCAGCCTTTAGGAAACTTAGGTGGGTCAATCAATACGAATTTGTTCCCAGTTGTTAATTGGAACAAATATCAAAACGAGTTGCAGAGCAACTTCCAACGTTATACCCGTTTTGAACCCGACTTTGTCTATGATGTAGAAGAAGAAGTAAAAGTCGCATACGTGCAAGCCGATTATCGTTGGGAAAACTTTCGCGGTAACTTTGGCGTACGCTTTGTTGACACAGTTAATACAAACACCGCAAGTGACCGTTTGGAGTTTCGCTTAGACCGCGTCAATCTTGACGGAGAGGATGTTGCTCAAGTTAACGGTATTGTGCGCGATGTGATTGTTAACCCTAAAGAAAATTCGTACAGCCACGTATTGCCTAGCTTTAACATCGCCTGGGATATCAATGATGATTGGGTTCTGCGCGGCGCAGCAGCAAAAGTGTTGTCACGCCCTGACTATGCGGATTTAGGCCAGTTCCAAACATTGACCTATAACTCAAGCGAGTGGGAAGCAGACTCTAGCGACCGCCCAGATTACGACCCCCTTCGCGACAGTGAAGGATGGACAGGCAGTGGTGGTAACTCATCTCTACGTCCTCTTGAATCAGTGCAATATGATGTATCGTTAGAGTACTACTATGGCGAAGGATCAGGCGTGAGTCTGGCGGTATTCCTCAAGAATATCGATAACTTCGTCGTACCATTCACTTTAGATGTGAACAGCAGCGTTCCTGATCAAACGTTTACGTTGGTTGAGTCAGGTGGCGGTACGGTCAATGTTGGTGGTGACATATTGGTACGCGATTTCGACACCGCGGCCAACGGCACAGATGCTGAATCAAAAGGTGTTGAGTTCTCATTCCAGCATTTCTTTGAAAACGGCTTTGGCGTATCGGGTAACTACACGCGAAATATCACCAGCGCCGCTACCGTTGAGGCTGATGGTCGCTTAGTGGGGGAGTCGCCATTAACGGGCAGCTCAAAATATCAAGGTAACTTCTCGGCCTTTTATGAAAATGACGATTACAGCCTGCGCGTTTCATATAACCGCAGAGGCCCCACAATTGGTGTGCTGGCCGAAGATTGGGATATCAACCGCTACAGCGATACCTATGATCAAGTTGACGTAAACGCCAGCTACAACATAAACGAAGATATTACCTTGAGCGCCTCGGTTATCAATCTGACTAAATCAGAAGATTACGTCCATTTAGGGGATGACACCAAAGTACGCTTCTTAACTAACTCGTACAGCGGGCGTCGCTTCTTTGCAGGCATCAACTACAGATTTTAATACGTCAGGCCGGCTCGCAAGCGTCGGTTAAATGGAAACGTAAAAGACAGATTGAATAGAGGAATAATAATGAATAAGCTCAAAATGAATAAAACCACAGTGGCCATGCTGATGGCAATGAGCACTTTGTACGGTTGTGGCGGCGGTGCCGATGATCCTAATCCAAGTGATGCAGTAGACACTCGCGTTACCACTGAAGCCACCCTTGCTGGTGTGGCTGTCAAAGGTCGCCTTGATAGCGCCCAAATCAGTGTTGAACAGATGAACAATTCACCCATTACTATTACCAGTGGTGAATTAACTGATGCGTCGGGAAATGTTAACGTAATCGTTCAAAGTGACCTTGGGTTTGGTATCAACAGCCCATTTAAATTAACCGTAACTGCAACCGATGCCACCAGCATGATGTGTGATGCTATTGATTGCGCTGGCGTAGCATTAGGCCAAGAACTGAGTGGCGAGCCGCTAACAGGGACAGTGCTTAATTCTTTGTCTTTTGTGAACGTGCCTTACGGTTCAGCAGCAAACAGCAGTAGCGTGCCTTTTCAAGCAAACGCATTGACTACTATTGCCACGCCAATAGTGGAAAGTGCTGTTGCTGGAGGCGCGAATATTACCCAACAAGTATTGTTTGATTCCCAAGCCATTATCGCATCTGAGTTGGCGCTTCGCGCACTGGGTGTGGCGACATCAGGAGTGAACTTGTTTGAAACAGCCTTAATTAGTGCAGAGTCTTACGATAACTTTGTGATGGGTGAAGATTGTACTCCTGTGACCTCAACAGATGCACAAGGTAATGAAGTGACTATTGATGAGTGTACGGATGTATTGGCATCTCCAGCAATCATCACTTTGTCACTGGCCAATGCCGCATTTGCTAACATCGCAGCAACCGAAAGCTTTAACGAGCAGTTTGATGCAGTTAATACCGCTATTACCACGGCTATCGAGGGTGATACAACTGCCCTGACACCTATTCGAGAGCGTTTACTTGCTTCTGTCAGTGCAGTGCCTTTCTTGTCTGAATTAGGTGTATCAGCCGACAGCGTGATTGACCTTGGCTTATCGTTTGCACTTTCTAATGATAGCAGTGGCCCAGTTCAAGAAGTAACCACAGCTGAAAACTTAGCGGGTGCCACTATCACAGGGCGTGCGCGCATCAGTGATGGCGAAGCGGAAACCATGGCGTTTGATAAAGACGCGCAAACCAAATGGTTAGACAATGGTGGTGTGCCTTCTGCTGAAGACCCAGCTTGGGTTCAGGTAGAGTTTGTCCAAGCCCATGCGGTGAGCAGTGTGTTCATTACCAGTGCCAATGATGCGCCAGAGCGCGACCCTGAAAACTTTGACTTATTGGCGTCTAATGACGGCGAAAACTGGGTAACAGTGGCAAGCTTTTTAGGTGAATCTTTCGATGAGCGTTTTGAGCGTAAAGAATTCTCGTTCTCTAACGGGTTAGCGTATTCGTTTTATCGTCTGAATATCACTAAAAACAAAGGTGATACTAGCTTAATGCAATTGGCTGAAATTCAGCTGGTTGGGCCTATTTACGCAAGTACAGATCACACAGACCCGGTTGGTACAGGTTCGATTACTGGCCGTGCACGTATCAGTGATGGTGAGGCAGAAACCATGGCGTTTGATAACGACACTCAAACCAAATGGTTAGATAACGGCGGTGTTCCTTCGGTTGAAGACCCTTCATGGGTACAAGTGGACTTCCCTGAAGCGGTTGCTGTTAATGTGCTTGGCATTACCAGTGCCAATGATGCACCAGAGCGCGACCCTGAGAACTTTACTCTCGTTGGCTCAAATGACAGTGGCACAACTTGGACGGTTATCGGTGATTGGCTTGGTGAGTCATTCGACGAGCGTTTCGAGCGTAAGTTGTTCAGCGCGAGCAATGCGCTGGCGTACAGCAGCTACAGGCTGAATATCACTAAAAACAAGGGCGATACCAGCTTAATGCAACTGGCTGAAATTGAGCTGATTGGTCCTGAAATGCCAAGTGTTCAACACAGTCACGGCCTAGACGTAACGTACACTGAACGCGCGCGCATCAGCGACGGTGAGGCAGGTACTATGGCGTTCGATAATGACACGCAAACCAAATGGTTAGACAACGGCGGTGTTCCGTCGGTAGAAGAACCGTCTTGGGTAGTGATTGCCTTACCTGAAGCCGCAGCCGTGAACACATTGGCCCTAACCAGTGCCAATGATGCCCCAGAGCGTGACCCTGAAAACTTTGCAGTTTGGGCATCAAACGACAATGAAAATTGGACCGAGCTAGCCAGTTGGTTAGGTGAAAGCTTTGATGAGCGCTTCGAGCGCAAGCAATATTCGTTTTCTAATGATGTTGGTTTTAGTTTTTATCGCTTTAACATCACCAAAAACAAAGGCGATACCAGCTTGATGCAAATTGCTGAAATAGAGCTTATTGGGCCACAGGTTGCTTCTGTTGATATTTCATCTGATGCAGGCACCACGATCACCGGCCGGGCGCGCATTAGTGACAACGAAGCCGAAACGATGGCCTTCGACGATGATACGCAAACCAAATGGTTAGACAACGGTGGCGTACCCAGTGCTGAAGACCCAGCCTGGGTACAGCTTGATTTCGTAGCACCACGTATCGTTAATAGTATTGCGATCACCAGTGCCAATGACTCACCAGAGCGTGATCCTGAAAACTTCACAGTTTTAGGCTCAAATGACGGGGGGGCCACTTGGGAAGAAGTCGAATCGTGGATAGGCGAAAGCTTTGATGCTCGATTTGAGCGCAAATTGTTTGAAATGCGTAACGGTTTTGCTTACTCAAGCTACCGTATCAATATCAGCAAAAACAAAGGTGACAGCAATTTAATGCAAATTGCAGAAATCGAGTTAATTGGCCCGGCTGAATAAGCGCAGGACCTAGGTGAAAGCCCGCTATCTGTGATAGTGGGCTTTTGTTGTTCCACATAGACCACGCATAAAAGAAAATAATCACTATGGCTGAATACTATTATCTTGGGATCGATGCAGGTGGTACACAATGCAAAGCGTCTCTGTACAGCCATGATCAGCAATTACTCGGCACGGGAATAAGTGGGCCAAGCAACCCTGTAAATGGACTGGAAATTGCCCAAAATGCCATTGTTAAAGCTGCCGAATCAGCCCTAAAAACAGCGTCTTTAACTCATGTTGGTTTGAATCAACTGTGTGTTGGAGCCGGAGTTGCGGGTTTGCATCTACCTAGCCTACAACACGCCATGGAGCAGTGGCGGCATCCGTTTCATTCATTCTATTGCACAACTGATTTACATGCCGCCGTCACTGGTATGCACCAAGGCCAAGATGGCGGGGTGATAATATTAGGCACAGGTTTCAGCGCTTTAGGTAAGGTTAAAAATGAGCTGCATGCCATCGGTGGCTATGGTTTTCCCATCAATGCAGAGGGCAGTGGTGCTTGGTTAGGGCTTCAAGCAGTGAAATCAGTATTGCTAGCTCATGACGGTATTGGCCCGCACACCAGTATGCTTGCGGCCATGACAGAGCACGAAGACGTGCTTACGCTGGCGAGTCGCTTAAATCATGCAAGTTCTACTGAATTTGCGACCTTCGCACCACTGGTGTTCGCCCATGCAGAGCAAAGGGATTTGTTAGCGAAAGCGATTATTGAGCAAGCAACTGAATTTTTGCAGCGCGTTATTTTGCGCCTCAATGACTTGGGAGTCGAAGAGATTGTCTTAGTGGGTAGCGTAGCTCAGCGCTTGCAAAGCCGCCTGAAGAAATCAATACGCGAATGCATAGTACCAGGCAAAGCTTCAGCAGAATATGGTGCCATGTTACTGGCAAAGCAGCACAAGCCAAACGGATAAACAGTCTACATATAAGCGGCTCAAAGAGGATAGATTATGACAGCCACGCGCAGAGGGTTCTTAAAATTATCATTGCTAAGCAGTATCGCGAGTGCTTTTGCCGCGAGCAGTAAAACTGCTTTCGCTAGAGCAGAAAAAATCAATAAACCCGTAGTGATATCAACCTGGGAACATGGACTCGCCGCAAATAAAGCGGCATGGGATGTACTCAAAAAAAATGGGCGCGCATTGGATGCTGTTGAGCAAGGAGTGCGTGTGCCGGAAGCCGATCCCCTGGTTAGAACGGTTGGTTTGGGTGGATACCCTGACAGTGAGGGTAATGTAACGCTTGACGCCTGCATCATGGACGAAAACATGAACTGTGGCTCGGTGGCTTACCTGCAAGACATTCTGCATCCCATCTCGGTTGCGCGCAAAGTAATGGAAGATACGCCCCACGTAATGTTAGTGGGCGCTGGTGCTAAAAAATTCGCTTTAGAGCAAGGTTTTGCTCAGCAAAATTTACTTACCGAACAGTCTAAGCAAGATTGGTTGGCGTGGCGTCATTCGGGCCAGCAGAAGAAGCAAATCAACATTGAAAATCACGACACCATTGGCATGTTAGCGCTGGATACTTCAGGTAACTTGAGCGGGGCCTGCACCACAAGTGGCGCAGCCTTTAAATTACCAGGGCGGGTGGGGGACTCACCCATCATTGGCGCAGGTTTATACGTGGATAACGAAGTCGGTGCTGCCACTGCCACTGGCATGGGAGAGCTGATGATGAAAACCGTGGGCTGTCATCTTGTGGTTGAGCTGATGCGTCAAGGCGCTTCACCCCAAGAAGCCTGTCAAAAAGCGGTGGAGCGAATTGCCACCCGTTTGGATAATTTTGCTGAGTTTCAAGTAGGCTTCTTGGCCCTGAATAAAGCAGGTGAGTACGGAGCGTACTGTATTCAACCTGGGTTTAACTACGCGGTTAAGGATTCTCGTGGTGAGCAGCTTATTGATGGTAAAAACCTATTAGGGGAAGGCGCATGATGCTCAAAACTCTGTGTAGCATATTGCTGTGCAGCACCTTTTTTTGCCACGCACAAAGTAACGATATTCGTGCAAATCAAGGGCCATTTGCATTAACTCTTGAGCAAGCCTTGAACTGGACTGCACGAAGCGAATTTAGCTCCACACAGAATATCTCCACAGAACCTTTAGCCAGGCGTCATGCTGCTCAGTTAGACTCCAGCAGAGCAAACTTAGATACGCGAGTTAAGGTGCTCTACGCACCTGACGGCATGAATAACTTCGCGAATTACCTGGATACTCAAGCCACATTTAATCTGTATAACTTTACTCACTGGTCGCAAATCGATGTACTCAATTGGTTTGCTGGCACGGCTGATCATGTGGTGCAAATACCTGCTCGGCCTTGGGTTGACACCGCCCATCGAAACGGCGTGAAGGTTATCGGCTCGATTTTCTTAGCCATCGCTAAATACGGCGGTAGTGCTGATACCGCAGAAGCTTTGCTCAAACAGGATGCCCAGGGGCGATTTATTATGGCCCATAGACTTGTCGACATCGCGCAATATTATGGTTTTGACGGTTGGCTAATGAATCAAGAAACTAACTTAACTGCCATTAAAGATGCAGAAAATGAATTAGTTGAAGGGCAGAAAGACGCTCGTCGCGGGGCAAAACTGGGCCAGAAAATGTTGGCGTTTATGCAGTATTTAACGGCTATTGCCCCCCAAGGAATGGAGATCCATTGGTATGACTCCATGCTGGAAAATGGTGAGGTGCGTTGGCAAAACCAGTTGAATGAGAAAAACCAAGCGTTTTTACATCAGGGTGTATCCAGTGCTGATGCCATGTTTATGAATTACTGGTGGAACAAACCCATGGTCGAGCGCTCTGTCTCGCTTGCCCAAGAACTGGGGCGTTCTGGCTACGACTTGTATTTTGGTGCTGATTTATGGCCAAGTCGTAATGCACAGCGCGCTTTTAGTAAGACCCAGTGGTTAGAGGATTTATTTGATAGCGATACCAAGCAAGGGCTTACCTCTATTGCGCTATTCGCACCGAACTTCAATTTTAATTTCAGTGGCGAACCCCACACGCCTGTTTTTAGCAAATTTAAAGACGATCCCCAAGACTCGCTACGTTTTTACCAAACAGAGCAACGCTTGTTTGTGGGGGACGATTTAAACCTTGCCAATAATGACCTTGACGGTTGGCCGGGCATAGGGCGTTACGTACCGGCAAAAACCACTGTGAATGCATTACCGTTCGAAACGCATTTTAATACCGGCCAAGGTAAAAAGCTGATCGAGAACGGCCAGCAGGTGTTAAATGGCTGGACTGACATGAGCAAACAAGATCTGCTGCCTACTTGGCAATTTGCGGTGTATGGCAACCAGTCAATGACAGTAGCCTATGATTTCGAAGAGGTGTTTTCTGGTGGCAGCTCTTTGTTATTCACAGGCTCACTTAGCACGCAAAAAACCCGCATTCCTTTGTACCAAACTCACTTTGTGCTAGGCAAAAAAAATACAGCGACGTTAACGCTCAAAGGCGACGTCAGCGCTCTTTCATTGTATGTGGAAACTGCTGACGCTAAGCGACACATGTTCGCATTAAACGCAATCACACCTAGTGACAGTCAGCAAGATTGGCGCTCCTATGAAGTATCACTAAGTACGCTCGCTAAGGAACCTATTGGCCAACTCGGTATGTTGTTTAGGGAAGGTACGGCCGAGGAAAATGTGAATGTGTATTTAGGGCAATTGGCGATCCGTTAATGATTGATATCGAAATTTGCTTACCTTGTGATGTCCTTACCAACGTCGCTCTGCAAATTCGCGCCGCTCGTGAAGGAAAAGCGGCGCGGGTAGAGCTTTGCAGCCATATGGAACACCAGGGACTCACGCCCAGTGTGAATGCCATGCAGCAAGCTAGGACAGCCGCTCAAGAGGAGATAACCGTGCTGGCAATGATCCGCCCACGAGGTGAGAATTTTTGTTATGACGAGGGTGAAGTACTGCAAATGCAGCATGATATTACCCTTGCTGCACAAGCTGGAATGCAAGGGGTGGTGCTCGGCGCGCTCACACCAGATAACAAGCTGGATATAGGTGCGTTAACTCGATTAATCGCAGTGGCTAATAACGCTAATTTGCAGGTGACATTTCATCGTGCATTTGATGCCTTGGCTGAACCAGCTCAAGCCATTGAAACCCTCATTGAGCTAGGCGTGCAGCGCATTCTCACCTCAGGTTGTGACTGGGGAAGTCACGACACTGCGCAGCAGCATTGCGCGCAATTAGCACGTTACATCGCTCTAGCTAAGGGGCAAATTGAAATAGTGATTGGCGGCGGTATTACTCCTGCAAGCGCCAAATTAATAGCACAGTCTATAAGCCAGCAGATGGAGCAAAATTATCATTATTCTTTTCACGCTTATTCGTCTGCTCTTATCGACGGGGTGGTACATGAAAATCCCGTTCGACAGTTATATCAAAGAGTTAATGACACTTAACTCGACTCGTACCAAGCAGTGTTTTACACAGCAATAACTTCATCGTGGGGATGACTCTTTGGGCGGCCCTGCACTCGATTCGATAGCCCACTTTACAATATTGGTTTTTATGATTAACGAAGAATATATGACACAAATGAACACATTACCCCTAAATGGAACATGGCTGTTTTGCCAAGCTGATATGCAAGACTGGCGAAATGCAGAGGTTCCAGGGTGTAACTTTACTGACCTTCTAGCACATAATTTAATAGACGATCCGTTTGACCGAGACAACGAATCCCATTTGCAGTGGATTGAGAAAAAAGACTGGAATTATCGCCGTTCATTTATCGTATCAGCAGCGCAATTGGCCCACAGTGAAGTTAATCTAGTTGCACTAGGGCTGGATACGTTTTGTGATATTTATCTCAATGGGCAGCACCTTGCCAGCGGGCAGAATATGTTTGTGGGTCAACATCTTGCTTGTAAGTCTTTGCTGGTAGAAGGTGAAAATGAAGTAGAAATTCGTTTTCGCTCACCCATGAATGAAGTGTATCCGCAATTTATAGCTAACGGTTTTACCTACCCAGCGGAAAACGACAAAAGTGACGAGAAGTTGAGTGTCTTTTGTCGCAAAGCACCTTGTCATTTTGGTTGGGATTGGGGCCCAAAATTCGTGACGTCTGGTATTTGGCGCGATATTTATTTAGCGTTTATCGACAGCGCTGAAATTAAAGACGTACATTTTGTACAGCAGACTTTGTCAGCACAGCGAGCTGACTTCCATTTCGCGCTAGATGTTAGCGCGATGACAGATTTTGATGCCCAGTTGGTTGTTAAATGCGAACAGGCTCCGCAGTTGAATCAAATTTTAGATGTGCATTTATCGGCCCAGGCGAGCGAGCAAAGTATGTTGGTAAACTTTACGCTTAACGATCCTAAGCGCTGGTGGCCTAATGGATTGGGGGAAGCGTTTTTATATGACTTTAGCTTTGAGTTAGTTAAGAATAAACGAGTTATAGCCCGTCGCGAGCAAGCTGTGGGGTTGCGAGAAATAGAAGTGGTTAATCAAGCCGATGAGATGGGAGAGTCATTCTATTTCAAAGTAAACGGTCACCCAGTCTTTATGAAAGGCGCGAACTATATTCCTGATGACAGCTTCATTCACCGAGTCAATACCCAGCGACACCAGCAAGTGTTTGATGCCGTGGTGGCAGGCAACATGAATATGTTGCGAGTGTGGGGTGGCGGCATTTATCAAGATGATACGTTTTACGAATTGGCAGATCGCAACGGCATTTTGATCTGGCAAGATTTTATGTTTGCGTGCACCTTGTACCCAGCAGATGAAGCCTTCTTGGCAAATGTGAAACAAGAAGCGGAATATAACGTTAAGCGTTTGCGTAACCACCCGTGTATCGCTATGTGGTGTGGCAATAACGAAGTCGATATGGCCATCGAAAAATGGCAGTGGTCTGAAAAGTTTGACTACTCTGATGAGCTGTACGGGCGACTGAAACAGGATTACATCCGTTTGTTCGATGATTGCTTACCCAAGGTTATCAACTCCCTTGATGCGCAGCGCTTTTATTTGCGTTCGTCACCCATCGGTTTTTGGGAAAACGACGAAGATAACAAAGCCAATCACCATTACTGGGGTGTATGGCACGGTGAAGAGCCGTTCAGTGAATACAAAAAACGCGTACCACGCTTTATGAGTGAATACGGTTTTCAGTCGTTCCCTATTGCTGAATCAACTCACCGTTTTACCCAGCCTGAAGATCGCGAACTTGAATCAGCCGTGATGCAGGTTCATCAAAAGCATCCACGTGGCAATAAGCTTATCCGTAGCTATATGGATGAAGAGTTCAATGCCCCGAAAGACTTCGATCAGTTATTGTATTTAAGCCAAGTTCAACAAGCTCTTGGATTAAAAATGGCGTTTGAAGCCCATCGCGCGGCGATGCCATTTTGTATGGGAACCTTATATTGGCAATTGAATGACACGTGGCCAGCAGCTTCTTGGTCTGGTATCGATTACTATGGGCGCTGGAAAGCCCTGCATTATCAAGCTAAACGCAGCTTTGCCTCTCAGTTGCTGGTGATTGAGCCCGAACAAGATGAACTTATTGTAACCTTGGTTTCAGATGCTCTGCACACATTTGCGGCCAAATTAGAAATTCAGCTATATGATTTTAGTGGCGAAATTCACTGGTATCACGAGCAATTCGTGACAGTGTTGGCCAACAGTACAGAAAATGTATTTTCGTTGAATGTAGAACAGTTCGTGCCTCGCCATGGGCTAGCTTCTAGTGTGGTTGTTGCTAGGCTGGTTCAGGAAGACAGCACACCGCTATGTGAAAACAGCCACTTCTTTGTACCCAATAAATCATTGGCGCTTCAACCTGCCAGCATAAGCTGCAAACATGAAATTGGTGACCAATCATTGTCCTTAATGTTTACTACAGATACCTTTGTGCGCCAAATGTACGTGAGCATGGCGGAGCAAATCGGTAACTTTAGCGACAACTTTTTTGATTTGCTGCCGCAACAAGTGAAAACCATCACCATTGCGTTGCCAAACATGAGCCAGCAGCAAATAGCCGATTTAGTCGATAAGGTTCGCTGGCAGTCACTGCTTGATAGCTTTAGTGAAGATGCCTTAGCCGGCACGCCTACGATTGGAATGAAATCATGATTTTAAGTTGGATTGATATCGCTGTCATCATTGCGTATTTGGTGTCGGTGCTACTGATTGGTTTGTATATTTCCAAACGTGCTAGTCAAAATATGGACTCGTATTTTTTAGGCGGCAAAACCATTCCTTGGTGGGCTCTAGGGGTGTCAAATGCCTCGGGAATGTTCGATATTGCCGGCACTATGTGGTTGGTATCCATGTGTTTTGTTTACGGTTTGAAAAGCGCATGGTTACCTTGGATTTGGCCCATATTTAACCAAATATTTTTGATGATTTATCTGTCGGTGTGGTTACGTCGCTCAAATGTAATGACAGGTGCCCAGTGGATGGAAACCCGATTTGGTACTGGCAAAGGCGCAGAAATGAGTCAAATGGTGGTAGTGATATTTGCTCTGGTGAGTGCTATTGGTTTTATTGCTTACGCGTTTAAAGGAATAGGCAAGTTTGCCGCTATCTTTTTTCCTTGGGAGCTATCCCCCGATATCTACGCGCTTATTATCTTTTCGATTACTACTATTTATGTGGTCAAAGGGGGTATGTACAGCGTGGTGTTCACTGAGATCTTGCAGTTTGTAATCATGACGATTGCAGCGATTTCAGTTGGAGTGATTGCCATGTATATGGTTTCACCCGAGCAATTGGCTGCCGCCACGCCTCAGGGGTGGAATCAACTCTTTTTCGACTGGCGGTTAGATCTTAATTGGCAAGGTTTGATTGATAGCGTCAATGTTAAAGTGGAAGAGGATGGTCTTGAGTTGTTCGGACTCATGATCATGATGATGCTGTTTAAGGGGGTATTATCGAGTATGGCTGGCCCTGTACCGAATTATGACATGCAGCGTATTCTAGCCACCAAAAGCCCCAAAGATGCGGCAAAAATGAGTGGTTTGGTGTCTTTGGTGATGTTTTTCCCTCGCTACATGATGGTGGCAGGGTTATCTATTCTCGCCATTGTATACATGGGGCCAGATATTCAAGCCCAAGGTACGCAGTTTGATTTTGAGCAGATTCTACCGTTCGCTATTAATAATTTCGTACCGGTTGGCTTAACAGGCTTGCTTATAGCTGGCTTGCTTGCGGCATTTATGTCGACCTATGCGGCATCGGTGAATGCCGCTCCCGCTTACTTTGTAAATGATATCTATCGCCGGTATTTACGCCCGGATGCTGACAGCCGCACCTATGTGCGCATGAGTTATATCGTGTCTATTGTGCTGGTCGTTCTCGGTATGGGGCTTGGCCTGATGCTTGGTAGCATTAATGCCATTATGCAATGGATTTTTGCCGCGCTATTTGGCGGTTATGCGGCGGCAAATTTACTGAAATGGCATTGGTGGCGATTTAATGCCTACGGCTACTTTTGGGGCATGTTAGCAGGTTTGATTGGCGCGCTGGTGTTACCGATTGCACTTCCCGATGTGCAACCCCTAATGGCCTTTCCGTTGCTACTGATATTCGGCCTTGTCGGTTCCATCGCAGGCACTTTGCTAACCCCGCCTGAATCTGATGACGTGTTATGTGAGTTTTACCGAACGGTGAAACCTTGGGGGGCATGGGGGCCAATTCGTGACAAGGTCATCGCCTTGGATCCCGACTTTGCCCCAAACAGAGCGTTTTACCGTGACATGTTCAATGTTGCCATCGGTATAGTGTGGCAAATAGGCCTAGTGGTGATGCCGATTTATTTAGTGATTCAGCAGTGGTGGTCGATGTTGACAGCCTTTGGCGTCATTGTTGTGACCAGCTGGATCTTGAAAAAGAACTGGCTAGACAAGCTCCCAGATTAAGTAATGAGTGATAAAAAAGTGATTCCAATAATGAAAAAACAATTTTTAGTAGGTGCATTTTCTTTATGTGCCGTGAGCGGGCTTGCTGGCTGTGCCACAAACTCGGAACCTAACATACAAAATGCGACGGCGGTACAGGTCGTTGATGAGTCGTTATTACAATACGCAGACCCTTTTATTGGCACAGGTGGGCACGGGCATACATTTCCCGGCGCAGTGGTGCCTTTTGGTATGGTGCAACTAAGCCCTGATAACCCTTCTAAAGGCTGGGACTGGACATCCGGTTATAACTACAGTGACAACCAGTTACTTGGTTTTAGCCATACGCATTTATCTGGTACTGGTGTTGGTGACTTGCTTGATGTGCTAGTGATGCCGTTTCGTGGTGATTACAAAAATCGTCGTGATAATGAGCTAAAACATGTGGTTAGTGAGTATTCACACGACGATGAGCAGGCGTCTCCTGGCTATTATCAAGTAGGGTTGCCACAAGAAAAGGTAAATGCTGAGCTAACCGCTACCGAGCGTACTGGTGTGCATCGTTACACCTTTTCAGGCCAAGAAGACGCTAAAGTATTGATCGATTTAGGCTATGCCCAGAACTACGATAAATCTGTGGCTACCTTTATGCGTGTAATCGACGATAGCACCTTAGTGGGCTATCGCATTTCAACCGGCTGGAGTGACTACCAGCCTGTGTATTTTGTTGCCCAGTTCAACCAACCTTTTGCACATCAGTTTTACAAAGAAGGCGAAGCTCAAGCTGGCCCGTTCATCAATGCGGAAAAAAGCGAAGTGGTGCTTAACTTCGGTGACATTGCTGATCAGGCTTTAGTGGCAAAAGTAGGTATTTCTTACGTGAGCATTGCTGGGGCAAAGCAAAACTTAGCGGCAGAAGTGGCTGATTTTGATTTCGACAATACCAAGCATCAAGCACAAGCAATGTGGGCGGCTCAATTAGGCAAGTTTAAAGTCACTGATGATAACGAGCAGGCTAAGCGTAAGTTCTATACGGCTTTGTACCATTCATTTTTGGCACCGCAGACGTTTAATGACGTAAGTGGCAGTTATTTTGGTGCAGATGGTAGCGCTCACAATAGTCAGCAATTCGAACGTTATTCTTTGTTTTCACTGTGGGACACCTTTCGCGCATTACATCCACTGTTGACCATTTCTAATGGCGAGCGCGTCAATGATATGGTCAGCTCCATGATGGCGTTCTACCACGAAACAGGTCTGTTACCTTCTTGGGATTTAATGGCCAATGAAACCGACGTAATGATCGGTTATCACGCAGTGCCCGTCATAGTAGATGCCTATTTTAAAGGCTTAACCGATGTAGCTCCTGAGGCCTTATTCGAGGCTCTTAAAGCGTCAGCTATGCAGGAGCGTTTTGGTATCGATTTATTCGCTAAGTACGGCTACGTACCTTCTGATTTAGAGGTCGAAGCAGTATCGAAAACCCTCGAGTATGCGTTTGACGATTGGGCGATTGCGCGCATGGCAAAAGCACTGGGTAAAGAACAGGACTATGCGTATTTCACTCAACGTGCCGAGTCTTATAAAACCTTGTTTGATAAACAAACCGGCTTTATGCGTGGCAAAACCCAAGATGGTGAGTGGGTGAAAAACTTTAGCCCTACTCATGTCGACCACCGAACCACAGATTACACCGAAGCTAATGCGTGGCAGTACACTTGGTTTGTACCTCATGATGTTGAAGGTTTGATCAGCTTATTTGGTGGCGAAGCGCCATTTGTAAATAAGTTAGATACGTTATTCAGTACCGATTCGTTTATGGAGGGAGATGTATCACCGGATATTTCTGGGCTTATTGGTCAATATGCCCACGGGAATGAGCCAGTGCACCATGTGCCTTACATGTATTCTTTAACCTCGCAGAAGTGGAAAGGCGAGCAACGCATTAAAGAGATCCGTGACACCATGTACCGCGATAATCCAGATGGTCTTTCAGGTAACGACGATGTGGGGCAAATGTCGGCTTGGTATGTGTTCAGTGCGCTTGGTTTTTACCCTCTAAATCCAGCTGACGGGCAGTATGTATTAGGCACGCCTCAGTTCGACACAGTTCAGATCCAGCTACCAAATAACAAGACCTTTACGGTAAAACAGGTGATATCAGGGGAAGAGCCAAGTGACTATGTGAAAGAGGTTACGCTTAACGGTGCACCGGTGCAGATGAATACCATCTCTCACAGCGACGTGATGCAAGGTGGAGAGCTTATTTTTACCTTTTAATTGAAGTGAAATTGAATGAGGTGACGTTAATCGTCACCTTTTTTTACGTTTTTCCGGAGATATTGATGACCAGCATTATGGCTACAGAAGCCGCTTCTACCGCTGACCTTTTAGCGCAGCAGCTTAGATTAAACCAAAACACTTGCGAGCGAATTGCTCAGAGAATACAGCAACTTAACCCAAGTGTGGTGTACATAGTGGCAAGAGGCTCGTCAGACCATGCGGGGGTATTCGCAAAGTACTTGATTGAAGTGGAGTTAGGCATTCCTGTGGTGGCTGCCGCGCCCTCGGTGGTAACTGTGTTTCATAAACAATTAAAGCTAAATAATGCACTGGTTATTGGGATTTCACAATCAGGGCGCAGCCCAGATATTTTGCAGCACATGCAGATGGCAAAAGAGGCTGGGGCGCTGTGTATCGGTTTGGTTAATGATGAAACCTCGCCGTTAGCTAATTTAGTTGATGAGCTTATCCCGCTGCGCGTGGAACAAGAACTGGCCGTCGCCGCAACGAAAAGCTACCTAGCGTGTTTAAGCGCTCTTTTGCAATTGGTGGCTTACAGTAAAAAAGATCGAGCTCTCATTGCTGCGATACAGGGTATTCCAGATGCGCTTAAACGCGCTGTAGATGGGCCCAAGCAATTAAATGCAGACATGTTCAAAGGATGTGATAAGTGCATTGTGCTGGGGCGTGGCTTTGGCTATGCGATTGCCAAAGAGGTCGCATTAAAGCTCAAAGAGGTTTGCGCAATTCAAGCTGAAGCATTTTCTAGTGCGGAGTTTGTGCACGGCCCTGTGGCGCTAGCGCAAAAACCTCTAAAAGTGCTCAGTTTAGGGCTGTTTGATGAATCGCAGGCCACCCATCAGCAACAAGTTGATGACGTGACCGAGCGCGGGGCTCATGTGTTAAACATGAAGGTCTTTCCTGATAATGTGCACCCACGACTCGGTGCGTTAATGGTTATGCAGCGTTTTTATCTTGATATCGCCGACATTTCCGTGCAATTGGGTTGCAACCCAGACACACCGCAAGGCTTAAACAAAGTTACTATGACTGTTTAAGAGAAAGTCGTTTTCACGTTTGTTTACGCCAACGTGCAAAGAGGCCGTTTTGTACCAGTAAATTGGTTTTACGAATGCCCAATTTGGCTGATTTTCGAATCTAAGCGCCTGTGCTCGGCGCTTGTTGTCTGCCCATGGATGACTGCGTTTCGTGGTTAATTACAACGGGGTAGAGAGTTGGTATACTCAGTGGCACAATTTATTGCAAATCGGAATGCATACTCACCTCAATGCCTCAGCCTTCATCACGTCATCTTCCTTTAGATACGGTTAACTCAACCAGTGAAAACACCCTATTTGGCCAGATTGTACAAAGTACTTTCACCCCTCCTTGGTGGGCGAAGAACCGACACATTCAAACGATTTGGCCGCGCTTTTTTCAGCGTCGCTTGCGGGTGCATTGGCATAAAGAGCGCTTGATTTTGCCCGATGGGGATTTTGTTAATTTAGCTTGGGCGGGAGACAGAGATAGTATTGCAACGAGTAAAGGGCTGGTGGTCATTTTTCATGGTTTGGAAGGGTCGAACAAGTCCCACTATGCCAATGACATGGCTGCCAATCTAGTTCAACAAGGCTATGTGGCGGTATTGATGCATTTTCGCGGTTGCGGCGGTGAGCACAATACCTTACCCAGAGCGTATCACTCGGGTGAAACAGAAGACGCGTGGTTTTTGTTGAACTGGTTAACTGAGCTGTATCCTAATGTCGCAAAAGTCGCGATGGGCTTTTCCCTCGGGGCGAATATGCTGTTAAAACTGTTAGGGGAGCGTCCTGAGCAGAGCTTTTTGCGCGCAGGTATCGCGATTTCTCCGCCTTTTAAATTGGCTGAGTGTTCGTTGAGTATCAATCAAGGTGTGTCACGTATGTACCAGTCTTATCTACTGAAAAGTATGGTGAATAACCTAGTAGATAAAATGCGCACCATTGATTATTCTGATCATCTCGAAATAGATGATGCCAAAGCGCGCTCTCTTAAAAGCTTCAAAGAGTTTGACCAGCATGTAACAGCGCCTCTGCATGGTTTTGACAGCGCTGATGATTACTACACTCAATGCAGCGCGATAAATTTTATGAAAACCATCGCCACCCCGACCCTTATCATTCACGCCAAAGACGACCCTTTTATGAGTGAGTCTGTTTTGCCCAGTGAACAGGATCTTTCCCCTCATGTGCGCCTTGAATTAAGTGACAAAGGAGGGCATGTAGGGTTTATGCAAGGCACGCCTTGGCGTCCGGTTATTTGGATGCAAAAGCGTGTAAATCAATATTTTCAGGAGATTTTGCGCGAATAAGTGCAAAGCCATATCGTTTTATGATTATACCGATTAATGAACTGAGCCCAGATGCCTTGAGCAATCTGATTGAAGGGTTTGTGCTACGCGAAGGCACCGAGTACGGTGAGGCGGATTGCAGCTTGGCAGATAAGGTAGAGCAAGTGCGAGCCCAATTAGCATCGGGCGAGGCCTTGCTGGTGTATTCCGAGTTACATGAAACTGTAAATATTATCCCCAAAGATCAGCTTGGGCTGATCGATGAGGAAACAGAATAAAGCGTGTTAATTGACTGAATTAACGGCAGCGATTAACTACATCAATTCGATGAAGGTTAAGTTAAACGTTACGGGTACATTCGGGCTGATGCTGGACAAACCCGCTACGTTTTGCAGCCAGTCTATACCGCCTTGTAGGCCGTAATCCCCAGCTGTAATAAGCACAGGTTGAACACTGGTGGCAATGAAACGATTGTGATCAGTTTTGCTCACTTGTACTTTCACTTCAATGTCGTTTTCTTGCCCTAGCACGCTTAGTTTGGCAGGGATCGCGAAGGTACCTGCTTGGCCTTTGGTAAAGGCTACAATTTCTTTTGGCAAGCTAGCGGTGAGTGTCGCTTTCGGGAAGTTCTCTACCATAAACAGCTTTTCGCGCATGCGAGAGTTGCGAATATCAATCCCTGTTTCTACCGATGACAAATCGATATCAACCGACAATTCACCGGCGCTGGTGAGTGAGCCATTGAGGTGTGAAAAAAGATGAAGCTCACTGACATTTACATTTTTAGTAGAAATAAAATTTAACTGAGAGTCTTTATTAAGCAGCTGCCAATCGGCGGAAGCGCTTGCACATACGAGTAAGCTAGATAGCGCGGCTAGATTAATTGCGGCCAGTTTTAGCAACTTGGCATTCTTGCGGAAGGTCATTCGGTATCTCCTGTGGTGTATTTCACTATGGTTTGCCAATTTACTCGTTGATCACCCATAACGATAAAATCTGGGTTGGTAACGGAATTTCGTTCATTGTAACTAAGGGGTGAAAAGTCATGGGCCAGAATATTGCCCCCTGCTTCACTGACGATACACTGGGAAGCGCCAGTGTCCCATTCACCAGTCACGCCTAAACGTAAGAAAACATCTGCTTTACCTTCAGCGATAAAGCATGATTTTAACGAGCAACTGCCCGTCGGGTAAGTTTGATAAGTGCGATGGTCGCTCATGCTGCGCATAACGTTTTCCCGCGCTTGGCGGCGGCTAATGGCAATCATAACCGGGTCTTGTTCAGGATCATCAAACTTGCGCACATGAATGCGTTTATTTTCGGTGCGGCTTTCTTTAAATGCGCCGTGCCCTTTTGAGGCAAAATACAAGGTTTCACCGGGGGGCCAGTAAATCACGCCAATAACAGGTTGGTTATCTTCAACCAATGCAATATTCACCGCAAAGTCGCCACTGCGGGCGATAAACTCTTGAGTACCATCAATAGGGTCAATTAACCAATAACGATGCCAGTCTTTACGCTCGTCTAGAGCACCGTTGTCTGACTCTTCCGACATAATAGGAATGTGCGGGGTCTTTCGTTTTAGAATGGCCAAAATCACTTCATTCGCTTTGTAGTCGGCTGACGTTACGGGCGAATCATCGTCTTTTTGATAGCTTTTATAGTCACCACTGTCATAGATTTCCATGACGACTTTTCCAGCCGCTTGGGCTGCGCTTTTAGCTATGTCGAGTAATGAAGAGATAGAGTCGGTGGGCATTATTGTTCCTTTAACCACTTTTGCGCGAGAAATAGTGCGGTAATACAGCGAGCTTCAACGAAATCGTCGCGAGCCAATAACGCATCGAGATCGTTTATCGACCACTTAATGACGTCTAAAGGCTCTGGTTCATCGCCGGGTAGCGTTTGTTCATATAAATTTTCAGCGATAAAAATATCCATGCGGGCATTAAAAAATGCCGGTGCCATGCTGACGTTTTGTAAGTAGTGGAGTGTAGTTGCGCCAAAACCGACTTCTTCTTTGAGCTCGCGATCCGCGGCTTGTGCGGGTTCTTCGCCTGGGTCGATCAGGCCTTTAGGGAAACCTAACTGGTAAGAGTGCGTGCCTGCGGCGTATTCACGTACGAGTAGAAATTCGTGGTCATTGATGAAAGGGACAATCATCACCGCGCCGCGTCCTCCGCCTGCCATACGCTCAAAGGTGCGTAGTTCTCCATTGGAAAACTCGAGATCAATTTGCTCAACGGTGAACAATCCGCTTTTTGCCACGGTGCGTCGTTGGTGAATTTGTGGAAGTGTTTTGTTGGGGTCTATTTTGCTCATCTACCTATCACGTTATCATAGCCTCACTAATTGCATCAATGACGCGTAAACTACTGTTACGTCGAATATAACGCTTAACTTAAGGACTTGCCACTTGCCTGACTTACCTTGGAACAAAATTAAAACAGTTTTACTCGATATGGATGGGACTTTGCTTGATTTGCATTTCGACAGCCATTTCTGGTTAGAGCATTTACCGAAAACGTACGCCGGTAGCAAAGGCATCAGCGAAGAGCAGGGTAAAGAGTACATGATGGCTGAGTATCGCCAGGTGTTTGGCACAATAGATTGGTACTGTTTAGATTACTGGGCAGACAAATTGCAGCTAGATATTATGCAAGCGAAGCGTGAAGTTGAGCATTTAATTAGCATGCGTGATGACACCATTCCCTTGCTTGATGCCCTCAGAGAGTCTGGGCGTGAAGTGGTATTGGTCACGAATGCTCACCCCGATAGTCTGTCGTTGAAAATTGAACATACTGCGCTTGATAGCCATATCGATACACTCATTTCGACTCATGAATTTGGGGTCACCAAAGAGTCTCAATTATTGTGGCAAAAGCTTCAGCAGCGTTTAGGTTTCGATTCTGAGCATACCTTGTTTGTTGATGATAGCCTGCCTATTTTGCAGGCAGCGAAAGATTTTGGTATTGCCCATTTACTGGCTGTGAGTAATCCTGACAGTCAATTACCGATAAAAGATGTTACACAATTTTTAGCCACCAGTGATTATAGAACCATGTTGGACGCTATAAAAAATACTCCTTTTGCGGGGTAATACCATTTCACTTATCAATGCAGATGGGTATAAGGACTGACTAAGCGAAAATGCCAAAGCGCAGCGATTAAGTGAATTTATCCTGCTTTTGGCAGGTTTTTTGTGAATAACGGGTAAAACCCATGCTTTATTGCCTCTGTGGCGTTTCATATTGTTGTTGATCGCCCTATAATTCGAGCCAATTTTCATCAATCTATAGGTCAAGTCTATGAGTCTTAACGATGTTCCAGCTGGTAAAAACTTACCAGACGAAATTAATGTAGTGATTGAAATCCCTGCGTATTCTGATCCAATCAAATATGAAGTGGATAAAGACACAGGTGCAATTTTTGTCGACCGCTTCATGGCGACCTGCATGCACTACCCCACTAACTATGGCTATATTAATCAAACATTGTCAGAAGATGGTGATCCAGCAGACGTACTAGTGATGTCACCTTTCCCACTTCTTGCTGGTTGTGTGATTAAGTGTCGTCCTGTTGGCGTGCTTAAAATGACAGATGAATCAGGTACTGATGCTAAAATTTTAGCGGTACCGGTTGATAAGTTGTCTACCATTTATCGTGGTATCAAAGACATCGACCAAGTGGACGAGCTTACCCTTAACCAAATTGAGCACTTCTTCTCACATTACAAAGATTTAGAGCCTGGAAAATGGGTTAAAATCGACGGTTGGGAAAACGCTGAAGCAGCAAAAGAAGAAATCGTTAGCAGCGTAGAGCGTTACAAAACAGAAGGTTAATCAACCTATTCAGTTGAATAGGTTTTGAAACCCTAGAAGCCGACGACTTGTCGGCTTTTTTATTTTCTGTCTCCTGTGAGACACTGACCATCACCGTTTTATAAATTGAAACCCATGACATTTTTACGTTCATTTCGCTCCAACCCACAGATACTTTTATTGGCTATGGCCTTTGTGATGCCGCTGGTTTTTTCAGTGTGGAATGCATTACTGAATAATTTTGTGGTTGAGAAAGCGCAGTTCAATGGTGCTCAAATTGGCATGCTGCAAAGCCTGCGGGAAGTCCCCGGCTTTCTGGCCTTTACTGCGGTCTTCTTGTTGCTGGTGCTCAAAGAGCAAACGCTTGCATTGGTGTCGTTGGCGGTTATGTGTGTTGGCGTTGCTTTAACGGGCTGGTTGCCGTTCGAGCTAGGGTTGTATTGCACAACCGTGTTGATGTCTATTGGTTTTCATTATTTTGAGACCATCAACCAATCATTGACCTTGCAGTGGCTCGATAAAGACAAAAGCGCTCACTTTATGGGGCAGCAGTTAGCGGTGAAGAGTTTTGCCTCGTTGCTGGCATACGGCGCTATTTGGCTGCTAATGGAATGGGCGGGGATCTCGTATGTGGCTATGTATATGTTGGCTGGTGGAGTAGGTCTGCTGATCGTGATTTGGTTATGGTTTGGATTCGATAAGTTTACCCAAACCTCTGTGCAGCATAAGCACATGTTTTTACGCAAACGCTATTGGCTGTATTATGGCTTGGTGTTTTTCAGTGGTGCGCGGCGGCAAATCTTTATGGTGTTTGCCTCGTTTATGATGGTAGAGAAATTCGGTTATTCTGTGGGTGATATCAGTCTGCTGTATATGCTCAATTATGTGTTTAACCTATTCTTTGCCCCTAAAATAGGCCGCTGGATCCATAAAATTGGTGAGCAACGGGCCTTGTGTATCGAATACCTTGGTTTACTTTGTGTGTTTGTGGGTTATGCCTGGGTAGACAATAGTCAGTTAGCTGCTGGGCTGTATGTAATAGATCACCTGTTTTTTGCCATGGCCATTGCGGTTAAGACATATTTTCAAAAGATTGCCGATCACAGAGATATCGCCTCAACCGCTGGAGTGAGTTTTACGATTAATCATATCGCGGCTGTAGTCATTCCGGCATTGTTAGGCGTGGTGTGGTTAACTTCACCGTCTTCCGTATTTTACATCGGTGCAGGTTTTGCGGTTTGCTCATTGATTTTGGCGTTAAATATTCCCGACCAACCGAACGATGGAAATGAAGTTAGAATGAACATGCTGCGGTGGGCGAATGTGCCCAGTGTTGCATCCCCTAAGGAGAATTCATGAAGTATTTAGTGTTATTGCTGACGATAAGTTCGTTTGCTGTTTTTAGCCAAGAGCCTGAAGAATTATTTTGGGAAGACATGATCCCAAAAAATTACATTGCCCCCCAAGAGGAAGTGAATCATGACGGCTCAATGGTACAACAAAGTTTAAATGCCCCTGTGGTGAATGAACTGGATGGCAAAGTGGTTAAAATACCAGGCTTTGTAGTGCCCCTTGAAGGCAGCAGTGATACCACCAAAGAGTTCTTGCTAGTACCGTATTTTGGCGCGTGTATTCATGTGCCCCCACCGCCGCCGAATCAAATTGTGTATGTGAAGTTTCCTGATGGTGTGCCAATCGACAACATATACGATGCTGTGTGGGTGACCGGTACACTAGCTACCCAAGTGTGGGAAGGAGACCTAGCGACAGTAGGCTACACCATGCAAGGCATTGAAGTGACGCCATATGATGGCTAAGGTTTTTCAAGGCCCTTGTGTGGCTACTCAGCGCGTGGGTTGGCCAAAGATAACGTTAGCCTGATTAAACTGTACCCATGAGGTGAGAATGTACTTATCGTTCGAGATGGGTACGTTCCCTCGGTGAGTATGGGTAAAATACGCGGGGGCGATTACCATAGTGCCTTTGCGCGGTTTAATAGATAAATCTTGATAGTAAAACTCGGTTTCTCCGCCTTCTTGCACATCATTTAAATAAAACATAAACAATAAAATACGGTGTAAGGCATCTGTACTGTTGGCCTGAGGGTAAACTTCTGAATGCCAATAAGGATAACCGCCTTGTTGCTTATCGTATTTCTGTGCGTTGATATTGCCTAACCGAAATAAGTAGCCCATCAGGTTGGCTAAATTCGGTAAACCCACTTCTTTAAAATTGTCCTGAGTCAGTTTAACCGGCTGGCCGCTTTTCGGGTGTTTAACGGTCAAACCGATAGGGCCAATAAGGGCGAAAAAATAGCTTTCGAAATAGGCCAATATTTGTTGGCTAAGTACAGGTAATAAAGCCTGATAGGGCGTTTTGAATTCTGGGTGAGTAATAATTGACACGTCGCGGCTGCGTTTTTTGTCTGGGTCGACTCCGCCACCTGTACGCCCCGGTTGGGTGTTTTTGCTTAACTCAAATTGGGTGACGAACTGATCACACAGTTCGTCACTAATAGCATGCTCAATAACCTTAATAAAGGTTTCAGGCTTAGGCATTCACGCCCCGAGGGATAGCGTGCTCCGTTAGCTTTTCACGTATTTCATCATTGATCACCACTGACTTTTTCTCAGCGTAGTTATACTGGACCATAGTGGTGGTGCCAGTCGCACGCTTGGTGCCGTTTTGCCATAATTCTTGATAGGTGTCGAACGAACTACCGCCAATACGGCTGATGTAGGTACGCACCTGAACAGGATGGCCATAATGCATTTGGTCGAGAAAATCGACTTTATAGCCGGCTAAAATCAACGGCCAATTTTGTAAATCTAATTCAGGGGTGAAAATTCTGAATATTGGCTCGCGAGCCATTTCAAACCAATCCACCAACACAGTATTACTGACGTGTGCTAAGGCATCCGTTTCACAAAATCGCACATTAAAATCTTCAATTAACATTGGTTTAGTTCCTTGTTTAAATTGATAGCAGAGGTTTAAGAAAGCGCGCAGTATGAGAAATCTCTACTTCGCAAATTTGTTCTGGGGTGCCTTGAGCGATAATTTGCCCACCGTCTGAGCCGCCTTCTGGGCCTAAGTCTATGACCCAATCAGCCGTTTTAATCACATCTAAATTGTGCTCGATCACCACGACTGTGTTGCCGTGATCGCGTAGGCGATGTAACACCTGCAATAATTGTTTAATGTCGTGGAAATGCAAACCAGTAGTGGGTTCATCCAAAATATACAAGGTTTGGCCTGTATCGCGTTTTGACAATTCTTTGGCCAGTTTCACCCGCTGGGCTTCACCGCCTGACAATGTCGTGGCCGCTTGGCCTAAACGCACATAAGACAAACCTACGTCCATCAAGGTTTGTAGTTTTCGGGCAATAGCAGGAATAACGTCGAAAAACTCTCGAGCATCTTCAACGGTTAAGTCCAGTACTTCATGAATATTTAACCCTTTGTACTGAATTTCCAAGGTTTCACGGTTGTATCGCTGGCCCTTACATACGTCACAAGGCACGTAAACATCCGGTAAAAAGTGCATCTCAACTTTTATCACGCCGTCGCCCTGACAAGCCTCACAACGTCCGCCTTTTACGTTAAAGCTGAATCGCCCAGGTTTATAACCTCGAGAGCGAGCTTCTTGCGTACCAGCAAACAGCTCACGTACCGGGGTGAAAATACCCGCGTAAGTCGCTGGGTTTGAACGGGGAGTACGGCCTATGGGGCTTTGGTCGATATCGACCACTTTATCGAGCATGTCCATGCCGGTACACGTTTTGTACGGCGCTGGTTCGCCGGTTGTCGCGCCGTTTAACTCGCGATGGGCTATCCGATAAAAAGTGTCATTGATTAGGGTTGATTTACCCGAACCTGATACACCGGTTACGCAGGTCATTAAACCAAATGGGATGCGCAAGTCGACATCTTGAAGGTTGTTACCTGTTGCACCGCTCATTTCGATCCATTTATCTTGATCGATCTCAGTGCGCTTTTCAGGAATAGCGATGGCTTCACGGCCTGAGAGGTATTTACCTGTCAGCGAATGTTCGCTTTTCATGATGTCATCTATTGTGCCTTGAGCAACGATTTCGCCGCCGTGCACACCGGCACCCGGGCCGATATCAAGCACAAAGTCAGCGGCGCGAATGGCATCTTCATCGTGCTCAACCACAATAACGGTGTTACCTAAATCGCGTAAATGCTCTAGCGTTGTCAGTAGGCGTTCGTTGTCACGCTGATGCAAGCCAATAGAGGGTTCATCCAATACGTACATCACCCCAACTAACCCTGCACCAATTTGGCTGGCAAGGCGAATACGCTGAGCTTCACCGCCTGATAAGGTGTCGGCGCTGCGTGAAAGCGATAAATAATTTAAGCCAACATTGACCAAGAAGTTCAAACGGTCGTTGATCTCTTTGAAAATTTTATCGGCGATTTTTTCGCGCTTTCCAGTCAGTTCAATGTCGGTAAAAAACTGCAAAGACTCTGCAATCGACATCTCCGTGATGGTCGGCAAAGGGGTCTCGCCAATAAACACGTTGCGCGCTTCAAGACGCAGGCGTGTGCCATTACAACTACTGCAGTGCTGTTGGCTCAAATATTTAGATAATTCATCACGTACCGCGTTTGATTCGGTTTCACGATAGCGGCGTTCCATGTTCGGAATGATCCCTTCAAAGGGATGCTTGCGCTCCATAATATCGCCGCGATCATTGATGTATTTGAAGTTGATTGAGGTGCCTTTGCTGCCGTGCAGCACAATGTCTTTGGCTTTCTCATCAAGCTCAGCGAAAGGCGTGGTCAAATCGAACTTATAGTGATCCGCCACGGCTTGTAGCATTTGGAAGTAATAATAACTGCGTTTGTCCCAGCCGCGTATCGCTCCGCCGGATAAACTGAGTTCGTCGTTACTGATAATTCTGTGCGGGTCGAAAAACTGTCTTGTGCCTAAGCCATCACAGGTTTGACAGGCGCCCGCAGGGTTATTGAACGAGAATAACCTTGGTTCAAGTTCTGCCATTGAATAGCCACAATGAGGGCAGGCGAAGTTAGATGAAAATACCACTTCTTCTTTGTGTGGATCATCCATAAAGGCAATTTTAGCCGTGCCGGCGGACAAGTTCAGCGCAGTCTCGAACGACTCAGCAAGTCGCAAAGATAAGTCTTCACGAACCTTGAAGCGGTCAACAACCACTTCGATATTGTGTTTTTTATGCAAGTCGAGTTCAGGCGGATCGGATAAATCACATACCTCGCCGTCAATTCGCGCTCGAATAAACCCTTGTGCAGCTAAGCTTTCTAGGGTTTTTACATGCTCACCTTTTCGATCTTGTACGACGGGCGCCAACAGCATCAGCTTTTCATCTGCAGGCATAGTAAGTACGCGGTCGACCATCTGGCTAATGGTTTGTGCATCGAGTGGCACATGGTGCGTCGGACAGCGCGGCTCGCCGACGCGGGCATATAACAATCGCAGATAATCGTATATTTCTGTGATCGTACCCACAGTAGAGCGCGGGTTATGTGAGGTAGATTTCTGCTCAATGGAAATAGCCGGCGATAAGCCTTCGATGTGATCCACATCGGGCTTTTCCATCATGGATAAAAATTGCCTTGCGTAAGCGGACAAAGACTCGACATAACGACGTTGCCCCTCGGCGTAAAGGGTGTCAAATGCCAGTGAAGACTTACCGGAGCCAGACAGGCCGGTGATCACGGTAAGTTTATCTCGAGGAATATCTAAATCGATGTTCTTTAGATTGTGAGTGCGCGCGCCACGTACAGCTATCTTATCCATTATTGACCAAAGTCGTCCTCAAAAGAGTGAGTATTACATACTTGATATAAGAGCTCTATGCGGATGAACAATTATACTTTCAATACCCGAAGGGGTAATGACAGCAAAATACGGCTAACAGCTTGAATTAGTTAGCCGATGTAATTTGTAAGTTGATGTTTTAAACACGGGTGTATCATTGCATTTATGGTGTTTTCCTCCATGTTTGCTGCAATCTTGCTGTCGTTTAGCGTGATAAATTTGTGTTAAACTTCGCCGCCTTAATAACCTCAAACTGATTAGTTACTCATTTGAATAGAACAGAAATTCGCGCTTCTTTGGCTTTGGCCGCTGTTTATGTCCTGCGTATGCTGGGCTTGTTTATGGTGATGCCGGTTCTTGCCATTCTAGCGGTAAAGTACCCAGATTATTCAGCGTTAATGCTCGGCCTCGCGATCGGTGGTTACGGCTTGACCCAAGCCATTTTGCAAATTCCCATGGGCGTATTGTCAGACAAAATTGGCCGCAAGCCCGTCATTGTAGGCGGTTTACTAATGTTCGCTATTGGCAGCGGTGTTGCCGCCACAGCTGATAACATGTTGTGGATAGTGATAGGCCGGTTCTTGCAAGGGGCTGGGGCGATAGCTGGCGCTATTATGGCTTTAGCTGGCGATGTAAGCCGTGAACAGCAACGCCCGAAAGTGATGGCGATTATTGGTATTGCCATTGGATTTTCATTCTACATAGCGTTATTAATTGGCCCGGTAATTGCGGATAATTACGGCCTGCACGGTATTTTTTCGATTACCGGTATTCTTGCGATTTTGTGTATTCCTTTGGTGATATGGGTGGTGCCCAGCGCCATAAATTACGCCCCTAAAGGGGATACTTTACCCGTGCTAACCGACGTAAAAACCCTGTTTTTCGACCCGCAGTTACGCCGTTTGAACATCAGCGTGATGTTATTGCACATGATGATCACCGTATTGTTTGTGCAAATGCCTATTTTACTTAGCGCACTAGGCTGGGAATTAGAGCGCCACTGGCAATTGTATTTGCCCATTTTGGCAGCGTCAGTGGTGGGGTTAGTTATATTGATGATGTTAACCAGAACTATGAGCCAGTCCACGGTTATTCGTTTATGTATATTGCTTCTGGGCGCTGCGCTTCTTGGCCTGCACTTTGAACACGGCACTGTGCTGGCGGTCATGGGCTTTGGTTGGCTGTTTTTCGCAGGGTTTAACTTTTTGGAAGCGAGCTTTCCGGCTATGGTGTCAAGCATTGCCCCTGCTGGTAAAAAGGGCTCCGCCATGGGGATTTACGCTAGCTTTCAGTTTCTTGGGGCGTTTTTAGGTGGCACCTTATCTGGCTTAGCCAGTCAGTACATTGGCCCTCAATGGGTGTTTGTTATCGCAGGTGGCGCGTGCGGCCTATGGTGGCTTGGCTTACGCAAGCTTGGCACAAGCGAGCGCTTAAAGCGCTATACCCTCAAGCCTGATTTTACTCGTTACTCGGCGCAAACCATTGGCGAGCAACTAGCCACCCTAGAGGGCGTAGTGGATGTCACAGTCGTGCCAGATGAAGGCGTGGTGTACATCAAAGCCCACGGCAAACAGTTTGATATAGATAAGGCACATGTTTTGGTGAATGGCTGATCCGTTTTTTAAGCGAATCAAAGGCAAATTTCTGAGAAACAATTTGCTAAATCGCGTTATAATAATCGGCACAGTGAAAAACATTTTTGTGCTAGCTCAGGGTTAATTTTCGCACTCAGTTGTGATGTGAGATACCTATTGACCGGCAGCAAAACTGCATTTATATATTCACTAACGAATTGAAAAATAGACAAATCCAGTAAGAAGCCAGCATATTATCTAAACATAGTCGTTTAGAACGCTGCGCTCTAGGACTGAAAATAGGAGTTAAAATGGCGAGTAAAGGCGTAAATAAAGTCATCTTGGTGGGCAATTTAGGACAAGATCCTGAAGTACGTTATATGCCAAATGGTAACGCGGTAGCGAATCTAAGCATCGCGACCAGCGAAAGCTGGAAAGACCAACAAGGGCAAATGCAAGAGCGCACCGAATGGCATCGCCTAACTATGTATCGCCGTTTAGCAGAAGTGGCTGGCGAATACTTGCGCAAAGGCTCGCAAATTTACGTTGAAGGCAAATTGCAAACCCGTAAATGGCAAGACCAACAAGGCCAAGACAAATACACCACTGAAGTGATTGTTGATCAGATGCAAATGCTAGGCGGCAAAAGCGGCGGCCAATCTGAAGGTGGTTTCCAGGGGCAACAACGTCAACAACAGCCTCAGCAGCGCCCTAATCAAGGCCAACAACCGGCTTACCAGCAACAGCCTAACCAAGGTTATAATCAGCAGCCTGCTCAAGGTGGCCAAGCTAATCAAGGTTTCAATCAAGCGCCACAAGGCGGTCAAAATAAGCCAGCCCCTATGGCTGAACCTGACTTTGACTTCGATGATGATATTCCGTTCTAATTAATACACAAAGAGTGTTGTTGTTAGTTATTTAAAGCCCTCTTTTTGCAGGGCTTTTTTGTATCTGGTTGATTAGTTCCAAAATACGTTGTAATGATGTTGGCGGTTTCACAGCGATAGCCGGCAACAAATTAGTGATTCAATCCCCGCATACTTACCTATGCCCTCCGGTATATCTATCTAAAATTAGCTAGTAAAAATGACAAATAAAGGCAGTTTCTGTCTGCCTCCAGTTTTCAGTGTCAAAATTTGTCATTACAAAACATTCTTTCTCCCATGTTCGTACGCCGTCCTCCAGCGCATTTATCGTTGTATCAAACGCTCTGGTCGGCTTTCACATCAATGAAACTTGCTTTATATACTCAAGCGCAAACCTAGGGTTTAAGTTTTTTATTCTGGGTTTGGACAGAAATACTTACAAAAATAACAATATATCGTCGGTAAGCAGTAGAAATGCTCAATTTTTTTTGCCACATTACACGACGGTTTTTAACAAAAAAGTAACAATCAATCTGGATGGACAAATTTTGAAACTAAACACACATAAATTTCGCCTAAGCACCTTGAGCGTGGCGGTAATAGGGTTACTTAGCACAGGTGCTATGGCTCAGGAGTCAAGCGATGCTCAAGACTCTGGAGTTGAGAAAATCATCGTCACGGCGACTAAGCGTGCAGAATCGATTGGCGACATTCCGTTTTCAATCAATGCGCAAACGCAAAGAGACTTTGAAAGAAGTGGAGCCAGTAATTTAGAAGATGTGGCTAGAAACGTAGCCAGCGTGTCGATTCAAAACCTTGGCCCCGGACAAAGCCAAGTGTCTATGCGCGGTGTATCAGCGGGCCAAGTGGTACGTGACCAACCTGGGGTAAAAGAGCAGGTTGGGGTTTATTTAGATGAGAGTGTTATTTCACTGTCATTGTTTACCCCTGATTTAGATTTATTCGATTTAAACCGAATAGAGACCCTGCGTGGCCCTCAAGGTACCTTGTTTGGTTCTGGTTCAATTGGTGGAACACTGCGTTACATTACAAACCAGCCTGAGCTAGACACCTTTGAAGGTAAATTTGAAGCTAACCTTAATTCGGTGGATGACGGTGGAATGGGAGGGCATGTGAAAGGCATGGTAAACCTGCCTGTATCTGATTCTGTTGCTATGCGTGCCGTGGTATATCGCACTGATTATGCAGGTTTTATTAACGCATATGGCCCTGACAATGCGTTTAAAGAAGACGTAAACGACGGGGATAGAACCGGCGGTAGGCTGGCATTTGTTATTAGCCCAAATGACAAACTAACGATAACACCAAGGATCATTTTTCAAGAGTTGGAAATGAACGGTTTTAATCGTCAAGACGTGTTCAACTTGTTTGCTAACCCTTACACCACCACATGGCCAGCAAGGCAGTTAGGTGAAAAAGAGCAGTACCTATTGTTAGATGAAGGGTTTTCTGATGATACCTTTATTGCCGATCTGACCGCTGAGTACCAAGCGGATATAGCTGACTTTACCTTTGTTTATAGCTACACGGATCGCGATATTTTGGTGAGTCGTGACGCAAGTGCTCTTTCTGGCTCGGTCAGCATTGATTTAGGCTTTCCTGAAGAGGCAGTTACTTTACCGTCAAACCTACATGATCGCACCGAAGTGGAACAAGATACCTTTGAGCTTCGAGCTGCTTCAAATGGTGATGGTGCGTTGGACTGGATTGTGGGTGCGTTTTATTCCTCAACCGAAAGAACATACAAGCAAACTTTACCTACCCCAGGCTACGATAGCTTTACTGATGCTACGCTAGGTGAAGGGACGTCTGCGGCAGTGGCCAACGGTTTCGAGGCAGATTCTCCCTATAACGCATTTCTACCTTATGATTTAACCCAGTTAGCGGTTTTTGGTGAGGTGAACTACCAAGTAAGTGAAGAGTTTAAACTTACGGCTGGCACGCGCTTTTATGATTATGAAGAAGAGCGTCAGTTTATTTCTGGTGGTTTATTCGCAAATGGTGATAACCAGACAGATGATACAGAATCTGACGGATTTACCTCACGGGTGATAGGCCAATATCGTTTAAATGATAATGTGAATTTGAACGCTCAGGTGTCGCAAGGCTTTAGGCTTGGCGGGGTAAACGACCCACTAAATAGAAGCTTATGTTCTGATCAAGACGAAGCTATATTTGGTTCATTTCAAAACTATGAGGATGAACAGCTAACTAACTATGAATTTGGTGTTAAGTCTTCTGGCCGTGGGTGGAGCGCAAATGTCGCTGCGTTCTACAATGATATTGAAGACTTGCAAGTGACTTTAGATGCGGGCTCATGTTCTTCGCGAGTATCATTTAACGTACCTGATGCACACACGCAAGGTATTGAGTTTGAACTCACTCGTCAGTTTACTGACCAGTTATTCTTCTCTTTAAGCGGTAGCATTATAGAAGCTGAATTTGATTCAACCGTAGTTGATGGCTCTGGTGCAATACTTGGTGGGGTTGCAGATGGTAACCGTTTGGCATCAGTACCTGAAGAGAGCTTCGCGATTGGGTTTACCTACGATCTTGCACAGCCTTTGTTCTCGTCAAACAGCAGCTACTTTCAAGGCTCTTATCAATACGTAGGCGATCGTATTACCCAACCTAGTGACCAAGTTGCGGGTGCTGGGGTATTTACCTCTGGGCTGGCATTTGGTGGTGCTACTGGGCTTGAAACAACCGAGCTGGATTTAGTATTGGATGCTTACGGCACCATGAATCTTAGTTTTGGGCTTGCGTATGATGATTATGAAATTCTTGTCTACGCGAACAATGTCTTTGATGAGTATGCGCTTTTGTCGTTTGATAGAGAGCGTGGTGGCCGCGCTAGACTTGGTTTTACCACCAATCAGCCAAGAACCTTTGGTGCGACCTTTCGTTACTTTTTTGAGTAATATTCTTACCTAGCTGATGTAGCTAAAATCGCCGCCCCCTTACAACGCAGATAAGTGTTTAAGTGGGGCGGCGATTTTATTGGTTTTTAAAAAAACACCTTGGTTTTTTTGTACAAACTCAATCTGTTTCTGACTGCAATCGTCCTTTTTCAAACTGCTGTATTTCTTCTTGCTGGCCGTCCTGATAGGAGATTCTGCTGCCGTGACGAACACCGTCTTTGCGCATTTCAAACAGGCGTAACGCGCCATTTTCAGCAAACAAGTACTGCGAGCCTGCTAAGTTGCCATCTTTATAGGTCAGCTTTGCATCAACGTAGCCTTGGGCATCACGTTTCGTCCATTGACCTTGTTTCTTGCCCTGCTTGTAGTGACCTTGCCACTGGGATTGGTCGTCTTGCTCTACCCATGCTCCGTTTTTTTTACCTTGGGTATATTGGCCGTAGGTTATTTTGTTACCTTGTTTATCAAAGCGCTGGTATTGCCCGTGTTTTTTGTCATTGCGATAAAACTCACTTACTAGCAATTGCTCGCTTTGGGGATCGTAAACTTCGCGTTTTCCCTCACGTTTGCCTTGCTGTGAATAGTGTTCATAGGTGACAGTGCCATCTTTGTTTGTTTCCTGCCAATCGCCTACTTTCACCCCAGCTTTATAGGTACCGCCTGTTGTTAGCTTACCTTCATTTTTTTGGCTGTACTCACCGTCTAGTTCGCCGTTAACTCTGTGTTCAATCTGCTCGTAGCCTTCCAAAAAATAGCGTTGCATGCCATTTTTACCGCCGCCATTTTCCTCGACAGCTTCAAAAATTTTACCGTCACGGCTTTTTTCGATCAGTTTGTAAGGGTGACGCGCACCTCGGGTGAAACCGCGGTCGGGGTCACGTACACTCGAGGCGATAAAGACCTCTGTTCTATCGTAACGCCACGCGATTTCTTTTAGCCCAGGAGCATAATTGGGGATATCAACAGGCTCGATTAACTTGAGTAAGTCACCGTTGTTGGTCCATTTTTGTCGCTTGATAAACTTACCGTTTGGGCTGCGCTCGGTTTTACTGATTAACAACCCAGCTTTATTCCATCTTTTGGATGTAAGTACTAACTTACCTGCTTTGTAACGGGAAAAAGCCTGTAAGGCACCGTTGCTGTAGTACTCTTTTTCTACTCCGTCCCGTTTACTGTTTTTGTAGGGGGTGACTTTCTGCAAGTACCCTTGACTGTCACGGGTTTCAACCTGACCAGAGAAACCGTCATTAAAGCGGTGCAGCAAGCGAGAAATCAAGTGTGCTTTTCGTTCCTGCGCCACTAAGGTGCCGGTTAAGGTGCCCTTACTCACCACAGGCTCTGTACTTCTGAGCGTCGCGATGAGTGCATCTTGCTTGTCAAAAACTGAAATGGTGTAAATGCCCTTTTCATCTGGTTCGATGTCGCTTGAGTAGTGATACGTGCGATTCACCTTCACTTGTGTCGGGTACAAGTTGACGTCCATGTAGTGGGTTTCAGCGAGCGCCGGGGTTGCCATTAAGGCGAAGCACAGTAAATAGCAAAACCTAGCGATCATTCTGCGCTCTCCGTGGGTAACTCTGGAAATGTCACACTAAAGCTTTGGTCAATCGGGGTAGGTGTAACCGAGATAACTTGCACACTTGCCGGCGCACCGGCTATGCGCAGTGAGCCGTCGGGGAAAGTGACATCGTCAAGGGGCGTTTGCGGGGCTAATTCGGCATTTTCTTTTAATGTGGTTAAGCTCAAGATGCGCTTTTTTTCATCTAAAAAGCGGTATTGGCTAAGTACATCACCTACTGTGCTTAGCCGCTTATCTTTATTTAAACTTGCTAGTGGGATGACCCATGGCGTTTTTTCGTTAAGGGCGATGTTAGCCGGTTGCCACGTGCGAGTGGTGTCGCAGTGCAAGCGAATGTCTCGCTCGCCCAGTTGGTAAAAATACTCGCGTACCCCATCTTCAGTTTGCAGTTTAAGCGCCACAGGGTGGGTAAAGTTTTCAGGCGTTTGGCTGCGAGCGAAAACCAGTGAACGCCCAGCCTCTTGGGCTTCAGGGGAAAGAGATGCCTGACACGTTTTCGCTTGTTCTGCCCCTAAAGGGAATATGACTTGCCCTTGTTCAACACCCTGGGGTTTAACGGCGGGTATGGGATTAGCGGGTTGGTCACTGTCAAACAAATAGCGGGTTTGTGGTTGAACATTTGGGTCAAACCGTTGTGCTCGTTCAGATAAAAAGGTGACCTCGCGCACGACTTCCGCCTCGCTAGCAGAGCGCAGCACCACAACATCAACGTGGCTTGGCGGAGTATCGGTTTTTATCAGTACCCGATGCGCTTCTGGGTCGGGGGATGCTATATAACGTAAGTTACTTTCTTGGGCATCTAGCCACTTGGGTGCTGCAGGATTGGCGCGAAACTGTACTTGGTACGGTTGACCTTCTCCTAGTCGTGTTACCAATGAATCTCTTGGCCGACCGTTAAAAGAGACTTCGTATATATCGTCCTGTTCGGTCGGTTTAAAGTCAATTTCTACCCCATTTTTCGCGTAATGGGCGGTCAGTTTGTCGTCGAGTGCTAGGCGCAGGGTAAACGTCTCATCAGGGTACCAAGCTACTTTAGCAGTGACTTTCGCAATTTGCTCAATCGTGTCGATTAACACACCAGACGAGGTCAGTTGCAGATCGGCTTCTGTGGTTTGGCGGTTATCTTGAGCTAGGTGACGGGTGTATGTCGGCGTAGTATGCATGGGGGTATCTATTTCATTACCTGCAAAATCAAACGCCCGGGCCGCGAATATCTCAATATCACCCACTCGCACTTTTTTAGCCGCAGCATGGTTCAAAGACAGTGACAGCGTATCGTCATCTTTTGTCAGTAGGCCATTGGGTTCAAAAAATATGTTTTTAGGGTCGGTTATCGTGACTATTTCATTAGGAGATTTACCGCCTTCTAAATCAATCCAGTGGTTGGCCCATTTAGCATGAATATCGGGTATGTAGTTTTCTTCATTATCACTTACTAGCGCGGTAACCTGTGTTCCGCGAATATGAATGGTTTTACCTTTCACGGTTTGTTCAAGTTCACTGGTTTGAACCTGCTTTTCGAGCCAGCCGGTTTTTCTATCAAGTATCGCTAGCCCTGCTAGTCTATGGCCCTCAGTACCGCCTTGGTACGTGACCCAAACTCGAGAGTCGTCGACTTTGGTGACGGACAAACTCACATCAGGTACACCTGACAAGGTACCTTGGGTTTGCCAATCTTTCTCAGGGGTAATGGCTATTGGCAGGTTAGGTTGGCCGGCCTGTTCAAATAGGTTATCTACTTTTTCACCAAGTATTTGTTTTAATTGTTGCTTTAGGCTCTCACCTGATGCATCGACTTCGAGAAGCTTACCTGTTTCCAGATTAATGGTCATATCGATACCAGCGGCTTGTGCGTCTAGCATGGCTTGTGGCATTTCATCAGGTACGGATGAGCGAAAATCATAGGTGCCCATGGAAGCTTCTATTCGACCAGGTTTGATGTGCAGTTTTACTGTGTCACCTTTTATCTCGGTGACTTCAATTGTACTGTAATTTTTGCTCGAGAATTGCTCATCACGCCCTTTATCAGTGGTGATTTCAACGGTTTGTGCTGTACGGTAATCACGCTTTTCACCCGCTTTAGGGGCGAATTTTACGCTTGAGCTATCGGTGCAGGCGGACAACATGAGTAGAGATAAGGCTGAGACAAAAATAGAAAATGCGCGCATAGGTTCTCGTTTATGAAGTATGAAGGTTAAAAGGTTTTCTAAAATGCGGAAAGTAAGTGAGCTAAGTTGCTCAGAGAAGGCAGAGAAGAAAAACACGGGTTAAATAAGGGGGCAGGGTAACGAGCATAAGCTCGCTTTGCAACTATTCCCCCAGCGCGTGTGGGGGAATATTATGACTCAGATTAAAACGTTTGTTTGGCTATGTTAATGACATGCACTTGGGTGTATTCCAATAAGCCTTCTTGGGCGAATTCAACTCCAATACCTGATTCTTTCGCGCCACCAAAAGGTACAGTCGGGCCAAAGTTTAGGTGTTGGTTTATCCAAGAAGTACCGCATTCTAGCCGTTTGGCGACCTCATAAGCTTTATCTAAATCGTTTGACCAAACAGAGCCGCCTAAACCAAATACTGAGTTGTTAGCGCGCTCAACCGCGTCATCAATCGTTTTGTATTTAATGACCGGCAGAATAGGCCCGAATGGCTCTTCATCCACCACTTTGCAGCCGTCGGTTACGTCACGCACTATGGTTGGGCGCATAAAGAAACCGGGGCCGTCGAGTACCTCACCACCAGCGGCAATAACGCCATTGTCTTTGGCGTCTGCTAAGTATTCTTGCACCTTGATGAATTGTGCCTTGTTTTGGATGGGCCCAAAGGTCACACCATCGTGTAACCCATTGCCTACTACCGCACTATTTGCCAATTCACTTAGCTCGTGAACAAGGTCGTCGTAAATATCTTCATGCACGTATAAGCGTTTTAGGGCAATACAAACTTGGCCGCAGTTCATAAACGCCGTGGCAAAAATGGCCGGGGCGATTTTTTTAGGATCAACATCAGGTAAAACGATCCCTGCGTCGTTGCCGCCAAGCTCCAAGGTTAAGCGCTTGAGCGTGCCCGATGCCGCCGACATGATTTTTTTACCTGTCGGGGTTGAACCCGTAAAGGCCACTTTGGCAACATCAGGATGGGCACTGAGAATGTGCCCTAAATCATTATTGTCGGTGATGATATTGACCACGCCTTTAGGGAATATTTGCTGACAAATATCTGCCAGTTTCAGCACACACAATGGTGTTGTCGCGGGTGGCTTTAAAATAAACGTATTGCCAGACAACACTGCTGGCGCCAATTTAAAGCAGCCTATCATCAAGGGGAAGTTCCAAGGGACCACACCCGCAACCACACCCAGAGGTTTGCGGTGTAGCTCGACCTTGCTGGTTTCATCGCCTTGATAGGTTTCAATAGGCAGTTCGCTCTGGGCAAAGTAACGAATAAATGCACAGCTAAAACCCACTTCAGCGGTTGATTCGGCCAGTGGTTTACCTTGTTCTTGGGTGAGTAATTCAGCGAATACACCGGTTTGTGCTTCTAGGGCATCAGCGAGTTTATTGAGGCTGTCTCGACGGGTTTGCATATCCACCGTTTGCCATTGTGCAAAAGCACCTTTGGCCACAGCAATAGCCTGTTCAAATTGGCTTTCATCAGCGCAGGTAATCTGCTGAAATACCTCTTCGGTGGCCGGGTTAATGACATTGAGTGAGCGATTACCTTGAACTAACTCGCCATTGATCAGCATGGGAAATGATTGCATGTTGTATCCTCTATTTTGCAAGGGCAGGAGAAGCCTGAGCCACTTCAAGCTCCATGACTTCGCGCATTTTGAATTTCTGTACTTTGCCCGTGACCGTCAACGGAAACTCTTCAACGAAGCGAATGTGTTTAGGGACTTTAAAGTGAGCAATTTGATTCTTACAGAAATCGGTTATGTCTTTGGCAGCGGCACTGCTGCCAGGTTTTAGGCAAATCCAGGCGCAAACTTCTTCGCCAAAATCGGCATGGGGAATACCGAATACTTGAATATCCTGTACCGCCGGGTGGGTATATAAAAATTCTTCAATTTCTTTGGGGTAGATGTTTTCACCCCCACGAATAATCATGTCTTTGCTGCGACCGACTATGGTCACATAGCCGTCTTCATCCATAATGCCGATATCACCTGAGTGTAACCAGCCACCAGAATCTATGGTTTCAGCCGTGCGGCTCGGATCGTTCCAGTAACCTCGCATCACCGAATAACCTCTGGTGCATACTTCACCGCGTTCACCAACCGGGATTACGCGGTTGTGTTCATCCACCAGTTTAACTTCGATGCGAGACATTACTCGGCCGACAGTTTCAACGCGTTTTTGTAGCGGATCTTCAGGTAAGGTTAAATGGTTCAACGGGCTAAGCTCGGTTTGACCATAACCAATGAGCACATGCTCCATGTGCATTTCACCAATAACGCGTTTCATGACTTCAGCCGGGCATAACGACCCTGCCATGATGCCGGTACGTAGACTGGATAAATCAAACTCATGGAAATTGGGGTGATCTAACTCAGAAATAAACATGGTGGGCACGCCATGCAAGGCGGTGCAGCGTTCCTTTTCAACCACTTGTAAGGTGGTCAATGGGTCGAATGCATCATTGGGGTACACCATGGTTGCGCCGTGGGCGATACATGATAAATTCCCCAGTACCATGCCAAAGCAATGGTAAAGGGGAACCGGTATACACACTCGGTCACTGGGGCTTAGGCGCATGCCTTCACCGGCCAAAAAGCCGTTATTAAGAATATTACAGTGGGTTAAGGTGGCCCCTTTGGGCTGGCCTGTGGTGCCACTGGTAAATTGGATATTAATAGGGTCGTCAGGCAGCAGTTGATTGGCCAAGGTGACTAATTGCTGTCGCTGCGCTTCTGTACCCATTTGCGAGACATCTGCGTAATTAAGCATTCCCGGCACTGCCTCGTCGCCCATTTTTATAATACTGCGTAAATGGGGCGTAACGGAGCTTTCAATTTTCCCCGGCTCACAGTGCGCCAGTTCAGGTATGAGCTGCTGTAACATTTGCGGGTAGCTGCTGGTTTTGAACTGTTCTGCGCAGACAATGGCTTTACACTCCACCTTGTTTAGCGCGTACTCTAATTCACGAAGGCGGTAGGCAGGGTTAATACACACCATGATCGCGCCAATCTTTGCGGTTGCAAATTGGGTGACGGTCCATTCATAAGAATTGGGCCCCCAGATCCCCACACGATCACCAGACGTTATGCCAAGGGCGAGTAAGCCTGTGGCCAATTCATCGACTTTCTGTTTGAGGGTGGCGTATGTCCAGCGAATGTCTTGGTGGTCAACCACCAAGGCCTCGCTGTCTGCATGTTTTTGGCTAATGTAATCAAAGTAATCACCAATGGTTTGGTAAATAAGCTGAGCATCAGCCTTGCCACATATATAGCTTTGTTTAAGCGCCATAAAATGTTCCTAATCTATTGTGTCTTTATTCAAAATTGTAGGTAGCACTGAGCCCCCACCATCTGGGTTTGCCGTAGTAATTCTCAACCATGCCGAATCCCCCAGCTTCAGGCCCGCCTGCGAGATCAAAGGCCATTACGCGATATTCTTTATCAAGCAGATTGTCTACAAAGCCAGCAAATTCCCATTTGCCATCATCAGAGGTATACGACACCCGAGCATTAAATAGGGTGTAGCCACTTTGTTCGCCCACGGGTGAATTTTTCAACTGAAAGTAGTGATCGCTCATGTAAACAAAATCTATTTGCGCTGCTAGCTCGCCGTCCGCTAGTTGCCAGCCGTAACGCGCTAAACCATTAATATTCCACTCTGGGGTAACCACAGCGCGCCGGTCGACTAGATCACCGTTAGGAAGCTGATAGGCATCTTCCACGTTGTTGTCGACGTAGCTAACGCCAAGTAGCAAGTCTAGGTTGTCTATTGGGTTTGACGTGATCTCAAGCTCGGCACCGCTGACGCTGGCATCAGTGTTGAAAACGAACGTGGTTAAGCCTTCTAAGCGAAAGGCTTGATAGTCGTCGTAGTCATAGTAATAAACAGCGCCATTGACCCGAGTGGTGGAGTTGAGCTGATGTTTCACACCAAACTCGTAAGCATGTAGGGTTTCTTTGCCAAATTGCATTTCTTCTGGGCCACCGGTTTCAGGATTACCATCAAGAAAGTCAGTGATATCGAGCGGAGCATTGTAGCCGCCGCTCTTAATACCGCGGTTGTAGCTTAGGTAGAATAATGTGCCTTTACTGGGGCTGTAATCTACTTCCGCTTTGGCGGTTAAGTAATCATCATCTAGGCTGGCAAAATCGAAGGTTTCATCATTAAATACAAAGAGCGGGCCGCCAAAGCCTAATGGATCTGGGTTGACGATATTGGCAGCAGAGGGGTTACTGCCATTGGCAATTTCCACATAATTTTGCGAGTAGTCGATGGACTTTTCTTCGTTGGCCCAGCGCAAGCCGCCAATAACGGTCCATTGCTCATTTAGATCGTATTCTAACTGGGCGAAAACAGAGTAAGTCTCGGTGGTGGTGTCAAAAGGGGTCCAAATCGTGACGGGCCCGCCTGTTTCAGGGCCGGTACCTGCTCCAGCGCCTGCAAGCTGGTCAACAAACCCGCGCACTTCTCCGCCATTGGCAAAGGTGCCGTCGATGTCTAAATAGTACAGTCCAGCAACCCAGCGGCTATTGTCACTTTGGCCGTTTAGGCGCAGCTCTTGAGAGAATTGGTCAACATCCGATTGTAAAAAAAAGTTGTAGTAGTCTTATGGCGAGGCGTCTGAGTCTTCGATGTAGTCTTTCTCAAGGCTCCATACATCGGTGATAGATGTCAGCAGAATATCACCAAAATCCCATTGTAAATTACTGGTGATCCCTTGGCTTTCGACTTTGTTAAAGCCGATCCTGTCATAGGAGCCAGTGTACACGCCATTATCAGGCTCTTGATACGCTGATGTCGTTAAATTGGGGCCGTCAAAATGTTCTCCCAAGCCGGTTTCAGGATTTAAGCGCGCACTTGAATGCTCGAAAAATCCGCTGTCTATGTCTTGCTTACCGCTTCTGGCGCTGATCAGCCATTCCACGTCGTCTGTGACTTCAAGCAAAAATTGCAAACGGGCTGCCCAGTCGTCTCCGTTGTTGAGATCTTTACCAAGGGTGTTGTTGATGTAAGGGTCGTGATTATTGGTGGTGAAGGAGAAGCGAGTGAAGAGGGTGTCGGTGAGTGCGCCGCCTATAGCGCCTTCTGTCAGGATTTGGTTATAGCTGCCTAAGGTAACCTTACCATATCCCTCGAAGGTGTCGGTGGGCTTGCGTGAAATGTAATGTACCAAGCCCCCCGTCGCATTTCTGCCAAATAGTGTGCCTTGCGGCCCTTTGAGTATTTCTACCCGTTCGATGTCAAACAGTTGAAAACCAGCACCAGATGACGCGCTAATGTACGCCTCATCTAAGTAAACTGCCACAGGGGATTCTTGATGATCACCAGAAAAGTCATTCTGCGCTACGCCACGAATATTGATATAAAACGCAGACGGACCATTGGGCTGAATAGCCGTAACCCCTGGCGCCATGGCGGTGACTTCTTGCGCATTGTCGTAGCCAAGAGCATCAAGTTGTTCGCCACTGAAAGCGGTGATTGAAATCCCCACTTCCTGAACGCTTTGGGTGCGTTTTTGTGCGGTCACTTCTATGACTTCTAGCACATCAGCATGGGCGCTGATACTGGCCAGTCCGCCAACGCTGGCAAGGCCGAGCATGACCGCGGTCGATATGGTTGAATAGCTTAGTGTTTTCATGGTGTCTCCTAGGTGCGAATCCAGTGGTGTTTAGTTATTTTTTTTGTACTCTTCTATTCGGGTAACCAGCGCTTTGCGCGTGCTCCCCAATTCGCTACGTAGAACGTACTGCCGCAATCGTTCCACCTCTTGCTCATCAAACGGTTGAAAGTCATCGGGTAGCTGATCTGCACTAAAGGTGCGCAGCATCCAATTGACGATTTGAGCTAACTCCTTACTTTTTAAAGGCGCAGTTGCTACGCCGGGTACTTGAATTAAAAACTCTCGGCCACCTTCTACGGCGGCAAAATAGCCCACGTAGTTGCGCATGTCAGGGATGCGAGGGTCGCCACTTCCGCGACCATCAGCGGTGTGACACCCGCTACAGAACAAGGTGTATTTCATCTTGGTCTGGGCGTCATTGGCGTGGCTCGCCAAGGGCAGCCACATCAGTAAAGCAACCCCGAAAGTGGCGAATGACCTGACTCGAAAACAATTAGGCATAGGAATACTCCCAGCTATGATTCGATTGAGGTGCCGAGGATGACCGCTGTTGAGCACACGTAGGTTTCGCTAGACGCGCCCACACACCAGTTGGTGTCGTTATTTGAAAATGCTCGATACATGGGGGTGTCATCTTCATTACGATTACAGAAACAACGTCCGCAAGCTGCTTTACCGCAACAGTCGTTATAGGAAATGATGTAATGCTTGTTATCCGCCGGGTTAAGACAGGTGCCGATCCAAGTGATTGGCGACATTTCTGTGCCTGGCGGGCAGGCTGATTGAGAGCCGCCGCAGCAAGAACATAAAAAGCCGTCGATACCACAGTAGCGCCAGTACTCGCAGGTAGTTGGGTCGCCTGGGTCCCCATCGCTACCACTTGTTTGCGGGGAAACCCCCGGATAGTGAGCACCCGCTGGGGCTCCGCCACTGGCGGCTTTAGCCACAGGCAAAGCAGGTATGACAGAAACACCCACAACAGCTTTGCCTACATTGGATAAAAAGCTGCGTCTTGAGCTGGTGCGGGCGATATTACGGGTTTTGTTTTCAAAGAATTTATCAAACCATTTCATAATAGAGTCTCTCTCGTTAAGCCTGTTTGTAGAGGGTGCGTTCGTTGTTACCTTGCTTCTCTAAGAACTCTTGGATCGACGCCACATTGAGGTCCTGAGCATTTAATAGGCTCTCGATGTGTTCGCGAGAATTAACTAAGCCCATTGATGAGATGATGCCTGTCTTGTCGATAAGCGTGGCGTAAGGTAAACGGCTCACGCCGAATTTTTTGCCTACTTCCTCTGAAAGCACATAAGGGAAGTTCTCGAGTTTTTTGTCTTTAATAAAGGCGTGATGATCTGGTTCGTCACCATCGCTAACAAAGACCACATCTAAGTGCGAACGCTCGGCCCGTGATAAAGAGGTAATAACAGGTAGGTACTCTTTACACACAGGGCAATCAGGCGATAAGAAAAACAGCAGCGTGCTTTTTTGGGTAGGCTTGCCTATGAGTAATTTTTCTTTGCTTAAGGTTTTAACAGAAATTTCTGGGGCTTTATCGCCTGCTTTTAATTGCTGATTCATGGCTAATGCACCTGCTGGCGCAACACGTTCATACAGCACACCGACTTGACGTGCTAGGGCGTAAACCACAACACCAAGTGCAATAACCAGTACCCACAAGAGGGCGAATGTAAATAGAAATAGGTTTGACATAGTGAGTTACCTCTTTAGAGCGTTAATGTGAGATTGGTTACGAAATAGTTGCTGAGCAATAACACCAACAAGCAGTGTTACAGCGCCGAACAATAAGCTAATGAGTACATCTGACGTGCGAGATGTGGCGGTTTGCAGAGCAAAAAACGCAACCACATGCAGCAATAAAATACCTGCGTTTCGCCATAAAAGGCTGACACTCAGGCGTTGTTCTTGACTACCAAATAGGCACCCGCAATCAAAATCTTGATTACCAGAGTAAATATTCAGGGCGATAAGCCCGCTATAGGCCAGTAGTAACGCGCAAGCGAGTATTAGGCCGAATAGCTGCATAGCAGGCAGTAGCAATAAAATGGCGCTTAGCGCTTCGGCTAAAATCAGCCCTATTACTAATATGTCGCGTTGAATGGGTGGTACCCATTGGTATTGTTTTAGGTTGTGGGTGAAGCTGTTTAAATCTGCCAGTTTATGGACGGCGCAAGCTATCCAAAATACGCTAAGTAAGCCGAGTAATAGGTTGATTAACATAAGGTTACTCCACTGCTGTTAGCGTGAAGGGGTTGGCGTTATCACCACCAATAGACAAGGTGCGCTCTAACTTGGCACTCTTGGGGTTGTATACGTCGATCATCATTTTCGCATTGGTGACGGCTAAAAGAGCCTCATCACCCTTGGTGACTTCAAGCGAAATGCCGTGGATTTCAAGAGGGATAGTTTTGATCTTTTTATGCTGCTTGGTGTCATATACCCACACTTCTGTGCCGCCGTCTTTATGGCTACCATTCACACCGTCTTTGTGCATTAAAACAAAGACCCGCCCATCTGGGTGGCCAGAAATGATTTGCCAGCCACCTGGGCGCCAGTTTTGCTCACGCTCACTGGCACTTAGCAGATCCCATTTTTCCTGAGGTTTGGCGACTGGGCCACTTAAATCAACGGGTTGCATGTAGCCGTGGAATGTCGGGAAGTAGCCGACATTATTGATGCGAGCGTATTTCTCAAACAGGGGATCTTCATCCACATTGAAAAAAGACGGTACGCGGGTTTCACTGGCAACCTTGCCTTGTTCATCTAACTGAATGCTCAGCATTGAACCATCGGCACATAAGGTGCTAAATCCGCGTTTTCCCGAAGGGTAAATTAAGCTGCAACCCGGGATATCCACATCGTTGAGAACCTTGTGTTCAAGCATATCGATGACAGAAACCGAGGTAGCGGGGGTAAAATTGAAAACAAGCATGTACTTGTCGTTATCAATTAGCTGTGTGGCGTTTTTCTCTGACACTGTTTGTGCACGTTTTTTATGGGGTAATTCAATTTCTTTTTTGACACTAAGAGTGGCGTTGTCCCACACAGATAAAACATCAGTTCGCGCACCTCGCGTACCTCGAGCGTAATAGGTTTCTGCGCTGTACATTTCGTTGCGCTCGGTGGAAGGAATAAACGAGCCGAAAAAGCCGGTGCTGACTTGGCCTTTGTAGTTACGCGTGTTACTGGCGATATCTAAGATGATCACCTTGCCTTCAGTCATTCCCCAAAAATTCATGTCTTGAACATACAGCCAAGATTCTGGGTGCGCTTCGGGTAGGGTCAGTACATTGGGCACCGTATCGTTAGGAAGTTCAGCTTGGCTTGTTGGACTGAATACTGAACAGAGCAGTAGTGCAGAAAATAATGTAGATGATAGTGCGGATGATAGTGCAGAAACGGGTCGTATTTTTTTGCTAACCATTAGAATGATCCTAGTAATTGACATGCCCGCCGCACTTCTATCGAAATAAGCGGTGAACAATTAATGTGCTAAATAGTACGTGTGTACTAAATTAGTACAGTTGTACAAATGATCCAAGTGTTTTTTCACAAATTTTTCACATGAGTGTTTTTTTTGAGCGATCATTCAAGCTTGTTCAAGACTTTTACTGGGATCTGATATAATCACGCACAAGGGAAAGGTAAGCATGTTCGAATGCTTGCCTGATTAAAGGTAACTAATTGAATAAAATGAGAAATATTAGAAAAGGAACGGGGGAATCTCGTCGCGGTAAAGAAACCATATTACTGATTTTAGACTCTGCCAAATCGATACTCATTGAAGAAGGGTACAGTAAGTTGTCTATGCGAAAAGTTGCGCTAGGGGCACAGATCAGTGTGGGTAATTTGCAGTATTACTACCCAAATAAGAATGATCTTCTTAAAGATATGCTCGATCATAGTATTGATGAGTTTATGGATGAATTTGAAAGATTACGATTAGGGGCGAACAACGATCCTGAGTTGCACCTCAAGTCGATTATCAATTTTATTGTGCTTGATTTGGGAAACCCCACCACAACGACCTTCTACCCCGAACTTTGGGCGCTGGCCAATCATGACGAGTATGCGGACAAATTAATGGATGAAATTTACGCTCGGGTGCGCGTACCGCTTGAAGATAGCATTATGCGTTTGAACCCAACGCTGAACTTTGAGCAAGTGCAAAAAGTCGCGCTGTTTATTTCTTCGTCCATGGAGGGCATGACCATGTTTGTAGGCCACGGTAAAGTATGGAACGACTCCATTCAACATATGGCAAATATCGCCACTATGAGCTTTTTGCAGTTGGTAAAAAATATTACACCAGAAACAATCGAGCAAGCATCACTAGAAGCGCCGCTAAGGTAAGCACTCAACCCTTGGTGATAGCGGCAACCTAGGGGCCGCATGCTAACTAAATTATCTGGGTGTTAGCTTGCAACTCATCAACGACGATTTGATTTCTGCCTAGTTGTTTTGCTTGGTAAAGCGCGAGATCAGCAAAGGAAATCATGCCGTCAATTTCACCTTCAAACTTGTTGCTTAACCCTATGCTGGTGGTGCACTTAATGGGTTGTTGGTTAATCCACGAAGCACGCTCGCTAAACGCAATACGGAATTCCTCTAGACTTGCTTTAGCTTGTTCTACAGGGGTATCTTGAAAGTAAACGCAGAACTCTTCACCACCGAAGCGTGCGATAAGGTGTTGGCTAAAATGGCTAGCCAAAAGCCGCGCAACATCTTTTAGTACTTGGTCGCCCCCTTCGTGGCCGAATGTATCATTCACCTTTTTGAAAAAATCTAAATCGATGAGGGCAACACAATCTTGCGCTGAAGGAGTGGTGTTCTCTAAGCGGTGAAAGAAGTAGCGGCGATTGGGTAAGCCGGTTAAATAATCAGAATTTGCTGCACGGCGGATAGCTTCGATATTTTCTATGTTTTCAATATTTTGGGTGACGCAGCAGAAAAATTCTTCATGGCAGTAAGGGCGGTTTAAATAGTCATTGGCCCCGCTTTTTATGAACCTAGCGGACAAAAAGGATGGGCCCTCTGAGGACATACCAATGACCGCTAAATCGTCTTTTTTGAAGTTTTTTCGTAGCGCGACTAGCATTTCTAAGCCGCTCATATTGGGCATGTTTTCATCGGTTAAAACCATTTTAATGCCAGGGTTTTTGTTTAGAATTTCGAGCCCTTCAATGCCGTCTTTAGCTTCATACGTAATAAAATTGTGTCGTTTTAATAAATTGACTGCGGCGTTGCGACTCAACAGCGAGTCGTCGACCACTAATATTCCGATTTTACTGTTGCGCTCTAAACGAACAATTAAACGCGTTAGGTACTCGTATACTTGGGCATTCTGTTTGGGGATATAGTCAACCACAGGCTTGTTTAAAATTTGTTCGCGGGTGTTGTTGTCTAGCCTGCCCGTGATAACAATGACCGGGATATTGTATTTTAATACCGCTTCAATGGCTTCGCCTCTAGGGGCATCAGGTAGGGTATAATCGACTACAGCACATAAAAACTCATCGCTGGCTTGATCATTTAGTACGTCTAACGCTTGGGTTAAGCTGAACACGCTGATCGGTGTTTTATCTGCTTTTTTAATTAAGTGACTGACAACACGAACACTGGTAGAACTGTCATCGACAACTAACACTTTACTTTTCAATTTACACGCCTTGTTTAACCGATCCCATGAATTACATGAAAAATGTATAGAGCGTAAATAGATACGCCATCGCGGAGAGTTATGCAATTAGGCGAAAGTCGATAATGACACTATTTTCTTCTGTTAAACGCTACTATCGCTTGAACTTTGTCTCTAAGATAACGGATGAATTAGTACGTTCCACTCCGTCCAAGTTACCTATGTTGTCTAAAATCTGGCTTAACTGCTCAAGGGATTCAGCTTGCACGATAGCGATTAAGTCATACTCTCCGCTAATGGCGTAGAGTTCACTGACTTCGCTGACTTGGCGTAATTCTGCGTTGGTTTTGGCGGTTAATTTTTGCTTAACCTTGATGGACACGTGCGACGATACAAGGTTGTCTTGGTATTCACTCCCATATTGTACTGCATAGCCTTTAATCACACCGGATTCTTCCAGTTTAGTCATGCGGTTTTGAACGGTCGAGCGGGACAAATTCAATACACGCGCTAAATCAGAGATGCTGGCTCTGGCATTAGAGCGCAGGATAGAAAGTAGCTGTTGTTCTTGTTTAGTTATCATTTTGATACTTAATTTGGTCTATTTGCTAATTAGACTGAGCATTTTAACCATAATGCTACTGCAATTTTAACCTGATTACCTTGATAATAGAGTAATACGTAGACTGTGATGCGTTTCACAGTGAATGACTAAAAACTAATAGGAGTGCCCAAATGCAAGTAACCAGAGATTTATTCGATGACGTTATGGTTCCCAACTATGCACCATCAGCGATTATTCCAGTGCGTGGTCAAGGCTCTCGCATATGGGATCAAAACGATAAGGAATATATCGATTTTGCAGGTGGGATAGCGGTTAGTTGCTTAGGTCATTGCCACCCAGCACTTGTGCAGGCGCTTACAGAGCAGGGGCAGAAATTATGGCACCTGTCAAACGTGATGACCAATGAACCAGCACTGCGCTTAGCCAAAAAACTGACTGAGTTAACCTTTGCAGATAAAGTCTACTTTGCCAATTCGGGGGCAGAAGCCAATGAAGCGGCTTTAAAGTTAGCTCGCCGCTGGGCACTCGACGTGCACGGTGAGCACAAATCACAGATCATCTCGTTTAATAAAAGCTTTCATGGGCGTACGTTCTTCACTGTGACCGTGGGGGGACAAACAGCTTATAGCGATGGTTTTGGTCCTAAACCAGGTGATATTGCCCATGCTGATTACAATGACTTGGCCAGTGTTGAAGCGTTAATTTCCGACAACACCTGCGCTGTGATGCTTGAGCCACTACAAGGCGAGGGCGGGATAATTTCCCCCGATGCCGACTTTATTAAAGGTGTGCGTGCACTTTGTGACAAGCACAATGCGTTAATGATTTTCGACGAAGTGCAGACGGGTGTCGGCCGCACCGGTGCTATGTATGCCTATCAAGATTTAGCTGTTACCCCAGATATTTTGACCACAGCAAAAGCGCTAGGCGGCGGTTTTCCGATAGGGGCTATGTTAACGCGCACTGAAATAGCAACACACTTAAAAGTAGGGACTCACGGCTCTACTTACGGTGGCAACCCCCTTGCCTGCGCCGTTGCTGAAGCGGTACTTGACGTTGTTGATAATAGTGAAGTGTTAGCAGGCGTAGCCCAGCGAGAGCAGTTATTCCGTGCTGGTCTAGTGCGCATCAATGAGAAATACAATGTGTTCAGTGAGATACGCGGTAAGGGGTTGTTGCTTGGAGCAGCATTGAATGACACCTACAAAGGCCAAGCGAAAACATTTCTAAATGCAGCAGCAGAGCATGGCTTAATGTGCTTAGTGGCCGGCGCAGATGTGATTCGTTTTACCCCTTCTTTGGTGATACCAGAGCAAGACATAGCGTCAGGCTTACAGCGTTTCGAGCAAGCTGTTGCTCAAGTAGTTAAAGGCTAAGCAGCATGTTGGTAATTCGGCCTATATGCTCGGCAGATTTTGCGGCTTTAAAGCAGATTGCGATTGAATCTGGGCATGGCTTTACTTCGCTTCCTGATAATGATGAGTTATTACTCAGCAAGATATCTCGCGCCCAAAAGAGCTTTACTGAAACCGTGACCTCCCCCGGTCAGCAAAGCTATTTATTTGTGCTCGAAGATACGCAAAGTAAAGACATCATTGGTGTCACTGGGATTGAAGCGGCGGTGGGTTTGAGCACACCATTTTATCACTATCATGTTGCCAGCCATGTGCATTACTCACCTCGCTTAGGGGTGAAAAAAGTCGTCGAGACGCTAAATTTGTGTAACGACTACACTGGGGCATCTGAAGTATGTACTTTATTTGTACGTGAAAAATACCGCCGTGGTTTTGCTGGGCAACTTTTGTCTCGTGTTCGTTATCTGTTTATGGCCAATCACCCTGAGCGCTTTTCTGATTTGGTTATTGCCGAGATGCGCGGTATTTCAGATGAAAATGGCCATTCGCCGTTTTGGGCATGGTTAGAGACGAACTTCTTTGGGATTGATTTCCCTACTGCTGATTACTTAGTGGGTATTGGGGATAAATCGTTTATTGCTGAGTTGATGCCTAAACACCCAGTGTACGTGGCGCTGCTAAGCCCTGAAGCGCAAAATGTGATTGGAAAGGTGCATGAAAAAACAGCCCCTGCACTGCGCTTACTGCAAAAAGAAGGCTTCTTTCATCGCGGATACGTCGACTTGTTTGACGCGGGGCCTACTGTCGAAGTGGCGCTAAGAAACATTCGTACAGTGCAACAAAGTCGCTTAGCAACTGTGGCGATAAGTGATGAACATCAATTATCACAGGCGAAAGCAGATGAGCAAAATTACATGCTGTGCAGCACAAACGTCAGCCAATTTCGCGCCACGATCACCCCTGAAGTGAAATACCACAGCGATACAAATTCGTTACTGCTCAGCGCAAATACGGCGGCTGAGTTAGGTTTATCAGACGGCAGCGATGTGCGTTTTATTAAGCTATAAAACGAGCAGAGCAAAAGTAAAATTGCTCTGCTTTGGCACGTCATAACATTGAATAGAAGGGTTTTATTTATGCATACAAACGTGAATACTTTATTTGAAAAATTATGGGAAAGTTACCTTGCGGTAACACCTTCTGCGGTTACCGTGCACGACTTATTTGATAAAACTCAGGGACAAGAGGTGGTAAACGATCACATTGCTCTGCGTACCTTTAACTTGCCGGGGATCGGTTTGAGCGCGTTAGCAGCGCATTTTGAAGCCGTCGGTTACAAGGCTTGCGGTGAATATCATTTCGTAAGCAAAAAGCTTTACGCGAAACATTTTGAGCATACTGAAAATCCAGATTTACCCAAAGTCTTTATTTCCGAATTATTGCTTGAACAGTGCAGTGAGTCATTACAAGAGACAGTGCGCTCTCTTGTGGCAAACATGGATAAAGACGCAGTGACCCAAGCCAGCTTTTTATACTCAGGTCGTCACTGGGATATTGACTACCCAACTTATCAACGCCTGTTGCAAGAGTCAGAATTTGCGGCGTGGGTAGCAGCGTGGGGCTATCGCGCTAATCATTTTACTGTCAGTAATAATCATTTAAGCCAGTTTGACTCTATTGAGCAAATCAATCAGGCAGTGAAGGCCGCAGGTTTGTCATTAAATACTGCAGGCGGTGAAATCAAAGGCTCGGTTGAGGTTATGTTAGAGCAGTCATCTACTTTGGCAGATAAACATCCAGTGGCCTTTACTGATGGCGAGCGCGCAATCCCTAGCTGTTTTTACGAATTTGCTAAACGCTATCCAAAATCTGATGGCTCAATATTCACTGGTTTTGTCGCTGAGTCAGCGGATAAAATATTTGAAAGTACTAACGCTAGATAGCTGCACGCTATACCCGTGATGTAGAGCGTTTTCGGGTGCTTTTATTACCTTTCAAGGGGGCCTGCGGGCCCCTTTTTTTTAGCCAATCGTCTAATTGTACTAAATTCGCAATGTCGCTATTGTCGCCTATACTGATGCAAAATTAATCTGTAAAACCTTAAGTTAACTTATTGGTATCGCTAATAAATCGAGATTCAAAAGGGATTTATATTGCTGGTGCTTTATTTCAAAGTTTGCTATAATGGCGAAGTAATGTAACAAGATATGAACTAAAAAATGCGAATTAGCTGGCGCGAGTTTATTAAGCAGTACTTTAGCAAGCCATCAAAATTTCACTCGATTGGGATTGAAATGGGTGATGCTGAGTTGCACCTAAATGTTATCCAAAAAAAATCTGGGTCCTACCAGTGGGTAAAGCAGCATAGTCTCCCGATGCAAGATTGGGTTAAACACTTACAAGAATATGTCACCCAGAACAACTTGGCGCGCACACCTTGCCATGTTGCGTTAGGGCTAAATAAGTATCAGTTATTTCAAATCGATAGGCCGGAAGTAGAAGAGCAAGAAGTCGCTCAAGCTATTCAGTGGCAGGTCAAAGAGCAGCTCACCAGTACTGATGAGCACGTTTTTGATTATTATGATCATCCCGCTGCGATTGGCGGTAAAGAAAAAGTCAATGTGGTTGCTATCTCGCGCCCTCAAGTTACCTCAATAATTAAAGGCATTTCACAAGCCGACTTAAAGTTAAGCACTATTACCATAGAAGAGTTGGCCACGTCAGAGCTTTTAGCTGCAAGTGACGATGCTGTTTTAAGCTTGTTTCAAGAAAAAGGCGGGCAAATTAATTTAAATATCCTTAAACAGGGTAAGTTGTTTTTCTCACGTCGCTTGAAAGGCTATGAAAACCTGGCGAGCTTTTCATTGCAAGAGTTTCAAATGGGCATGGGGGACACTCTGAGTGTCGAAATTCAGCGCTCAATGGATTACTTCGAAAGCCAGTTGCGACAAGCACCAGTGCGTCACATTGTGGTTCACCTGAATACGCCTATTCAAGCGCAGTTAGCGGAGTTGATTAAAGAGCTGACGTTTATGCCAGTCTCTATTATGGATTTGCCGTTAACACCTAACGAGCCAAGCCCGACAGTCAGTTTAGCCAGCTTGGGGGCTGCGCTTACAGACATTGAAATTAATAGTGAGGCAGGCCAATGAAGTCTCGTATTAACCTGTATTTACCAGAATTACACCCAAAACTTGAAGTGCTTACGCTGTCATTCGTGATCGCAATTTGGGCAGTTTTGTTGATAGTTTTTGGGGCTGTCTATTACTTCAATCATAGTCATGGCCAAAGTGTTGAGCAGGAATTAAGCGCTATACAAACACAAAAAAATCAGCTTGAAGATCAACTCGTCATATTGAATGAAACGTTAGCAGGGCGTACCAAAGACCCAGTGTTATTGGCCGCTATTGAAAGTAAGCAATTAGAAGTGAGCTTGAAGCAAAGGGTCATTGATGAGTTGTCTGGGCAGGAACAGTTCAAATCCCACGGATTTGCAGGACTAATGACAGGGCTGGCTGAACACCATTTAGATGGACTGTGGTTAACTCGCATTCACTTGGATGAAAACCAAGTGATGTTAGAGGGCGCAGCAACTGACTCATCGCTTATACCTAAGTGGATGACCAGCCTGAGTTTAACCCCGCGTTTGAAGGGACAGGAGTTCTCAACCACTAAGCTTTATCGTGACCCAAATCAGCAGCTGATGTTTACTTTAGACACTAAAAAGTCAGTGCAAGCAGAAGTAAAGGAACAGCCATGAATCAAGCCGCTACCAACCAAGGATTAAAAGAAAGGTATAACACGCTTTTCGTGCAGTTTTTAAAGATCACGCAACGCGAAAAGCTACTTATTTTGTTCAGCGGTGTGGTTATTATTATCCTGCTTGGTTATTTGCTTTTCATCGAGCCTGTGAATGAAAGCACAACTCGAAATGAGCAAACTATTTCATCTTTGCAAAATCAGCTAAACAGTTTGCAAGCGCAAATCGAAGTTGCCGAGTATGCGCTTGGTAACGATCCGAATGATTTGCTGGTTGAATCTTTAGATAAGCTCACTGATAAAAGCCAAGATTTAGATCTGTATTTGCAACAAGAGACCGTCAACTTAGTACCGCCGACACAAATGCCTCTCTTATTAGAAAACATGCTAGCCGGTAGCCAAGGGGTAACCTTGGTGTCTATGCAGTCAATTGCGCCAACACCTGTACTGAGTTCACAGACAAAGAAAGTTGATGCGGAGTCTGACGCTGAAAGCAATGACACTGTGGTAGACGAAATCAACCTTTATCGCCATGGGGTATTGTTGTCATTAAGAGGAAGTTACTTTGATATTCAACATTATCTTACGCGCATTGAAGGCCTCAAATGGCAGTTTTACTGGAAGCGTTTTAATTACGTTGTGACTGGGTACCCAGAGGCTTTGGTTGAAGTGGAATTGTATACCTTGAGTACCAGTAAGGCGTTTATAGGTGTTTGATATGAATAATAAAATCAGCTTTTTTCTACGTGTTTTATTGGTTTTTCCAGTGTCCGTTGCTTCTGCTTATGGTCAGGTACTGGTCGATCCTACTCGTCCTTATGATGCAGTACCTAGTACTTCAGTTAATGGCGAATTGGCCGATAAATTAATCCTCAATGCCATATTCATTAATGGCTTGCACAAGCACGCGATTATCAACGGTATGAGTGTTAAAGAAGGGCAAGACATAGCAGGGAAAACCCTCGTATCAATTAGCAAAAGTCGAGTTGTATTGCGCGGCGATAAAGGCCCGCAAGAACTTTTTGTCAATCACTCTCAATTTATAAAAGATGCAAATGATGGATTTTAAGCGTATTACTTTAACTGGCTTCTTGCTGGTATTAGTTGCCTGTCAGGCGAAGCATGACACAAAGCATTATGAGAAATCATTAGACGACGCAATTGCTGACACAAAACAAACGACTGATACGAAAAAGACGGGGGTTCCAGCTTTACCTGATGCTGTTCATCAAACCTTGATGCCAAAATCGGAACAAGCTGATAAGGCCCTTTTCGGTGAACCTAAATTTGATATTAATGCTCAGCAAATAGACGCGGTAAGCTTCTTTTCTGGCATCGTAGAAGACACCCCTTTTAGTGTGGCTATTCATCCTTCTGTGTCAGGCTTGATTTCCCTTAACTTAAAGCAAGTTACCCTAGAGCAGATTTTTGACATTGTGACTGAAATTTACGGTTACGACATACAGCGCAGACAAAACATTTATCGTATTTATCCCACAGGGATGCGCACAGAAACGTTTGCGGTAAATTACCTACTTATGAAACGAGATGGGGCGACACAAACCAGTATTACCTCAGGTGGTGTGTCGCAAGCTCAAGGTGGTAACAGTAGTTCGGGCAGTTCACAAAACAGTTTCAGTGGTAACTCTTCGTCTGGCAGCGGAAGTTCAAATAATTTGAGCTCGGGAAGTAACAGCAACGGCACCAGTATATCAACCAGCACGGAAACAGATTTCTGGAAAGACTTATTGGCCTCTTTGCAAGTTATGATTGGCAAGGAAGAAGGCCGTAGTGTGATGGTTATGCCACAGGCTGGTTTAGTGACAGTGCGCGCTATGCCCAATGAAATACGTTCAGTAAAAGAGTTTCTTGCCACGTCAGAAGAGCATGTTCAGCGTCAGGTTATCCTAGAGGCGCGCATTTTAGAGGTGTCTTTAAGTGATGGTTATCAGCAAGGTATTAACTGGTCAGAAATATTGGCAAACAGTGGCAGTACAGACTTTCAGTTTTCGACCACATCAGGCAGCTTAGGGGATGCCATTTCGGCCACGTTGGGCGGTGTAACAAGTTTATCCTTTGTAAATAAAGACTTCAGCGGTGTGCTTAACTTGCTGCAAACGCAAGGCAATGTGCAGGTTTTATCTAGCCCTAGAGTGACGGCAATAAACAATCAAAAAGCGGTCATAAAAGTGGGTGATGATGAATACTTTGTAACGGACGTCTCTAGTGAGAGCACAGTAACCGCAGCAACGGCTTCGACCACGCCTAATATTGAACTGACGCCATTCTTTTCTGGGATCGCCCTTGATGTTACCCCACAAATAGATGCTCAAGGCGGGGTATTGTTGCATGTCCATCCTTCGGTGATAGAAACTGAAGAGCAAGAAAAGGTGGTGACCTTAAATGAAGAGCAATTTGTACTGCCCTTAGCAGCTAGCAATATTCGTGAATCAGACACCATCATTCATGCGCGATCAGGGGAGATAGTGGTTATCGGCGGGTTGATGCAATCAATCATCTCTGAAACTGAATCTAAAACGCCTTTGTTAGGTGATATCCCTCTGCTGGGGAACTTGTTTAAGAACCGTCAGGAAAGTGAAATCAAAAAGGAATTGGTGATTTTGCTGCGTCCTACTGTGGTCAGTGCTGACACATGGCGACAGCAGTTAATCCGCAGCCGGAATCAAATGGCTGACTGGCTACACGTGGAATAAGCTTATGTATTTATACCACTACGGTATAAAGGAGTTGCCTTTTACCCTGACCCCAAACACCAGCTACTTCTTTGGCTTGCCCAGCCATAAGGAAGCAATAGCGGTACTGTTGACTGCCATTAAAACCGGTGAGGGGTTTATTAAAGTCACGGGTGAGGTAGGTACGGGAAAAACGTTAATTTGTCGTAAGTTACTGAACGAATTGCCTGACCATTTTGTGGCTGCGTATATTCCCAACCCGTATTTAACACCGAGCGAGTTACGCCGTTCGGTTGCTGCTGAGCTTAATGTCACGCTCAGTGAGCATGCAGATCAGCAAGAGTTTACTCAGCGCATACAGCGTCGTTTAATTGAAATAAATCAACAAAATCGAGGCGTGGTGCTGATCATTGACGAGGCACAAGCCCTTCCCGTAGAAAGTATTGAAGCTTTACGATTAATCACTAACCTAGAGACAGAATCGCGTAAGTTACTGCAAGTCGTGCTGTTCGGTCAGCCTGAGCTTGACGATAAACTCGCTCTACCGGAGCTGCGCCAACTGAAACAGCGAGTGACATTCTCTTATGCATTGAAACTAATGGATGCAGACCAGTTATTCCAATATGTGCGTCATCGCATGTCAGTTGCGGGTTATCGAGGAGGCGATATTTTTTCAAGTCGAGCTTGCAAAATACTGTTTAAAGCTAGCAAAGGTACACCACGTATTGTCAATGTATTGTGTCACAAGGCGCTGATGTTAGCTTACGGCGAAGGGAAGCAACAGGTGGAAACAAGGCACGTTAAGCTGGCCATAGCAGATACCGAAGCGGCTTATAAAAATAGCTTTGGTCTAGCTAAATCGCTACTAGGATTAATGCTTATCGCGGGTGTTGGTCTGGCTATGTATATGGCATTTCAGAGGTATGGCATATGAGTGTGGTCAATAAAATGCTACAAGATCTTGAGGCAAGACAGAGTGCATCAGAAACCGCAAGCGCTGACTACCAGCCACCTAAACGCAACGTGGCTAAATTTGCATGGATAGTGCTCTTGTTATTGACTGTTGTTCTTATCGTATTAGGGGGATATTACTGGTCAATACTGGATAGCGACACCTCAAACCAAAGCGCTAACACACCTGCTGTGAATGCATTATTAGAGGATGAAGCGGCTGATGCCGTTCAAGTTGAAAAACCGACCGCCGATGCCCTAGCGGATGACTCAACTCGCCAAAAAGTGGTGTGGATTGAACCGGACACCTCAGCGCCCACTTCGGCTGTAGCAGAAACAACGAATACGCAAAATGTCTCATCTGAGAGACAGACCCCACAAAGTCAGAATACAAATGCTAAACCTGACAATACAGCCGAGTTGGCTAGTACTGAGCCAGAAGCCCCAAGCGTAGCGAGTGTCAAGCAAACTGACTCAGGCAATAGCGCGCAGCCCAAAGCCGTATTTAGCAAGCAAACGAACCAAACTCGCTACGCCGAAGCTGGATTAAAACAAACAATCAATCAGGCACTACGTGACGGTAAAACCTTAATCGCGATTAGTGGATTACAAAAGCTGCTAAGCACTGACCCTAATAACGTGCGTATTCGTAAAAAACTAGCCTCTCTTCTGTTTGCAGAAAATCGTCTGCAGGAAGCGCAAGCACTGCTCACAGAGGGAGTGGCCTCTGCGCCTGAGCAACATGATTTGCGTTTGATGCTGGCGAGATTGTTTGCTCAGCAAGACAACCCAGCCAAAGCGTTAAGCTTATTGTTAGAAGTGTCTCCGTCAATGGTGTTGCACAGTGATTACTATGCTTATCGTGGTGCCCTTGCCCAGCAGATGGAAAACTATGCGCAAGCGCAGCAAGATTATCAAAAATTGGTTAATGCTGAACCTCAGCAAGCCAAGTGGTGGTTAGGGCTAGGTATCGCCCAGGATAGTTCAGGCGACAAGACCCAAGCCATAGTAAGTTACCAAAAAGCAGACAATGAACAGCAGTTAACGCCGCAAGTTATTACGTTTGTGCGACAACGTTTGAATGATTTAGTTGGAATAGAATGAAGCCAAGAACCAAAATTCGCTTAGGGGATCTCCTCGTTCAAGAAGGGATCATCAGTGAAGAACAGCTGATGCAAACCCTTTCGGCTCAAAAGCAGAGCGGCCGAAAACTGGGGCATATGCTGATAGAGTTGGGCTTCGTATCGGAAAACCAGTTACTGACTTTTTTGTCTCAGCATTTAGGGGTTCCCCTAGTTGATGTAACGCAATACCAAGTATCGGTAGAAGCGGTATTACTGCTACCCGAGGTGCAGGCCCGTCGTTACCGCGCATTGGTACTTGACGATAAAGGTGATCATTTACTGGTGGGCATGAGCGACCCGGCCGACTTAGCCGCTATTGATATTTTATCCGGCGTGTTACCTAAGCCGGTTAAAGTGGCTGTGGTAAGTGACGCGCAATTATTTCAAGCCTACGATCGGTTTTATCGTAGAACTGAAGATATTGCTTCTTTCGCCCAAGAATTGGCAGAAGAATATCAAGACGATGAAGAATTTGATTTTGATACCGGGGTGGATGACGAGCAAGACACCGCCGTGGCTCGCTTATTACAATCCATTTTTGAGGATGCTTTGCAAACCAAAGCATCAGATATACACATAGAGCCTGACAACGAATTGCTGCGTATTCGTCTGCGGGTTGATGGTGTGCTGCAAGAAAATGTCATAAAAGAAAAGAATATTGCCTCGGCCTTGGTCCTTCGTTTAAAGCTGATGTCTGGACTAGATATTTCAGAGAAGCGCTTACCGCAAGATGGTCGCACAAACATGCGCATTAAGGGCCACTCAATCGATGTACGGGTTTCAACCATGCCGGTGCAAAATGGTGAGTCAGTGGTTATGCGACTACTTGACCAATCAGCCGGTGTGCTGTCACTTGACCAAACGGGTATGCCGGGGCCTTTGCTTAAGCGTTTCCGAGTCCTACTGAAGCGTCCTCATGGGATGATCCTTGTTACAGGCCCTACCGGTTCAGGTAAAACAACCACATTGTACGGGGCATTAAGTGAGCTTAATCAGCCTTCCGCCAAAATCATTACCGTTGAAGATCCCGTGGAATATCGCTTACCTCGGATCAACCAAGTACAAACCAACAGTAAGATTGGTCTGAACTTCTCCAACGTACTGCGCACCACTTTACGGCAAGATCCCGACATTATCATGGTCGGGGAAATGCGTGACCAAGAAACCGCTGAAATAGGTCTTCGAGGCGCATTAACCGGTCACTTAGTGTTATCCACTTTACACACAAATGACGCTATCAGCAGTGCTGTGCGTTTACTCGATATGGGCGCCCCAGGTTATTTGGTTGCCAGCTCATTACGGGCTGTTATTGCACAACGATTGGTGCGAAAAGTCTGCGAAAGCTGCAGCGAGCCACATCAGCCATCACCTGAGGAAGGGCTGTGGTTAAAAAATATCGACCCTCAAGTGGCCAATGTCACGTTTAGGCGCGGTAGAGGCTGTCAAACATGTAATAACACTGGTTATCGTGGTCGTGTGGGTGTGTTTGAGTTGCTCGAAATGACCGAAAGCATGATGAATGCATTGAAATCCAATGACTCTATTCAATTCGGTCAAGCGGCCCAGCATAGCCCTGGCTTTGTCCCTTTAGCGAAAGTGGCATTAACCTACGCGAAAATGGGGATCACCACGGTTGAAGAAGTACTGAAATTGATAGAAATGGTGGCTGATGAGCAAAAAGAAGCCCCAGAATCCGAAGCGCTAGTAGAGCAAATTGATGCTGGCAGCGTAGAAACAAACGTCGACTCTACAGATACATTTGAATCCAAAGAAGATAAACCTGCCCCTTCAAGTGATGGATTTTCTTTCGAATTAGAGCCAAAAGACGATAGTTCGGATAACGGCCATGGCTAATTTTACCTATAAGGCGAGAAATGCCAGCGGTGAGCTAACCGCAGGTAATATAGAAGCGAATGACGCCTCAAGTGTGGCGCAAATATTACTTGGCCGACAATTTACCCCTATCGAAATAAAACAGGCTAAAGGAGCTACTGCGGCCTCTTTGAATGTGTCTTTGTTTACACCGAAAATTAAACTCGAAGATTTGGTTATTTTTTCTCGTCAAATGTACTCACTCACCAAATCAGGCATTCCCATAATTCGTTCGGTTAAGGGCTTAGCTGAAACATCTAGTAGCGAGCGCATGACACAGATTTTAAATGACGTGTGCGATCAGCTAGAACGCGGCCGTACCTTGTCTTCAGCACTGCATAGACACAACAAAGTGTTCGGCCAATTGTTCGTTAGTATTGTACACGTAGGGGAAAACACCGGTCGACTAGACGAGGCATTTTTGCAGCTGTCGGATTATATGGAGCGCGAGCAAGAAACGCGCAAACAAATTAAAGCGGCTACCCGATACCCCACATTCGTTATCTTAGCCGTTGTGGCTGCGCTTGTGATCATGAACATATTCGTGATCCCTGTATTCGCCAATATGTTTACCAGCTTTGGTGCTGAGTTGCCCCTGATGACGCGTATATTGCTCGCTACTTCGGATTTTTTCATTACTAAATGGCCTTACATGCTGGTGGGTATAGTGTTAGCTATCTACTTGGTGTCGCGTTATATCAATACTGCGAAGGGGCGCTTTAATTGGGACAAAGCCAAACTACGCTTGCCAATTGTCGGCGGAATTTTTGAACGTACGTTATTAAGTCGCTTTGCGCGGAGCTTTTCTATGATGCTGCGTTCTGGCGTACCTTTAACTGCGGCGCTTAACTTAGTCTCTGACGCTGTGAGCAATGCTTTTATGGCCGACAAAATAGTTAAGATGCGCAAAAACATTGAAAAAGGTGAGAGCCTGTCTCGAGTGGCTAACTCAAGTAAAATGTTCACCCCATTGGTACTGCAAATGATTAATGTCGGCGAAGAAACTGGCAGGGTGGATGAATTGCTTGGAGAAGCTGCTGAGTTTTACGAACGTGAAGTAGATTATGACCTAAAAAGTCTAACCTCAAAAATAGAACCCCTGCTTATCATGGTGGTGGCAGCTATGGTTCTGGTACTAGCGCTGGGTATCTTCACCCCAATGTGGAACATGATGGGGGCGATACAGGGTTAATTTATGCGTAGAAATGAAGCCAGTGACGAACGTGAACGCTCCCTCTTTAGTAATTTAGTGGTCGTGGTTGTGTTTACCTCACTCATATTGGGCTTTATCGTTTATTTCAATGACAGCAGTCCGAGTATTCGCAAAGTGGCTTTGCAAACCTTAGTGGAGCAGTTCACCAAGAGTACATTGAATGCCCATTGGCAATGGCAAAATGAAGGAAGGCCGAGTAGTATTTTACTCGTGAACTATGATGCACAGGGAAACGAAACCGGCCGCCACCCACTTAATATGAGTCATTTAGGCTGGCCTAGGCTAGCGCCAACAAGTAAAGGCTGCGCTGACTTATGGCGCGATGTGCTGAACAAAGATTTAGAAGTAGAAGGATTTAAAATGTACGCCGAGTTTTATGATGGGGTGCAGATTAGTGATAATGCTCTGGCATCGATTTGCCGATACAGATTATCAACAGGGCCTTATTTTGAATATAAAGTGTATACGGGACAGGTTTCCAAAATCATAAGTTAACCGAATGGGTAGAGAAAGATGATGAAATTAGCTAGATCACAAAGCCACGCCTTTCCAACAAAGCGCGCTCAACGCCAACAAGGTTTTACCTTAATCGAATTGGTCATCGTTGTGGTTATTTTAGGTCTGTTAGCCGCCACTGCTTTACCGCGCTTACTGGATGTGACCGAAGAAGCGGAAGATGCCACAGTTGAAGGGGTTGCAGGTGGTTTTGCAACTGGCGTGGGTTTGGTGCGAGCTCAATGGGAAATTGAAGGGCGGCCGAAAGAAAATTTTGCCACAAATTTAAGTTTTGTGACGATGGATAATATTCGGATTGGCGTTGATCAGGACACTGGCTACCCGACAGGACAGCTTGATACAGATAGCAGTACCGAAGATACGCAAATAAGTCTGCTAGATTGTGAAAGTATTTTTAACTTAATCATGCAAAGTGCGCCAACTATCTCTTCTAATTGGAACAATCGCCCGTTTGATGAACACCGCTATTTTACTCGTCAGAGCGAGGGAAATGGCTCTGGGGGAAATGATCTTTGTTATTACTATTTAACCCAGACTATAAAAAACGATACCAATGAGCCTGTTGACAATACCGCAGGTAATGGCTTTATATACGATCCAAGAATCGGGCAAGTAATTGTTTTTAGTAATAATTAGTCAATAATTTGACACGCTACCATTTGCTAATAGCTGAGGCTAAAAGCAGCTGGTATAACTTTATACAGTTTAAAACTGCTATCTAGCAAATTAGAGTAACATCATGCAAAACAGTAAACAACAGGGTGGTTTTACCCTTATTGAATTAATCATTGTTATCGTAATTTTGGGTATTTTGGCGGTAACTGCAGCGCCTAAATTTTTAGATATTCAAGGTGATGCCCGAGCATCTGTTGTAAAAGGGATGGAAGGTGCTATGCAGTCAGCCAGCGACATTATTCATGCTAAATCTCTACTTGATGGGACAAATGCATCAGCAGCAGCAACCCTGGCGCTGAAAAACGGTGATAACGTGCAAACTGATTTCGGATATGCTCGTCACGACTGGGATCTTGCTTGGATCAATATGCTTGACGCAAATATTGAAGTATTAACCAGTAGAGCTTGTACTTCTGAATTTTGTGTTGATGAATCTCAGAATATAGGTGCGGATCTTACTGCAGATGGCTTCACGACCTTGCCAACCCAGAGCAATGTGGCGCTAATCGTTTATCCAAACGGTACAACGAATGCTGGGGCTTGTTATGCCTACTACATTCATAATGAAGCAGCTACAGCTGAAGGTGAAGAACCAACGATCGGCAGCATTACCACTGGCTGTTAAGCTGGTTAAGCCGGAAGAGTGTTAGTGATTAGCCAATTTTAGTTTGGCTTTTCTTTTCCGGCTTCCTGTTTGGAGTAAAATGAATGAATACGTTGGGCGGCAAAAACACATTCCCCGTGAATGCTGTGCAACGTGGTTTCACCCTTATTGAGCTAATAGTGGTGATCCTTATTATTGGTATTCTGGCTGTATCCGCTGCGAGTCGCTTTGATAGTACGGGCTATACTGAATACAGCTATCAATCACGTTTATTATCAGCGTTACGCGCGATGCAACAACGCGCGATGCAAGACACGCGAAACGGTTATTGTTTCCAAATAAATTTCAATACATCGAATCCGGCTTTTGGCCCACCAACCCTTAGTTATCGTAATAACACCCAAGCTGAACGTACTGCGACTTGTGCAACCAGTATTAATTACACCACACCAGATTTTCTGCGAACCAGCGCTGGTGAAATCGCCGCTGATGGTATTAGCATGACGACGCTAGATACAGGAAATGGCGCATTCAATCTTATGGCATTTGATAGTTTTGGTCGCCCTTCAACCAATGTTGGAAGTTGCCAGGCTGAGTGTCGTATTACCTTTCAAGGAAGTCAGTCGCCGGCTATCTGCGTCGAAAGTGAAGGGTACATTCATGAATGTTAACAGACTAACCGTGCCGTTAAGGGAAAATGCCGGATTTACCTTAATTGAATTGGTGATCGGCATGCTGGTGTTTGCAATCGCCATGACCTTTTTCGTCAGCATGATCGTTCCTCAAGCAACACGTAGTATTGATCCTATGTTTCAAGTGAGAGCGACAGAGCTAGGCCAATCCTTACTTAATGAAATTAGCGGTAAGTCCTTTGATGAGAACTCAAGTCGTAATAGTAGCGAGCGTTGCGGTGAATCATCAGCACCGGCTTGTACATTACCTGGCGCGCTAGGGCCTGACGGGGAAGGCCGTGGTGCATACAACGATGTAGATGATTTTCATGGTTTAGATGAGCGTGACGGCAACATACTCAGCGCCACGGGTGGCACCATGGGCATTAATGGACGCAACCTATACCAAGGCTTTCGAGCTACTGTGTCGGTTTTTTATGACGCCGATTTAAATGGCATAAATGACAACGCAGTAGGGCTTGCAAAGCTTATCACTGTGAGCGTAACGACCCCGAACAACGAAGACATAGTATTTTCGACCTACAGGTATAACTACTGATGGGTAAACATGTGACGTTGCACCAACAAAAAGGGTTTACCCTGGTTGAGCTTATCACTGTCATTATTGTTTTAGGGGTGGTGTCTATCGGTGTAACTAGCTTTATTCGCTCTGGGGTGCAGATATTTAATGATGTAAGTGAGCGTGATGAGCTTCTTAGCCAAAGCCGTTTTGTGCTAGAACGTTTAAACCGGGAATTACGCAGTGCAGTGCCTAATAGTGCTCGTGTCGCCGAAGCTAATGGTAGCCAATGTATCGAATTTGTTCCTACCGCGTGGGCGACGTATTACACGCGTTTGCCAATCGTGCCTTCCACAGAGCGTACGGTAAATACCGTCGAGCTAGGTGATATCAACAGCCAATTTTCATTGGCTAGTGGTGACATGGCCGTTGTTTACCCCACGGACAGTGATGATGTATTTGATGTTGGTCGACAAAAGCGCCGTTCTATTTTATCTTGTACAGACAGCGGAGACGGGGACTGTGGTAGCAATGACAGCCCAGAGCATTTAGCGACTTTAACAGTCGATGGTGCTTTTGCGGATATCTCCCCGGCATCTAGACTATATATAGTGCGAAATGCAGTGAGTTACTGCGTTCGTGGTGGCAGTATGTTTAGACACCAAACGTCTATCGGCCAAACCCAAACCGTCTTTGGCGCAGGCGGAACGCTAATGGCAGAAAACATCATTAACGATCTGTCAGTTTCTGCGCAACTCCCATTTACCATACAAAACGCCACGTTGAATCGAAATAGCCTCATTCAGATCCTGCTCGCCTTTGAGCTTAACGATGAAACCATTAACCTTAGCAGTGATATCCATGTGCCCAATGTCCCGTAAGCTGCATCCTATAGCGCAATTCCACTACTGCAAGAAACAGCGCGGTAGTATGTTAGTTATTGCTTTATTTATCATTATTGTGCTGGCTATATTAGCCTCAACAATGCTGACAATGTTCGCCGCATCAGCCGACAGCGTCGTCAGCGAAGTGTATGGTCAGCGGGCGTTAAACGCAGCGCGTAGCGGTGTAGAGCAGGCAGTTAGCGGTGCATTTCCGCTTTCTGGTGCGAGCAACTGCCCTGCTAATTACAATTTCACTTTTACCAATACACCTGGCTTAGGCAATTGCAGCTACACAAGTGCTTGCGATGTTGTGTCTGTGGATGACAGCGGGGATGTGTACCAATATTTTCGTATTACTGCCCAAGGCTCCTGTATCGCAGGCGACACAGTGGTGAGTCGTAACGTATCTGTTGAAGGGATACAATAAAGATGTACTTAGGTATGAAATGCAATCCGTTACCCGTGTGTCAGTGGACTAGGCTTAAAAGATGAAAAGTCCGCTTTTATCTGCCATTTTTCTCATCGTGTTCCTATTTCCAGTTTCCGCGCTGGCAAATACTATGTGCACAGATTTACTTAGTGAAGAAGCCGTCGGTGATATCACTGATTCAGGCGGTGAAAATCGAGATTATGCCAACTTTGAAAATTGTGGGTTTTTAATTCGTCCCGAAACTAGTGGCAATATAGTGCTTTCTTTTACCGACTTTCAATATGAAAGTGGGTATGACACTTTGACTGTATACGATGGTTCTGACGCTAGTGCGCCTCAATTAGGAAGGTTTACTGGGGGCGATTTACCAGATTCTATAACCTCTACTTCCGGCGCTATGTTTATTGTGCATAACTCAGACCAATCGATCGTGGGGAGAGGCTTTTCTGCTACTTGGCGCCAAATAACCAGAAACAGTTGTAACGCTGAAACCTTCACTGTTGGCGACCATTTTCCCCAAGCGAGTTATGGCAATAGTACTGGCGCCCGAAATTGGACATCAAACTGGCGTGAAGTGAATGAAAATGATGGTGTTTCTCAAGGCGTATTGCGCGTGACCAACACGCTATGCACGAATGGCAACTGCATGCGGTTGGGGATCATTTCTAGCTCAGGCCCTCGTAGTTACTCCGGTCGTTTCTTGTATCGAACGCTGGATTTGTCTGATGCGGTTAGCGCTCAGCTGACGTTCAATTATCGCACCGGCTATATTACAGGTAGCTCCACTGTACGCTTGGGTATTTCCACTGATGGTGGGCAGTCTTGGCACAATTTAAAAAACTACAGCGTCTCTTCGACGCAAACCTCGGCTAACACTGAAAGTTTTGATATATCAAGTTATGTTGGCAGTAACGTGGCCATTGGCTTCGAAGTAAGCGGTTCGAATTCTGTTGCCGGTTTTTATATGGACGACCTTGAAGTCACGGCTACAGAAGAAGAAATATGTGATGGGCCACCACTGGCCTTTTATCAATTTGAGCAAGCCAGTTGGTCTGGCAATGGCAGCATAACGGATTCGTCTTCTTCAAGTTATGACGGTTCACCTGTAGGGGATATTTTTCCTCAGTATCCCAGTGAGCAAAAATCTTGTCAGGTCATGAGCGTGCCTAATAATACCCGCTCAGATGTGAGCTCTGCGATTGACACTGGACTGCGCGTTGATAATGAAATTGGTAAAAAAGGCACAATTTCCTTTTGGTATCGCAGTAATCAGTCATGGCAAAGCGGTACTCGGCGACAGCTTTTTGATGCGTCCACTTGGTTGGGCAGTAATGGTGACTCACGCTTTTTCTATTTGAGCTTAGGTTCAGGAAATTTAGACTTTGGTTTAGAAGACAGCACTGACGCTGATGGGGCATTACGGGTGTCTGGCCTGAGTTTCGCGGCGCAAGAATGGGTGCATGTCGCTGTGAGTTATGATTACAGTAAAGATAGTGCGGCAATTTTTATTAATGGTCGACAACGGGCACAAACTAACAATTTAGGCCTAAATGGGCAGGCTCCGGTTTTCGATACATTGTATGTGGGCGATAATCGTAGCCGCTATAAAATTCTCAATATGACTGAAAACTCAGCGAATGGAGAATTTGATGACTTACGTATTTATGACTACAGCCAAAGTAGCGATCAGGTCAACACCGACCTGAACAATGTTTCTCCCTGTCAGGTGGAACCTTACGCTGTGTATGAGTTTGAGCAAGCTGAATTTGACGGCATTCAAAGTATTTTAGACAGTACCGATAACGCGCGACATGCTTCGCCCGTAGGGAATATAGCGTCCGTTTTGTCTACTGAACAGATTTCCTGTCGCTTTACGGATATCCCTTTCAATAACTCTGCCAATAGCATTAATGCTATCAATACGGGTATCGCTCCTGATGACATGGGCTCTGCTGGAACGATTTCATTTTGGTATCGCAGTAACGAAGCGTGGTCTAGTGGCACGAGTCGTCAATTATTTGATGCTTCTACCAATATAGGAAATACCAACTCTAAATATTTTTATCTTAGCTTACGTTCCTCGCGTTTGTATTTCGGGCTTGAAGATCTTAACGACCGTGATGCGGAAGTGGTTGCAAGTGGGCTAAATTTTGCGGCACAGCAATGGGTGCATATCGCTGTTAGTTATGATTATGCCGCCAAAACCGCGGTTATTTATGTCAACGGGCGAGAAGCAGGGCGTTCCAATAGCCTAAATTTGAACAGCGGTATTGCTCAGTTCAATAGCTTGTACATAGGCGACAATCGCACGACTTATATTGTAACTAATATGAGCCGTAATTCAGCAAACGGTCAGTTTGATAACGTTCGCTTAAACGCGTTCGTGCAAAACAGTAGCCAAATTAATACCGACATGGGACGTGTGAGTACCTGTCAGGCGATAAGTCATTATCAAATTGAACATGACGGGCAGGGCTTAACCTGTGAAGCTGAAACCGTCACAATCAAAGCATGCGCCAATGAAAGCTGTAGCGAGTTATATACAGAGCAAAGCGCTTTGAGTATTACCCCAGGCACTTGGGGGGCAGGTGACCCATTGGTGTTTACTGGCTCCCTCGAAAATACGCCTCTTAGCGTACTTGACCCAAGTACCTTTAATTTTGGTAAATCATCTGCCGCTCCTGATGTGCCGCTGCGTTGCGTCAATACTGGCTCTGGAGCGCAAGATTGTAGTATGACTTTTGTAGACGCGGGTTTTGAGTTTGTCGGTACTGATGTGGCTGACAAGTTTTTACCAGACCAATTAGCAGAACTTAATTTTAGTGGCGCTAATTTAAGAGCTGTGCAAAATACCAATGGTGTCTGCCAAGCATTGTTGCAGGGACAGCAAGAGATTACGCTTGGAGTCAACTGTACCTCGCCAAACCGCTGCGAAACTAACTTTAGCGGTATTGATACCAGTACAAACCCTAGTGGTGAGTCCACGGGTAGCGTTAGGCTAACCTTTGATGCTAATGGCATTGCATCTTTGGATACACTTAGCTATGCCGATGCTGGGCGCGTGGGACTGCGGGCAGAAGCACAAATAAACGGTGTAACTATCACCTCTGGCACAACGAGTGTGGATGTTGTTCCTGCTCATCTGCAGTTATCTGTGGCACCGACAGCATTGGTGTACACAGACAATAACTTTAGCGTTTACCCCTCAGTCGTCGACCCAGACGTGTACCCCGCCGGAGAAGAGTTTACCTTTACGATTACCGCTTATGGCGCTGTAGGGGATAGTCCTTTAGCGAATTATCAACCGGGGCAACTGCAAATAGCCGCAGAGCGAATGCTACCATACGAAGCAGCAGGTGCAGATGGCACATTTATCTACGGCGACGCTGCAGGTGTTTTAGCGAGTCTAACAAAACAGTTCTCTAATACGCCAACGCTGAGCTTTGTGGGCGGGCGATACGATTACCAAGCCAATTACAGCGAAGTGGGCGTCATTCGTCTTGACGTGCAAGACGTTAACTACTTACCAGATAACAATAACCCGATTGATGCGATTAACACTGACAGCACGCTTACTCTAGGGGAATTTACCCCAGCATACTTTGATGTGCAGATTTTAACTGCCCCAGAGCTTGTAAATCAGTGCGGTAATTTTAGTTATATGGGGCAGCAGGTGACGTTTTCGCCTTCTACCCAAGTTGAGCTGGTGGCAATGAATGCGCTAGGGAACGTGACTAAAAATTATATCAACGGATACTGGCGATATGGCCCTGACACAACGGCTGGCGTGACAATTGATGATGCGTCAATTCATGCTGCATCAAGCCCGGTCGTTACCCGCATTACAAGTGAAGCACCTGCATTGATCACCGAGCCAACAGCTTTTAATGGTATCACTTTAGTTGAAGTGCCAGACGCAACATTTGCATATCAAAAAGTGGCTACGGATTTTACTGCTTATCCTTTAATTGAGCCTTTCGCGGCAGCGGTGGATATGCGCTTTCTGGCTACATTTTTAACAGCCGATAACAATGTGTGTTATCAAAGCGATTATCCTATATCGGGATGTGAAGATTTTAGCATTAGCGATGAAACTGGCAGCAATATCACAGGTACAAACGTGAATGTGCGTCACGGACGACTATCCCTTGAACCAAATTTTGGACCTGAAACAGATTTTCTGGTTACCCCTGTTCGCGCTGAGCATTATCTCAATGGTCGCTGGCAACTTAACCAAGAAGACAATTGTACACCTATCGATTTAACTGAAAGTGCAGGGCAAATAGTGTTGAGCGCTCAAGGAGGGAATGACATAACCGGACAAATTGATCCCACCGTCAGTAGCGGCACCTTGATAGCAGGAGAAATTTTAGGAAATAGCAACTTTGCACTTACAGGCAGTGCATCAGGCAATGGCCCTGGCGTCGCGGGTGCAGTCGGAGTGACTTTAGATCCAAGCGCAGGTAACCCAGCTTGGGCGCAATACATGAACTTTGATTGGAACAATGATGGTTATATCTGTTCCGATCTAACGCTCTGCCCCGGGGCTAGCAGTATCGATGGTCCATCTTCTATTTTGACTTTCGGCCTGTATCGAGGAAACGACCGAATTATTCACTGGCGAGAAGTGTTTAATTAACGCTCAAATATATTGTCATTTTAATTATATAGCGCTGGGCACTTTCTGTTAAATGTATGGTCTGAGTGAGATCATATTTCCATCACGAAACATCTGCTTTTGTTCTTTTTTGAGGTCTTGATAAAATTTTGTTAGTGAAACCTGAATTAATATAAGGATTCTACATTTTTTATCACGTCAAATGAGGTGTTTACTTGCCCAAGACGAGGGGCATTGGTAAAGTTAGCGGATTATCTCTCATATCAAACAGGTTGCGGTTTTTCAATGTTCAAAAAGCTTCGAGGAATGTTTTCCAACGACTTATCTATTGACCTCGGTACAGCAAATACGCTTATCTATATAAAGGATCAGGGAATTGTACTAAATGAGCCTTCCGTTGTTGCCATTCGGCAAGAGCGCGCAGGTGGTCCTAAAAGTGTGGCGGCTGTCGGTGGTGAAGCAAAGCGGATGTTGGGGCGTACTCCTGGCAACATTAAAGCTATACGGCCCATGAAAGACGGTGTTATTGCTGACTTTTATGTGACTGAAAAAATGCTTCAGCACTTTATCAAACAAGTACACGACAACAATTTTCTTCGCCCTAGTCCTCGTGTATTAGTCTGCGTACCTTGTGGTTCAACTCAGGTCGAGCGCCGTGCTATTCGAGAATCAGCGTTAGGCGCAGGTGCTCGTGAGGTTTACCTTATTGATGAGCCTATGGCGGCAGCGATTGGCGCAGGTTTGCCAGTATCAGAAGCAACGGGCTCTATGGTGGTCGATATCGGTGGTGGTACCACTGAAGTCGCAATTATCTCGTTAAACGGTATCGTTTATTCTTCATCGGTTCGTATTGGTGGTGATAAATTCGATAAAGCTATTATCAGCTATATTCGTCGTAATTTTGGTTCGCTTATTGGTGAAGCAACGGCTGAACGTATTAAGCACGAAATTGGTGCTGCTTATCCTGGTGAAGAAGTTAAAGAAATTGAAGTGCGTGGTCGCAATTTAGCCGAAGGCGTACCTCGTGGATTCACGCTTAATAGCAACGAAATCCTAGAAGCCCTACAAGAGCCGTTAAGCGGTATTGTATCAGCGGTAATGGTTGCCCTTGAGCAATCACCACCTGAACTGGCCTCTGATATTTCAGAACGCGGTATGGTGTTAACCGGTGGTGGGGCTTTATTAAAAGATTTAGATCGCTTACTCATGGAAGAAACGGGCATTCCAGTGGTAATTGCTGATGATCCTTTAACGTGTGTTGCACGAGGTGGTGGTAAAGCATTCGAGATGATCGATTTGCACGGTGGCGATTTATTTAGCTACGAGTAACCCCTAGTAAAGGATATTAAAAAGCGGCGGTAGCCGCTTTTACATTTCATATGAACTCGATTTTTCTGCGTGGTCCGTCGTTACACATTAAACTGGTTTTTGCCCTAGCGCTGTCAGTGGGTTTAATCGTGTTCGATCACGTATTCGACGGTTTTGCTACGACCCGCGTTTACTTTAATTCTGTAGTCAGCCCCATTCAATATTTAGCCAATCTGCCTAGCGAAATGCTCAATGCCAGTGCGAGTCGTTTGGTGTCGCATCAGCAACTACTCGAAGAAAATGCTGAGCTACAACACAATGCCGTGGTGCTTAATGGCAAATTACAGCGTTTTGTTTTGCTGCAAGAAGAAAACGATCGTCTACGACGACTTTTGAATACGCCTGTGCGAGGCGATATTCGCAAAGAAGTGGCCGAGTTAATGGCGGTAGACAACAACCCGTATAGCCATCAAATCGTGATTGACCGCGGCGCGATTCAAGGCGTGTATGAAGGCCAACCTGTTATCGATGATAAAGGAATTGTTGGGCAAATTATGCAAGTTGGTTCGACCAACAGTCGGGTATTGCTGATTTCAGATGTGACCCATGCTATCCCGGTGCGCGTGGCGCGAAACAACATACGTATGATCGTGTCTGGCTCAGGGAGCTTGAATGATTTAATCATCCAGCATGTTCCTCACAGCGCGGATGTGAAGGAGGGCGATTTGCTGCTTTCCTCAGGGTTGGGCAACGTTTTCCCCGAGGGATACCCAGTCGCCAGAATTACTTCTATTGTGCGTGATGAAGGTCGTCCTTTTGCCCAAATCAATGCTGAACCAGTGGCATTATTAGACAGGCTAAAGTATTTGCTTTTGTTATGGCCAAATAATCTGGTGGGGCCTGAGCAAACTGTTCCGGAAGCAGAACAATGAAACTAAGAAACAATACTATCGGTCTGAGTATTATAGTGGCCTTGGTGCTACAAATTATGCCGATGCCCAGCATAGTTGAACAGTATCGCCCTGACTGGGTCTTTTTGGTGCTCGGCTATTGGGCACTTGCGTTGCCGGAACGCGTTAATGTTGGGGTCGCCTTTATTGTCGGTTTAGTACTCGACTTATTGCTAGGCACCAGTATAGGTGTACACAGTTTTGCTATGAGTTTAAGCGTATTTGTGCTGGCGGCTAATTATCAGCGCTTGCGAAATTATTCCGTTTGGCAGCAAGCCATCGTGATCGGCATTTTGTGCGCGTTATACAATTTAGTGGTCTTCTGGTTAATGCATTTATTAACTGACATCTACTTTATGCTTACATACATGTGGCCCGTAATTACCTCTATGGTAATTTGGCCATGGATATTTTGGTTATTACGTCGGGTTCGTCGTCAGTTTCGTTTGAGCTGAGCCCCACCAGACATCAATTATGCTTATTTTAGCTTCTCAGTCACCCCGTCGGGCTGAGTTACTTAGTCAAATCGGTGTGCCATTTACCGCGTTAAGCGCGGATATTGACGAATCGATACTTCCGAACGAAACACCTGAAAACTATGTGCAGCGACTAGCACAACAAAAAGCTCAAGCAGGTTGGCGAGCCAGTGCTGACACTGCTAAGCGCCGGCTCGTTTTAGGTGCCGATACGGTTGTGGTTATAAACGAACAAGTCATGGGTAAACCTAAAGACTTCGATGACGCTAGGGCTATGCTAAATCTACTTTCAGGGCAGCAGCATCAGGTGTTAACCGCGGTTACTGTTACTTCAGGGCAGCGCTTTGAGACTATTCTGGTTAAGACAGATGTGACTTTTTGCGCCTTAAGCCCGTCTCAGATAGAAGCCTACTGGCAAACCGGCGAGCCAAAAGATAAGGCTGGCAGTTACGCCATCCAAGGCATAGGCGGCAAATTTGTGACCCATATTAAAGGTAGTTATAGCGCCGTAGTCGGGTTACCTTTATACGAAACGAATCAATTACTTTCTCGGATGAGCCAAGCCCATGAGTGCTGAACTATTAATTAATGTTACCCCCTCAGAGTCACGAGTGGCGCTGATCGAAAATGGCATTTTACAAGAGGTCCATATCGAGCGTCACACCAAGCGAGGCTTGGTCGGCAATATATATCGTGGCAAGGTCAGCCGGGTCTTACCTGGTATGCAAGCTGCGTTTGTTGACATAGGTTTGGATAAAGCGGCATTTTTACACGCTTCTGATATTGCAATTCACAGCGAAGTGGAAGACGAAGTCTCCTCGAGTCACCTAGAAAAGCGAGATATTCGTGAACTAGTCCGTGACGGCCAGAACATAGTAGTACAAGTGGTCAAAGACCAAATTGGCACTAAAGGCGCTCGTTTAACCACAGATATTACGATTCCATCGCGTTACTTAGTGTTTATGCCCAGCGTCGAGCATGTCGGTGTATCTCAGCGTATTGAAGATGAGGCTGAGCGTGAGCGTTTGAAAAGTTTGGTGCAAGAGTACTGCAGTGAAAATGGCGGTTTTATCTTGCGCACTGCTGCAGAAGGTGTGAAGGCCCAGGAGTTGCGCCAAGACGCCGATTTTTTACGGCGCTTGTGGGAAAAAATCCGTTCACGAATGAAGAAAAAAGCCCACATCTTGTACGAAGATTTACCCTTAGCGCGCCGTGTTTTACGTGACTTTGTAGGCACTGAGCTGGATCGCATTCGAATCGACTCAAAACTGTCTTTTCACGAATTACAGCAGTTTACCCGAGAATATGTACCTGAGTTGCATCGTTTATTGGAATATTACCCAGGCGATCGGCCTATTTTTGATCTCTATGATGTCGAGAACGAATCTCAGCGCTCACTCGAACGACGTGTTGATTTAAAATCCGGTGGCTACATTATCATCGATCAGACCGAAGCCATGACCACAATTGATATCAATACCGGTGCGTTTGTGGGTCATCGAAATTTAGAAGAAACGATCTTCAATACGAATATTGAAGCGACATCGGCGATTGCTCGTCAGCTTCGTTTGCGCAATCTGGGTGGCATGATTTTAATTGATTTTATTGATATGGCTGACTCGGATCACCAGAGGCGTGTCATCCATTCACTAGAAAGTGCAACCAGTAAAGATCGGGCTAAAATCAATATACATGGCTTTACTGCGTTGGGGTTAATTGAAATGACCCGCAAAAGAACACGAGAAAGTTTGGAACATATTCTGTGCGGAGAGTGTCCTGTATGTAAGGGCCGAGGTACGGTAAAAACCGTCGAAACTGTGTGTTTTGAAATCATGCGTGAAATCGTGCGCGTTAATCGCGCCTATGACGCAGACAAGTTTGTGGTGTACGCCGCGCCTTCAGTGGTTGAAGCCTTACTAGGCGAAGAATCGCATATGCTGGCTGAATTAGAAGTATTTGTGTCGAAACAAATAAAGGTACATACCGAATTGCTCTATAACCAAGATAAATACGATGTGGTAATGATGTGAAGTCAGGCTCTTTTTATGCCGCTTACATTATCAAAAAGCTATGGTCTTGCGCTGCGATTTTACTGGTGCTGGTGGCTGTGGCAATCAGTGTTGTGCGCTACACCTTGCCCTATATGGACGGGCAAAAGCATCGAATAGAACAATGGGTTGAGGGCCAGTACGGAGTTGAAATTAATATTGGCAATATCACCGCACAATGGAAAGGCGCGGGGCCTGCGATTGTTCTTGAAGACTTGCAGTTGGTACAAAATGCCCAATCCCCCCTCAGTCTAGATATCGAGAAAACCGTTATTGAGCTGGACTTTTGGGACTCAGTATTGGCGCGTCAAGTTCGCTCTCAACGATTCGATTTAAATGGCCTGAACCTGAAAGTAGATTTGACCTTAATGAACCAAGAGGGCAGCGACTTTCCTGTTGTTTCAGCGTTAAAACAGTTGTTTTTAGAGCAATTGCAATCTTTTTCAGTGAGTAACAGCCAATTCGAAATCACTACCTCCCATGATCAGCAAGTGGTGTTAGTTAACCAATTGCTGTGGAGCAATAAAGGTCGTCATCACCAAGGGGTAGGCGAACTGCAGGTCGAAGAGTTAGCCAGTAACTCCGCCTCTTTTACGTTAGATCTGCGCGGTGACAAAGATTCGTTGAACGGTACTTTTTATGCCAAAGCACATGAAGTCGACCTATCGCCCTGGATTAATCAGTGGCTGGCAACACGGTATGAATTAGTAGAAAGCCGTGGAAATTTTGTGGTGTGGGCAAGTATTGAAGACGGCGATATAAAAAATGCCCAACTGGATTTGGCCGATAGCCGATTTGTATGGCAAAAAGAAGATGCGCAAATCAAGGCCGCTATTTTAGGCGGCCAACTTAATGCTGAGCCAAGCAAAGAGGGGTGGATATTCAATTTGTACGATCTTGGTTTACAGGCTAACGACCGTTCGCAAACCTCTAACTGGTATGGTGAAATCAATGATAAAGGACAGGTGCATATACAAAATGCCGACCGCGTTGATTTATCTGCGATCACCCCTCTTTTACCGCTGGCGTTAAACCCAGTTGATTTCAATGTACTACAAGGGCTTTCCCCAAGTGCAACTTTGAACAAACTCAATGTGCAATTCGATAAAACCGATACCTATGCCCAAGTAAATGTGAGCCATATTGGCTGGCAACAGAGTGCAAATATTCCAGGCGTGGATAATCTTGAGCTGAATGTAAATTGGCACAACGATCAGGGCCGGGTGCAAATTAGCGGTCGGAATTCCCAGTGGAAAGTCGACAGCATAGTCGATCGCAATATTGAGTTTCAAACTGTCGATATTGATATGTATATTCAATCGCTTGCACAAGGGGTCGAAATATATGCACCCCAGATAGCATTTAACAGTGACTGGTTAAACATAGATCAGCATATGCGCTACAACACTCAAACTGGATTTCTTGCTCTTAACGGTACTATAGGCGAGTTAGGTGTAGTGCAGGTGAATACGCTCTTTCCTGGAGAGCTGATGGGCAAAGATACCAAAGCGTATTTGCAAAGAGCCCTCAAAGGTGGTCGAGTTAAAGGCGCAAATATTCTCTGGAACGGACAGTTAGATCAGTTCCCCTTTGCAGGTAACCAAGGGGTGTTTCAAATTTCAGTGGAGGTTGAAGACGCACAGTTTGAATTCGCCTATGACTGGCCGCAACTCAGCGAACTGGAAATTGACTTATTGTTTGAAAACAAGGGCCTGTTCATGCAAGCCCACTCAGGTAAATTGCTCGATGTGAATTTGTCTGATTTATCAGCGGATATCCCGAGTTTAGCTGCAGGAGCTGTTCTTACCATAGACGCTAAGGGCGCAGCTCTAGGGGCGCAGGTGAACACATTAATGAAAAGCAGCAGCTTGGCTACTAGTTTAGGAAAGGTGCTGGATGAGGTGCAGGTCAGTGATGCACTTAATGTGGATTTAAATCTCGTTATTCCCTTATCAGGTAAGGATGTAGTCGCAAGTGGTGTGGTGCATTTAGCAGACAATCAAGTTTATGTGCCGCGCGTTGATATGCGTTTGCAACATGCAAAGGGGCAAGTGGCGTTTAAAAACGAAGTGGTTGATATGAGCGGTCTGCAAGCGCAGCTTTTCGCCCAGCCTATAGAAGTTGATTTCCGTGGACGCCAACGTAGCGAGGGTTATCTAGCCAATATCGATTTAAAGGGCGATTGGAAAATCAAACCACTTGTCGAACAGTTTGTGCCTAGTCTGACTAGCTATGTTGACGGCGTGTCCCCTTGGCATACCAATGTAAAGTTAACACTACCGGAAGACGGTTTTAGCTATACGGCCACCTTGTATACCAGCTTGACCGGTGTAGGCTCACAGCTGCCTCAACCACTTAACAAAACCGTTAATCAAAATAAACCCCTGAGCTTAGATGTGTCAGGTGATGAAACTGCATCAACTGTTAGCTTGAAAATGGGCTCGCAGGTCAAATTTGATGGCGTACTGCCTTATGAAACTATGCAATTTTCTCGGGCGCATCTGGCCATAGGCGAAGCGCTGGATATGCCGATGGGGTTAGGTTTTAGCGTAGCGATGAACCTACCCTATGTGAACATAGACAATTGGTATCAGGCTATTTCCTCTTTACTGCATGATTTAACTGACGATGACTCGGGTATACCTTCTGAGCAAGACAAAAAGCCTTTTATCGGCGAGCCTCAACGTATTTTCTTAAATGCTCAAAGCGCCACGGTTGCTTCTCAGCAGCTAACAGGTTTAGAGGCGGTCACCAAAAACACCGGTGATAGTTGGCAAATCAATGTTAACGCCAAGCAAGTTAGGGCGAATGTTTCCTTGTATAAAGACTGGCTAGCTAGGGGGATCAATATCTCCGCGGATTACCTCGATTTAGCCGGGTGGGAGAAAAAGGAAGGTAAAGGGATAGAATTTGAGCCTAAGCTTGAAACCTTGCCTCCCGTTGAGTTTTTGTGTGAGCGTTGCCGTTTTGAAAATAAAGACTTAGGCAGAGTAGACTTTAAATTGTCTCGGGCAGCCAATGGCATGCATATTGATTCGCTGCGTCTAAATAACGACCATGGTCTTTTATACGCCAGCGGCGATTGGTTGTTCAATCAAAACGGCAGTCACACTAAGTTGGAAGGTGAGTTTAGTAGCTCAGACTTTGGTTTATTTTTGAAAGGGTTTAATTTTGACTCAGGCATCAAAGATTCAAAAGCTTCAGCCAAATTTAACTTAGATTGGCAACGCCCGCCGTTTGAATTTGACTATGCGACGTTAAATGGCAACGTTGATTGGCGGCTCAGTGATGGTTACTTAACCGAGGTCACTGACAAGGGCTCACGTATTTTCAGCTTACTTAGTTTAGAGTCGCTGGTGCGTAAACTGCGCTTAGATTTTCGTGATGTGTTTGCCCAAGGTTTTTTCTATGACAAAATGAAAGGGAGCTTTCAGGTTGCACAGGGAACAGTGGATACTCGAGATACAGTGGTGGATGGTGGCGCTGGTGAAATCACCATGCAAGGCTACACCAATTTGAACACCCGAGAAGTGAATTACAATATCTCGTTTGCACCTAAAGTCACATCCAGTTTACCGCTTATTGTGGCTTATATGGTGAACCCCGCGACGGCATTAGCAGCTTTAGCATTAGATCAGGTGCTCACGTCAGCTAAAGTTATTTCCAATATCAAGTTTTCGTTAACGGGCACCCTAGATGACCCTAAATTAGAAGAGCTTGAGCGTGACAGTAAAGAAATCAGCTTACCTGCACAAACCAATCCTGCGCCTGTTGATGCTCCTAATGCAGGGCTTGCAATAGACCCCATTGGCCACAATAAAGATATAAGCTTTCCACAAGATATAGACAAAGAGCGCTTAGCGCTGGAGGTATCAGATGGCTAATCTTATTGCCCTACAAATGACGTCTACACCTGACGTGACAGAAAATCTCGATCATGTTGAGCAGCAACTGGCTAGGCTAACAGTTAACGAGCCCACCTTAGTGGTATTACCTGAATGCTTTGCCTGCTTTGGTGGGGGCGATAAAGTGTTACTCAGCATTGCTGAACCCTTGGGCAAAGGCCCTATTCAGTCGCGCTTAAGCCATATGGCCAAGCAATATGGCGTATGGTTAGTGGCGGGAAGCATGCCGCTCGAAGGCACGAACCCTGATAAGTTTACCGCGTCGTGTTTGCTGATAAATGATGCGGGCGAACGGGTGACTGAATATCAGAAAATCCATTTGTTTGATGTGCAAGTTGCCGATAACACCAAGACCTATTGTGAGTCTAAGTACACCCAAGCGGGCAGCACATTGGTCAGCGTGAAAGACACACCATTTGGGCATTTAGGCTTAGCTATTTGTTACGATGTTCGCTTTCCTGGATTATTTCAGGCCATGGCTGAACACCAAGCATTGGATGTAATAGCGCTGCCGGCTGCCTTTACCCAAAAAACCGGTGAAGCCCATTGGCAAGCGCTAATAAAAGCGCGGGCAATTGAAAATCAGTGCTACTTAGTGGCAGCGGGTCAAACGGGTATTCACGCCAATCAGAGACAAACCCATGGTCATTCCTGTATTATTTCACCTTGGGGTGAAACCTTAGCTGAAATACCACAGTCGGTAGGCGCGATCGACGCCCAGCTAGACCCAACCATAGTTAATCGAATTCGCCGGGATATGCCGGTCTATTCCCATAATAAATTCAGGAGTTACCTTGTCTAATCTGGTTGAACAAAACCTGCTTACTGCCGCTAATCTCGACAGAGGTCATCTGGCCAATGCGTTAGATGCCATTTATCAACATGATAATGACTTTGCCGATCTGTACTTTCAAGCAAGCCAGCATGAAACCTGGGTGCTAGAAGATGGCATCATTAAAGACGGTAGCTATAACGTCGAGCGTGGTGTGGGAGTTCGAGCGGTCAGCGGTGAAAAGACCGGTTTTGCTTATTCAGATGACATCAACCCAGAGGCATTAATGCAAGCTGCAACAGCCTCGCGCAATATCGCAGGCGCGGGTGGTAAGCATAAAGTCAACGCCCTTAAAAGCAAAAAGGTCGACGCTAAATACCATGCCGATAACCCAATTTTGGGTATGCAAGATGAAGAAAAAATTGCGCTTTTACGCGCAGTAGATAGCTATATTCGCCAACAAGAAGCTGCACTTAGCCAGGTTGTAGTCAGTATTTCAGGCGTATATGAAGAAGTATTGATTGCCGCCACTGATGGCACTTTCTGTACAGATATTCGCCCACTAGTACGCTTAAATTGTTCTGTGTTGATGGAAAAAGATGCTCGCCGTGAACGCGGTAGCTCAGGGGCTGGTGGTCGTTATGCTTATGAGTATTTTCTCAGTCAAGAAGACGGGCGCCCTCTGTACGAGAAAATTGCCGATGAAGCCATTCATATGGCGCGTGTAAACATGCGTGCGGTGGCTGCACCTGCAGGGCAAATGCCAGTGGTATTGGGCAGTGGTTGGCCAGGTGTATTGCTTCACGAGGCAGTAGGTCATGGCTTAGAAGGCGACTTTAACCGTAAAGGCGCATCTACTTTCAGCGGACGTATGGGCCAACAGGTCGCGTCTGAAGGATGTACTATTGTGGATGATGGCACATTGGCGAACCGCCGTGGGTCGTTGTCGGTCGATGATGAAGGCACACCGAGCCAATACAATGTATTGATTAAAGACGGCATTCTAACCGGCTATATGCAAGATAAGCTAAATGCACGCTTGATGGGTGTGAAACCAACGGGCAACGGACGTCGTGAGTCTTATGCGCATTTACCCATGCCGCGTATGACCAATACTTACATGCTTGGGGGCCAGTATGCGCCTGAGGAAATTATATCGTCCATTAAAAATGGCATTTATGCCCCTAACTTTGGCGGCGGACAAGTAGACATTACCTCGGGTAAGTTTGTATTTTCTACCTCTGAGGCTTATTTGATTGAAAATGGTAAAGTCACTAAACCAATCAAAGGTGCGACGCTTATTGGTAATGGCCCAGAAGCCATGCAGAAAGTCTCTATGGTGGGTAACGACCTAGCGCTAGATAAAGGCGTAGGCGTTTGTGGTAAAGACGGTCAGAGCGTGCCTGTTGGCGTAGGTCAGCCGACGCTCAAAGTTGATGAACTTACCGTTGGCGGCACAGCCTAGATATGACTAAGCGATAGTTTACGCAGCAACTATTTGCTAAACGACCGTCGGTTCTACTTTTCAAACAATAAAAAATGGCGCGATTATCGCGCCATTTTTGTGTCTGCTGTTTTTCTAACCTCGTAGTATAAAGCTGAGTTTAAAGTCTAGTTAAGCGTCACTATTGCACTTGTGGCCGACTCAACCCCACTAGGTGAGGTGATAACCACACTCAGTGTCGCCTGTGTTGTCTCAGTCACATCGTTTTCTAGTGTGAAAGTAGCACGTGATTCGGCGTTCACCGCTGTAATTGGCATGGTTAAATTCGTTTGCCCGTTAAGTTGCCCAGCGCTGGTATTGACGATAATGCTTGAACCGCTTGCAATAGGCTGGCGAGCCGTATCAGCGAAAACCAGGGTGAAGCTCTGAGTAGCGTTTCTAGGGATTGCTGATGAGCCTGTCGTTCCTTGATAATTACTGGCAATAATAGCAGCGCTGTTATTGATAATATCAATCTGCGCGGCTGAGCTAGAGGTTACTAAAACTAATGCTCGGCGCACATGCATGGTGCTAGCCTCGTCTGTAGCACAGTTACTACCTGTACATTGAGGGCCGTTAAATAAGGTATCGGGGGCATCAAAATTTCCATTGGCATTGTAATCAAGGAAAATCTCACCCGCATCGCGAACGCCATCTTCATCATCATCCCGCCAAGCTTCGCTTATATCCACAAAGCCGGTTTGGCCATATAAGCTATTACCGAATCCGCTGTCTGTGTCATCGTCAATGGCACCGCCATCCGCATCGTCGTATATGTTGTTGCCGTTGCTGTCGAACAACGTTTCATGGCCAATTGCAGTGGCTAATATCGTAATGCGATGATCCGGTACAGTAGGGTTAGCGCTCACCCAAGTTACTCCGCAGGCACCTGATACCGTAGTACAACTACCGTCGATAGAGCCACCTTCAGCGGTAAAGCTAACTGCAGTTCCATCAGGTACTGGGTTATTAAAGGTATCTGCCAAGCGTACGACTAAGTTTACTTCTTGCTCATTGATATTAAACGCTTCTGGATTTAAGTTATCAGCGGTTACGGTGAAGCTGTTTTGGTCTGGAAGGCCAGTGTTAACCGTTAATAAGTCAGATTGGGTGACAATGGTTTCACCAGATTCAGTTTCGACTTCAGCGGTTACCCGCACCGAGGTTGGCACATCACCAGCAGTAACACGCGTGCTCACTTGGCCCTGTGAATTAGTCAGGCCTGTGCTGGATGAAAGCGTTAAACCACCCGTTTCGGTATTTAAGCTAAATGCTACTTCTTGCTGGGCTAAAGGATTACCCAATGCGCCGTTCACTTGAAACACCAAGGTTGAAACAGACGAACTGTTTTGTCCACCAGTGCCACGAAGCACTAAAGAACTCGGTTCTGCTGAGACAAATGCCAAAGAGCCAATAGATTCAGCCTGAATCGAAATTGTTTGGGATACGCTTAGCGTTGCGTTGTTGACCACTACAGAGGCAACAATAGAATCGGTATTACCCTCGCCACCGGCACAGCTTTGGTCTTCAAAAGTAGCGTTCGCTACACCATTTATTGTATTGACTAAGGTGTCTATGGTGGCAAAGCCATCGGTAACACAGTTAGAACTAAAAGTGACCGGAGTTTGGGTTAATATGCGCTGGTCATTTTCATCTACCAGTGCAATAGAAAGACCTAAAGTGCCACCTGCGCTGATCTCTACATCGCCCTCGGTGTTGCGGGTACTCACACCTAATTGGTTTTCAATAAATACGTTGTCTTCGTCGAAATAACCCAAACGAATAACTTGCTCGCTTATCGCCCCAGCGGCTTGTATTTCATAGTTAAGCGAGTTGGCCAAATCAACATCATTGACTACTGCTATGGCCGTTGCTACGCCAGCGCCAATATCACTGTCAGTGGCTGATAACGTGACCTGTGCCACACCATTGCTATCGGTTAAAGCTGAATCTGTATTTAATGTGCCGCGCTGTGCACTGAAGGTCACAATAACACCGGCAATGGGGTCATCATTCTCGTCTACGATTTGGGTCTGCAATTGCACATCGGTATCGGCCTGAAAGCGATTGACTCCCTGACCATTGTTAAGCATCGCCATGCTGACCACGGCAGTTTCATTGGCGGTAGTTGTGGCACTTAGATACTCATAGTTTTGCGTAGCACTTGCATCGTCGTAAGTGGCACTTAATTCAGCAGCACCTATTTCGGTGTTCTCACTAGAGATAGTAATTTGCGCGACACCTTGGCTATCGGTCAATTTCGTGGTGCTCGACAGCGTTCCTAATGAGCCGCTAAAGGTGACTATTTCACCTTGTACTGGGTTACCGTCTTGTAACAATGTGGCTTCGATGCAGGCTACTTGGCCCGAGGTGAAGCTTTGAGTAGGGGTAGAGCATTGGTCATCAAATGTAGATAGGGCTAGGGTATAATTAGCTGTGTCGCTGCCTGAATCACCGCCTGAGCCAAATGGGTCATCACCATTTTCTCCAGACACCCCACCACCACAACTGGTTAACGCAAAAAGCGCTAACCACACTATGTACTTCGGTAACCTAATACTCATATTTATTATCCGTCTATTGAAGATTTAAGATATTTAAATAACTCGCGAGCCGCCTTGGGCGGTTTATTATCCGCTTGTTGTTTTGCCGCTTGGCGAACCAACTGGCGTAATTTCTGACGTTCTAAAATAGGATGCTCTAATAGTACTTCTTCAATTGCGCTATCACCTTGGGCTATTAAGTTATCGCGCAATATCTCTAATTTGTGAAATTTTTGATTGGTTTTTTGATGAGAAGCCTGAATTTGCAGTAAAGCTTGCTCGATTGGGGTAACGTCCCGATGGCGCATTAATTTACCAATCAACTGCAATTGACGACGGTAACCTTCTTTTTTACGTAAAATCCGCCTTGCCAACATCACAGCGTCAAGTAATTCCTGATCCATTGGAATTTTAGCTAATGCAGTTGGGCTCAAATCTACTAGGGATACCCCTAGCTTTTGCAAATCATTCATTTGATTTTTGATCTGCGTTTTACTCAGTTGAGTGTCTTCTTGTTCTACTTCAAATTCGTTTTTATCTGGAGATACGGCCATAACAATGTCTTTAATGGTACACTAGGAAAATATTGTAACCTTGTATTGGCGATTAATATAGTTAGTCGTTAGTCGCCCAAGGTAATCTCGTTTGATAGTGAAGGGTGTATGCAGCAGCAATTAACGGATATCCAACAAATAGTCGAAGATGTACTTAAACTGGCCAAAGAAAAAGGCGCTACGCAGGCTGAAGCTAGCATGTCGAAGGTGAAAGGCATCGCCGTTTCCTCTCGTTTGAAAGAAGTTGAAACGGTGGAGTTTACAAACGATGGCGGATTAGGGATCACCGTCTACAAAGGTCAGCGTAAAGGCAGTGCGTCTACTGCTGATTTAAGCCCTGAAGCATTGCGGTTAACCGTTGAAAAAGCCATCGAAATTGCCAAGTACACAGGGGAAGATGACTGCTCAGGTTTAGCCGATAAAGCGCTAATGGCATTTGAGCCACAGGATCTTGATTTATATCACCCTGTTGAACTTAATACTGATTTTGCTATTGAGCAGGTTATTAAAGCCGAAACCGCAGCCTTAGGGTGCGATCCTCGCATAACCAACTCTGATGGCGCATCGTACAATGCGAACTTAGGTACCAAAGTATACGGTAATAGTCATGGCTTAAATGTGGGTTACAACAGTAGCCGTTACAGCATGAGCTGTGTGGTAATCGGCGAGCAAGACGGAGACATGCAGCGCGATTACAGTTACACAGTCGACCGCCAAGCTAACCTGATGGCAAGCCCTGAGCAAATCGGTAAAGAATCAGCTGAATTCACCTTAGCGCGCTTAGGTGCCCGTCAAATCAAAACGGCCAAGGTGCCAGTGTTGTTTGACAAAGAAATTGCGTCTGGCCTTATTGGTCACTTTATCAGTGCTATCAGCGGTGGCAATTTATACCGTAAATCCTCTTTTTTACTGGATAAACTCGGCGAGCAGGTTTTACCAAGCTGGTTTAACATCAGTGAGCGCCCGTTTATTATGCGCGGCTTGGCTAGCTCAGCGTTCGACCATGAAGGTGTGCGCACCAAAGACAGCGAAATTGTCACTGACGGCGTGCTTAATCAATATCTACTGACCAGCTATTCAGCGCGTAAAATGAAGATGAAAACCACTGGGCACGCAGGTGGTATTCATAATTGGTTAATTAAGTCCTCTGGGCAAAGCGACCAGCAAATGTTAGCCGAACTAGGCACAGGTCTGTTGGTGACTGAGTTGATGGGGCAAGGTGTGAACGTGGTGACCGGAGATTACAGTCGCGGCGCCGCAGGGTTCTGGGTCGAGAATGGGGTTATTCAGTACCCAGTACATGAAATCACCATTGCGGGCAATTTGGCTGACATGTTGAAAAACATTGTGGCGGTGGGCGCAGAAATAGAAAGCCGCGGTAGCATTCAAACCGGTTCTATTTTAATTGATAACATGCAAGTCGCTGGCGACTAAAACGCATTCTAAAATGACAAAAGCCCACGCTAAATGGTATTACTATCGCTGGGCTTTTGTATTTTTCCTCTTCTCGAATTTACTATTTAACCTGAGCTAGGCTTATCCAGTATTCAGGTTATTTAACTGATTAAATCATGAATTTTATTCAGCGACGGCAGAGGTTGCGTGTCTTGATAGAATAAACGATTTAAGCGCCCTAGTAAGTTAACGCTGCGCGTTGGGTCGTGAGCCTTTTTACGATGCTCGCTGGTGGTTTCTAAGAACTCCCAAGGCTTTAAGTTCCATGCAGCAATTTGTTTAGGTGTTGAGCCCACCGCTGCCACAGTGCTTAAAATGCGTTCGGTTTTACTCTCGTTAGTGGATATTAAATCGTTTTGATAAGTGCTCTCTAATGGGGCGGCAATGGCTGCTATGGTGCTGTCAATCGCTTGCCAAATTTGGTCATGATCAAAGCTTTGGCCTGCAGGGGCATAATATCCCATTACTTCCCATTCTAGCTCGGCATTGCCCTTGGCTATTGAGCTGCCAATTTCCGCAGAATAGGCTAAATCAGGGCGGGCTCCAATATTATACGCATCCACAGATAGCCCCACACACACTGCGATATCACCGAAACGTTTAGGGTCGTAGTAGATTGCTTCAAATGCGGCTCGTTTAACGCCCATCCAGCCGTGTACAACGGGCTCAGCTAATGCAAATTGACGTACTTCATCTGGTAGGTCTTCACCGTATTTGTCGATAAATAAATGGGATGGGTCCTGGGCTAAATGCGCATCTTGCACCCAAACTTCGTACTCTTGGCGATTATCTGCCTTTCCTCGACTTTTTATGCCGTAAGACAAGTTAATGGGCCGGCAGATGTCGCGGTTTTCGCCGTCTTTATGGAAAAACTCTGAGCGAAAGCGTTTGATGAATGGCGCATCACTACCGGCTATCGCGGCAGTAGGATAACGAAAACCAATTTCACTTTTGGGGATGATATGAAAACCTGGAATGCTTTTTTCAAGCTGACTTTTAACGCCGCGCAATACCTCTACATTGGGTACGACTATGCTGCGTTCAGGCTCAATGGTTAGGCGACACCCATCAGGGGTAATAAATTTTGGAGTTTTGTGAAACTCGTGGTTGGTTAAACCCAGTTGAGATACATATTCGCTGCGTAATAAAGCTAATTCAGAGAACAAAGCATCGTGGTTTCTAATGTGTTTAAACAATGGGCGGTTTTCAGCCATAGGTGCATTCTTCTCTATTGTGGGTTACTTTCACATTTTGTTGCTGGTCATTTTTTAATATTCCTGTTTGTTTATATGGATTTATACACAAAAATACAAGCGTTATAGGTCAGTACACTGCCAGTTTTATTGGCTTGGGATTGGGTTAAGCAAGGCATTTAAATAAGGTGATGAAAGATGAAAATCTACGGGGATGAACAATCTGGCAATTGCTACAAAGTGAAACTGATGTGCGCCTTACTGAATATTCAACACGAGTGGATCCATGTGGACATATTAGCCGGTGGTACTAATGCTCAAGCATTTTTAGCCAAGAACCCGAATGGGAAAATCCCTTTACTTGCCCTTGATGACGGGCGTCATTTGTGGGAATCAAACGCTATTATTAATTATTTGGCGATGGGCAGTGATTTTCTGCCTAGTGATGCATTTGATTTAGCGAAAGTGCAGCAATGGCAATTTTTTGAACAGTACAGTCATGAACCTTATATTGCAGTTGCTCGCTTTATTGCTAAATACCTAGGGTTACCTGATAGCAAAAAAGCTGAATATGAAGCCAAGCAAGCAGGCGGGCATAAAGCACTTGCCGTGATGGAAACACAATTAGTGCGATCGGCATTTCTCACTGGCGAACACATGAGCTCAGCGGATGTAAGTTTATACGGCTATACCCATGTCGCGCACGAAGGTGGCTTTGATTTGTCCTTGTATCCTGCGGTGCAGGCGTGGTTAGCACGCATAGAAGCTTTGCCGAAATATATTCCTATGGGGCAATGAGCACCGAGGATAAAATAACGACAAAGCCTGCACTGAAGTGTGAATTACGCACAAGGCTTAATAGTGATTTGCCCTACGTCCACAGCGATGACTTCCACCTTGGTGCCACTGGCGATTGGTTGTTCGCTGACTAAGCGCCAGTTTATTCCAGAGTATTGATAGATAGCCGGCTGTTCAGCGCTGGTGTCTGCGGCAAGTATAAACTGGTGACCAATCATGTCATTGCTGGCTTTTTTAGGATCCACGTCTTTTTGCATATTTTTAAGGGGTTTCCATAAAAATACTGCGAGCACTGCTGTAAACAGGGATACAAACAGGGTCGCGTTAAGCGCGGTATCCGGCACAATGCCAAATTGAATCAATATGCCGGTGATAAGGGCAGCACCGCCGACAAAAAACAGTACAAATGTGGAAAACCCAAGTACCAGAATTTCAATTGCTAATAGCAAAAGGCCAAGGCTGATTAAGCCTATGCCCAGATTATCGCTTAGCCACATCATATTTTGCTCGGTTTAGTGAGTTAATAATGGTGGTGGCTTGTGCCACAACGCCCGCAATGTCGGTGCCGCTATCGGGCAATAACACGACTGATGATTCTTTGGCTATGGCCTCTTTTGCTTCGATGGCTTTGGTCGCTAAGTCGAGCTGAATGGCTTTTTGGCCTTCTTCGGTTGCAGCAGCTTCACCTACCTGACGTAGAGCCTCAGCTTGAGCAGCAGCGACAGCCACTATGGCTTTCGCTTCACCTTCTGCGCGCAATACCGCCTCTGATTTATCTGCTTCAGCGGCAAGTACCACTGAGGCTTTCTCACCTTCTGCGCGGTTAATGGCTGCTTGTCTGTCACCTTCTGATTCGAGTATCTGGGCGCGTTTTACTCGCTCTGCCTTCATTTGTGCTTCCATGGCTTCCATCACCGATAGCGGCGGCACAATATCTTTGATTTCGTAACGTAAAACTTGAATACCCCAAGGGCCTGATGCTTCATTGATAGCAGCCACTATGTTGGTGTTCAGTATGTCCCGCTCTTCAAACGTTTTGTCTAGCTCCATCTTACCCAGTTCAGAACGCATGGTGGTTTGCGCCAATTGAGTGACAGCAAAAACATAGTCATCTATACCGTAAGTAGCTTTGTATGGGTCAAGCACACGAAAGTACAACACGCCGTCTACTGACAGCGAAATGTTGTCTTTGGTGATCGCACTTTGCTCAGGGACGTCGACGGCTTTTTCTTTTAATGAACGATCCGCTGCGACTCGGTCGATAAAGGGCAGTATGAAATTAAGGCCCGCTTCCTTGGTGGATTGATATTTCCCAAAACGCTCAATCACGTAGGCGCGGTTTTGTGGCACAAACTTGATTGAGGATTTAAGCAGTACAATAATAAACACCAAAAGCAGTGTTTGTACTGAGAGTAAATAACTGAGTAACACGTCCATATATCTCTTCCTATTTAAATGCCCTATGGGGCGGTATTGTTAATTATTCTACTTGTTTGGCATAAAAGTGCTTGAAATGGGCAGGTCGATTTACCCGCCCCAATATAGCTCAATCCCTTACGTCTTTCGTTTTATCAGCACTGGGTGTTTAGTTTAAACCTAGGTCACGGGTCATATTTTCGTTCTTATCACGATGCACAATGATGTTGTCTTCAATGCGAATGCCGCCAAAAGGCCTAAAGCTATCAACGATATCCCAGTTTATAAACTTAGACTTCTCTGTGCTCTTTAAATCAGCCAGCAAGCTATCAATAAAGTATAAACCAGGTTCTATGGTAAACACTTGACGCGCCTCAATCATACGGGTGGTGCGTAAAAATGGATGCTCTGGGGGTGGCGGGTTCGGTGTGCCGCGATCATCTGCTACATGCCCTGCTACATCGTGAACCTGTAGCCCCAAGAAATGGCCTATACCATGGGGGAAAAACGTACTGACTATTTGCTCGGCAACAATATCTTGGGCAGATAAATTAACAATATCAAATTGATGCAATAGCTGAGCAACATGCTCGTGTGCAGCAATATGTATGTCACTGTAGGGTACGCCTGGTTTTAGCATGTCTGCTAGGGCTAACGTAACCTGATCCATGCCCTTTATCAGCTCGGCAAAGTGGCTACTATTGGCAATATTTTCATTGCAATATGTGCGGGTAATGTCAGCTGCGTAGCCATGAAAGCTGGCTCCTGCATCAATTAAAAAAGAGCGTGACACCTCAGGGGCAACAACGTCTTGTTCCATGTAATGCAAAATGGCGCTATTCTCGTTTAAGGCGGTAATATTGTTGTACGGGACTTGGTTATCGCTTTGGCGCACGGCGGCTAAATAGGCCTGATTGATATCGAATTCGCTTTTCCCTGCGCTGAAGGCAGCGGCAGCGGCCTTGTGCCCAGCGACCGCTAACGCGTTCGCTTGGCGCATACAAACTAGTTCGTAGTCTGTTTTATAGGCGCGTTGATAATGCAGGTAGTTTAGCACTCTGTCAGGGTTGACCAAATCAAAGCCCAATGCCTTTGCTACCTCAATATATTCACCGATATATGCAAAGCGGCTTCTGTCGTAAGGTAGGTGTTTTTCCACTGCATCGGCTTGAGTTAAAAGTACTACGTCGAACTGTTCGACCCAAAAATCATTGGGCTCAGGTGGCACTTTATGCCAGAAATCTTTCGGGCGATAAAAAATCAGTTTGGGTTTGTCGCTACCGTTAACGATCAACCAGCAGTTAGGGTTATCAATAACCGGCAACCACGCTTTGAATTGAGGGTTACACTTAAACGGGTAGTTGTTGTCATCTAAGAACATGCGCTTGGCTTGGCCTGAGTGAATGATTAACCCGTCAATACCTTCGCGCGACAGCGCCTCTTTGGTACGGGTTTGTAACTCAGAAATATGTTGCGGATAAAGTTCGGCTAACTGCTGCATGTTTATGGTCCATGGCTCTTGGGTAATTCATCTCTTTACGTTACCACAACCCTCGATTATCGCGCTAGCTAGGGTTGCGACAGGGCTCACTCCCTCTATTGCTGAATAGGGGCTATTTGCATATCCACCAACTCTTTAAACACTTGGCTGGGTTGGCCTAACCGCTGGGCATATATCTGTTTGTATGCCATAACGGCCTTCACGTAATTGCGGGTTTCTTTGTAAGGAATCGTTTCCACCCAAATATCCATAGGAACGGCATCACGCTCAGGTAACCAATCTAATACTTTGCGCCAGCCAGCATTATAAGATGCAGTTGCTAGCACAGGGTTGTTGTCCATTTTGTCCATTAAATAGCGCATATATTGAGTGCCGTATTCTACGTTCTGTTTCGGGTCGAATAAGCTACTACTGCCGACTTTCTTTTTGGCTAAATAATTGGCGGTACCTGGCATCAACTGCATTAAACCTCTGGCCCCAGCGTGGGAGTTTGCATCAGGCATAAAGGAGCTTTCACGGCGCACGATCGCAAAGGCCCAAGCGGGGTCAACATGGTTTTTATTTGCACTGTTGATTAAGGTTTCATCAAAGGCGATCGGAAAGCGCCGCTCTAAATCGTCTAAATAGCCCACTCTAGCGAATGTGAATATCGCTTGGTCATGCCACTTCCAGCTATCGGCCAATACCGCGGCCATTAAGCTTTGCTGTTCATTCAGACCTTGCTGTAAATCGTACCATTCTCGTCTTGCGCTTAGGCTTCTGCCTAGCTGCAAAAACTCATAGGCACGTTTTGCTTGTGGCATGTTGGAAACTTCTAATAATTGCTCAGGGCTAAAGCGTAAAGTTTTGTCATGCAAGCTAGGCTGCTTGGCTAATTTTCCGCTAGCCATAAACCCATAGTAATGTCGCTGGTTCGCCAATTTGTTGAACGTTTGCTGAGCTAAGTCGCCGGCTTTTAATTGCTCGTAGGTGCGGCCCAACCAATACTGAAACGCTAAATCTTGGGCGATACCTGACGGGGCAGCTTCTATTAATTCCAGTGCATGTTGCCAGTTGCCTAAGCGAAGCACATGCGCAAGATGCCAGCGAAATAACTCGATGTCAGTTGAGTCGGCACTGGCTTTATCTAGCCATAATTCAGCCTGAGAATGGTCGGCTACGGCCAAGGCGATGGCGAAGCGCTCAGTCATTTCTTTACGCTGTGGGGCGCTAAAAGCAAAACGTTTTTCAAGGGCGTACCAGCTTTTTAAAGCCAGATCAGGGTGACTAAAAGCCAAGCGTTTCAAACCGTAAATTAGTATTTGGGTTTCTTTGCTGACGTTTTTGTGGGGAAATCTGGAACCACGGCTTACGTAGCTGGCATCCCGGCGCACGGCGAGCCACAAATCAGCCAGGTAGCGCTCATTTTCTGGTAACAGCTTTTTTAAATAAGGGATCAAAGTATGTTTGCCGCGAGTCGCTGCAAGTACTAGGCGTTGCCAAACCATGTCTTTAGTCAGTAAGCCCGCCTTTTTCCATTCACGGAAAACATAATCACACGCTTTCGGTTGTGAGTTACCGACAATCCACAAACTTGGCACTTCTGTTAACGCTACTTCGCGCTCGCTAGGGTCAGACAGCCTGAATTCAATGTTTTTGCATGCCAGTTCGGCGTTGCCAGTGTTGGTATAGGCGGCTAAAAATTCTGCCTTGCGCTGTGATTTAGCTAAATATTGAAGCCACGCTTTGCGCAAAGAGCGGTCTAAAGGCGTGTTTTTGTATTTTTCAAGGAAAGCTTCTATCTGCGGACCATTTTTTCTATTGATGTTGTTCATCAATGCTTTCAACTGGACATACGGTAGCAAAGGATAGTCTACTAATTGTTCAACTAGCCTTTGATACGCAGCGCTTTGCGGGTTGTAAGCCAGTGATTCTGCTTCGACGAAAATTTCGCGCTGATGTTGTTGTTTTTGCTCTGTTGAAGAAAGTGTTGTCGTTGCCTGAGATGAGAAGCAGGCTAGCAGAAGCAACAGAATATGGAGAATACGCAGAATAACCCTGCCTCATTCGTTGGTTAAATAACTTCCATAAGATATCTGTAATCGGGGCTATGGGACAACCTAAGTTTCAACATATTTAACTGGCATGACCAGTTGAAATATGGCAACGTACCCCAATTTGATAATTGTTATAAATTAGTTGTTGTTTTGATATTAAGATATTAACCAGCGCATTGCTTAGCAGCCCCGCTCAGGAGCAATGCATAGTCATAAATCGAAATCTGAACAGTCATACAGTTTAATACCCTCAATCCTGGCCAAAGCCAAAGGAGAAAATAATGATATATGAAGGCAAAAGCCTCAACGTAACGCTGTTGCCAAACGGCATTGCAGAGCTTGTATTCGATGCTCAAGGTTCGGTGAATAAATTTGATCGCCAAACGGTTAGCGAACTAGATGAAGCAACTCAAGCCCTCAAAAGTCAGTCAGACGTTAAAGGCGTGTTGGTTCGCTCGAATAAGTCGACCTTTATCGTAGGGGCCGATATTACTGAATTCACTGGCTTGTTCGATATGCCTGCAGAAGAAGTATTAACCTGGGTAGCGAAGACGTCTCAAGTATTCGATAGATTCGAAGACTTACCTTTCCCGACCATTTCGGCTATCAACGGTTTCGCTTTAGGCGGCGGTTGTGAAATGACCCTAGCCTGTGACTTGCGAGTTGCTGACACCACAGCAGCCATTGGTTTACCAGAAGTTAAATTGGGCCTAATGCCCGGTTTTGGTGGCACTGTACGTTTGCCTCGCCTAATCGGTGCCGATAATGCCCTAGAGTGGATGACCACAGGCCGTGACCGCAAAGCCGCGAAAGCATTAGCAGAAGGCGCGGTGGATGCTGTTGTCGCGCCTGAAAAATTACGTGATGCAGCCCTTAGTATGTTGCAAGACGCTATTGACGGTAAGTTTGGCTGGCAAGCACGTCGCGCGCAAAAACAAGCGCCGCTTAAGCTAAACAAAAATGAATCCATGATGAGCTTCTCAACAGCTAAAGCTATGGTTTTTGCTCAAGCAGGTAAGCATTACCCAGCACCACACGCTATGGTTGATACGGTTGCAAACGCAGCCCGTTTAGACCGGGCGGGTGCGCTTGAACTTGAAAACCAAGGTTTTACTCAATTAGCCAAAAGTGATGCAGCTAAAGCTCAAGTGGGTATCTTCCTTGCTGATCAGTTAGTGAAAAGCAAAGGTAAAAAACAAGCCAAGGCCGCAACGAAAGACGTAAAACAAACGGCTGTTTTAGGCGCAGGGATCATGGGTGGCGGTATTGCTTATCAGTCAGCTGTGAAAGGCACGCCAGTTATCATGAAAGACATCAACCAAGGCGCATTGGATCTTGGCTTGAATGAAGCGGCAAAAATTCTTGGTAAAGGCATGCAGCGCGGTAAAGTGACCCCAGCTGTAATGGCTAGTACCTTGAACAACATCGTTCCGACCCTTGAATACTCAGCGATTAAAGACGTTGATTTGGTCATCGAAGCGGTTGTTGAAAACCCGAAAGTCAAAGGCATAGTGCTGAAAGAAACAGAGCAAAATGTGTCTGATGACACAGTGATTTGCTCAAACACTTCGACAATCTCTATTAATCAGCTCGCCGAAAGCTTGGAAAAACCAGAGCGTTTCTGTGGCATGCATTTCTTTAACCCTGTGCACAAAATGCCTTTGGTGGAGATCATCCGTGGCGAAAAAACCACTGATGCCACGATTGCAACAGTGGTAGCGGCAACGCTGAAAATGGGTAAAACCCCGATTGTGGTTAATGATTGCCCAGGTTTCTTGGTAAACCGTGTGTTGTTCCCTTATTTCGCGGGCTTTAGCAAGCTAGTGATGGACGGCGCTGACTTTGTTGCAGTAGACAAAGTGATGGAGAAAATCTTCGGTTGGCCTATGGGCCCTGCTTACCTACTTGACGTAGTAGGCATGGACACGGCTGATCACGCATCAAGCGTAATGGCCGATGGCATTCCTGAGCGTATGCAAAAAATCGAAAACGACCCTGTTACCTTGTTGTATAAATCTGAGCGTTTAGGTCAGAAAAATGGCAAAGGTTTCTACAACTTCAGTGTCGATAAACGTGGTCGCCCGGCGAAGAAAGCCGCAGATGAAGCCTACGAATTGTTCGCACCACATTGTGCTGACAAACGTGACTTCGAGGCAGATGAAATCATTGCCCGAGTGATGATCCCTATGGCGAATGAAGCGATTCGTTGTTTAGAAGAAGGCATAGTAGGCAGTGCAGCAGAAGCTGACATGGCCTTGTTGTACGGTTTAGGCTTCCCTCCATTTAGAGGCGGTGTGTTCCGTTACATCGAAACCATGGGCTTGGCTAACTTTGTAGCCCTTGCCGACAAATACGCGGATTTAGGTCCGATTTATCAGATTTCTGACGGTGTGCGCGAAATGGCCGCCTCAGGTAAATCTTATTTTTCTCAATCAGCCTAAATTGCACCAGAGGACAAGAACATGAAAGAAGTCGTAGTAGTCGATTGTATTCGTACCCCAATGGGGCGCTCGAAAGGCGGTATATTCCGCAACGTACGTGCTGAAACCTTATCAGCACACCTTATGAGTAAATTGGTTGAACGTAACCCAAACCTCGACCCTAACGAGATTGAAGACATCATTTGGGGTTGCGTGCAACAAACCAAAGAGCAGGGCTTCAACATCGCCCGTAACGCTCAGTTATTAACAGACATTCCGCGCACTGTCGCAGCCGTAACGGTGAACCGTTTATGTGGCTCATCTATGCAAGCTTTGCATGATGCAACAAGCGGCATCATGAGTGGTCGCGGTGATGTGTACATGATTGGCGGTGTTGAGCATATGGGCCATGTACCTATGGACTTCAACATTGATTTTCACCCTGGGATTGCCAAGACCGCAGCTCGCGCGTCAGGCAGCATGGGGATGACAGCTGAATTACTAGGTCGTCAAAACGGTATTACCCGTGAAATGCAAGATGCATTCGGTGCACGTTCACATCAAAAAGCCCATGCCGCTGCCGTTGAAGGGCGCTGGGCGAATGAAATTGTGGCCACTGAAGGTCATGACGCTGACGGTATTTTACGTCTAATTGATACTGATGAAACGGTACGCCCTGACTCGACTGCAGAAAGTATGTCTGGTTTACGCCCCGTCTTCGACCCTGTCAATGGTACGGTCACTGCGGGTACATCGTCAGCGTTATCTGATGGTGCATCAGCTATGTTGATCATGTCTGCTGATAAAGCAAAAGCCCTAGGCCTAACACCACGAGCGAAAATTCGTGCCATGGCCGTTGCTGGTTGTGACGCCGCTATCATGGGCTTTGGCCCTGTACCGGCTACCCAGAAAGCGCTTAAGCGTGCTGGCATGACAATGGCTGACATCGAGCTAGCTGAGTTTAACGAAGCATTCGCAGCTCAGGCATTGTCGTGTATCAAACAGCTTGGCTGGCTAGATACATATGAAGACAAGGTAAACTTAAACGGTGGTGCGATTGCGCTAGGTCACCCATTAGGTTGCTCTGGTTCTCGTATCTCTACTACCTTGCTTAATTTGATGGAAGCGAACGATAAATCTATCGGTTTAGCGACTATGTGTATTGGTTTAGGTCAAGGTATTGCAACTGTATTTGAGCGTGTATAGCGGTTGTATTGAGTTGCTTTGATTAGGGGGGCGCCAGAAGGCGCCCTTTTTGTTTGTGGTTTTAGTGACTTCATGTACTGCGCATACCTAAACGCTGCGCTTGCTTATGGCCTGCGGCCACTGCTGTATGCGCTTCGCTTACTTATGGCCTTCGGCCACTACTGCATGCACTTCGCTTACCAGCATCCATGCTGGGTATGACAGACCATCCGTGGTCAGCCAGTCACTTTTTCAAAAGACGACAAAGTAACCAAAAAGTCTCTTGCTCCAACAAACTTTCTAATCCGCTAACCGCCGCGTCTTTATTGTCATACCGGCGTGAGGAAACATCCCTGTAAAGCGCACGCCTTGTCCAGATGTCCCTATCTGGCCATCTGACAAGTCGCTGCATTTATCGGGAAAGTTTAAGTCGCCAACTAATTCGCTGCGCTTACTTATGGCCTCCGGCCACTACTGCATGCACTTCGCTTACCAGCATCCATGCTGGGTATGACAGACCATCCATGGTCAGCCAGTCACTTTTTCAAAAGACGACAAAGTAACCAAAAAGTCTCTTGCTCCAACAAACTTTCTAATCCGCTAACCGCCGCGCCTTTTTGTCATACCGGCGTGAGGAAACATCCCTGTAAAGCGCACGCCTTGTCCAGATGTCCCTATCTGGCCATCTGACAAGTCGCTGCATTTATCGGGAAAGTTTGAGTCGCCAACTAATTCGCTACGCTTGCTTATGGCCTGCGGCCACTACTGTATGCGCTTCGCTTAGCATTTTATTCTAGGATCTTACAAACCGCTTAACGAACCATTGTCTAGACTATCTGCCCATATTTGCTCGTATTGACTTAAATCCAACGGCTCCAATATTGTAAGGCGAGGGTTAATTAACGGGTATATATCTTCGTATATTCCGTCATTGTCAAAGTCGTCTGCACCATGAGAGTAATCGACTATGTAAATGCGACCGTTTTCATCTTTTGAAAGTACGTGCCACGTACTTTGTTGTTTAAAGTTAAATAATTCGCGGTTGAACGTTAACCGACTTTCTATTTCGCTCCAAACCCAACTAGTGGCATCGTTTCTAAACAGGGTTATTGGCGAGCCGTTTTTACTTACTATATTGGCGAATACTCTACGCATTGTAAAATTATCAGTCAGGTTATAGCCAAATATTGACTCGGCTTTTAACGGCGTACTTTGCCACAAATTAGGGCTAAAGTTAGCCTCTAGTCGAACATAGGTTAACGGTAATTCTGCGACTAAATCCATTCCTCCTACTTGGGTTGCAGAAACGATATTCGATTTATTCATTTGGCGTACGCTGACGTTTACTAGTTCATTTTCACTATAGTATTCTACAGTCGCTAGCTGAATGGGGCCGTTCTCAATTCGAGGCGTAACGATAAATTTCTTTGCATTTGTTTCGAGGGAGATAGCTCCATCTGCAAGCTGCCAAGTATAAACATTTTTACTTAGAAGCCCTGAAGCTGAGCCATCTAGATTAAATGTGACAATATCAAACTGGTCTCCTAAGCCATATTGAAGGTCAGTTGTATAGTCATTTACGTTGGTAACAAAGGTATAGTTCAGCGGTATAGCCCAAGTACCTGCAATGTCTTCGTTGGTTTTACTTATAAATATTCGTCCAGGGTTAAACAAGAAGCTACGTGTTTCTGTGACTGTTTTTGCTGCTGTAGCGGTGTAGATGTCAAAAATTTTAATAATACGCTCTACTGTTTTTTTACTCGAGATAGTTGCTTGACGCTCCCCTTTGGACAAAACAGAAATCTCCTCACTTACCGTGTTTGTTAAAACTTCTAGTTGGAAAAACTTCCCTTGATTAAATAATTCTTTTACTTCCTGTGCTGTTTCTAAACCCCAAATACTTAGAATGTAGTTATAGTCATAAAAAGGAAGACCTGTTAGGTGCGGCTGCTCTACATAATTAATGCGAAGTCGGCCATTTTCTATACCCCAAGAAAAGTCGTCGGAAAAAGAATGGAGAGCATTGCTCTGGTTAGCGGGGCGGTGATAGACACCTTGTTTGTCTTCAGAAAATTGATACACATCCCCAGATGTAGGTACAAGTCCATTTCTATTCTTAGTGATAGATAGGATTTGACGATCTAAAAGCATTTCTTCTGTGAATGACTCTCCAACGTATTGTTGCTCAAGTGATTGTCGAATGGCGATATCTAAATCAGCTAGATATTTAGCGCTCGGTTGGTCTTCATTCCACAATTCTCTTTGAGTGAGATAGGCATTTATTAACTCGAATAGTGAATTATCAGCGCTTTGCAATACACTTAACGTGCTTTCGTTGGCAGGTACACTGTAGTCAGGGTGATCTACTAGTAATTTTATAAAACCGACTAGCGTTGTTAACTCTGCTGCAGTGAATTGATCCACGCTTTGACGAAATCGCTCCATAGTGGCTGGAGATACACCGTTATTTTTTTCCTTAGCTAGCAAATAATTAGCAGTGGATAATTGGGTTATATTAAGCGCAGCATTTTGTTCTGAAGTTATTTGGCGAATAATATTTGGTCGCTTAACGACATCAGTAGCATTTCCTAAATAACTGACTAATTCAACAGTTCCCTGTTGGTTCTGAGGCGAACCTTTGGCCTTTAATAATAGCGGAGTATTTGCGTCATCAAAAACAACGGTAAGACTGTATTCACCATTTGAATCTGCGATAGTTGTAAAAGTCTGATCTGATACGCTTAACGTTATAGTAGCTTCAGCGACTGGCTCGTCCGTTACGATGCCAGCCAAAGTATAAGATTGGCTATTAGTAATTTGAACTTGCGCTTGTGAAGTGAGGCTTCCGTCAGAGATCTGGTAGCTGAAACTATCTGGGCCCGCATAGTACAGCTCAGGTGTATACGTAATTGAATTGTTGTTAATCGTTACCGTACCAAACGTAGGTTCCTCGCTAATCGATTTTATAATTAGGGGATCATTTTCAGGGTCTGAATCATTAGCTAGCACTTCAATTATGACGGCTTCATTATCGAGCGTATTGGCACTATCAGAGGAGGCAACGGGTGCTTTGTTTAAAGTAGGTGGTTGAGAAGGGGAACTGGAGCCTTCTCCTCCGCAAGCGGTTAAAAAAAATGAAGCAAAAATCGAGTAAATCGTGCACTGTTTTAATATTAAGTCCATTGTACTGCTTTCCTTTATATTTATAATTCTTATAGGATATGTTTATTTAGACCACTCTAGTCCCAGAGCGAAACAAACCCGACGCCGAATTGTATAAATGATAACCAAATAAATCTAGAAGAAAATTATTCGTCTCATTCGTCTAGGAATATAGCGAAAATCAGCAGTTGGATAGATAAGGCTGAACTAAAACAACAGCGCGTGAGATTTAGATGCATGCTCTGGTGAAGTAGTCCCGTTAAGTTGAGCGGCTCGTCATGGATGACGATAAGTGAAGGGCACGTGAACAACGTGAATGCTCGGTACGCTTCGCGTATGCTTTAAGTATACGCAGTACATAGAGTGGCTGGAAAGCCATAAATAAACGTAGCGAATAGAATATAAAATTTAAGTGCCCGATGGGCATAAACAAACAGGGAAGTTAACAAAAGGGAGGAAATGGTGCCGACTACCGGAGTCGAACTGGTGACCTACTGATTACAAGTCAGTTGCTCTACCAACTGAGCTAAGTCGGCACACTAGATTCCCGCTCTAGGCAGCGATGTGCTAGAGCGAGGCGACATTCTAGTGATTCCACTTTTGTTGTCAACCAAAAGTTATTATTTTAACTGTAAAAGTCGTTCTGCTTCGCCGTTTAGTGTAGGGAAATAGCTTTTGGGTAGCCATTTTTGCAGTTTCTGCATTGCTTCGCCTAGTTCAGCGTAATCATTCCCAGTAATATTAATATGCCCCATTTTACGTTTGGCGCGTGGGGTTTTCATATAACCGTGTAAATGGGTTCTGGGCACACTCAGCATGTCTTTTGGCGGTAAATCACAGCCGATGACGTTGAGCATAACACTTGGCGCGATGACTTGAGTTGAACCTAAGGGTAACTCGCAAATTGCCCGTAAGTGGTTTTCAAACTGACAGATATCGGCGCCTTGCATGCTCCAATGCCCAGAGTTGTGTACGCGGGGGGCTATTTCGTTGACCAACAACGTGTCACCCATTTGGAAGAACTCTACTGCCAATACGCCAACGTAATTTAGCTCGTTAACCAGAGCGGTAAAAACTTGCTCGGCTTGGGCTGCTAGCTCTGGTGTTATTGCTGGCGCCGGAGCAACGCAAGTGTGTAGTTGGCCTTGATGATGTAGGTTTTCAACCAAAGGATAAAAAGCTACTTGACCGTTTTTAGCCCGTGCGCCAACGAGCGACACTTCTCGCTCAAAGCTAAGCATTTTTTCAACGACTAGCGGCACTTTCTTTAAATCAAGCTCAGCTAATGCTTGTTGGATATCCGGCAGTTGTTCTTTGCTTGATAAACGCCACTGACCGTAACCATCGTATCCGTCGCGGCTAGCCTTGATGATAAGCTTTTCGCCGAGTTGCTCAACGGCCTGTGGAAGCTTAGTTGCATCGTCCACTATCATGTAGGGGCAATTAGCGATATCGAGCTTGTCGAGTAAAGCTTTTTCTTTGACTCTATCTGCACCGGCGGCGATAGCTTCAACGCTCGGCATCAGCTTACCGCTGCGATTCACTTGTTCAAGTAGAGGCTCAGGAATGTGCTCAAACTCAACAGAAATTGCATCGGCGGCTTCGATAGCGGTTTCAAGGTGAATATCCATCACCTTTTTGTCTATCGGGTTTACCACTTTATGGTTGCTTACATCCACTGCGCGCACTTCGATCCCCAGTGGCGCGCCAGACAATGCCATCATTCTGGCCAGTTGGCCTGAACCTAAAATCAGTACGTTCATTCCGGCAATTCCAGTGCAGGTTGAGCTAACACGTCTGCAGTTTGCTTTTGTCTGAATTGAATAATAGCGTCGCGCACGGCTTCGTCATGTAAAGCCACCACTTGCGCGGCAAGTAAGCCAGCATTGGCTGCGCCTGCTTCACCTATGGCGAGTGTTCCTACCGCGACGCCTTTGGGCATTTGTACAATCGAATACAAAGAGTCAACACCGCTAAGTTGGCTAGAGCGCACAGGCACACCAAACACAGGTAGATGAGTGTGTGCGGCAATCATGCCAGGTAAATGCGCCGCGCCGCCCGCGCCACCAATAATAACTTGATAGCCTTTGTCGGCTGCGGTTTCTGAAAACTCTGTTAACAAGGCAGGGGTGCGATGAGCAGACACCACTTGTGCGTGATAACTTACGCCTAAGGCATCTAACATTTTTGCCGCTTGGGCCATGGTGGGCCAATCAGACTTTGAACCCATAACAATCGCAACTTGAGGCATTTTCACTCCCACTTAACTTCGGTTTTATTTGGTTGCAGCGGACTTGAATAATCAGATGAAATCTCATACTGATAGACAAGATATTGCTGACCAGAAAATTTCGGAAACGGATTGTAGCTCAATTCAAACGGCGAGTCCCGCCTGAACGTAAATTGAACAGCAACCTGTCGGTTTTTATTGTTTTTTTCAGTAGATAAAGCACCGGAAAAACAAAAATCCGCTGCGGGCGAACCAGCAGCGGATTTTCAATATATTTATCTAACGGTGAGGTTAGCTTTTTTGTTTACGCATCGCAGTGAAAAATTCGTCATTGGTTTTGGTCATTGCCAATTTACCAATTAAGAATTCAATTGCGTCAATCTCTGACATTTCATGCACAATTTTACGCAAGATCCACATCTTTTGTAATTCATCTTGGGTGGTCAGCAATTCTTCACGGCGGGTACCTGAGCGGTTGTAATCAATCGCTGGGAAGACACGTTTTTCGGCAATTTTGCGATTAAGGTGTAATTCCATGTTACCTGTGCCTTTAAACTCTTCATAGATAACTTCATCCATTTTAGAGCCGGTATCGATAAGCGCCGTTGCGATAATAGTTAAGCTGCCACCTTCTTCGATGTTACGTGCTGCACCAAAGAAACGCTTAGGTTTGTGTAATGCGTTAGCGTCAACACCACCGGTAAGTACTTTACCTGATGAAGGAATAACGGTGTTGTATGCACGGGCTAAACGGGTAATTGAATCAAGTAGAATGACCACGTCTTTTTTGTGCTCAACTAGGCGCTTGGCCTTTTCAATAACCATTTCAGCCACTTGTACGTGACGGCTGGCTGGCTCATCGAAGGTAGAAGCAACAACTTCACCTTGTACTAAGCGCTGCATTTCAGTTACTTCTTCAGGGCGCTCATCAATTAACAACACCATGAGCAAACATTCTGGATGGTTTGCAGCGATAGATTGAGCGATGTTTTGTAGCAAAAGGGTTTTACCGGCTTTAGGCGGAGCAACGATAAGTCCACGTTGACCACGGCCGATTGGCGAGGCTAAATCAAGTACACGTGCAGTAATGTCTTCAGTACTGCCGTTGCCGCGCTCCATCACTAAACGCTCATTGGCATGCAATGGCGTTAAGTTTTCGAATAAAATTTTATTACGGGAATTTTCAGGGCGGTCGAAGTTAACTTCACTAATTTTCAACAGGGCGAAGTAGCGCTCGCTGTCTTTTGGTGGGCGAATTTTACCTGCAATGGTATCGCCTGTGCGTAAGTTAAAGCGACGGATCTGACTAGGAGATACATAAATATCATCCGGGCCCGCCAAGTATGATGCGTCGTTAGAACGCAAGAAACCAAAGCCGTCTTGAAGTATTTCTAGGACGCCGTTGCCGAAAATATCTTCACCACTTTTGGCGTGGGTTTTCAAAATTGAAAATATAATGTCTTGCTTACGAGCGCGAGCCATGTTTTCTAGGCCCATTTTCTCGGCCAGTCCAACCAGCTCACTGATGGGTTTATTCTTGAGTTCCGTTAGGTTCATATTGGTGGGTCTTTTCATGCTTGAAAGTTTTGCCATATCAGCAAAAATTGATTGAATGGTTCAAAGGTATTTACTTATAAAAATCTCTGATTGGTGCGAAAGTACAGGTCTGTTCAGGTATGAACAATGAAAAGTTAGCACCAAAATTAGAGTACGTCTAGTGAAAATAATGTATTAAAGGGTATTAGATTGCACAAAGAGTATACAAGAAATAAAAAAGCCCGATTTATTCGGGCTTGATTTCATTATTCGCAATTAAATGTTTTCGTTCAAAAACTCTTCTAATTGGCTTTTAGATAGTGCGCCTACTTTAGTTGCAGCTACATTTCCGCCTTTAAATAAAAGCAAAGTAGGGATGCCACGAATACCATACTTAGGTGGTGTTTCGTTATTTTCATCGACATTCAGCTTGCCAACTGTTAACTTGCCGTCGAATTCGTCAGCAATTTCATGCAAAATTGGCGCAATCATCTTACACGGACCGCACCATTCCGCCCAGAAGTCAACTAGTACAGGACCAGTAGCATTGATAACATCTGCCTCGAAACTATCGTCCGATAACTGGATAATTTTGTCGCTCATTCTTTTCTCCGTCATTAATTCTAGCGCCGATATAATTCAGCGTGATCGTGATTGTTATATAGAAACTGTTTTTTAATGCAAGCACTGATAAGCTATAAGCTATGCAAACAACTCATTTAACCGAAACACATTTCGCGGACTTGCCCATTAATGAGCAAGTCGTTAAGGCGTTATCCGCCGCAAACTTTAGTCACTGCACGCCTATTCAAGCGTTAAGCTTGCCCCCTCTATTAGAAGGGAATGACATAGCAGGTCAAGCGCAAACCGGAACCGGTAAAACTATCGCGTTCTTGGTGGCAACTTTTCACTACTTGCTAAGTAATCCGCAGCCCACTAAAAAACAACCAAGAGCCATTATCATGGCGCCAACCAGAGAGTTGGCCGTTCAGATCTTTAACGATGCTGAACTGCTAAGTCAACACACTGGTTTGTCTCTCGGTTTGATTTATGGGGGCGAGGGTTATCAAAGTCAACGGGAAAAGCTCGAAGAAGGTGTAGATATTATTATCGGCACCACCGGCAGAATCATTGACTACTACAAGCAGAACATCTTTTCGTTGGCTGGTATTCAAGTAGCAGTACTTGATGAAGCTGATCGCATGTTTGATTTGGGCTTCATAAAAGATATTCGTTATCTTTTTAATCGTATGCCTAATCCATCAGAGCGTTTAAGTATGCTGTTCTCGGCAACCTTGTCCTATCGAGTACAAGAGCTCGCTTATGAGCACATGAACAATCCTACGCACGTGCAAGTAGAGCCTGAACGCAAAACCGGCACACGTATTAAAGAAGAGCTATTTTACCCTTCGGATGAAGACAAAATGGCCTTGTTACTTAGCTTAATGGAAGAAGAATGGCCCGATAAAGCCATTGTTTTTGCTAATACTAAGCACAGCTGCGAGAAGGTATCTGATTGGCTACAAGCTGACGGTCATCGAGTAGGCCTGTTAAGCGGTGATGTGCCGCAAAACAAACGCTTAAAAATTCTCGAAGATTTCACTTCAGGTAAGCTAGATATACTGGTTGCTACTGATGTTGCAGCCCGTGGCTTGCACATTCCTATGGTGAGTCACGTATTTAACTACGACTTACCTGACGATGCTGAAGATTATGTTCACCGTATTGGTCGTACAGGTCGTGCTGGCCAAAGTGGTAGTTCTATCAGTTTCGCCTGTGAACGTTATGCGTTGAACTTGCCAGCGATCGAAACTTACATTGAGCATGCTATTCCGGTAACCGAATATCACGCTGATGCATTGATACGTGATGTTACGCCGCCCAAGCCTCGCCATAAAAAGCGCATGCAGAACGGCCGTAATCCACAAAAGCGTCACTCATCAGGCTCGCGTAACCGTAGGAAGCCATGATTACATCTACCCGTTTACCGCAAAATCACCCTGAAGAGCTATATGCAGCCGTTGATTTAGGTTCAAATAGTTTTCACCTGGTGATCGTTCGCGTGGTAGCGGGTAGTGTACAAATCATTGGTAAAGTGAAGCAGAAAGTCCGTTTAGCTGCAGGGCTAGATGAAAACATGATGCTTGACGATGAAAGTTTAGAGCGCGGCTGGCGCTGCCTCGAAACCTTTGCTGAAAGACTGCAAGATATTCCCCGAGACAATATTCGTGTGGTAGCGACTGCTACCTTGCGTCTTGCCAAAAACGCCGCTGTGTTTACCCAAAAAGCCCAACAAATTCTTGATCATGAACTAAGCGTTATTAGTGGTGAAGAGGAAGCTCGGCAAATTTATTTAGGGGTGGCATATACATCCGCTAATCAAGGCAATTCTTTGGTTATCGATATCGGTGGTGCCAGCACAGAAATCATAATCGGTAACGATATGACCCCTATTCACCTTGTTAGCCTCAATATGGGCTGCGTGACGTTTAAAGAGCGTTACTTTGTGGGTGATGTGCTGAGCAAAGAAAACTTTGCCGCCGCAGTGGGGGCAGCAAAAGCCATGGTTGATGCTGTTGCAGATAAGTTTGTCTGTTTTGACTGGCAGCAATGCCTAGGCGCATCTGGCACCCCTCAGGCCATCACGGAGATTCTGGTCGCTCAAGGGATCAGCGATGCCATTCGACTGGATTACCTATACAACTTGCGTCAGCAATGTATTGATTGTGCCACTTTAGATAACCTGATCATTGACGGCTTAGAAGAGTCCAGACGGGTTATTTTCCCCAGCGGACTGGCTATTCTTATTGCTTTATTTGAGTCGCTGACTATTCGTGATATGCAAATATCAGGGGGCGCACTTCGTGAAGGACTTATCTACGGCATGCTGGAAAACATACAGCAGAATGATCGCCGTATGCAGACAATTCAGCAGCATATAAAACATTTTCATATCGATTCAGAGCAAGCTGAGCGGGTTACTAATGTTGCCTTAACACTGTTTAAGCAGCTTAGTGAACAAACCGACGTTGACGGTATAGATGGCGAAGCCATGCTGGTAGCGGCAGCTATGTTGCACGAAACGGGCTTACACATTGAATACAAATTACATCATAAACACGGTGCTTATATTTTAGGGCATGTGCCTATGGTGGGATACACCAATTTACAGCGTGATGGGATAAAAACACTGGTGCTGAATCACCGTCAGCAAATTTCCCCTGAAGTGTTCGAACAAAACCACAATGAAACTCGCGGTATCATGCGTAGTCTTGTGAGAGTGTTACGCTTGGCGTGTATTTTGTCTATACGGCGCAAAGACAACTTGTTACCTGAGCTTAAATTAGAAGTTAAGGAAGACGAATGGCACCTTATTTTCCCCGAGGGTTGGCTTAAAGCTCATCCGCTCATAGATGCAGAGCTGGCGAATGAAAAGTGGCAACAGCACAAAATGGGTTGGCACCTTACCTGCGCCTAATGAGACGTAACCAATGTTACATTACGCATTTAAAAACGCTGACAAACTTGTCAGCGCCTGTATCAATATCTCACAAGTATTATTTATCTCTGGCTAAAATCTGCGCCGCCTGTTTAGCAAAGTAAGTTAAAATACCGTCTGCTCCTGCGCGTTTAAATGCTAATAGCGATTCCAAAATCACTGCATCTTCTTCTAACCAGCCTTGCATGAATGCCGCTTTGTGCATGGCATACTCGCCGCTGACTTGATAGGCAAACGTCGGTACCGAGAACTCGTCTTTACAACGACGAACAATGTCCAAATAGGGCATACCAGGTTTTACCATCACCATATCGGCACCTTCGGCAATATCTAAGGCGATTTCACGCACGGCTTCGTTGGAATTGGCTGGGTCCATTTGGTAACTCTTCTTGTTACCACCTTTAATATTGCCGGCAGAGCCGACTGCATCACGAAATGGGCCGTAATAGTGAGAGGCGTATTTAGCGGAGTAGGCCATGATGCAGGTATTGATATAGCCATGGCTCTCTAATGCTTGGCGAATAGCACCAATGCGCCCGTCCATCATGTCTGAAGGGGCAACTATGTCTGCTCCCGCTTGAGCGTGTGACAACGCCTGCTTAATCAATACTTCAATGGTTTCATCATTTTGTACATAACCCTCTTCATTTAACAGTCCGTCTTGGCCGTGAGAAGTAAATGGGTCTAGTGCCACATCGGTAATAATGCCCATTTCGGGCACGGCGGCTTTTAGGGCGCGTACTGCTTGTTGAGCTAAGCCGTCAGGGTTGAACGCTTCACTGGCACACTCTGATTTACGCTCTGATGGAGTCACCGGAAACAGTGCCATCGCTGGAATGCCTAAGGTGTGTAATTCCTTTGCTTCTTCAATCAGCAAATCAATTGATAACCGTTCAACACCAGGCATTGATTCAATCGCTTCGCGCTGATTTTTACCTTCTAAAATAAAAACGGGATAAATCAGATCCTTAGGGGTTAGTTGGTTCTCGGCCATGAGATCACGGGTGAAAGCGTGGCGTCGCATGCGGCGCATTCGCGTGTTGGGAAAATGTTCGGCCATGGTGAAGGTCCTATGTTGAGTCTTAATAAATTCGAGCGAGTTACGGCTACTCAGAGTCAGGAAATTTCTGAGCCACGATACAATTTCGCCCGTTATTTTTAGCTTGGTAAAGTAGCTGATCCGCAAAGCCAATTAATACATCTTCGCTCTGCTGTGGATCCATAATAGCGCTGGCTAACCCTATGCTAACCGTTAAATTTACCGCCACACCTGCACTGTAAACAGGGGTGTTTTGAATCTCGAGCCTGAGGTGATCCAGCAAGTCATGGGCGCCCTGGATATCAGTGCTAGGCATGATAACGGAGAATTCCTCACCGCCATAACGACATACATCATCACTGGGGCGTTTGAGTGTTTTTTTCAAGCGCTCTGCGACAAACTTAATGCAATCATCACCCACCAAGTGACCGTGTTCGTCATTGACCTTTTTAAAGTGGTCGATGTCTATCATAGCGACCACAAGCTCAGTTCGCTCCCGCCGACTGCGTCGCACCTCTGCAAGGTACTTTTTGTCAAAATAACGTCTGTTACGAATGCCGGTTAATGCGTCTAAGGTGTTCTTTTCTTCGAGTTCGCGGTTTATTTCTGATAACTCTCTAAGGGCTATCTCTAGTTCTAAGGTGCGCTCTTGCACGCTGTATTCGAGTTCTTCTTGGGCATTGTTTTGTTGGGCAAGTACGTCGTCTTGTACTGCGCGCATTTCACGTTCTTTGCGCAAGGCTTCTCTTTGCGCTCTAAATAATTGGCGTCGTTGATGATTAACGCTCAAAGCGAGCATGAGAGCGAGTAAAAAGGTTTCGATGATGACGCCGAGCATCAAAAGGTAATTAGAGGAAATCGTTAGGGAAATAAGATTGAGATGCTCAAGGCATGCCATCAAACAGCTAAGCAGCAAAGATGTCCACGCTAGGGTGTAAAAGCGAGCTAAATGGACTTTTTTATACCAGCCCCAAATACTCACTGCGTAAATGAATATACAGATCCCGCATAGAGCGAATAAAAACGGCTCTAAAAACCAGGATTTCGGCACAAATACACTGGCAACTAAAATGGCTGCAAATGCCATGGCAAGTATGTTTAGGGTTTTATGTAAGCGCAGACTAACGCTTTTGATATCAAGCAGTACGTTAGTAAACACAATGGCATAAAAGACGGTGGCATTGGCCCATAAAGACACACTGTTTTTTTGCATCCATGGGCTTTCAGACCAAATATATTTGTACCCAAGCCCCTGCATGGCTGACAGTAACAAGGCGAAGCTCAGAACGTAACCTGCGTAAAGTAAAAATACAGGCTGGCGACTGATCACGAAAAAGAACAAGTTACTGATCCCCATGGCGAACAAGATACCAAAAAACAGGCCCATCAATACACTGTGTTCACCGTTGAATACCAGAAAGTCGGATTCTGCCCATAGGTGAATAGGGACTTGCAATGTACCCTCGCTGCTAATACGCATAACAACACGCAATTCATCGTCAAACTTAGGCACCGGAAATAAAAAAGTCTCGTAAGGCATGACTCTTGAAGCGAAGGGCTGACTATCACCGGTTTGATAATGATCGAGTAGCTGATTATTTTCTATAAACCATACAGATACGTGGTCTATAAAGGGATTATTTAGTTCTAAAAGCCAATGTTCATTCGATTTGAGGCTAGCCACGGTAAAACTCACCCAGTGGGGCGTCTCTGACATGGGTAAAGCGAGCTGAAAGCGGTCCAATGCTTGCCATTTCCCACTGGTAGCAGCCGGAAGTGTGTTGATTTGATATTGTCGCTGGCTGTCATCTAAATAGAACAGGGTACTTTGAGGTAGTTGCTCAGGAGCTTGTAATTTTATTGAAAACACAGTGATGAGAAACAGTAATATACAGGTTGCTGACATGAGCTGAATGGCAGCGCGCTGTGTCAGAACGCGACGAAATAATGCGTCGATAGCCACCTTTATTTAGCTCAACGCTAATAAACGCTGAGTATTGCGTTTGCTGTGCAAAGAAAGGGACTCAATCGGCGTTTGCATAAGGTCGCTAAGGGCTTTCGCTATTACAGGTAAGTAACAAGGCTCATTTTGCTTAACCCCAGGGACTTTGTCGCTGCCAAGTTTTTTCGGTTTCAAATAGGGGGCGTCGGTCTCGAGAATTAATCGCTCTAACGGCAGGTGCGCAACAGCGGCTCTCAAGTCGCTACCACGCTTCTCATCGGTTACCCAGCCAGTAATGCCGATATAGCAGCCTAATGCTAAGTAAGCCTGCATTTGTTCGGTATTGCCGGTAAAGCAGTGTACTAAGGCGCCGCTTAAATGCTGATGATATTTTTGTAGTAACTGGTATTGCGCCTCAAATGCATCGCGCTCATGTAAAAAAACCGGTAACCCGGTTTCACAAGCAAGGACCAATTGCGCCTCGAACACAGCTAATTGTGTATCTCGTGGTGAAAAATCACGATTGAAGTCTAAACCGCATTCGCCAATGGCTAACACTTGAGGTTGTTTACTGAGGGTTGTAATTTGTTCGCGGTAATCTTGAGGGGCGTGCTGTGCATAGTGTGGATGAATGCCAGCGGTGCTGAAAACTTGATCAGGATAGGCATCAGCAAGTTTCGCGGCTTGATGACTGATGGCGACATCCGTACCGGTTAGCATAATTTGCGCTACGCCTGCCTCGGCGGCGCGCGTTAGCATTGGCGATAACTCGCCTTCATCACTTGGTACGTTTACACCAACATCAAACCACTGCATGCTATTGGGACCGCTTCACTCTAATGCGTTTGTTACTCGATTCTTTACCTAAAAAGTATGAGCCAAGTGCGCCCTCTTCAACATATACCTCTTGCCCCGGTTTCAGGCGTAACGTGGTGTTATTGGTTTGACGCCAGACTTGCCCTGATTCTAAGGTAACAATCAGTTTTCCATAAGGGGTCTTTTGGATAGCGCTAATTACCGAGGTTATTTTTTCAACTTTATCTTTTGGTTCGATCACCTTATCTAAACCAAAGTTTTTCACTTGGTTTTCACGGCTCGCTTCAGGCTGAGGAGCCTGCTTTGCTTTGTGCGTAACTGCGGGAGCGGATTTGCTTGAAGCGAGCTGATCTTGGGCTTTTTTTACTGCCTGCTGAGGAGCGCTAGTTAGCGGCAAGTTGTCGTAACACGCTAGGCGAGCAGTACTGTTCGTTTCTGCACGGCAAGCTTGTAATTCGCTGATTAAGCTTTGTGCTTGAGCACTAGAGAAACCGCTAATAAAAATAGTGAGACCGATAAGGAAATGTTTCATGACTGCTCCTGTTCGTTTTCTTTTTGTTTGCTGCCTTTTGGCTCGTCTTCTTTAAGCTCGTTTTCGTCAGTATCGTTACTGGGTTTGGCATACATGCTACCCACTAAGATACCGACTTCGAACAGAATCCACATAGGTATAGCGAGTAATGTTTGCGAGATAATATCAGGCGGGGTTAACAGCATGCCTAGGGTAAATACACCGACGATGACGTAAGGGCGCTTTGCACGCAAAGAGTCTGGCGTGCTCACGCCTGTCCAGCACATTAGTACAATCGCCACAGGGATCTCAAACGACAAACCAAAGGCAAAGAATATCTTAAGCACAAAATCAAGATAGCTACTGATATCGGTATTGATAGTGACGCCTTCAGGCGCGACTCCGGTGAAAAAGGCGAATGCCAGAGGAAACACCACATAGTAAGCGAATGCCATGCCTGAATAGAACAACAAGGTACTTGAGAACAGTAGCGGTGCGACTAAGCGCTTTTCATTTCGATACAAACCAGGCGCAATAAAGGCCCAAACCTGGTACAGCACTACCGGAATAGCGATAAAAAATGACAGTACCAAGGTCAGTTTAAAGGGAGCGAAAAATGGTGATGCAACGTCTGTGGCAATCATTTCTGCTTGGTCTGGAAGGGTTTCTAATAACGGGGTAGCAAGCCAGTGGTATAAGTCTTGGGCAAAATAAACCAAGCAAAGAAACACCACAAACACACTAAGTACCGCTTTTAACACTCTGCCACGTAATTCAATTAAGTGGGCAATTAAGCTATTAGGATCTGACATCCGTGACTACTTTTTTTCGTATGGTTTTTGAACAGATTTCGCTGCATCTCGCAGTTCATCCACGGATTTTTGCAGCTCGGGAGATAAGTTTTCGAGACCTTGCTGCTCAGCTTTTTTCAAGTTTTCATGCAGTTCGTGAATTTTAAATTGTTGCTCCACTTCCTGACGAAAACCCGTGGCCATGCTTTTAACACTTCGCACGGTACGCATGGTTGAACGAATTGCACCGGGCAAACGTTCTGGGCCAAGCACCAGCAATGCAACAACGCCTATGACTAATAATTCTAAAAAGCCGATATCAAACATGGATAATGCTCGCGTTACTCACTTTTTGTCTTAGTGTCTGATTCACTTTTGACATTCTGTTGAACAGTTTGCTCGTTATTTTTGCTGTTATCTTCGACTTTATCATCGGCTTTGAAATCCGCATCCTTGTCATCATCTGAAACTGCTTTCTTAAATCCTTTTACCGCAGAACCTAAATCTCCGCCCATATTACGAAGTTTTTTAGTGCCGAAAAGTAAAACAACGATCACCAAAATAATGATTAACTGCATTGGGCTAATACCGAACATAACACACTCCTATTAAATGTTTGGACCCATTATACGTAGCAAATTAAAAAGGTCACTGGATTTGATTAAGCAAACATTTCAATGCACAGTAATAGTGACTAAAAACAGGGAGTGCGGTATTGAAAATCAAACACGTTTTTTTGCTGTTGCTGCTAAGTGCATCCCACTGTCAAGGGCAGGAAAACGAGCAGGGACAACCTCCACAGCAGGATAAGCAATTTCCCTGGCTGGATGATATGCATAAAAATATTGCACAATCAGTGCAGGATACTGCGATATGGTTTGATGATTTCTTTTTCTTAGACGGGGTAATGCATCAAGAAGTTGCGCAAGCCGAAGCGCGTATTCGCCTTGGTTGGGAACCACGTACTCGTGAATTGAACCAATTTCAAAATCGTTTTCGGGTAAGAGTACGCTTACCTAATCTAAAAAACCGTTTAGACATAGTACTGTCAGATTATGACGATGAAGTAGCGCTAGGCAACGAGCGTTTAGGCCGCGATGATAGCTTTGGCGATTCAGACCGGCTCAATTTAGCACTTCGCTGGCGCTCACGACCTAACAGCGGATTTTCTCATCGTATCGGCTTTGGTCGGGGGCTGCAAACCTACGTTAAAAGTCGTTATCGCAATCATTATTCGCTCACGCCCGATGCGCTACTGCGTATTGAAGGCTCCATTTACTATTACAGTGACGATGGCTTTGGCAGTCATTTTTCAACAAAGTTTGATTACAGTGCCAATGCTGACACTTTATACCGTTTCGATAACAACTTTTATTACCGAGATCGAACCAAAGACTGGTTATGGCGCCATAGCTGGCAGAGTTTGCATCAGTTTGATCGAAAAACCGCCATTATCAGTGGCTATTATATCGAGGGCTTAAGTCAGCCCAACTATCAGTTAAACGAGCACTATGTGAGTATGCGCTGGCGGCAAAACGCCCTGCGTGAGTGGCTATTCTACGAAGTTGAACCTTTCATTTTGTGGCGCAGAGATGAACATTTTTCACCCTCATACGGTTTAGCGTTACGTGTTGAAGGATTTTTCGGGCACACTTAATCAGGCTCGCGTAATAGGGCGCACCACTAAAAAAGTGCGCCAAAAGGTTACTCAGCCACTCTACAGCGCCAAGCAATAAGCCAACTTACGATACCAGCTGTTGCCACGCCCGCGGGCACCCACCACTGGTAAATATAGATAGGCATAACACTTGATACCACCAGTAACGTCGCGCCTATGATGGTGAAAACCAAGCGTCTTTGTTGTTGTTTAACATGCCATTGCTGCTTTTCAAACTGCAATTTTTGCTGCTCAGGATAACGCCTGATTTGGCGCATTGAGTCATATAGCAAATCAGGTATTTCAGGCAGTTTTTCCGACCAGAATGGCAGATTCGCTGATACTTTGTTGTACATGGCTTTTACACCAATTTGTTCGCGCATCCAGTTTTCTAAAAATGGCTTAGCGGTTTGCCACAAATCTAGCTGGGGATACAGCTGACGGCCTAACCCTTCGATGTATAACAAGGTTTTTTGCAACAGCACTAATTGCGGCTGAATAATCATGTTAAAGCGCCGCGCAGTATTAAACAGTTGCAACAACACATTACTAAATTCAATTTCGGCCAGCGGCTTTTGGAAAATAGGCTCACACACTCTGCGAATCGACGCTTCGAATTCATCAATACTAGTGGTGCTTGGTACCCAGCCAGAGTCCACATGTAACTCTGCCACTTTGCGGTAATTACGATTAAAAAAGGCGATAAAGTTTTCTGCTAGATAGCGTTTATCTTCACTGTTTAGTGTACCGACAATCCCGTAATCTATGGTGATGTATTGGGGATCATCGGGGTTATCAAGGGCAACAAATATATTGCCAGGGTGCATATCGGCGTGAAAGAAGCTGTCTCTGAATACTTGGGTAAAAAATACTTCAACACCGCGCTCGGCAAGCTTTTTCATGTTGGTGCCACGGGCTTCTAAGGTCGCCACATCCGAAATTGGCGTACCATAAATGCGCTCCATGACCATCACGTTAGCATGGCAATAATCACTGTATATATGGGGTACATATAAGGCGTCAGAGTTTTCAAAATTACGCTTGAACTGAATACCGTTCGCCGCTTCGTTGAGTAAGTCGAGTTCGCCGACTATGGTTTTTTCGTACTCAGCAACCACCTCGACTGGGCGCAGGCGCTTACCGTCAGGCAGCAATTTTTGCAGCGCATTCGCAAATGTGCGCATTAACTGAATATCAGCATGAATAGCCGAGCCGATATTTGGGCGTATGACCTTAACGATGACTTCTTCACTGTGACCAATTAGTTTGGCTGCATGCACCTGGGCAATAGACGCAGAAGCCAAAGGCGTGGCGTCAAACTCGCTAAATACTTCATTTAGGTCACTCACGCCTAATGCATGGCGAATAATTTGCTGGGCCACTTCACTGTCAAAAGGCGCGACTTGGTCTTGCAGAATAGCCAGTTCGTTCGCTATGTCTTGACTGAGCAAGTCTTTACGAGTGGACAACATCTGGCCGAACTTAATAAAAACAGGGCCAAGAGACTGCAGCGCAAGGCGAATACGTGTGCCTTGTGATTTGTCTTTATGTTTATTACGCAGCCAGAAAAAGCCAAATCGACCTAATTTGGCATACCAAGGTAGCCATTTTTCTGGGATAAGTTCATCTAAGCCGTGTTGTAAAAATACTTTATTGATTTGGTATAAACGAAGGATCCGCACGGGTTAAGAGTCATCCTGTTGTAAGGCAATTAATTGGTCGATGCGGGCTTCTAGTCTGTCGCTAGCACTGCGCAAGGTGTTTACCTGATCGCAAAAATCTGCAACTTCGATTTCGCTAACCGCTACGGCGTCTGGTTGGGTTAAGTGAGTGCTGAGCTGGTCAGCTAGTTTCTCGACTTCTTGCTGGGCAGTGTTAAAAAACGCTTTTACGCTACTAAATGTTTGGTGGGCAACCACATCCCCAGTGTACTTGGATAGCTGTTCTTCCCAGTCAATATCTAACTCTTTCATCAGGTTACTAAACCCTTGAGCAACATTGATATCGCCGTCTAACTCCAGCTTTCCTTGTTGAATAAGCTGACTGATTTTACTGCTATCACTTAACTCACCTAGAGTGCTTAGGCTAAGCGTAATATGGCAATCTGCCGAGGACTCGGCTTGCGCTTCACTTGACTGTTCGTCGTTTGTCGCTGGCAGTGCACTGACATCGATTTGCTCAGAAAAGATAAACAGCAAAGACCATGGCAGCTCATTAATACTGACCTGTAGTTGCTTGCCTGCGAGCTTTTTCAAGCGAGGCTTGCAATCAGGGTCGAGCTGTAAAAGTTGGTTAAGGGTTAACTCAACGCCCGCGCTTAATAATTGCCCGACTAACATTTAAAACTTAAACCCGCGGTGCAAGGCAACAATACCACCGGTTAGATTGTGGTAGGTGACTTGCTCAAACCCTGCGTCTTGCATCATTTCTTTCAGTACGTCTTGTTCAGGATGCATGCGAATTGATTCTGCCAAATATTTGTAGCTGTCACCGTCTTTGGCCACCAGTTCACCGATTTTAGGCAGCAAATGAAATGAATAAGCATCATATACTTTGTTTAAAGCGTCACTGGTGGGTTTAGAGAACTCTAGCACGAGCAAGCGCCCACCTGGCTTTAACACCCGGTACATGGATTTTAGCGCTTTATCTTTATCGGTCACATTACGCAGGCCGAAGGCAATGGTAATGATATCGAAACTGTTGTCAGGAAAGGGCAAGGCTTCTGCATTGGCTTGCACGTATTTCACATTGCTAACAATGCCTTTATCTCGAAGCTTATCACGGCCTACGCGCAGCATAGCGTCATTGATATCAGCTAGCACTACTTCGCCACTGTCGCCTACGATACGCGAAAATTTCGCGGTTAAGTCACCTGTACCGCCGGCTAAATCGAGCACCTTATGCCCAGCCCGTGCACCACTGCAATCAATGGTAAAGCGTTTCCATAATCGATGAATACCCATAGACATAACATCATTCATGATGTCGTATTTGGCTGCCACTGATTGAAACACTTCAGCCACCATAGATGCCTTGGCGTTTTTATCTACTTGTTGAAAGCCAAAATGGGTTTTTTCTGATGATTCAGGGGCTTGCTCGTGGCTGGTATCTTTACCTGCGTGATGCTCGCTAACGCTCATGTCATTTCCTTAATAAACTCTTAGCGCTAGTGTATCGAAATTCACAGTGCCAATCTAAAAAAATTACGTAAGCGGTCGCAAAAGATTAATCGGCAAAATAAAGGGTATAACTTGAGGCTAGAACGCTGATAGATCAGCTGGCTAAATTGTCTCCAACACTGAACGCAATTAACATACTAAGGGCTTGCATCGAACGGCCACTTTGCTCTTGTAACTGATTAAAAGATGCTTGAATAGCGTTTAAGCTGCGCTTGGAATTCACACCGCCAGAAATAATACCTCGACGGGTAAAGTAGCTCGTGATATCGCGTGTCAGTAAAAAGGTGTCTTTACCTAACGCACGCAGGGCGTAGGGGCCCGTGTTGCCTCCTAAACGTGCGCCGTGTTTCTTTAAATATGCCCACAAGCTAATAATATCGTTAGCCGGCCAATTTGCGACAAACTGCGCAAAGCTGCCATGCTCACGACGAACCGCATCGATCATGATGGCATTTTCGCGAATGGTTTGGACTTTCTTGTAATTACGGATGATTGCCGGGTCTTGCGCGCGCTTTTCCAGCATTTCATCTGGCATCATAAGGACTTTGTCGATTGTAAACTCGAAAAACAAGCGTTCGAATTCAGGCCATTTATTGCGCACGACTCGCCACACAAAACCGGATTGAAAAACTTTTTTGCTAAATTCTGCTAAAAAACGATCATCGCCCAAATGGGCGATGGCGTTATCAGATAAGGGCTCGCTGAGTAACGATTCTACTGCATTAGGGCCGCCTTTGCGCTCGCATGCCCGTTGATAAATCGCGTGATAATCTTCTAAATTAGCTAAAACGTTGTCGCTCACCCTTACTCCTATTTCAAAGATCGTTTGGGGATTAGCCTTCAATGCCGCTGTGGCGTAATAAGGCATCTACTTTTGGCTCACGGCCTCTAAATGCTACAAATAGCTCCATTGGCTCTTTTCTGCCCCCTTTTTCTAGAATGTTGTTCAAGAAATCTTGGCCGACTTGTTGGTTAAATATGCCTTCTTCTTCAAAACGACTAAAGGCGTCTGAGGATAATACTTCGGCCCATTTGTAGCTGTAATATCCAGCGGCATAACCCCCTGCAAATATATGCCCAAAGCTATTCTGAAAGCGATTGAACTCAGGTGGAATTACCACAGAAACTTGGCTGCGCACGTCGTCTAATAAGGCCTGAACCGAGGTTTTCTGCTCAGCGTTGTATTGCTCGTGTAAGCTGAAATCGAACATGCTGAATTCCAACTGACGTACCATCTGCATGGCCGACTGGAAGTTACGCGCCGCAAGCATTTTATCTAACAAGTCTTGCGGTAACGGCTCGCCCGTTTCGTAATGGCTTGATATAAACGCTAATGCTTCAGGCTGCCAGCACCAGTTCTCTAAAAATTGGCTGGGTAACTCTACTGCATCCCAAGCCACACCATTGATGCCTGATACGCCAGCAATGTCAATTTGGGTCAACATGTGGTGAATACCATGACCAAATTCATGGAACAAGGTAATGACTTCATCATGGGTAAACAAAGCAGGCTTATCACCCACAGGACCACTGAAATTGCAGGTTAGGTACGCTACAGGTAATTGCACTGAACCATCTGGTTTTACGCGGCGTGTTTGGCATTCGTCCATCCAGGCACCACCACGTTTGTGCTCACGGGCATACAAGTCTAAGTAAAAACTTCCGCGTAACTCACCTTTGGCATCTTTGATATCAAAAAAGCGTACATCTTTGTGCCAATTGTCAACGCCAGTGCGTTCGGTGATGTTTAAGCCATATAAACGCGAAACAACCTCAAATAGGCCGTCTACTGCTTTATGTGCAGGGAAATAAGGACGTAGCGCTTCGTCTGAAATAGCGTATTTTTGCTCTTTGAGTTTTTCGCTGTAATAGGCTAAATCCCAGGCCTGTAACTCAGGTATATCAAATTGAGTTTTAGCGAATTCAGTTAACTCTTGCAGATCTTGCTGAGCTTGAGGTTTTGAACGCTTAGCGAGGTCTTGTAAAAAACCATTAACCTGTGTGGTCGACTCGGCCATCTTAGTGGCCAATGAGCGCTCGGCGTAGTTTGCGAAATCTAACAGTTCGGCCAATTCTTGGCGCAATGCCATGGTTTCGTCGATAAGCGGGCCATTATCCCATTTGCCGGCATTTGGCCCTTGATCCGAAGCGCGTGTGGTGAAAGCGCGATACATTTCTTCGCGCAGCAGGTGGTTGTCTGCATGCATCATTACCGGTAAATAGCTTGGGATATCAAGGGTGAATAACCATCCGTCTAGCTCTTTGCTTTCGGCGAGTTGCTTAGCTGCGGCTAATGCTGATTCAGGTAAACCGGCTAGCTCTTTCTCGTCGGTAATGTGCTTTTGCCAACCTAAGGTGGCGTCCATTACGTTGTTGCTAAAGGTTGAAGATAAATCTGATAGGCGACTTTTAATCTCGCCGTAGCGCTGCTTCTTGTCATCGTCTAAGCCGACGCCAGATAATTCAAAATCGCGTACTGTGTTGTCAATCACTTTGCGTTTTGCTTCGTCGAGCTCGGCGAATTCAGCGCTGTTTTGAATCTGTAGATAGGCTTGATATAAACCTTTATGTTGACCAACCCAAGTGCCGTATTCCGACAATAATGGCAAGCAAGCGTCGTGAGCTTCACGTAGCTCATCATTGCTCACCACAGAGTTCATATGCGATACAGGCGACCACATACGGCCAAGTTCGTCGTCTTTGTCTTCTAATTTAGCCGCAAAGTTGTCCCAAGTGTAACTGGGCTGAGCAAGCAAGGTTTCAATGGTCTTTTTGGCATCTTCAATGGCTTGTTCAACGCTAGGCTGAATCTGATCTGGGGTAATGTCTGAAAAACGCGGTAATCCAGATAAATCTTGCAGCGGGCTTAGGGACATAATGAACTCTTTTGTCGAGGAAATAATGAATAGTAAGTAAGGCAGTTCATGGTGAAATTCAAGTGGTCGGTTCGAGTTAGCTAAAAATCATGCTGTTTATGCTGCATTGAGACATGATTATTTGCCTGTAAGATAATCCATTGGTCTTGGGTCTATAATGCTCAGGTTTATTATTATCGATTAGCTCGATTTAAAAATTCATTTGTCTTTGTAGAGACGAACCTTATATCGTGTACCCACAGCTTAATAATTTAGGATGAGTAGAGATGGCAGATTTTGATTATATTTGTATTGGCGGCGGCAGCGGTGGTATCGCTTCAGCAAATCGAGCAGCAAAACATGGCAAAAAAGTCGCTTTGATAGAAGCGCGTCTCATTGGAGGGACCTGCGTGAATGTTGGTTGTGTGCCTAAGAAAGCCATGTGGTTCGGTGCCCAAGTCGCAGAAGCCATCAATCATTATGCCCCCGATTACGGTTTCGATGTGACGGTCAACAAATTTGACTGGAAAAAACTGGTAGAAAGCCGCGAAGCCTACGTTAAGCGGATTCATGCCTCTTACGATCGTGTACTGGGCAACAATGACATTACTGTAATTAACGGTTTCGCTCGTTTCGTAAACAAAAATACCGTTGAGGTCGATGGCAAGGAATACACGGCTGATCATATTCTTATCGCTACTGGTGGGCGTCCGGTTACGCCAAGTATTCCAGGTGCCGAACTAGGTATTGATTCTGATGGTTTCTTTGAGCTAACCGAGCAACCTAAACGTGTAGTGGTGGTTGGCGCAGGTTACATCGCGGTTGAATTAGCAGGTGTATTGCACTCATTAGGCAGTGAAACCCATTTGGTGGTACGTAAGCACGCACCACTTCGTTCTTTCGATAGTATGTTGAGCCAGACCTTGGTCGAGATCATGGAAAAAGACGGCCCCACTTTGCATACTCATCGTATCCCTGAAAAACTAGAAAAGAACGAAGATGGCAGCTTAACTCTGACATTTGAGTGTGGTGAAAAAATCGAAGCTGACTGCGTGATTTGGGCGATAGGCCGTATACCAGCCAATGACAATATGGGCCTTGATAAAGCGGGCGTTACGGTCAATGAGCGTGGCTATATCGCGGTGGATAAATACCAAAATACCAGTGTTGATGGTATCTACGCGGTAGGTGACAACATAGGTAAAGTTGAATTGACGCCCGTTGCAGTAAAAGCAGGCCGCTTACTATCAGAGCGCTTGTTTAATGGTCAGAAAGACGCTCATATGGACTACACCTTAATTCCGACCGTTGTCTTTAGCCACCCAGCAATAGGTACTATGGGATTGACCGAGCTTGAAGCTCAAGCTGAGTTTGGTGAAGACAATGTAAAAGTATACAACTCTAGCTTTGCTGCTATGTATACAGCGGTGACCAGCCACAGACAAATGACACGCATGAAGCTAATTTGTGTGGGTGAAGAGCAAAAAGTCGTTGGATTGCACGGTATCGGCTACGGTATGGATGAAATTCTGCAAGGCTTTGCTGTCGCTATGAAAATGGGCGCAACCAAAGCTGATTTTGATGCCTGTGTGGCGATTCACCCCACAAGTGCAGAAGAGTTTGTGACCCTGAACTAGTTACTTGTGCCAATGGCGTGGTTTCAGCGCGAAACATTGCCTGAATAAAGCGTTAAATGATTGTTGATAAACGTCCTTATTAATTATTAATAAGGGCGTTTTTTTATTGCTGTTCAGGGCAGGGTTGTCAGAGGCGAAAGCGATATAGGCGTATTTCTTAGGGCACATATTAGCTTGCTATTTGGCGGTGTTTTTAAAGCGAAAATTATTTTCAAATTGCACAAAAATTCTACTGTACAAGGATGCAATTCGGCCTTACATTAGCGCCGATTTTATCTTACTGGCCACAGGCCTACCGGACATTTGTGAACTTTAGTAATGATCGTATTTCTGCGATTTATTTGGGTAATGAAGAGTCAATTCTAAGCTCTGAACAAGATTGGTTAAATGCTGAACGCGGCGCACGTTATCGTGATGCAGTGCACATTGCTTTGCCTGGTGGTGAAGTCTGGCTATTTGATTATGGCATCGCGGTTTTTTGGGGCATAGACGAAGACGAGCGCTTGGCGCTGTTGCACCGCTTGAATTTAGCTGAAGGCCTGTTAACCAAGGCGAGTCAGGAGCACTTTAGGTTTACCCTGAATGCGCCGGAATCACGCATTAGTCAAGACAATATCAGTTTAGCCCAAGACGATCATTTGGCGCGTCTGGCTATTAGTCACGCGTTAGCACAATCGTTGAAGTTAAATGAGTATGAAAGTCAGGCTCAACAAACGATCCAAGATCATGCGCATATTCCGCAAACCTTGGCACAAACCGGTAAAATTAAACTATCTAGACGCAACATAGCGAAGATCCGCGGTAAGTTATTTAGTACTAAAAGTGACATTATTTTGCACTACGGGTTACTCGATACACCGGAGTTTTTCTGGGAGTATCCAGAATATGAAAGCACCTATAATTTGGCGGCTCGCTATTTGGAAATTCACCCAAGGGTGGATTTATTATCCAAAAAGTTAGCAACGATACATGAATTGTTCGATATGCTTGCTGGCGAGCAAAATCACCAGCATTCATCGTTTTTAGAGTGGATTATTATCATTCTGATCGCGGTAGAAATAGTGATGTTTGGTGCCAAAGAATTACAAATGCTTCTTGGCTTATAAGCGAGTCAAGTCAAGCATATTGTTAACCTTTTAAGCCCGCAATGTAGCGGGCTTTTTTGATTGGTTATTCTAAGCGTTAGCGCGTTATTTACGGCTCATCGTTGAGTAACAACTCTTGGGCGCGATGCTGGTAAAACTCCGGGTTCAAGCCGATGAGTTGTGGAATAGTCGCCGATACCGCAATAGACGATAACGTACCGAATACGACACCTGCGAATAGACCTATCGCGAAGCCTTGTAACGGTTGGCCACCGAATATCCAGATTGCGCCTATCGTCGCCAGCGTTGTACCTGAGGTGATAAGCGAGCGGGTTAAGGTTGATTTAACCGCGGTATCGACTATGTCACTCATGCTCATATTGGTTTTGGCGCGCATGACTTCACGCAATTTATCACCGATAACAATTGAGTCATTCAATGAGTAACCAATAATTGCCAACACTGCGGCAAGTACAGTTAAATCAAAGGGTAAACCTAGCCAAGCGAATAAGCCCAGTACAACTAACACGTCATGTACTAAAGCCATCAGGGAGCCGCAAGCTAAGCGCCATTCAAAACGCCATGTTAGGTAAATCATCATGGCCACCGCAGCGACTATCAGAGCTAAACCGCCATTATCGATCAGTTCTGAACCTACTTGAGAGCCGATATACACCGAATCTTGTGGAGCAATGTCATAGCCAGATTGAGTGGCAAAGGTGTTTAACCAGTCTTTGTCGATTACATGGGCGGCACCATCAGCTTGACGGATTGTCCAATGGGTATTCGCTGCACTGCTGCTTAGCTCAAAGTCTCCCGACAGGTTTGCACCGAGCTGGTTTTGCATTTGCCCTTTGTCGATACTTTGCGAGGTGGTGAACTCGGTCATGTACCCACCGGTAAAATCCAAGCCTAAATTCAACCCTTTAAAACCTAAACCTATGGCTGAAAGCAACATCAAAGAAATGGCTAAGTAGAAACCTGCCAAGCGAACTTTACTGAACATAGCCATGGGGGAATGTGCTCCTTTGGATTGCTTAACTGTTTTGCCAGTATCTTGAAGGCCGTTTTTCGTTTTCAATGTGCTTGTGCTCATGATTTTAGCTCCTGCTGTTTAACTGGGATCTGCGGTTTAACCAGGGCGGTAAGAACATGGGCGACAAAGACGCCTGTGAACATACTGGTTAAAATGCCCAAACTTAAGGTCATCGCAAACCCTTTTACGGGGCCATAGCCAATGCTAAGCAGAATAAGCGCAGTGATCATGGTGGTAACGTTGGCGTCTAATATGGTGGCAAACGCTCCTTTATAGCCAGTTTCGATGGCCAGAAAGTTACTGCGTCCTCGTTTGCGCTCCTCTTTTATGCGCTCGAAGATCAGCACATTTGTATCGACAGCCATACCGACTGTGAGTACTAGGCCGGCGATACCAGGTAAGGTCAGCACCACGTTAGGTAGTAGCGCCATTAATCCCAACAAACAAATCAAGTTAAGTACCAAGCTGGTATTGGCGATAAGCCCAAGCTTCCGATACCACAAGCCCATAAAGAGCAGGGTGATGCCTAAGCCTATGGCGAGTGCCATTATGCCGTTGCTGACGTTTTCTTGTCCTAGTGATGCTTGGATAGTACGTTGCTGCACTATGGTAATGGGTGCATCTAATGAACCTGCACGCAAAAGTAGGGCTAAATCGGACGCTGCTTGTGGGCTGTCTAAATTGGTGATGCTAAAACGATTGCCTAGTTGACTTTGAATGGTCGCAACGCTGATAACCTTGCTGCTTTTGACCATCTCATCGGCACTGTTTTTATGGTATTCAGAAAATATAGTTACCATAGGGTTGCCAATATTGTCTTTAGAGAATTCAGACATCTTTTTACCGCCTATGCCGTCAAGCGCTAAGTTCACTAATGCAACGCCCATCTCGTCGCGGCCAGACGTCGCGTTTTCAATATTTGAGCCAGTGAAGATAGGCTTTGGGGCTAAACGTAAACGTCGCCCGTTTTCATCAGTAAAGGTCTTGATACCTACGGTGCCACTTTGCGCCATTTCATAGAAATCTAGCGAGGCGGTTGCACCAATAATACGTTTGGCTTGTTCAGGATCTTTCACCCCAGGAAGCTCAATACGGATACGATTTTGACCTTGGCGCTGAGTCACCGCTTCGGTAATGCCAAGCTCTTCAATGCGTCCGCGCAACGTAGTCAGGGCTTGAGCCATGATCTCATGATGAAAGGTGGTAATACTTTGCTCTGAAAATACCAATGTTCCATCGCGATCACCGCTAGAGGAATATGTAACACCGGGTAAACGTTGTTGTAGCTCATTGACAACGCTTTTAACGCTTGCGGCTTGGTGACTTAAAAAGTGTAAGTTGATTTTATTTTCAGTATCGGCAATTTTTACGCTCATACCGCGCAGACCTTGGTCGTGAATAATCTGTAGCGCCTCGTCTTTGGCGTTGCCTAAACGTTCTTGATCCGCTTTATTGGTGTCGACTTCAAGCACGAACAGTACGCCGCCACTCAAATCCAATCCGAGTTTAATCGGCGACATACCCATACCTTGCAGCCAAGTTGGTGCGGCAGATTGACTACCCAAGCGAACTTGGTAATCGTCACCCAAGGTATTTTTAAGATGAGCTTGAGCCTGAATAAGGGTTTCGTCGTCTCCTTCGATAACAATTTTACTATCACTTTCACCGTTAATAATTTGCTCAACATCGACCTGTTGTTGCTGCATCAACTCGCGCAGTTTCTGGGTATTAGGCAATGATTGGGTAGGGTTAACGGCACTGACGAGCAGGGCATTGTTGCTGCCATAAAATGTCGGAATGGCACTCAAGCCTAAAATGATTACAGTGACAATAATCACTAAAATTTGCCAAGTATACTTGGGCTTTGAAGTAGATTTACGCATGTTCGTTCTCTTAAATAACCCGATTGGTTCAGCTTTAAATCTAAAGCATTAAGTCCAATCGAGAGGTGCAAGCGCAGTCATTCGCAAGCACGAAAAATTCGCTACCTAAGTACGCTTAGGTACTTGAGCAACATAAAGTAGGTAGGCCATAAAAATAATGGCGCGAGAACGAGCTAACTTAGGTAGGTAATGGTCGCGGTGTACTGGGTATTACCGTCTTTCCAGCCGGCAAGGCGGCTATGAGTACTTGACGCATCAGGGCGTAAATACCAAGGAACGGCATTATTGGTGGTTAGGGGCGCTAAAAAATATTTTAGGCCTAATACTTCCGGTAGAAATTCATATAATAGAACAAAGTTCGGTTCACTTTGAAATACTGAACCAAACGCACTTGCAGCTTGACGCTCAAACGGAGGTAAGCTGACATTGTGGTTAATAACAACCTGATAAGCAGGAGAATCATTGCCCTCTTTTTTACTAGGGGCGTGGTTATCAGGTAGTTTGTCAGGGGCTTTTTTGCGATCTAGCGTTTTCAGCTTTGCTGCTAAGGCTTGGCGAAATACGTAAACCTTATTGTATTGAGTATTTGCGTCACTACTTTGTGAGTTACTGACTGAGTTCGCATTATAGTGAAAGAGTTGAACTGCACTATTGGCTTGTTTTGAGTTGTCAAAATGCTCTGCAGCGCGGGCAGGGGAAGATATTGCCAAAACAAGGGCAATCGTTAAGCTGAATACAAATGCGCGCCAAACCAACATGGAAAGTTAATTTAATCCGAAAATAAGAGACATGCCATCATAGTAGCGAAACACACAAACACAACAAATAAAGTGTGACAAAATACTAAAGGCGCTAATAAAAAAGGAGCCTAAGCTCCTTTTTTGGGGTTATACCAATCCGCATTAATAAGTGATCACTTATTAACGTGGAATGGTATTACTACGCTTTATTTCAAGCCAGTGTTTTCGAACTGAAGTTTATTTACTTAATAAACAACATCTCTTGATATTTAGGCAGTGGCCATAAATCATCTGCGACCATGGTTTCAAGGGTATCAGCGTGTTCACGTACCTTAACCAACAGCGGGCATATGGTTTTGGCGCTAAAGGTCATGTGTTCCTCTGTGCTGGCAAAACTGTGCTCAGCCAGTGCCACTTTAAGCTCTTTTACCGCGCTCATCATCGCGTTAGCTTGTTCAACGGCTTCGCTTAAGTCAGTGTTTTCTAAACTCAAGCTAAGGCCAGACAAGGTTTGGCTTACATCTGCAAGGTGGGTTAAATGCTGAGTGACCGCTGGATATATTTGGGTGGTAGCCATATCGATAACCAACTTAGCTTCTACCTCTAGCGATAAAATATATTGCTCAGCGTACACTTCAAAGCGACTAAGTAATTCGTCTTTTGATAACACACCCGTATTAACAAACAAATCGATGACTTCTGGCGCTTTAAATTCTGGTAACGCATCGGCGCTGGTGGGCAGGTTCTTAAGGCAGCGTACCTCAACAGCTTCTTTGTGCCATTGTTCACTGTAGCCGTCGCCACCAAACACCACATCGCCGTGCAGCTCCATTAGCTCTTTTAGTACGACAATAACAGCCGCGGTTTGATCTGTGCCGTTGGCTAACGCGGCCTCAAGTCGCTCTGCAATCCAATCTAATGAGTCGGCGAGCATGGTGTTCATGGCAACAAGCGGGCCTGACACCGACTGAGACGACCCTACTGCGCGAAATTCGAAACGGTTACCAGTAAACGCGAAAGGAGAGGTACGGTTACGATCGCCAGGGTCACGTTCAAACTTCAATATTTGTGATAAACCTAAGTCCATCAAGCCACCTTTAGCTTTTTCAAGCAATTTACCGGCTTTGATATCTTTAAATACGCTTTCTAGCTGGTCGCCTAAATAGACCGATAGAATTGCTGGTGGCGCCTCATTGGCGCCTAAACGATGATCATTTGAAGCTGAAGCAATAACCGCGCGCAACAAGCCTCCATGTTTATGTACACCGCGAATAACTGCACCACAGAACAATAAGAAGTTCAGGTTATCGTGTGGCGTGCTACCTGGATCTAGCAAGTTGCCTTGCGTCGCATTCCCCACAGACCAGTTAACGTGTTTGCCTGAACCGTTGACGCCAGCGAAAGGTTTTTCATGTAGCAAGCACAAGAAGCCGTGCTCTTTTGCCGTGCTTTTCATCAATGTCATCATTAACTGTTGGTGGTCTGCAGCCACGTTTGATGACTCAAAATAAGGGGCTATTTCAAATTGGCCCGGCGCCACTTCATTGTGATGTGTTTTGGCAGGAATACCTAAACGATAAAGTTTATCTTCAAATGCTTGCATGAAAACCTGCACGCGGGCAGGAATAGCACCAAAATAATGATCATCGAATTGCTGACCTTTGGCTGGTGATGCACCAAATAAGCTGCGTCCTGCTAATAGTAAGTCAGGGCGTAAATTGGCGAAATGTTCGTCTACTAAGAAGTACTCTTGCTCGGCTCCACAGCTGGCATTTAACGGAGCAATGCTTTGTTCGCCCATCAGGCTAAGCACTTTGCGTGCGGCTTTGTCCATGGCGGCGTTTGAGCGCAACAATGGAATTTTTTTATCTAATGCCTCGCCTGTCCACGAAATAAATACGCTGGGGATCATCAAGGTCGCCCCATTGGCCGTATGCATAATGTAGGCAGGGCTGGTTGGATCCCATGCAGTATAACCACGGGCCGCGTTGGTCATACGCAAGCTGCCGTTAGGGAATGATGAACCGTCAGGCTCGCCTTTAATCAATAGGCTACCCGTAAACTCGGTGATAGCTGCGCCCTCAGGGTTAGTGATAATAAACCCGTCGTGTTTTTCAGCGGTTATGTTGGTCATTGGGTAAAAGATGTGTGAGAAGAACTTGGCACCTTTACTAATAGCCCAGACCTTCATGGCTGAGGCCACTACATCGGCAGTAGCTGGGTCTAACGGAGCGCCGGTGGTCACTGTGTTTTTCATCGCTTTAAAGGCATTTTTAGACAGAGCTTCTTCCATTTTAGCGAGACTAAATACATCGGTTGCCCAAATGTCTGTTAGCGGGCTTGTTGCCTTGCACTCTTTTGGTGCTCTGTTAGTAATTTGTGTAATTGCGTTTAAACGTGAAGCATGGCCCGACATAGTTGTTCCTTTATATATGGATATTGGGGTGAGTCTGTGCAGTGGCAAAAGTACCGGTAAAATGCGACTTTCCTACTAGGTTTGGCTATTCAATAAACGAGCCAGAACATGGCGTTTAACGTGATTCAGCTAAAATTTATTTAAAAAGGCTAATAATTTCCCATTTGGTTAATTTAAAATTAATTAAAACAAAGGCTTACATTTTTAAAATCTGCTTAACAAAAAATCGCATACCCCTCAATCCGCTTAATGGAAAGAGCAGGGAGATCCATTTTAGTGCAGCAAGACTTCGGGTTATTGTTTGTTGCACTGAAATGGTGCTTTTGGCGTGTAAGCCTCGTTTTTAAGTGGGATTATGGCGAGTTTGGACTCTTTTGCTATTTTGTGCTGTGGCTTTACGCCCAGATAAACACCAATGTGAACTAGCGGTCTTTTAGAAAAGCACTAATCAAATCATTGAACGCTTGCGAAGCGTATATACCCGATAACGCAGTTTACGTATTTCCGCAAAGGACGGTTTACGACCAACTAATAGCTGTGTTTTCCCAATGCTTAACAAGCGACAAGTTAGCCTTTAGCTGTATTGGTACTTTTGTTGTCTGCTGGCCTGGCTTGCAGATATTGGTGCGTGATTTTCTCAGCAGAGCGGCCAGCAACATAGCCGCCTAACCCTATCTGTAATAAGGTCCATGCTTCATCTGCCAGTGGATTGGGTAACCAACCAAAGCTGTCCATTACGACTAAAACTAAAAACGTCAGCATAGTGATAGGACGCCAATTACGCTGGATCCAAGACTGGCCGGTAGATTCGGCAGTGATAATATCGGTTTTGCTTTGCAGTAACTGGTTTTCATAGGCAATGACTTTCGCTAATAATTCGTTTTCCACCGCTTTTATCTGACTTTGTAACTGCAAGCGCTCTTCATCACTGGTATGTAATTCATCAACTAACTTTACAGCGGGTTCAAATAAATTGCTGATAAATGAAAATACGTTCATGTTTTTGTTCCTTTTATTTTTTGCACAAAGTGAGTGACTAGGTGTTTCGCTAAGCATTCGGATGCAGCTTGGCAAAGGCGTCGTTGTGGTTTTTAATTAGGCGGCCATATAGCGCTTTTTGCCCGCTACCGTTATATAGAGCTGCGAAATTTTCGAATGAATGATCCCGCAGGTGCTGATGCATGTTTGTATCAAAAAATTCAAATAAACCGTGTATGTGGGCGGGTATGCCTTGGCAGAACGCGTCAAACATTTCGACCACTGATTGATAGCCAATTCGTTCGTAATGAAAGCCCATGATTTGCGGGGCACCCATGCTGATTGACAACATAGCGGCGTCTTCGTCTAAGCTACGAGCAAACTCGAATACCTGCCATTCTTTTGCTTGAACACCGTGAAAACTTTGCCAAGGATCACTGGGGCTCATGCGCCACTGGTGTTCAGTCCAGACTTTTTTAGGGTTGTAGGAAAAGTGCTGACGATATTGCTGGGGATGATGCTTTCCCCAGTATCTCCAAAATTTATGGTTTTCGAAGCGGATAATCAGCCGGTCAGCGTTATTTTGTTCAAACCCTTTTCCTCGGCTTTCTACACACAAAACTGCTACGGCGCAGGCCACATCAATGTCCTTTTCTACGCACAAAGTGGTCAGTAGACCGCCCCAGCGATTCCACGTCGCGGCTACGGCACGCTGCTCTTTGCTTCCTGCGACCGTGAGTATCAAGTCTGGGGTTAACTGGTCTGATGGTTCTAAGCGGTTCGACGACGGAGCTAGGTGGTGAGTGAGCGAATCGTCTCTTGGGTCTTGGTGGTCTTGCTCTTTTAATAGGTGAGTATCGTTAATTTCGGGGGCCGCTTGTAAATAGGCACTGGCCGCGTACCCACGGTTCCCATTAAAACGTATTTGACACCAATTTTGCTGCTTACCTTCAACCCAAACTAAGCTATTGGCAGCAAGTTGCCCGAAAATGCTGGCGTGTTTATTCGGAGCACTTCTTACGTTTAGTGCAGCGGCGGTGACGTTAGCGTAATAGCCGTTGTCGGCGTACACCAAGTCCACGTGTTTGGCGAAGGTGTAAGCTTGATGGCCATTAAACTCTATTTCTAGCCAATCACCTGCCACGGCGAGTGTTTTAATGGATGCCCCAAGCGCGACAGTGGCTAATACGCTTGCACTAGTACTTGGTGCTTGACGTATGTTGAGTAAATCAGTGTTTACTGAACCGGTAAGGCGTGACAAATCGTGTACTTTTTGTAAGTAACTGCCTGAAACAAAACCAAAAGTACTGCCAAAGCGAAACTGCACCCAATTGTATTGTACAGGCGTGGTGACTATCACCATGCCTCGCGTTAATTGGCCGACAACCGTGCTGGAAGTAGAGGGTAAACTCCGTACATTAAGTAAATTGGCGCTGACAGCATCTAACATGACAAACTCTCCCAGCAAAGGACGCAACATATATTTGTCAATAAATACGATGGGGGAGTCGGAGAGTAAACAAGGTACATGATGGTGCCTCCTGCATATCAAATATCTTCATTTACAGTGATAGCAGGTTTACGTTGTCTCGCCAGCTTTTGTACAAAAAATATACAGGTAAATATTGTAGGGTAGGTATTGGCTTAGGTTATGTCTCGTTGCCTTTGAGCAATAAGGGTAACAATAATGGGTTAGTGACTTTTCGTTCAGGGGAAATAAGGTACAAGCGTTCGGTAAGTAAATGGGTGCGCCCAATAACACTCACTGTGTATTGTTGTTCTATATCGCGCTCTACTGAGGTCGGGGCACAAAATACTCCGTAGCCTTGTTGTGCGAAGAGTTTCATTAACGCGCCGTCTTCAAACTCAGCCGCAATTTGTGGATTGATTTTGTGTTTAGCAAACCAGGCCAGTATTGAAAGCTTCTGAGCTGAGTTATCCCCTGGCAATAGAAAGGGTTGATTATCTAAACAATGAGGGAAGTTGCCAAAGTTAGTTGCTAAATTCTGGGCGACAAAAAAGCTTAGTCCACTGCGGGCTAACAAATGGTTGTAGGCTTTGACATTGCTGTTACTGGGTAAAGGCCTGTCAGACAAAATAGCATCTACTTTATTTAAGGCCAGCTCGGCGGTGAGGCTGTTCAGATCACCTTCTTTACACACCAGACGCACATTAGGGTGGGCGGTTAAACAGCGCTGAAACATCTGAAATGCGAGTACTTTTGGCAGTACGTCTGTTACGCCTACACAAAAGACTTGCTGCTGGTTTTGCTGTTGATTTTTCACCGAGAGCAGTAGTTCGTTACCCATATTAAAAATGGACTTGGCAAACTTATAGGTTAACTGACCTTGGCTGTTGAGTTGCAAGCGTTTACCTATTCTGTCAAACAGATCAAAACCAAAGTATGCCTCGAGGGTACGAATTTGCTCACTTACTGTTTGCGGCGTGAGATGTAAAAGCCCCGCTGCTTTGATAATGCTGCCTTCGGTTGCCGTAACGTAGAAGTAATACAAGTGTTGATAATTTAATTGATGCACGGCGGTAATCCATTTGGTTCTTATCAGGAAATTCCTGATTGAAATGAAGATGAAAACGACTATACCTAATTGAAACTGGTGCGTATATTAAACCTAGAATTCCCTGTTAGAAGGATTGAACTGTGCAGACTTACTTGTCAAAGTTAATTCAGCATGAAGCAGCAGGCGGTGTGTTGTTGGTCGCTGCGGCTGCGCTAGCTATGATCCTTGCAAATTCCCCCGCTTTTGGCTTTTACAATGGCCTGTTAGAAATTCCTGTGAGTGTTCGGTTTGGTGCTTTCGAAATTGCAAAACCACTGCTGCTATGGGTGAACGATGGGTTAATGGCAATATTTTTCTTTCTTGTTGGCCTTGAGGTTAAGCGTGAAATATTGGATGGGCAATTATCATCGGTTTCCCAAGTCACCTTGCCTGCTGTGGCCGCGATAGCCGGAATCGTGTTTCCTGCATTAATTTACGTATGGTTTAATGCTGATGATCCTATTGCGGTAAATGGTTGGGCAATTCCGTCTGCGACAGATATTGCCTTCGCCGTTGGGGTGTTCACCATTTTTGGTAAATTCTTACCGCTAAGCTTGAAGTTGTTTTTACTAAGTGTGGCGATATTTGATGATATAGGGGCGATTGTCATTATTGCCTTGTTCTACTCTCAAGACTTATCTACCACCTCTTTGGTAGTGGCATGTGTAGGCTTAGTCGGCCTATTTCTGTTAAATCGTTTTAATGTGCGTCGTCAAGCTGCCTATATCATTATTGGTGTTGTGGTGTGGGCCGCGGTGCTCAAATCTGGCGTGCATGCGACGTTAGCTGGCTTTGCTTTGGCCTGGTTTATTCCGCTGAAACTAAAAAATGAAGATGGTCACCCTATGTTGCCCCATTTAGAGCATAAACTGCATCCTTGGGTAGGATTTGTTGTGCTGCCTATTTTTGCTTTCGCAAATGCGGGCGTCTCATTATTTGGGGCAAGTTTTTCCGATTTATTAAACCCAATTACCTTGGGGATCGCAGCGGGCCTCTTTGTGGGTAAACAGATAGGTATATTCGGTGTGTGCTGGTTAACGGTCAAAGCTGGGTTAGCGAACTTGCCTCAAGGTGCTAACTGGGTGCAGTTGTATGGCGTGAGTTTACTGTGCGGTATTGGTTTTACAATGAGTTTATTTATTGGAAGTTTAGCGTTTGAAGAGCAAGGTTTAGCTTACCAAACAAGTGTTAAAGTAGGGGTATTACTTGGCTCGCTCGTCTCAGCGGTATTAGGCGCGATACTTTTAGCCAGAAGTAATGCAAAGTCGAAACAAAGAATTGAAGCAGATAAACAAACAACGGTTAACGCAGCAATGTAGTGTTCACTTATGCGTTAAGGCCGTGAATAAACCTAACAATAAGGGGAATACGATGCGGAATATGTTTAATGTAACCTGTATAAAAAAAGTCAAAAGTGTATTTGTAGGCTTGAGTCTATTATTTGGAAGTTCGCTGTTTTGTACTCAAGCTTTTGCGAACCCAGATTCAAAACAAAGAGGTATTAGTAGCGCCAGTAATGTATGGCAAAGCTGTCAGGCCCTGCGCGAAAATGCAGGCTCCGCTCAACAGGGAGTTGACAGTTGTTATCAATTTATTCGCGGTTTTTTATACGGTGCAGTGCTGACCGATTCGCAAATAATGCGTGGCTTAGAAAATAAAAAAGAGTTATCTGAGTTTGCTCAGCGAGCAATGCGCACACGTATTGGTAATGGCCGGTCGACAGACTCCGACACCTATCTCGCTAACTTTTGCTTACCTAATCCAGAAATTGACCAAGAAGCGGTGTTGGCAGTGGTGAACTTCTTGCCGGACACGTTCGAACGTTCTCAAACGTTGGGAGAAGTCATTTACCAAGCTGTGCAGTCGGCCTATCCCTGCGAAAAGAGGTAATACCAATCCGCATTAATAAGTGCCCCCTCAGAATGCGTCCAGCGGTTTTTGATTAAGGCGTTGCTATGAAGTAATGGTTGTTCCCTTTCAAATAGTGAGAACGCAGAGCAAAAGCCGCTGGGGCATTCCTTGCAGGCGAGTTTTAAAAGGGCTTACACTGCGTTGCATGACTTCGAAAGAGAACAACTATTC